>Ga0068855_100002029_pt1 | contig 25111 bp, 23 predicted proteins | sample KBSCornC52_FD_66592 | JGI IMG/M metagenome (GOLD analysis project Ga0068855, IMG submission 66592) | Corn rhizosphere microbial communities from Kellogg Biological Station, Michigan, USA - KBS Corn C5-2 | ecosystem: Host-associated > Plants > Roots > Rhizosphere > Soil ... | reverse complement strand
ATCACGCGCACGGCTGCATCGTGCGGTTCGTTCCAGTGATTGCCCGGCTTCACCGCCTCGGTGGCTGCATATTGCGCCTCCAATACGATTTCGTAGACAGCGCGCTGTTCAGGCGTGAAGCGACCGTTTATCGGAAAGGTTCGCGTGATGTCGGATGCGTAAAGTCCGTACTCGCATCCGGCATCGATCAGCAGTAGATCGCCGTCGGCAAGTTCGGCGTTGTTCTCGTGGTAGTGCAGGATGCAGGCGTTCTCTCCGCCACCCACGATGGGATGATAGGAAATGTCGGCTTGGTGACGATGGAACTCGTGCAATAGCTCGGCCATGACTTCGTATTCCGTGCGTCCTGGCTCGACGAAGCGCATAGCACGCTTGTGCGCCGCCACGCCGATATCTGCAGAGCGGCGCATGAGACCCAACTCGACGCGAGACTTGTAAAGCCGCATATCGTGCAGCAGATGATCGAGCGCGACGAACTCTTGCGGCGGATGCACCCCGGTGCGCGCCTGATTCTTGAGTCCGTTCACCCAACCGATCACACGATGATCGAAGTCCTGATGCACGCCCATGGTGTAGTAGACGCGCGAGCACGACTCCATCAGGCCCGGAAGAATGTCGTCGATATCGACGATGGGGAATGCATCATCCGCTTCGAAGTCGCGTGTCGCGCCGTCCGGACCCGCACGCCGGCCATCCCAGGTCTCGCGTGCCGGATCGCGATCGCGCACGAATAAGATGTACTCGCCGTGCGGGCGGCCTGGGACGAGTACCGCCACGGCTTCGGGCTCGGAAAATCCAGTGAGATAAAAGAAATCGCTGTCGGGGCGATAGTGATAGTGCACATCGCCGTTACGCGAACGCTCAGGCGCAGTGGGGAGAATGGCAATACCGCCCTTGCCCATCATTTTCATCAATTGTTCGCGGCGGCGACGGTGTTCGGATTTGGCCAAGGTGATTACTCGGTCTTCGGTCTACTAATGAAGGTCCGCGGACCGCAGGCGACGAAAGATCAATGCGCCTTCGTCTCTCGCAACTCCACCAACTCATCATGCACGAGCTGCACGCTCACGCGCAGATATTCGATCAGCTCGGAGTACGCTTGCTCTTCCTCTTCAGTGCCGTCGCCTTCGGCGCCTTCGGCACGACTCAATTCGGTGAAGTCGCGCAGCACTTCATCTACGTTGCCGGGCAGGCGGTTCTGCGCCAGACGAGAGCCTGTGCCGAGTCCATAAAGAAAACCCTGACACCACTTCGCGAGCGCATCGGCCCTGTTCTTGATGGGGGTGTCATCGTCGGGTAACAACGGAGTGAATTCCATCTCGTCACCGCGCAACGCACGCACTGTATCCGCATAGAGACTGCCGAGTGCATCGTGCTCATTTGCCGCTGCATTCAAAGCGGAACTGATCGCAGTGTCGGGGAGTATCTCCTCCAACCAGCGCGCCATTGGGTAGTTCTCGAAAGTGCAGAGCGCGCCGCAGAGGCAACCATGACTCTCCGCCGTAGGCACCTCCGCACCCGCTGCTTCGAGGACGTTTGTCACTTCGGCAAAGGTCGTATGGAACATGGCGCGTATAGTATCACCGCATATCGTTTGACCCAGCTTCCGCCATCGCTCCATAATCGGCCCATGAGCGAAACGCCTTCCGCCTCGCCCGTCGATCAGGAATTCCGCCGCTTGGAAAAGCGCGTCGAAGAGTTGGTCGTGCTGCTCACGCAGCTCATGGAAGAGAACCGAGCGCTGCGCCAGCGTCAGGACACCCTGATGAGCGAACGTTCGAGCCTGCTGCAGAAGAACGAGCAGGTACGTGCACGGGTGGAAGCCATGATCGGCCGCTTGAAAGCAATGGAGCACGGCACATGAATGATCGTATCGTCCGGGTGAGCGTTCGAATTCTGGAAAAGGAATATCAAGTCGCCTGCCCGATCGAAGAACGATCGGACTTATTGGATGCAGCCGAGTTCTTGAACGGCAAGATGAGGGAGATTCGCGACACCGGCAATATCGTCGGCGCGGATCGTATCGCGGTGATGGCCGGACTCAACCTTGCCAATGAACTGCTGAAGTTGCGGAGCAAGGAGCAGCCCGTCGACGGCGAGTTGGGCAATCGAGTGCGCAACCTTCGCGAGAAGGTCGAATCGGCGATCACTCGCGGTCAACAGCTCGACGTGTGACGGCCGGCTCGAAGCAGCCACGAGTCGCTGCCTTGAGTCGTTCAACGTGAGTCGTTCGAATAGTTTAGTTAGGCGCTGCCTGCGGTGTTCGACATATGGTCGGGTTACCTCTCGACCCTAATGTAAATACCCTTGGGGCTATGGCTCGCGGCAAGACTGTGCAAGTCCGCTTTCGAGCGGGAAGCCTTAATTGCTGTGGCTTTGCCCCACCTATTGCTCCGTGTCGAGAGCAATGACCTATGACGGCACAGGCGGGTAGCGCCGCTTCCCCTTCTTCCCCGACGAGCGATCGCAAGCTCATCCGTAAGAGCATGCGCACGCGACGTGCTTCGCTCGCCCCTAGCGAACGCAATCACATTGCACGAACCATCGCCGTGCATCTCGATCGAGCATTGCTCTTGCGCCCCGGCAAGCGCATCGCCGTTTACTACGCCGTTCGAGGTGAAGTGAGCCTGGCACCCCTCATCAGAAAGGCACGCGAACGACGCTGCAAACTCTTCGTACCGAAGATCATCCATTTCCGTCACGGCAGGATGGACTTCGTTGCCCTGCAAAGAGGCACGCTGCACACCAACAACTACGGATTGCTGGAAGGCAGTAACCGCAGCAAACGCATCTCACCGCGCCATCTCGATATCGTATTCACACCCTTGGTCGCATTCGATGTACACGGTTGGCGCTTAGGCATGGGCGCCGGTTTTTACGACCGCCGTTTCGCATTCTTGAGACAGAAATCGACCTGGCGCCGTCCCAAACTCATCGGCATTGCTTACTCCTTCCAGCAAGTCGCAGCGCTCGTTCCGGAACCCTGGGATGTACCGCTCGATGCCGTGGTGACGGAGAAGGGATTCGTTGAGATGAAGTGAGTCTGTTGAATGAGGTCCGCGGCTTGTGGCTTGCGGCCAGAGAGGAAGTCTCTTCACCCTCGCAAGTCAATTCTTCTCCGGCCGCAGACCGGAGACCGGCGTTCTACTTCAATCGCGATAACGCAGAGTGATGCCACAACAGTCGCACCACCTCTCACTATCGTCTGGCTGCAGACGTCGCCCGCATTGACTACGCCTGCCTAACTTCTGATGTGTAAGTACACTATTGCTCATCTAGTCACTTCAGCCCGGGCGACAATCATGAACTACTGGCTTCTCAAGTCCGAACCGTCCTCGTTCAGCATCGATGACTTAGTCAAAGCGCCCAAACGCACCACGAGCTGGGACGGCGTGCGCAACTTTCAGGCGCGCAACTTCCTGCGCAACGACATGAAGAAAGGCGATCAAGCCTTCTTCTATCACTCGAGCTGCGATGTACCCGGTATCGCGGGCGTCGTCACCATTGTCAAAGAAGGGTATCCCGACCCGACTGCATTCGATGCGAGTCATCATCACTACGATGCAGAGAGCGATCCGCAGAAACCGCGATGGTTCATGGTGGATATCAAGCTGGATCGCAAACTGAAGCGCGTGATCACACTCGAAGAACTCAAGCAGCATGCGAGCGGCAAACTGAAGGATCTCGTGATACTGAAGCGCGGTAATCGACTGTCGGTGACGCCGGTGACGAAGGCAGATTGGCAGTTCATTCTGTCGTTGGAGTAGTGATGTACGTCACTTCGCTCACAACAAAATGATGGGGGGCACTTGCTTGCCATTTTTGTTTTATGTATATACTTCGCCTCGGACTAACTCAACACGGAGATTTTTTACTATGGCAGCGAAGAAAAAGGCATCCAAGAAGAAGGCAGGCAAGAAAAAGGCCGCTAAGAAAAAGTAAGGCCCCTTCTGGATGATTCGATGAAGACTGTGCCCGCGAAAGCGGGCACAGTCGTTTCCGGAGCCTGGAAAAATAGGCACTTCAGCACTTCCGCCTATGGAGCCGACCACTATGGACGCACAAAGACTCAAGCAGCTCGCCGCCCTCGCAGCGCTCGATCACGTCATCGAAGACAGCATCATCGGTGTCGGCACGGGCTCTACGGTGAACCTCTTCATCGACGCAATGGCTGCGCGGAAGTTGCGCATTCGAGGTGCAGTATCGAGTTCCGAAGCCTCTACGAAGAGGTTGAAGCAGCATGGCTATGACGTGCTCGACCTCAACTCGACGGGCGGTCTCGAAGTCTACGTAGATGGTGCGGACGAGGCGGATCGGCACCTGCGTTTGATCAAAGGCGGCGGTGCGGCACTGACCCGAGAAAAGATCATCGCTGCAGCCTCGCAACGTTTCATCTGCATTGCGGATGAATCGAAGCTGGTCGATGTGCTCGGTAAGTTTCCATTGCCGGTGGAAGTGATTCCCATGGCCCGCTCATACGTCGCGCGACAGCTCGTCGCCTTGGGAGGCGCCCCGGTATGGCGCGAGAACGTGATCACCGACAACGGCAATCAAATCCTCGACGTGCACAACCTCAGCATCACCGACCCGGTCGGCCTGGAAACGAAGATCAATCAAATCGTAGGCGTCGTGACGGTGGGACTGTTCGCGCAAAGGCCGGCGGATCTGTTGATCTTAGGGACGGAGGAAGGAGTGAAGACGCTGAAGGTACGTTGATCGTCGACCGACAACGCTCAACGATCTATCCCCATCACTAACTCCCTCACCAACCCCGGCCCACGATAAATCAGCGCCGTATAGAGCTGAATGAGATTGGCGCCAGCGCGTAACGCTTCCTGGGCTTGAGCAGGCGATGCGATGCCACCCACGCCGATGATGGGAAACTCCGCTCCTAATAGCTGTCGCAGGGCAACAATGGTTCGCAGCGAGAGTTGCCGCAACGGTTGCCCGCTCAAGCCGCCTGTTTCGCTTGAATATGCACAGCGTTCGACCTCCGCTGGCCTACTCACCGTGGTGTTGGTTGCAATCACGCCATCTACGCCGAATTCTTTGAGCAACTCCGCTACGGTGACCAATACGTCATCGTTTAAGTCGGGCGCGATCTTCACCAATACGGGTAATGCGCGACCGACTTTGACCACTTCTTCGGTCCGTGCTCGCAGCACCGAATCCAACATCGATTTGAGGCGATCCGATTCGTGCAATGTGCGCAGTCCTTGCGTGTTCGGCGATGAGATGTTGAGCACTACGTAGTCCGCGTAAGGCGCAACCGCACGCAGACAATGGACGTAGTCCTGCGATGCATTCTCGATGGGGGTATCGGCATTCTTGCCGATGTTGACGCCGCACACGCCGCGATAGCGTTTATGTTTGATGCGTTCGATCAGCTGCTGCACGCCTGCATTGGGAAATCCCATGCGATTGATGAGCGCCTCAGCGTGCGGCAAGCGAAAGACTCGTGGACGCGGATTTCCCGGCTGCGGCCGCGGCGTCACAGTACCCAACTCGAGGAATCCGAATCCAAGCGCTCCCAAGCCATCGATGGCTCGTCCATCCTTGTCTAACCCCGCCGCGAGCCCGACACGATTGGCGAACTCTAAGCCGAAGCAACGAACCCCCTTGCCCGCAGGGACAGCAGAGCTACAGAAATTTGCACTGAACTGCGCTGTGCTCAATGCGAGTGCGTGAGCTTGCTCCGGGTCCAATCGGAACAACGCCGGACGGATGAGGGAATACAGCATTAGCAGGTGGTCGTTAGCAGTGAGTGATTGGCCAGAGCACGTTCATGTATTTGATGCGGTAGTTTACAGGTGCCTTATGCGAATGCGGGCCATGTTGCTGGCGTCCGTCACCCACGCGTGCAACCATATGAAGACTCGGTTTCAACCGCCAACCGCTCACTTATGAACTCTGCCAAAACTGCCATCACGCCGACACGCGCTCAAAACTTTGCCGAGTGGTACCAGGAAGTCATCAAAGCCGCCGACTTGGCGGAACACTCGCCGGTGCGCGGTTGCATGATCATCAAGCCGTGGGGCTACGGAATATGGGAACTCATGCAACGCATCTTGGACGCGAAGTTCAAGGAAACAGGCCATCAGAATGCGTATTTCCCGCTGCTCATTCCCTTGAGTTTTCTCGAAAAGGAAGCCGAGCACGTGGCCGGCTTCGCCAAGGAGTGCGCTGTGGTCACCCATCATCGTTTGGAGACCAATGCAGAAGGTCGATTGGTGCCCTCACCCGATGCCGTGCTCACCGAACCGATGATCATTCGACCGACCAGCGAAACCATCATCGGTCACGCATTTGCCAAGTGGGTGCGCTCGCATAACGACCTGCCCATTTTGATCAATCAATGGGCCAACGTGATGCGCTGGGAAATGCGCACGCGACTCTTTCTGCGCACGACCGAATTTCTCTGGCAGGAAGGACACACTGCGCACGCGACCAGCGAAGAAGCGCAGCAAGAAACCAGAACCATGCTGGATGTGTACGCGGACTTCGCGCAAAACCATCTGGCTATTCCGGTGATCAAGGGCGAGAAAACCGCGGGCGAGCGTTTCCCCGGCGCCGAAAATACATACACCATCGAAGCGATGATGCAGGATGGGAAAGCGCTGCAGGCCGGCACCTCGCACTTCCTCGGACAGAACTTCGCGAAAGCGAACGAAATCAAGTTCCAGGGTAACGATCAACAAGAACGCTATGCATGGACCACATCGTGGGGCGTATCCACTCGCATGATCGGTGCTGTGATCATGGCGCACAGCGATGACGATGGGTTGGTGTTGCCACCGAGCATTGCACCCAATCAAGTCATCATCATTCCCATCGCTCGCGATCCAGCCGACGTAGCACTGGTCAATGAGCATTGTCAGAAGCTCGCGAAGAAGCTACGAGGTATACGCTACCTCGATGAATCCATTCGCGCGCAAGTTGACACCAGTGGCAAGCGCGGCGGCGACAAATTCTGGGACGCGGTAAAGAAAGGCGTTCCATTGCGCATCGAAATCGGTAAGCGCGAGATTGAGACCGGCACATTGACTGTTTATCGCCGCGATCAAGCGCCCAAGCAGCGTGAAACGATCGCCGAAGATGCTTTCGTGCAGCGTGCGCCGGAGCTTCTCAAGGAAATTCATGCATCGCTCTTCGCACGAGCGCTTACATTTCGCGATTCACGAACGCGCGAACTATCGAGCCTCGACGAACTCACTAAACTGTTCGGCTCGGATGAGAATGCATTGGGCACTTTCGCCCTCGCCCACTTCGACGTCCGCGCCGAGAACCAACCCGACATTGTCGAGCGTTTGAAATCGCTGAAACTGACTACGCGTTGCATTCCACTCGATGCAGAACGCAAACCCGGTCGCTGTATCTTCACCGGCAACAGCACGGATGCGAGAGTGATATTTGCGAGGGCGTATTAGGGCGACCCGAAGGATCGGCCCTATCGAATAGCCCAATAAAAAGGCCCGCATAGCGGGCCTTTTTTTATTGGCTGGGGGACTAGGATTCGAACCTAGGTTGACGGAGTCAGAGTCCGTAGTCCTACCGCTAGACGATCCCCCAATTCCGAGGCTCTAGGCACTAGGCCGTTAGGCTAGGTCGGACTCTAACTAGGCCTTCTATCCTAGTGCCTCTCAATTAACGCTTCGAGAACTGCGTGCCGCGACGTGCCTTGCGGAAGCCGACTTTCTTACGTTCGACTTCGCGAGCGTCGCGAGTCACGAATCCTGCGTCGCGCAGCGGCTTGCGGAACGTCTCATCGTATTCGATGAGTGCGCGAGTGAGGCCGTGACGAATGGCGCCTGCCTGACCCGTGATGCCGCCACCACCTACGGTGACGCTGACATCGAACTTACCTTCGAGCTGCACCACGTCGAGCGGTTGACGGACGATCATGCGCGCCGTCTTGCGGCCGAAGAATTCTTCAATGGTGCGATCGTTGATGGTGATCTTGCCAGTGCCGGCACGCAGATACACACGTGCGGTGGAAGTCTTGCGTCGGCCGGTGCCGTAGTTGGTCGGAGTCGCCATAAAATAAACTCTAGTGAATTCTTTCGTGCGGAAGCGTCAGACTTCCAGGGCTTTCGGTTGTTGTGCCGTGTGCGGGTGCTCGTTACCGGAGAACACGTGCAACTTCTTGAACATCTTACGGCCCAGCGGATTCTTGGGCAGCATGCCCTTGACCGCGAACTCGATGGCGCGCTCGGGGTGCTCGTTCAGCAGCTTCTGCAAGCTGGTGGACTTCAGGTTGCCCATGTAGCCGGTGTGGTGGTGATAGAACTTGTCGGTCAATTTACGACCCGTCACTTTCACCTTGCCCGCATTGATGATCACGATGTGATCGCCGGTATCGGCATGCGGCGTGTATTCGGCCTTGTGTTTGCCGCGTAGGCGGGAAGCCACCTCCGAGGCGAGGCGCCCCAAGGTTTTGTCGGTTGCATCCACCACGAACCAATCACGGCGAATCGTGGCCGTTTTTGCAAAAACGGTCGTCATTCGGCACTCCGGGAATCTTCAATAAGCTGCGACTCTTCGATGGTCACGCGAGCAGCCCAGGGCCTGCGTCCGACCATCCCATCTTTGCGTCCGGCCAGGTGTCCGGGCCCAAAGCGAAAGGCCGGCGAGTGTAATGGACGAGGGGGGTCATTGCAAACCGAAAAGGCCGGCTGCTGGGAAGAAGTCCGAGTGTCCCCGGCCCTATATGTGCCACCTATATATAATGTGCTCCATGCCGCAAACGCACTCCCCCGTAGCACGCGACCCGCGTAATTTCACCGGCCTCGATCGGCTCATCGGACAAGTCGATCAAGCATTGAAAGCAGTGGTCGGCCCGCATGCCTCGACGCGTGCATACCCCGCCGAAGAGGTTGCCGAAACCGAGCTCGATGCCGCTCAACGCCGCGAAATTGCGGCTCTCATGCGGGTGAATCATTCGGGAGAGGTCGCGGCCCAAGCGCTGTACCACGGACAAGCGCTCGCTTCCAAAGGCAGCGACATCCGCGACTCGATGCTCAAAGCCTCGGACGAGGAGCGGGACCATCTCGCATGGTGCGCCACCCGCATCGACGAACTGGGCGGCCGCACCAGCATGCTGAATCCAGTGTGGTATGCGGGATCGTTTGCAATCGGAGTGCTCGCCGGCTTGGCTGGGGACCCAGCGAGCCTAGGCTTCTTGGCTGAGACGGAAAAACAAGTCGTCGATCATCTCGATGCCCACTTGAGCAAGCTTCCGCATGGAGATGCACGCACGCGGGCCGTGATCGAACAAATGAAGGAAGACGAAGCTCAGCACGGCAACATGGCGCTCAATGCAGGAGGAATCGCACTGCCGTCCGCAATTCGTGTACTCATGCGAGGCTGCTCGCGCGTGATGACACGAACGGCACGGTGGATCTAGAAAGCGGTTCAATTCACCCACTGCGAACCGTAATCGCTTGCGGTTGTGCGTATACTGTATTAAAAGTCCGCAGAGTCGTGCACTTGCGCACGTTGATAACGACAACGTAGGGGTCCGTATGGAAGAAGGCGCGAGGCCGTTGAGCGATATCCCGGCCATTAACCGTTTTTTGAGTTACTGCCGGATACGCACCGTGCCCTCGAAGACGGTGGTGATTCACGCAGGCGATCTGCCGGACGTGCTCTACTACATCGTCAGCGGGTCCGTCGAAGTGATGATCGAAGACGAAGAAGGCAACGAGATGGTGCTCGCCTATCTCAACAAGGGCCAGTTCTTCGGTGAAATGGGATTGTTCTACGAACAACCTACACGCAGCGCCTGGGTGCGCACGCGCCAGCAATGCGAGCTCGCCGAAATGACCTATCCGCGATTCCGCCAGCTCGCGTCGGAAAGTCCCGGCCTCGTGTTCGAACTGGCCACTCAGCTAGCCACTCGCCTCGATCGCACCAATCGCAAGCTCGGCGATCTAGCCTTCGTCGATGTGACCGGCCGCGTCGCGCACGCCATTATGGATCTATGCAATGAGCCAGATGCAATGACGCATCCTGAAGGCATGCAGATCAAAGTGAGCCGGCAGGAACTGTCACGCTTGGTAGGCTGCTCGCGCGAAATGGCGGGACGCGTGCTCAAAGTGCTCGAAGATCAAGGGCTGCTGCGCGCTACCGGCAAAACCATCGTTGTGTTCGGTGCCCGTCCGAAGACCAAAGCTAGGCCCATGCTTGCCGCGCGCACCATGCCACGCGATCGCGTCGCCGATGACATAGATGACGACGACGAGGACGATGAGGATTGAGCAGTTAGCCGGCTAACGGATGGCCGTAAGCCAGAACAATAAAGACCCGGCAATGCCGGGTCTTTTCATTTGCGCTCGTGTGCTTTGCGAACTTCTGCATGCATGGCAGCGATGGTTGCCTTGTAGTCCGGTGATGCGAACACTGCGGAACCCGCAACGAACGTATCTGCACCGGCACGTGCAATCTCAGCGATGTTGTCTACTTTCACGCCTCCATCGACTTCCAGGCGGATGGATCTGCCGCTGGCATCGATGCGTTGGCGTGCCTGAGCGATCTTGGGCAACACACTCGGAATGAATTTCTGTCCGCCGAATCCTGGATTGACGGACATGAGAAGAATCATGTCCACCTTGTCCATGACGTGATCGAGCCATACGAGCGGCGTCGCCGGATTGAACACCAACCCAGCCTGGCAACCGCATTCGTGAATGAGACCGAGGGTGCGATCGATATGCTCGCTCGCTTCGGGATGGAAACTGATCCAACTCGCGCCCGCCTTAGCGAAATCGGGAATGATGCGATCTACCGGCTTGACCATGAGATGCACGTCGATAGGAGCTTTGATGCCGCGCTTATGCAATGCCTCACAGACCACCGGTCCGACCGTGAGATTGGGCACGTAGTGATTGTCCATCACGTCGAAATGAATGAGATCGGCGCCCGCAGCGATCACGGCATCGACTTCTTCGCCGAGACGCGCGAAGTCTGCTGACAAAATGGAAGGAGCAATCCAAGGCGTGGTGGGCATCGTAGGTCTCACGTTCGGACATTTAATCAAACTTGCTAGCGCGAAGAAGGTTCGGGTGTCTGACGCAACCTGCACCCGCTCATGCTGAGCGGAAAAGACGAAGCTTCAGCTACTTCATTCCTCGCGCTTCACACACCGCTTCGTATGCAGCACGAATGCGACCGGTTTTCTCGGCGGCGAGACGCATCATGGACTCCGGCAACCCTTTTGCCACCAACTTGTCAGGATGGTTCAAGCTCATCAAGCGCCGATACGCCTTGGTCACTTCCGCATCGTTCGCAGATTGTTCGATGCCGAGCACTTTGTACGCTTCACCGAGCTTATCGGTGGGCGTCGCGGTATTTTGCGAGGCATTGCGTTGCTGCGCTCGCAACAGCGCTTCCATTTGCGCAAGTTCGAATCCCGACACTTCGAGCGCATCGCAAATGCGTGCGAGCAATGCGCGACTGTACTGATTCAGCCCGCCGGACCACAGCGCCACCTGCAATTGTATCTGCACGAACATGCGCCGCAGATCGTCGCGGCCGGCACAAATACTGGCGAACCGAGCCAGCGCTTGTTGCAGGGGGAAGGTGCTCGACTTGCCTTGAGTGAACAAAGCGATCGCCGTTTGCACCTCGGCCTCGCCCAGCCGGAACTCCTGCATGATGGCGCGAGCCGCTTGGATTTCCTGTTCCGAAACTCTGCCGTCCGCCTTGGCCACATGGCCCATCACTTGAAAGGTCGTGCGAAAGAACGCTTCCTGCACTTGTTGAGGCGAGGCGCGCGGGCCCTTGATCAAGGCCGCGCCGCCGTTTTGTACATCGAATAAATGCCCGAGGAACGCGCCCACGGCGGCGCCTGCCGGTCCCCCGGTCACCATACCGACGACTGCGCCAACGACTTTACCGTGCCACGCCATGAAAACCGCGGTCCTTGAATAAGTGCTCGACCGGCTGCCAGAATGCCGGCTGTTTCCATCTTAGCAGCGCGCTCGCTGCACGACGCCCAAACCCCTCGGATATATGAAGCCGGTCTCGCCCTCACCCCCCATGTTCGAGTCGCAATTGCGCGGCCTTACGCGTTTGCATCAGGGAAAGGTGCGCGATATCTATGCGGTGGACGATAAGCATCTTTTGATCGTCACCACCGATCGACTGAGTGCATTCGACGTCGTATTGCCGAACCCTATCCCCGGCAAGGGCCGAGTGCTCACGGAAATTTCGCGATTCTGGTTTGCCAAAACGCGGCACATCGTCCCCAATCACCTGGCCGATCTGACGCTCGAAGCCGTTGTCACGGATGCCGCCGAACGCGCGACCCTGGCAGATCGCAGCATGGTGGTGAAGAAACTCAAAGCGCTGCCCGTCGAAGCGGTCGTGCGAGGTTATCTCATCGGTTCGGGCTGGAAGGACTATCAACGCACCGGTTCGGTGTGCGGCGTGCATTTGCCTGCCGACCTGCAACTTGCACAAGCGCTGCCCGAGCCGATCTTCACGCCGGCAACCAAGGCGGCCATCGGTGATCACGATGAGAACATCGATTTCAAAACCATGGCAGGGACGATAGGCACTGAGCTCGCGAAGCGAGTGTGCGACACCGCGCTTGCGCTCTATCGCTATGCCGCCTCGCATGCGCTCGCACGCGGCATCATCATTGCAGACACCAAGTTCGAATTCGGCTTGGACGACGACGGGACGTTGGTGTTGATCGACGAAGCGCTTACACCCGATTCGTCACGGTTCTGGCCGGTGGATACGTATCGTGTCGGCATCAGTCCGCCCAGCTTCGACAAGCAATTCGTGCGCGACTATCTCGAAACATTGGACTGGAACAAGCGCGCCCCCGGACCGCAACTGCCGTCTGCGGTAATCGCACGCACGAGCGAGAAGTACGAAGAAGCCTTGCGACGATTGACTTCGTCATAGGTAACTTACGGCACTCTGTCTCGACGACATGCCGAACCCGGAACCCACGCCCGATTTCACTCTCGCCGGCGACGCCGCTTCGCGTACCCCAGGTTCATCGGAAAGCGCTCGGCTCGCACAAAAGGTTGTCGTTGCCCATATGCCATTTGCCGTCGCCCTTGTGTATCTCGCCTGCGGGTTGGCTTGGATTTTCTTTTCCGACCGTTTGTTGTCCTTCGCCCATCTCGATGCCGAACAGACGCTGCGCATGCAGACATACAAAGGTTGGTTGTTCGTCGTCGGCTCCGCACTGCTGATCTATGCCTTGCTCAAACAATATGCACGCCGCTACGCCGCAGCGCTGACCGATCTCAAAATCAGTGAGAACCGCATTCGCGCCAGCGAGGAAGGGTATCGAGTGGCGCTACAGGTGACGAATGACGCGATATGGGACTACGACGCGACCATCAACACCATGCATTGGAACGATGGGCTCACACGTCTCTTCGGCTACACCGCGCAAGAAGTCACGCTCAGCATCGATTGGCTGTGCGAACGCATTCATCCGCAGGACGCGCTCGAACTCGGCAATGCCAAACTGAACATCGCTGATCTCAATGGATCTTTCACACGCAGTTATCGTTTCCGCAAACGCGATGGTTCGTATGCCCATATCGTCGATCGCGGCTATGCCTTTCGCGATAGCGACGGCGCCCTGCGGCGCGTGATCGGCGGCATGACGGACGTGAGCCATCTCATCGAGGCCGAACAGCAGATCCGCAAAATCAACAACGAACTCGAACAGCGCGTAGAACAACGCACGCAGCAGTTGGAATCTGCAAATCGCGAACTCGAAGCGTTCGCCTACGCCGTATCGCACGACCTGCGCGCTCCCCTCAGAAGCATTTCTGGATTCAGCCAAACACTACGCGAAACGGCGGTGGATACGCTCGACAGTCAAACTCTGCATTACTTGCAACGCATTCAGGATGCGAGCGGAAAGATGGCGCATCTCATCGACGACCTGCTGCAGTTGTCGCGAATTCAGCGTAGCGAAATGACACCGCGTCGCGTCGATCTGTCGCAACTGTTTACTCAAGCGGTCACTGCCGTGACTGAGCGCTATCCCGGGCGCATTGTGCACGTGGATATCGAACCCGGCATGTCGGGGTACGGAGACCCGCGACTGCTCGGCATCGCCATCGAAAATCTCATGGACAATGCATGGAAGTACACGGTCAACGCTTCGAACGCACAAGTGACCATCGGACAACGCGAAGTCGATGGCGAACGCCACTTCTACATCAGCGACAATGGTGTGGGCTTCAACATGGCCTATGCAGGCAAGCTGTTCGCGCCGTTTCAGAGATTGCACAGCGAAGCACAGTTCCCAGGAACGGGCATCGGACTTTGCACCGTGCAACGCATCTTGCGTCGGCACGAAGGCCGCATCTGGGCGGAATCGGAAGTAAATGTCCGCACTACTTTTTGGTTCACGTTACCCGTCAGCGGATGACGGCGTACTCGTCGGCAGTCGACCGACAACATTACGAAATATGTAACGTCGCATCGATGGGAATCGCACGCGAACCTCAGCCATAAGTACTCAACACGGCTACCCTCTCTCGCGCCGCTCGTTGTTAGATGCATGAATGTGCGCAGCATGATGGCGCTGGAGAGCATGAGTGCATGGACAAGGCATTGAAGGTCCTCATCGTGGAGGACACACCTGCGGATGTGGAACTCGCAGTCGCAGTACTCAGCAAAACATGGCCCGAACTCACACACCGTAGCGCAGAAACGGCACAGGAATTTCGCGATGCCGTTGCCTGGAATCCAGACATAATTATTGCCGATTACGAAGTGCCGGGCTTTGGCGCCGTCGCGGCGCTCGGCATCTTGCACGAACTCGACAGCGACATCCCTTTGATCGTTTTTACCGGCGCCGTGACAGAAGAAATCGTCGTGCGCTGCATGCGCTTGGGCGCTGCCGACTATTTGCTCAAAGACCGACTCACGCGACTTGCGTCTGCCATCGACAACGCACTTACGATGCGCAGAGAGCGGCACGAAAAGGAGCGGACCGAACGAGAACAGCGCCGCCTCGCAGGACTCAATAGCGCAATTTTGAATTCGCTGCCGGCGTTGATTGCATTGCTCGATGCAGAAGGTCGCATCGTCGCGGTCAACGAAGCGTGGCGCGCATCGAAACTGCAGGGTGGATTGGTCAATTCGACATGGAGCATCGGTAACAATTACGTGATGCTCTGCGGTCAGACGGAAGGCAATGATGCGCTCGCAATGACGTTAGGTCTGCGAGGTGTGCTCGACGGCACGCACGCAAGTTATTCCTGCGAACACGACGCGCAAACTGCGATCGGCAAACACTGGTTTCGCATGACCGTCACACCCGTGCGCGGCGGCGGAGCGGTGGTCATGCATCTAGACATCACCGATCGCAAATCGGCCGAGGATCAAGTTGAGTTTCTTTCGCGCCACGATACGCTCACCAAACTCCCCAACCGCAGCGCATTACAACAACGTTTGCATCGAGTCATTGCGGCTCATGATCCGGCGCAAGGCGCACCAGTGATGTTTTTCATCGAATTGGACCGTTTTAAGACGGTGAACGACACACTGGGCCATCCCGTCGGCGATGCTCTGTTGCGTGCCGTGGCCAAGCGCTTGAGCGACCGCGTTCGCGGCGACGAAATGCTCGCGCGATTGGGGGGCGATGAATTCGTGCTACTGGTGCCGCAGTTGCAAACCGCCGACGAGAGCGCTGCGGTCGCCGAACATCTGCGCATTTCTCTCGAGCGGCCGTTCAAGATCGGCGAGCACGAACTCTTTATCACAGCCAGCATCGGCATTAGTTGTTATCCGCAGGATGGCCGCGACTTCGAAGCGATGCTGCGCACCGCCGATGCCGCTGTGTATCGGGCCAAGCGCTCGGGTCGCAATGCCGTTGCATTCTATTCGGCGGAGATCGATGCGGCCGCACAAGAGCGTTTCGTATTGCAGAACGGTTTGCCGCACGCGCTCGCGCGCGGCGAATTCATTCTCGAATATCAACCTACCATCGATCTACGAAACAATGCGGTCACCGGCGTAGAAGCGTTGATTCGCTGGCGTCATCCGCAGCTCGGTCTCGTCCCGCCCTCGCGCTTCATCGATCTCGCAGAAGATACCGGCCTCATCATCCCGATCAGCGAATGGGTGCTGCGCACGGCGTTGCTTCAAGCCAAGCATTGGATAAACGCAGGATGGTCACATGCCGCTGTCGCAGTGAATCTTTCGGTAAGGCAATTCACACAACCGAACCTTGCTGTACGTATTGCCGAGATCCTCGCATCGATCGGCGTACAACCGTCGTGCGTTCGGCTCGAAGTCACGGAAAGCATGGTGATGGAAGATCCGCTGATGGCCGCCGCCACGCTCGAACATCTGGGCCGCATGGGCATTCAAATGGCGCTCGACGACTTCGGCACCGGCTACTCGTCATTGAGTTTCTTGAAGCGCTTTCGCCTCGCGTGTTTGAAAGTAGACCGTAGTTTCGTGAGCGGCACGCCGGGCAATGCAGGTGACGAATCCATCGTGCATGCCGTCGTCGCACTGGGCAAAACGCTCGGCATGAAGATCATCGCGGAAGGGGTAGAGACACGCGCTCAAGCAAGTTTCCTGCGCGATGCAGGATGCGACGACGCACAGGGGTATTACTACGCGCGTCCTGTCGATTCCGAGGAAGTCCTGAAGCTCGTCACTGCGATTCCAGCCGAGCATTGCAGCGACTAGCGTTTGTGCCCCCACCCTAACCCTCCCCCGCTGCGCGGAGGAGGGGACAAGACAATCGCGCCAACGGTGTGTTTTGTACGCTGCCTTGTTCTGATCCCCTCCTCCGCGTAGCGGGGGAGGGTTAGGGTGGGGGACAGCGGTGGGCAGCGTGCTACCCTTGCCGCGCATGTTCACGGCAATACTCACCCGTCTGCAGGAGTGGCTGTTCGATCCGCCGGCCAGTGTGCTCGGCAAGCCGATCGGATTGCTGGTGCGGCCCCTGCGTTACGCGTACGCACTCGGTAGAGACCTGGCACGCGGTGAACTGACGTTGCGCGCAATGAGCCTGGTGTACACCACGCTCCTTTCCATCGTCCCGCTGCTCGCCCTGTCCTTTTCCGTGCTGAAAGGCTTGGGATTTCACCGCGAACTCGAGCCTGTGCTCTATCAGTTCCTCGAACCCATCGGCGACAAGGCCGGCGAACTGACGGCCCGGATCATGAAATTCGTCGACGACGTGCAAGGCGGTGTGTTGGGATCTATCGGACTTGCGTTCTTGATCTACACCGTCGTGTCGATGATTCAAAAGATCGAAGAAAGCTTCAACTTCGTTTGGCGGGTCGAGCAGCCGCGCAGCTTGGCGCGGCGCTTCAGCGAATATCTCAGCGTGATGGTCGTGGGTCCCGTGCTGATCGTGGCGGCCTTGGGTCTGCTTGCCGCCGTCGGCAATCAAAAATTCGTGCAAATGCTCGCACACACTGCCGTCGTGGGCACGGCGGTGGTCTACGTCGGCGAAATCGTGCCCTATCTCCTCGTCATCGGCGTGTTCACGTTTCTCTATGCCTTCGTGCCGAATACGAAAGTGAAATTTCGCGCTGCTTTGGCGGGGGGTGCCGCTGCGGGCATTCTCTGGGTTGCGGGCGGAATGGTATTCACCTCGTTCGTCGCTGCGTCTTCACAACGAGTATTGATCTATGCGGGCTTTGCCATCGTCATCGTGGCGCTCATTTGGGTGTACTGGTCGTGGCTCATTCTCCTCATCGGCGCCCAGCTCGCCTTCTATGTACAGAACCCGCACAGCTTGCGTTCGGGTCATGAGGAATTGCATCTCACCGCGACTCTGCGAGAACGCATCGCCCTTTCGGTGATGTATCTGCTCGCGAAAGACTTCATGCACTCCGAACATCGTTGGAGCGTGAATGCATTGTCGGAGCAATTGGAGTTGCCAAGCGCAGCGCTGGGACCCTTGATCACAAGCTTGGAGAACGCCGGCCTCATCGTCGGCACCGACGACGAACGCTTGGTACCAGGACGTGACTTATCGGCAATCATGCTCGCCGAAATCGTCGATGCAGTCCGTCGCGACACTCGCAATCCTCGCGTACCGCGCATTCGCTGCGCCGGCCCGGCCGAGCAGCTCGCGCGTGAAGCGGATGAAGCGTTGAGGAATAGTTTGGCGGGGAAAACGCTGTGGGATTTGGTGGAGTAGAACAGACAACCGCAACCAGACAACCAGGTAACCAGCCAGAATTCGGAGGCTGATGAGATGTGGCTGTCTGGCTCTCTGGTTGTCTGGTTGACTAGTTAGCTGGTCGGCTCAACTCACTCCCCCGCAATCGTCATCTGCTCGATCAAGATCGAGCCCGTGCGCACTCCGCCTCGCGTATCTACATCGTTACCGATCGCAACGGTGTTTAGATACAGGTCTTTGAGATTGCCTGCGATGGTGATTTCGTGAACCGGATAGGCGATCGCTCCATTCTCGACCCAGAACCCTGCAGCGCCGCGCGAATAGTCGCCTGTCACACCATTCACGCCTTGGCCCATGAGCTCGGTCACGACGAGACCGCGCGTCATCATCTTCAGCAGACCCGCGAAATCATGCTGCCCCGCTTGGACGATGAGATTATGGACGCCGCCGGCATTGCCCGTCGTCTTCAAGCCCAACTTGCGGGCCGAATAGGTGCTGAGCACATAGCCCGTGAGAACACCCCGTTCGACAAGGTCTCGGTCGTGCGTCGCGACGCCTTCGCCGTCAAACGGCGCGCTGCCCAATGCCTTACGCAAATGGGGGCGCTCGCTGCACGTGAACCAGTCTGGAAATATTTTTTGCCCGGCTGCATCCAGTAAGAACGATGCGCGCCGATATTGGCTGCCGCCGCGAATCGCGCCCAAGAAGTGACCGATAAAACCGCGCGCCAATTCGGGCACAAAAAGCACCGGAGCCGTACACGTGCTCAAGCGACGCGCTCCCAATCTTTGCAATGCGCGCTGCGCCGCTCGTTTGCCGATGGCTTCACCCGCTTCGAGCTCACGCCAATCACGCACTGAGCTGTACCAATAGTCGCGTTGCATGTCGCTGCCTTCCTGTCCGACCACGGCGCAACTCAAGCTGTGCATGGTGCTCGCATATCCGCCGAGAAACCCCAGACTATTACCGAATACTCGAGTGCCTTGATGAGTCGACAATGTGGCGCCTTCGGAATTCGTGATGCGCTTATCTGCTGCCAGCGCAGCCTGCTCGCACGCAACCGCCATTTCGCGTGCAGCTTCCGGCTCGATACTCCAAGGATGATTTAGATCGAGCTCGGGAATGTCGCGCGCCAACGTGTCCGCGTCGGGCAAACCGGAGCAAGGATCTTCGGCAGTAAATCCTGCAATGCTGTACGCCTTAGCCACGGTTTCGCGCACGGCCTCCACGCTCAGATCGGCCGTCGTCGCCGATCCCTTGCGCTTGCCTCGATAAACCGTCACACCCATGCCGCGATCGCGCTGGTATTCCAATGTTTCGACATCACCCATGCGCGCGGTGACGGACAGGCCGGAGTCCACGCTCACGGCGACTTCTGCTTCGCTCGCACCGCGTGCTTTGGCTTCTTCGAGCGCGAGCGCAACGAGCGCTTCCAAATCCGCACGAGTGAGCGAAGCAGGAGCGGCAATGGCGGTTGACATGGAATCCTCTGGAAAAGCGGTTAGCGGTTAGCAAAGCGAAGCGGTTGGCCAGAAGCGGAGCTCTGTCTCCGGCTCCATCAACGGCATGCTAGCATCAGGCGCATGATCGACAACGACGAAGCCGCAGACGAGCGCCCCAGCAAAAGCGCGCTCAAACGGCAGAGCCACGAACTGCAAGATCTCGGCGAAGCGCTCATCGGCCTTCCGGATGCGGAGCTCGATGCGCTACCGCTGCCCGAGAAGCTGCGCGATGCCGTGCTTCTTGCACGGCGCATCACCAAGCACGGCGGACTGTATCGGCAGCGGCAGTATATCGGCAAACTCATGCGCCAGATCGATGCCGAACCCATCCGGGCGGCGCTCGCCGCGCATCAGGAAACAAAGCGCCGCCAAGCGCTGCAATTTCGGCGCGTCGAGCTTTGGCGCAATCGGCTCATCAGCGAAGGCACGATCGCTGTCGATACATTCATGCAAGAATTTCCGACTGCCGAACGCGACGTCATCACACAGCTCGCCGCCGAAGCTCAACGTGACAAGGCCGAGAACAAAACACCCAGAGCGGCACGGGAACTGTTTGCGGTGTTGCGTGAGGTGATGAACCACTAACTCCTAACCCCTCGTCTATTCAGATTGCTAGAATTCCCACATGCAACCATTGATCGGCATCATCATGGGGTCCACCTCGGATTGGGAGACCCTGAAATCGGCATCGCAAATGCTCGAGCAACTCGCCATTCCGTTCGAGGTGCGCGTGGTCTCGGCACATCGCACGCCCGACTTGCTGTTCGAGTACGCTGCCAGCGCGCGTGAACGCGGGTTGGAAGTCATCATTGCGGGTGCGGGCGGCGCGGCCCATTTGCCCGGAATGACCGCCGCGAAAACCAGCTTGCCGGTGCTCGGCGTGCCCGTGCAATCCAAAACACTGAACGGCATCGACTCACTGCTTTCGATTGCACAAATGCCTGCGGGCATTCCGGTAGGCACGCTCGCGATCGGCACGGCGGGAGCGGCCAACGCTGCGTTGTTGGCAGCGGCTATTCTTGCAAACAAATATCCTAAAATTCTCACCGCCCTGGAAACCTTCCGCCGCTCGCAGACGGACAAAGTGCTCGCGCGGCCGGACCCCAGAATCGAGCCATGAAAGTCGGCATCATCGGTGCAGGCCAGCTGGGTCGCATGCTGGCGCTCGCGGGCTATCCGCTCGGATTGCGCTTCGTATTTTTGGATCAAAGCGAAGATGCGCCGGGCGCACAGGTCGGCCGCATTATTCCCGGCGCATTCGACGACAAAGCCCAGCTACAAAAACTCGCTCAAGCGGTCGATGTGATCACGTTCGACGTAGAGAACGTGCCCGTCAATGCGGTCGGGGAAATCGCAGCCCAAAAGCCGTTTCTACCGCCTGTGGCAGCGCTGGGCGCTTCGCAAGACCGGCTGAGCGAGAAAACGTTATTCCGCCAACTGCGCATTCCCACGCCCGAATTCAAGGCAGTAGATGGACTCGCCGACCTACACCACGCCGTCGAAAGCATCGGCTTGCCTGGCGTGCTGAAGACACGCCGTCTGGGGTACGACGGGCGCGGCCAGTATTACTTACGAACGCGTGAGGACATCGACGTTGCATGGTCGACGTTGGGTTCGGTGCCGCTAATCTATGAAGCGTTCGTGCCTTTCGATCGCGAAATTTCCATCATTGGTGCGCGCAGCGTCAACGGCGCAACCCAGTTCTATCCGATTGCCGACAACACGCACGCCCACGGAATTTTGCGCTATTCCATCGCGCCGTTCGTCAATGCGCGCCTGCAAAAGCAGGCCGAGAGTTATTTGAAACGCGTGCTCAAGCATCTCGATTACGCTGGCATTCTCACCATCGAATTCTTCGTGAAACAGGGCCAACTCATCGCCAACGAAATGGCGCCCCGCGTACATAATTCCGGGCACTGGACCATCGAAGGCGCGGTCACCAGCCAGTTCGAAAATCACGTGCGCGCCATTCTCGGCTTGCCGCTCGGCGAAACGCAGGCACAGGGCCACTCCGCCATGATCAATTTCATCGGCACCATCCCCGAGCCCGCGGACATTCTGCATATTCCCGGCCTGCACTATCACAGCTATGGCAAGGAACCTCGCCCCAATCGTAAATTGGGACACTGCACGATCAACTTGCCGACCCGTGCGGCACGCGATCAAGCATTGAAAAAAGTGTTAAAAAAGCTGGCAATCGACCGCTAGGCACGCGCGACTTCTTCACCCGACCGCGGTCCACTAACCGCTGCTCGTCTTTTTTGCTACTCTCCACTAGGTCTGCTGTAAGGAAAACGCCGTCGCGTGGACGGAACCAGGCTCGACGTTTGAGGGTTGTTGCCAGCATTGGACCAGATTTTGGTTGCACCTGATCCAGAGACGGCACCGCATTCATGTACCTGTCATTGTTCAAGCTGAACGAACTGCCTTTCCGGCTCACGCCGGACCCGGCGTTCTTGTATCTCTCCAAACACCATGCGCGCGCCAAGGCGTACATGGAATCGACGATCTGGTTCACCGACGGCTTCGTCGTCATTACGGGCGAAATCGGCTCGGGCAAGACAACGCTGATCGAAACGTTTCTCAAAGAGCTGGAAAAAGACGTCGTCGTCGCGCAGATCAATCAAACACAAGTCACGTCCGTCGAGTTTCTGCAGTCGGTGCTGGTGCAGTTCGGTTTCCAGCCCTTCAAGATGAAGAAGGCGGAACTGCTCGCGACGCTCAACAATTTTCTGGTCGAGCAATATGCGAACGGCCGGCGCGTGCTCCTCATCGTCGATGAAGCACAAAATCTATCGCACAAGGTGCTCGAAGAAATCCGGCTGCTGTCGGGCGTCGAGACCACCAAAGAGAAGGTGCTGCGCATCATTCTCGCCGGGCAGCCCGAACTCAACGAGAAATTGAATTCGCTCGAGCTCGTGCAACTCGCGCAACGCATTCGCCTGCGCTTTCATCTGACGGCGCTCTCGAAAACGGACACCGAAGCCTATATCCAACATCGATTGGAAGTGGCCGGCTCGCACGGCCGCCAGATTTTCGATCCGGCAACGTTCCCGACGGTCTTTCGCTACACCGGCGGCGTGCCCCGCTTGATCAACACGCTCTGCGATACCGCAATGATGGCCGCATACGCAGTGGAGCGCGACACTGTTTCCGTAGAAGATCTGCAAGGCGCAATCCAAGAACTGCGCTGGGTGGAATACACCGAACGATCGGTGCGTCTGCCCGCCCTCAGACCCGATGCGCCGACGCCTGCAGAACGCCATGTCACGCTGGGTAGAGTGCTACTCGCGGTCAATGGACAGACTGTCGCCGAGCACGAACTCAAGATGGGCCGATTCGTCATCGGCCGCACGCCCGACAACGATCTGCAAATCGACAGCAAATACATCAGCCGTCATCACGCGCAGATCATCACTTCGTCGCACACATCGGTGCTGGAGGATTTGAACAGCACGAATGGCGTGTACGTCCGTAGCAAGCGCGTGCGTCGCTGCATGCTGAACGACGGCGACGTCATCCAGATCGGCCAGCACGAGCTCATGTACATCGACGAACGGCACGGCCGGGGCCGCTACCCGAACGGCACCGACGACGACGCCGTGCCTCTGCTCAGAGATCCGCTAGGCACCGACACCTTCGTCGAAGATCAAACACAGGTGCACGACAAGCCTGTGTTGATGGGGGAAGAAAAATAGCTCCGCGGCTATCGGTCCACGGTCTGCGGCCAGAGACCTATTCGAGGATTTAACGTTTCAGAATATAGACCGGCTTCCGGCCGCGGACCGACAGCCGCCTGCGTCATTCATCCAACGACCGACTGTTGTACTGCGCCTGAGTCGTTCGATAGTCGCGGCGCCGCAGCCATATAACGAGACCGGCGAGCAGCGCGACGCAGCCGCCGATCAATAGCGCCGCAGGCCAGGCCGATGCATGCACGAGCCACGAGGAACCCACCAGCAACACGCCGATCAGCATGTACAGGTAGGGCAAGAACTCATAAATGGGCTTAGCAAGCCAGAGACTCATTATGTCACCCGAGATAGCCGCATGAGTCGGATGCTAACAAGGGGCGTGCTACAAGAGCACGCGCGGCGAATCAGAAAAGCGACGGAGATCGCAGTGTGATAGTCACGTCGCCGTTCCACCCACAGTCAACCCATCCACTCGCAACGTGGGCTGTCCGACACCCACGGGAACGTCCTGCCCCTCTTTGCCGCAAGTACCCACACCCTCGTCGAGTTTGAGATCGTTGCCCACCATGGAAACGCGGGTCAGAACATCTGGGCCGTTGCCGATCAACGTGGCGCCTCGCACCGGAGCGGTGATCTTGCCGTCTTCGATCAAATACGCCTCGCTCGCCGAGAAGACGAACTTGCCGGAGGTGATATCGACCTGGCCGCCGCCGAAATTGCGGCAATAGAGGCCGCGCTTCACCGAACGCAAAATTTCTTCAGGGTCGTGCGGGCCCGCGAGCATGTATGTGTTGGTCATGCGCGGGAGGGTCATGTGAGCGAACGATTCGCGCCTGCCGTTACCCGTAGGTGCGACGCCCATCAAGCGTGCGTTCAACTTGTCCTGTATATAACCGCGCAATACTCCGTTCTCGATCAACGTCGTGCATTGCGTAGGCGTTCCCTCATCGTCGATGTTGAGAGATCCGCGGCGCGAGCCCAGTGCGCCGTCGTCGACCACCGTGCATTCGGATGCAGCCACTTGTTGGCCGATGCGGCCCGAGAAGGCCGACGTGCCTTTGCGATTGAAATCGCCTTCCAATCCGTGTCCGATGGCTTCGTGCAATAACACACCGGGCCAACCGGGCCCGAGTACGACTGTCATCGTGCCCGCAGGTGCAGGCACTGCTTCGAGATTGACTAGGGCGCTGCGCACGGCTTCGTGGGCCAGCGCCTTCCAACGCTCTTCGCTCAGGAATCGTTCGAATTCGAATCGACCGCCGCCGCCGCAATAACCTTGTTCGCGACGACCGTTCTGCTCGACGATCACCGAAACATTCATTCTCACCAACGGACGCACGTCGGCAGCGAGCGTGCCATCGCTTGCCATGACCATGACAACCTCATGCACGGCCGCGAGACTTGCCATGACTTGCACGACTCGAGGATCTTGCCGGCGCGCTTCCGCATCGACGCGCTCGAGCAGCTTCACCTTTTCCGTATCGCTGAGGTTGGCGATGGGATCGATCGCCGGATAGAGGTAGTGATTCCCGTTCGCTGCACGCCATGCAGCAACGTTGCCGCTGCCTCCAGTGCGTGCGATGGCGCGCGCTGCGCGCGAAGCTTCGGTCAATGCCGGCAGCAGAATCTCGTCCGAGTAGGCAAATCCGGTCTTCTCTCCTGCGAGCGCACGCACGCCTACGCCTTGTTCAATGCTGTGCGCGCCTTCCTTCACTATGCCGTCTTCGAGTGCCCACGACTCTTCGCGTGAGAGCTGGAAATACAGATCCGCATAATCCACA
>Ga0068855_100002027_pt1 | contig 25119 bp, 20 predicted proteins | sample KBSCornC52_FD_66592 | JGI IMG/M metagenome (GOLD analysis project Ga0068855, IMG submission 66592) | Corn rhizosphere microbial communities from Kellogg Biological Station, Michigan, USA - KBS Corn C5-2 | ecosystem: Host-associated > Plants > Roots > Rhizosphere > Soil ... | reverse complement strand
AAGGTCAGGTCCCCATTATTATGGTACGCATAGTTCGGTATCGCCTGCGAAGGCATCTTATCTATCAGCTTTTTAATGGGCTCCTTCTCGCTCCCCATCATTTTTCTTACCTCGCGTGGATTGGCCATGAATTGGATATAATCCTGATCAGTTAAATCTTTGTAAATGCCGTTGCTGACATAAACGTCCTTAAAGCCATCATTGTCCATGTCCGTAATCAAAGCGCCCCAACTCCAGTCGGTGGCATGTACCCCTGCAAAGCGGCCAATTTCGCTGAAGTTTACCAGCTTTTGTTCTTTGTTTTTGGCAGGAGCCGGCCCCTGGTTCAATTGCAAAACATTGCGCAGAAACTGCTGATAATACCCGTTTTGAAGATCTGATTGATATTTATCCCAATTTTCAAACGCTGTTTTGGTTTTTAGCCGGGCTTCCGGTTCAGGAAGCATATCGGTAACATAAATATCCGGGTAGCCATCATTATTTATGTCAGCAATGTCCGCTCCCATGGAGTTCTGGCTTAATTCCCTTATAGCATCCGGTAAACACTCTTTAAAGGTCCCATCTTTATTATTGATGTATAAATAATCCCGTTCGAAAAAATCATTGGATACATAGATATCGTCCCAGCCATCACCGTTTACGTCGGCAATGGTTACGCCTAAACCAAAACCAATTTTGCTGCTGTAGATACCTGCCTGCTGGGTTACATCCGTAAAATGGCCGCCATCATTACGATATAGTTTATTCCCCCCGAGTGGATCAGGGGTATTGCGCTGATCTTTAATCAAATCATAATTCCCAACCGACCTGAATGAATTATTTAGAAGGTAACAATCCAGGTCTCCGTCGTGGTCATAGTCAAAGAAAACAGCCTGGGTACACAACCCGGTATTATTGAGCCCGTATTCAGCGGCCCGTTCCGTAAAGGTAAGATCGCCGTTATTGATAAATAATTGATTGCTCCTGTTTTTACCGGAAAAATCACCAGACTTGCATATATAAATATCCAGCAGTCCATCGCCGTTTATATCGGCAAAGGTAACTCCGGTTGACCAAACGCCGGCCGAGGAAAGGCCCGCCTTTTCTGTAATGTCTTCAAATTGAAAATTCCCTTTATTTAAGTAAAGCCTGTTTGATTGCTGATTACCACAAAAGAAAATATCGGGAAGCCCATCGTTGTTTATGTCGCCTATAGCCACCCCGCCACCGTTATAGAAGTTACGGTAAGTATAAACGTTTAATTGCTCGGTATAGGCCACATTATTGGCAAAATTTACGCCCGTGACCGAAGCCGGCAGTGACGAAAAAAGTCGGTTATCCTGTAGTTTTGGACTCGTTCCCGGACTACAGCCCATTAAAATCATCAACGTAAAAAAAAGTACGAATTTGGTTTGCCCGACAAAATCAAAAAATGTACTGTTGCAGGGGTATCTCATTTTTAGCAATATCAATAATTCTGCGGATTATAAAAACCCTGATGTACCAAATAATAAAGGAAGGCAAGCATTTAACTGCTTGCCTTCTGCAAAAGGCCGGTTTTATTATACTACTGTCATTGGATTAATTGTGATATCCCGGGTTTTGTTTAAGGTTTGGATTCGCATTAAGCTGAGATTCGGGTATTGGGAACAGATTTACGTGGGCGTCAGGATCGGCGGCATGGAACCTGTAAGCGCTGTTATAAGTTCCGAAGCGTATCATATCCTGCCTTTTGTAACATTCGGCAAACATTTCCCTGCTGCGCTCGGCCAAAAAGGTTTCGGCGGTCATACTGGCATAAGGTGTAACACCACCGTGAATGGTACGGATTTGGTTTACCAGTGCCAAAGCAACCGGATCGTTCCAATTACCATTTTTTCTGGCCACCAGTTCGGCTTTCATCAATAAAATATCGGCATAACGGAAAATAGCCAAATCGTTATCAAGGCCTGTTTGCATGCCCTTGTAAAATTGCCATTTACCAATACGCGCACCAGACTGTCTCCAGGCATTTGGTGCCAGTTCGTTAATGTAGGGTGTAAAAGTAATAGGCTGCCCGTTAGGGTCGGTTGCGTCAGCGCCGCCATCTAATAACGGGGTTACCCCATCTGCCCTGTATTGAGGGCCAACCAGAAAATTATTTAACATCCGTTTATCTAATGTACCGGTTGTAGGCGTACCGGACGGGTCAAGGCCAACCACTGTGCCCTGAGGTCCTGGATTTTGCGCCGGATCAATATAGGACTGGTAAAACTCCTGTACTGAAGCGAACCCGTTCCAGGGCTGTGCATTCATTTGATAGGTGTCCTGGCTCTGCAAGTGCAAAGTGGTCATAGGGATATTGAAGTTGCCGGCATGTACCGCATCAAAAGGGATGGCCCAGATAGATTCAGTGGAACCGATATTATTCCGTGAAAAATTATCTGCATAATTAGCCATCAGCGAATATTTTCCCGAATTAATAATCGTATCGCATGCAGCAATGCCTTTGTCATATTGCGGCGTCCCGGTATAGGTTTGCGCATTTAAATACAATTTTGCCAAAGTTGCCATCGCCGCGTAGTAGGTAACCCGGCCATAATAAGGGCCATCGCCGGTACCAATTTTTGGTAATTGATTCTTATTAGCCAACAATTCACTTTCCACGAAAGCATATACCTCCGCCTGCGTATTATTTTTCGGTGGAGCGGTATTTGTAAAATCGGTAGTAATAGGCACGTTCCCATACAAATCAAGCAGCCAGTAATAATAAATTGCCCTTAAGCATTTCAATTCGGCTACATAACTTGCCGCCTTTGGCGATTTGCTGGCTGCCAGGGCCACTAAAAGTTTATTGCAAGTTGTTACGCCCGAAAAACCAAAGTTCCATCCCCCGCTTGGCCTCGTATCTGTGGCGAGATATGTATGGGTTTTTAACCGTACCCAATGCCCCCCGTCGCCCCAGTCGGCGCCCCTTGTCGGAACAACTATCTCATCAGTAGTTACTTCATTTAAATCAAAGAATGCGTTGTTAGGGCCATTGTAGTTACCAAAAATTGGCGAGTAGGCCGCACCTACGGCCGCTGCCAATTGTTTATCTGTTTTGTAGAAATTATCTTCTGTAACCTGGTCATAAAGCAATGATTTTTCATTCAGCTTGGTGCATGAAGCCACCGAAAGCAAAACCGCCATAAGCGAATACATTGTTAGTGTTGTATGTTTCATAATTTTCTTTAATTAAATTTTGAAAAATTTGTTAAAATCCCATGTTCAGTCCGAATGTGAACGACCGGGTGTAAACCCAAGTCTCCCTGCGGTCGATACCGGGCGCTAATACGTTTCCGCCATCGGTATACCTAACTTCTGGGTCGACACCGGTATAACCCGTTATGGTAAATAAATTTTGTCCTGAAATGTAAGCCCTTAAGCTGCTTAACATCCCTTTTTTACTGCTTTTACGAATGTTGAAAGTGTAGCCAAGGGTTGCATTGTCAAGCTTCAAAAAGGAAGCTTTTTCCACATCATAGCTGCTGTAATTTGCGTTATCGGTAACATTCGGGTTAAAATATTTGGTATTAACTACATTGTAACTGGAAGCAACGATCGGGTTTTCGTAAAACGCGCGGTAGGTGTTAATCAACTGATGCCCTATGGACGCCCTCATGAAGAAATTGAAATCAAAGTTTTTATATTTAAACGCGTTGGTGATACCAAATTCAAATTTGGGCAACCCGTTACCAATAATCTGCTTCGCTGCTGAATTATAACCAACAGCGCCTCCTTTTCCATCCGAATAAAGGTATTTGCCATTTGCATCAACGCCTAAGTATTTAGGGCCATAAAGAATACCTATTGGCTCCCCTTCTTCAGCTCGCGTTAGTTGTGTCTGTTCCTGGCCCGGCGTTCCAAGATTGGTTGCGCCTACGTAGGAACCTTTTAATGAATTTACAAGCTTTGTGAGCACCACATGATAGCTGGAAATATTGCCGCCGGGTGTCCAACTGAAATTTGAATTTTTAACCGCCTCATAATTCAGGGCAAACTCTACCCCCGAGTTCGTTAATTCCCCGATATTTTCCCATGTATTGTTGTTTATAGCCGGAGGAGAAGGTACCGTTACATTAAAAATTAAATCAGTTGTTTTCCGGTTAAAATAGTCGAACGTACCGGTCAGTCTGTTATTAAACAGCGCGAAATCAAGGCCAAGATCGGTTTCAATTTTCTTTTCCCATTTCAGGTTAGGGTTGGCGTTTACAAACGTGCTATAGGTGCTTAAATATGTACCACCGCCAGCATAGTAAGTTCCGCCGCTGTTGCTCAGACGGGAAAGTGACAGGTAAGGGCCGGGCGGAAGCGCACCGGTAATACCGTAACTGCCCCTTAATTTAAGGTTATTTACCGAAGGAATAGTTAATATTCTACTTAAATCAACACCTGCGCTTATAGAAGGGAATAAACCCCATTGGTTGTTGGTGCCAAATTCAGATGAACCGTCTCTTCTTAAACGTGCTGAAAGAAAAGCTACATCATCGTAGTTCAGGTTTACACGGCCGAAAAATGAGATGAGTATATTCTCAGTTTTATAGCTATTTTCTGAACCTATACCGTTTTGAAAATCAAGTGCAGCAGCAAAATTCTGGCCAGAAGCATCGGTAACGAAATTACCGCCCCCCAGGCTGTAACCCTGGTTAAGGTAATCCTGGTAAGAATAACCGGCAACAGCATTCAATGCCAGTTTTTTGAATTTATTTTCATATGACAATGTGTTTTCATACAGTCTATTAGAGCCTTCATCATCTCTTTTGTACGAATAACCTGAACGGTTAAAACCGCTTACGCCGTTTACGAAACCGCGTTGAATATAGGCATCAATTGGTGAATACTCGGAACTATAGTTGCTTTCAGTTTGCTGATAATACTCGGTAGAGAACTTTAAGCCTTTCATGATTTCGTAAGTAGCAGAACCGCCCACATTGAATTTTTTGATAATGCCTTCGTTCGTGTTCTGCTGCAGCATGGCAACCGGGTTGGAGTAGTCAACAAAGTTTGCTTCGTAATACCCCCCGCCTGTTATATCATACAGCGGGTTGGTTGAATGCACCGGCGCAGTAGGGTTATAAATGGTGGCATATTTAAATGCATCCGGGAAACCGTACTGTGCATGCCGCTCGGTTGTGTTTATATTTAAGTTGAAAACCAATTTATCATTCAGCAACTTATGAGTTATATTCAAACGGCCGTTTAACTGCTGGAAACCAGTTGTAATTGCTACACCCTCGCTGTTACGGTAGTTAAAAGTAGCGTCGTAAGTTGTCCGTTCGTCACCACCGGAAAATCCCAGATTGTGAACGTATGATAATGCTGTACGGGTAATTTCCTTGTCCCAATCGGTTACTGAACCATAGTTTGTACCCTTGCCCAGGGCTATAAACTGTGCCGCTGTCATGTGCTGGGTAAACTTAGCGGGGGTTTCAGCAGTTCCGGATACATTGTACGTAAGCCTTGATAGCCCCGGTTTTCCGGATTTAGTTGTGATAATAATAACCCCGGCTGAACCGCGTGTACCATAAATGGCGGCGGCAGAACCGTCTTTAAGTACATCAATGCTTTTTATGTCATTTGGGTCAATTGTATTGATGTCTGCATCAACCTGTCCGTCAAGAACTATAAGGGGCTGAGTATTGGCGCCAATGGTTGACAACCCCCTCAAGCGGATTGTAAACCCTCCGTTGGGGTCGCCGCCCGGCCGGGCAATAGAAAGGCCGGCCACTTTACCCTGCAGTAGTTGTGCAACATCGCTGATATTGCCTTTATTAAACTGTTCTGCTTTTATCGTAGTGATAGCGCTGGTTACTTCCCGCTGTTTCTGGGTTCCGTAACCTACCACCACCACTTCATCCAAACTGCTTGTGCTTTCGGTTAATACAGCATTAATCACAGTCTGCTGCCCATCGGTCAATATTACCGTCTTAGTTGTAGTTGCAAAACCAATAAAGGTGAAACTTAATGTATACTGCCCGGCCGGTAAATTGGAAAAGCTATAGTTTCCATCAAGATCGGTGGCTTTAACCAGCGAAACAGCGCCGACCAGCTTTACAGTAACGCCCGGCAGGGTAACGCCTTTGGAATCTGTCACGGTTCCTTTAATTATGCCATTAGATTCGACCACGGCATCAATAGGTAAGTCCGTTTTTTCATCTTTGGCGGTACTTTTATTGAGAATTGATTTTGTGATCAATATCTGGTTGTCAATCTGTCTGAAAATGAGCGAGGTATTTGACAATATCGATTTCAGGAGCGCGGCAACAGATAGGTTGTTCGCCGAAATTTCCAGGTTACGGACGTCCCTTACATCCTCGTTGCGGTAGACAAAATGAAATGGACTCTGCGATTCGATTTTCCGAAACGCTTTTACAAGCGATTCATTTTTTAGGGTAATGTTAACCTCTACCTGGTCAATCGGCTGGCTCTTTGCTGACGTTGCCGAAAAAACCGGAATTGAAGTAACTATTATAAACATTGAAACTATCCCTATTCTCATAAAGTGTTTAAAGTTGGGGTCGGTTGTTAGATGAAACCTAAATGGGAATTTTAAAAAATGCCGCAGAGTTGCAGTAATTAATAAAAAATTCATAATTTTAATTGTTTTAAGTGATTAATGTCTTTGATGGAATGTTAAAATTTAAAACACAACGCTTCCGCAATCGATTGCAGTCGAGTAGCAGAGCAGCCCTCTGAATATCTTTTCTATTACGAAAAATTTCAGAGGGTTTTTTTATGTGGGGGAACCATTCAGGCTTTCTTTGGAATAAAATCCACTCAGGATTATTGGGTAATTTTTCTTCATAAATTTGAGGTTTGATTAGTTTGAGGTTTACTTTTAATAGTTATAGTAGTTTTTTCTTTGTCGTAGGAGTAGGTGGCATCGTTGAATTCGCAAATGATTTTTAATTCTTTATCCAGGCTTTCAGATTTATCGAACGTAGCCGTAAAACGTTTTGATTTAACCAATTCATCGGCAAATTCTATTTTAACTTTGCGGCGGGCTTCGAGCAGCCTGGCCGCCGCTTCTACCGTAACATCTTCAAAATATAAATCGTCTTTTTCGGCCCATGTTGTATAAAGACTTGCGTTTATGCGGTTTTGAGTAGCATTAAGCTGTACCTTATCGTAGGTGATTTGCTGATTAGGAATAATAATCCCCAGAACTTTGTTGTTATCACTAACCTTCACCCGCCCCCTGGTTACAGTAACTGTGATTGTTTTATCGCCCGGGATGTCTTTAACATTGAAGGCGGTTCCCAATACAGTTGTTTCCAATTTGCCGGTATGTACCACAAAAGGCTTTGAATCAATGTGTTTAATATCAAAAAAAGCCTCACCCTGCAGGTATACCTCGCGCTTGGTCCGGCCATTAAAAGATGAGGGGTAACTCAGTTTGCTGCCATAACTGAGTATTACTTTACTGCCGTCGGCAAGTAAAATAAACAGATCGGGTTTTTGTTTGCGGGCTGCAACGGGCTGGACAGGTTTTCTTTCTGGTTGAGTACGCAGCACTAAAAAGATGGTGGCGCAAAACCCTATAAGGACCGCCGCTGCGGCTATTTTCAAGAACCGGGTATTTATTGTTAGCACTTTTTTACCGGGTGCACTAGCCGCATCAATATTTTGCCAGATTGATGCATTAATTTCTTTTTTTAATTTCTCTTTCTGCTCATCACTTAACAAGGCAATAACATCCGGCTCTGTAAGAAACAAGTCGTAATATTTTATTAAAAATTGTTGTTCTACATCTGTTGCTTTATCATTAAGATATTTATGCAACAATTCAAGAAAATATTGCTTGTCCATTCAAAACTGCTTATACGATTGGTTATTGATATGACCCGAAAATAAACTTAAGTCCCATCGTGGGTAAAAATTTATTTTCATTAATTAATCAGCTTATCGCCATTAATATGATGATCCAAAGGGGGAGCAGCGGGGATAATGAGATTTTTATTTTTTCAATAGCTTTTCCAAGCTGGTTTTGAACAGTTTTGCGGGTAATTCCTAGTTGTGTCGCTATATCCTTGGTGGGTAAATCTTCCTGGAAGTGAAGACGGAAAATAATTTGTCTTTTAGGAGGGAGGGTATTCAAAAGTGCTTCATAGCAAATCAGAAATTCCTTCCAAAGTAAATTATCATCGGCCTGCGAGTAGCTTGCAGGCATATCCTCAAGGATATCAAAGAAAGGATGGATATGTTTTTGTTTTTCTACCAGCTTAAATATCTTATTCCGGATAGCTACATTTAAATAAGCCGGCAAATTATCAATGTGCAGTGTTTCTCTTTTTAGCCAAATGTGGGTAAACACTTCCTGTACTATGTCTTTCGCCTGATCGGGATCTTTTAAGCGCCTGTAAGCGTCCGCGTATGCTTTTGCCCAATATTTCTCAAATAATATATCAAATGATTGTTTACAACCTTGTTCAATTTGTTGTAATAACAATGCATCAGAATAATGATTTGGTTTAACCAGGTTCATTGTTAATTTAGAAATTTTCTTTTAGTAATTATTACGTAGCTGTCAATTAATAAGGAGGTTATCTTAGCAATTGATAAATACAAAATTTAAACTATATCGAAATAATATTATTAGGTTTTACTCATACTAAGTTAAAGTTATATTTTTTATAAACAAATCAAAAAGAAAAAATAATTGTTAATAACACACCTATTAATCTTTACTGATGCTAAACTATATTCTTACAGAAGGAGATATAAAACCTACCGTTTTGAGGAACAAACTGGAGGGACTCGGTTACAAATACAACTATGAGAACTTTCTGATCAGTTTTAATGACCCTGAAAAGAATAAAGTTTCTTCAGATATAACTAACTGATTGGCTTTGGCAGGTAAACAGTTTTAGTATTTCGGAAAATTAGCAGATCGAAAAAATATTTTTAAAATGTTTAGCTTTATGATTCGTAATATCATGACATAGTTTTTTTCTTTTGCTTTAGCGGTTTTTTGCTACGGCCTGTTTATTTTTCTACCCGCATTTCTAACAAAGCGAATGATCCGTTTTCGTAATGCGCAGGCATACCAGGCTTGTAGTTAATAGTGGTATCCCCTAAATAAGTAAAGCCACAACTTATGTAGTAATTGATAAGGCGGTCGTTTCCGCTGCCGGTATCCATTCTCACAAACGACAGATTATTGTTCAGCGCATATTCTTTTGCCCATGTTACGATGTGTTTAACCAGGTTAAGTCCGCGGGATTGTTGGCCGGTTGCTATGCGGTGGATATAAATGGCCGGGGTATCATTTAACTCCTTCCATATCTCGGGATCACTAAAAGTGACGCAGAAAGTACCGGCTATACCGCCGTATGCAAGTACTTTATAATGCCTATTCTCGTTTATTTCTGCCGCTACCAGTTCTGCTGCGAAACCCAACCAGTGGTTATTGCCTACCTGTTTTTGATAAGCAATTGCATCATCATAGAGGGCAAATATGGCGTCTGCATCGGCATGAGTACTGTGTTCAACTTGAATTTGCATATAAAAACTGCTGCTAGTTGCTCAACTTAAATTGAGGTAGTATTTTATCAATTACCACCTGCTGCATGAGATCGGGCTCGGTTACCGGTATCAAATGGCCCGACCGCTCAAACCAATACAACCCTTTTTTGGGCGCCTGTATTTGCTTGTAATACTTTTGGGATATTAAATAATTTGTTTGGTGATCCTTACGCCCCACAAAAAAGTAAACAGGGCATTTAACCCGCGGAAGTGAAACCGGGAGGTTTATAAAATTTGCTTCCCTAAAAAGTGCGATCATCTCCGAGTTTTCAGTAAAATACTTTTTAAAGGCAACTGTATCTTCTATGGTTTCTCCATTGAAAATCGACAGCCATTTACGGTCATAATAATTTTGCTCCCCATTTTCAAAAGGGATCTTAACTTTCGAAAGTTCGATCATGGCTTGCTTGTTTTTTTTGCGGGCTGCTTTTTGCTTTAATTCTTTAAGCGACAATCTTTCGCTTTCCCATTGATTAACGGCCGGGCTTACCGCCATGTAAGCATAAACCATTTCCGGATGTTTAGCTGCCATATAAAAGCCTAACACCGTCCCCCACGACCAGCCCATCACAAACAACTTCTTTTGATGAAACTGTTTTAATAATGCGCTTATCAATTCGTAGGTGTCGTTTTCATACAACTTTACGGTTAGTTTAACCGGAGATGGGTTAATTTCCAGCGTTTTACCGCAGTTTCTTTGATCCCATGCAACCACTACAAAGTACTTCTTTAACTTATCAAGATAGGCCTTATTCTCGTTATAAATACCCTCTGATCCGGGGCCGCCGGTGATAAAAAGGAACAGTGGCTTTGAAAGGTCTGCCCCTTCAATTTTAACAGCCTGTTTAATTCCACCAACTAGTAAATATTCCGTCGTGTCTATTCGGGTTTGGGCACGGGTCTCACTTTTCATCAATACGGCAAGGAAAAGGAAACTGAGTTTGAATAGAAATTTTATCATATAAGGTAGTGATTTATTTGAAGACGTTACGAGGAAGTATCGCGTGACAAAATAAGATAAATTGCATTAATTACAGTAGCCTACCGGCGGAAAAAAGCTTTCATTTGGTCTGTATCCAAGTGTCCCTTAAGCTTCTCTCTCATTTCTAAATATTCGGCACTTTCTTTTAATTCTGTTGTATGTTCATCGATCAATTTATGCACGTTCATCTTTAAGCTGATTATCTCCACCGTGTCGCCACGTTCCGGTGTACAAAAGCTCATTATTTTATTAAGCAGATCGGTAGGAAGGGCGCAGGAATAAATGTTATTTTCAGTCTTTTTGAGTACTTTTTAGTCTATTTTAGCAAACTTAAATAACTGATATACAAATGCATAACTCTTAAATGTGCCCCGAAAGTAAAAAACAATTTCTGGGTGCCGAAATGGGTTCCAAAGGGTGTATTCGCAAGGACTGAAAAGGATCACTAAAAAAGAAAAACCACTCTAAATCGGCGACTTAGAATGGTTTTGAATCGAGGTTGTTGCCTCATCATGCGCCCACCTGGGCTCGAACCAGGGACCAAAAGATTATGAGCGTTTCCCTCATACTCTTTTTTAGCGATGTTACATCCTTACAATCAACAAGTTACGACTTTATTTTTGCATGGCAAAATTTCATTGTAAAGTATTTGTAAAGGTTTTCATATATTAACTAGGCAATAAAAGGTGGCTTCTTTTGTTTGGATGTTCTTGATGACACGTCTTTTACAAGCACCTTAGCGCGAATTTTCCCATAATCTAACTAAACCGCTTAAAAATGATCAGGGTCAACAATGATGCCCCTACCTTTAGGTCGTTCATTTCCAAAATAAATAAAATAGTCCGGCGAGGGCAGATACTTGACCTTATACCGCTGGTATATGTTATCAGGCTGGACAATCCCATTAATGATCAGCCGACTGCCATCGAGCCTAAACGTTTTGATACTGGCATCGGGGGCGATCCCTTCGGTGATGAATTGGTGAATGATCGTGCGGACCAAAGCTTTGTTTTTCCCGGCTTCGGTCGAGGTATCGGGCTTTGGCGTATAATATTTAAGCAGTTCCGGCCATTTTTTTGGATTTTTGAGTATCGCTTGTACCAAACCGGGATAATTATCAATATTAAAATCAATTTGCGCCTGTTTGTTCCAGTTTTTACCGGGTGTGACCAACAACTGTTCGCCAGCTTGCAGCTGGATACTATGATTTCCGTCGCTGATACCAACTACGCCTGACCTGACCATAATCGCCGTTTGGTTCCCGATACTTTTTATATTAAAAGAGGTGCCCAGCACATTCACCACCAGGTCATTGACATGGATGCGGAAAGGTCGGTTCTCGTCGTGTTCCACTTCAAAAAATGCTTCTCCCTTTAATGTCGCTTCGCGCGCCCTGCCGGGTTTGAATGCCAGGGAAGAATGACTGCTCAGCGAGACCAGCGAGCCATCCGGCAAACTGTCCACAAGCGGCTGATCTTTTGCATAAAAATTGATCACCGGTGTTTGGCGCAGGGAAAACCAAATACCCAAAGACAAAACAACCAGGATACCCGCCGCAATGCTCAACCATTTTTTAAACGGGTAACCGGATGTCCCGCTTTCCTCTTGTTCATCAATTCGCTCCTTAAACCGCTCCCAGGCCTCGTCCGCGTCGCCAAATCCGCCAGGCTTCAGCGCTTTGCTTTCCTCAAAGATGGTGCGATACCCTGTCAATGTTTGCTGATTGGTTTCGTTTTCGGCCAGCCATTTTTCCACGGCTAATCTTTCTGCTTCCGTTACTTCGTCAGCCAGGTACCTGATCAGCAGGTCATCATTAATATGATTGTTCCGTTTTTTCATTTGAACCAACGCTGGTGAAATAATAAGCTTAACAGCACGGGCAGGTAATCAGCCAATTTTTTACGCATTATTTTGAGCGCTTTACTGATCTGGGCCTCCACAGTTTTGATAGATAACCCCAGTTCCTCAGCGATTTCGCGGTATTTTAATTCTTCAATGCGGTTCATGTAAAATATGTTGCGGCATTGTTCGGGCAACGCATTCATCGCTTTTTGCAACCTGGTTTGCAGTTCAGTCAGGGTTAGCGAGTCCATGCCATTTCCCTGGTTTGAATCTGCTTCTACCGATAAACGATGCTTTTCATACACCTGTTTATGTTTTTTATGTTTCAGGTAATTCAAACATTCGTTATGAACCGCCCGGTATAAAAATGCCTTTCCGGAAGTATGGATCTGGAGCTTTGTCCGCTTCTCCCATAATTTGTAAAACACCTGTTGTACCATTTCTTCGGCCATGACCTCATCCCTGAGCATGACAAAGGCGTAACGGAGCAGGCTTTGATAATACGTTTTAAAAAAACGTTCAAATGCCGCTTCGTTGCCGGTGCTGACCAGCAAAAATAGTTCCGCTTCGCTTTGCGCCACGCTCAAATATCGGGTTTATAAATTATCCGCCCGCTGGAAAATACCCTTGCCCGTCTTTTCGCTGTTACCGTAATAAACTATATAATCCGGTGCTACAATATATTTCGCCTTCAGTTGCTTTTGCAGCGTTGTTGGTTGCTCCTTACCATTAACAGTAAATGTTGTATTGGTCAACATAAAGGTCTTGATCTCGGACCGGTCTTTCACTACGTTATTTTGAATAAGCGCTGACATAATATCCCTGACGACCTGCTTGTTTTTGCCCTGCATTGTTGACGTATCATTCGGACCTGGTTTGAAAATCGCTGACCAGTGCGCGGGATCTTTGATAATTGCTTTAACGATCTCGGGATGTTTACCGAGGTCTATCACGGTATCGCCGCTATTTGATTTGGGATGGTAGCTGATCTGACCGCTTTTTACGCGATTCAGAGCATCAGTGAATAGTTCAGGATGGCTTTTCAGATCTACCGGGCCAGGGTTGGTTTTCGGGTCGTTTGTTTGTTGCGCATATGCCGCGCCACCCATAACGAGACAAATGATCATTGCATAAATTGACTTTTTCATTTTGTATGATTTAATAAATTTGGTATGAGACAACTCAACTTGTTTTTACCCTTATGCCTTTGTTTAATTTTTTACACGGCCCTGTTCATCATCTGAGGCGTTGGCATTGTGATTGCGCAAGTCCTTAATAGTCTTACCAAACCGCCAGGTCAAGCTGACATTGAAACCGCGGGTGTCGAAATTATTTTGATACGTGGCCCTGGTCAATGACAAACTATTATACGTGCCGCTGTATTTAAACAGCCCCAGGAAATCGGTCAGGGTTAATCTCGCTGAAAGACTGTTTGAGAACTTTTTTTGGAACACCGCATTTACACGCCCCACACCGGCCTGGTCAAATTGAATGTTTTTGGTTTTGGATTGGAAAAAACCATTCAACTCCGCATTCCAGCCTTTGCCAAATTTGAATTGAGCATTACCGTTGAAATAAAACACATTCCCAAAAATATCCCTTAATACGTTGTTGGACATCGCTTGTGTATGCTCAAATTTGACGCTGCCAAAACCATTCAGACCAAACCATTTGACAGGGTTCCAACGGCCACTTACCGATATCCCGTCGAACCTGTAAAACCCCACATTTTCAAACGTACTGTACAAGATGCCGTTCTGCAAGAAGTTGACCACCTGGATATCCCCAGTGGTACTGCTGTGGGTGAGTTTAAACGTCAGGTTGTTTTGAAAGGTGTACGATAATTCGAAACTCTGTGCATAAGACGGCCGTAGGTAAGGGTTCCCGGCATCATAATTAAATTGGTCTTCAGGAACAATGAAGGGGTTCAGGTCCTGGTAATACGGGCGATTGATCCTGCGGCCATAGTTGAAGCCGAATTGGTTGATACCGGCCGAATCCAGTTTATATTGTAAATAGAGCGTGGGGAACAAACTGGTATAACTTCTTTTGAAGGAAGAATCCGGCGCTACGGGGTTACCCAATTGGTGCCCTTTCGATATGGTATTTTCTGCTCTCAAACCCAGTTCAGCCGAAAAATACTTCCAGTCTTTACTGGCATTGAGGTATGCTGCGTTAATATTTTCATCATACAAAAAATGGTCGGTCTTGGTATAATCTGGTTGTGTCGTATTACCTACGGTATTGTAATAGTTAGCCAAGTTATCGGTATGGGTAAAACTGGTTTTCAAGCCGGTTTCCAGTTTGATCCCGTTTTTTAAAGGATGCGCATAATCTGTTTTTAAGGCATAGATATCAATATTATCGGGCAGCAAACCCGTTTGCTGGCTTTTTGAAGCAATTTGCTGGTTGGGCAGGCTCGTGCTGTTATTAAACAACTGCTTATCAGTTATCCTGAAAAAGTTATAATCAAAGTCAGCGGTGAGTTCATGCCCTTTTTTATCATATTGGTGCCGGTAATTTAGGTTGGCATGGCCGTTCTTAGAATTATGTTCATTGTTAAAGTACTGGTTGACGGTGGAATCCGGCTGGCTATTCTGATTATAGAAACTGTTACTGGTTTGGCCGATATTTCGCAAAGGCCGGACAAGGCAGCCGAACAAAACGCCGAGGGTTGTTTTATCGGAGCTATAATAATCCAAGCCGATCTGGGGCGCCAGTGTATAACCCTTTCCATGAGTAAAATTATACAGCGCATAAGAACTTGCCGTGCTTCCGTCCGGGTTCAGGTACTGCCGGTTTTGCTCATTGCGGACGGAATAATTCTGCACATTATTGCCAATATTCCCAAAAAGGTTGAACTTGCCGCTGCGGTAATCAAAGTTGAAGCGTTCCTCAGTCTTTCCGTAGCGCCATTGGCCGAATAATCCGGTAAGCCCGCCGTTAAAACCTTTAACCTTATTCTTTTTCATACGGATATTGATGATACCGGCGCTGCCTGCCGCATCATATTTGGCTGGCGGATTGGTCATGAGTTCGATTTGATCAAGAGAGCCTGAAGGGAGTGATTGCAGGTACGCCACCAAGTCAGCACCGGTCAGGTAGCTTTTCCGGTCATCAATATATACCGCCACGCCGGACTTCCCTTCCAGGCTGATCGAACCATTCGGATCAACCAAAATACCTGGTGATTTCTCTAATACATCCAAAGCAGTAATTCCCTGGTTGGTCGCCAATGCGTCTACATTAACCACCGTCCTATCGATCCTGTGCTCGGTAAAAGGCCGCTTTCCACTTATGGCAACTTCTTTCAGCTGCCGGCTTTGCTCGGTTATCAATATAATTTTACCAAAAGATACCGAATCATTCAGGTGACTGATCGTAATTACAGCACTGCTGTATTGTTGATAATTGATATGTGTGATCCGTAGTTTATAAGTACCAACGGGCATAGAATGTATTGTGATTTGCCCCTCGTTATTGGTTACCATGGTTTTTATCAAGGCGGAATCAACGGCATTAACCAGACTGACCGTTGCACCATTGACCGGATCGCCAGCGGCGTTGAATACCTGTCCGGAAATTTTTGGACCGGTTTGTGCAAAAACGAAAAGAGAAGTGAAAAATAGTACGATTAAAATGGCGATCTTCCTCATTTGATAAAATTTGGGTCTGAGACAACCCAAGTTAATTTTACCCTTATGAACTAAGAAATTATTTAATTTGCTGCTTTTTTTTTGTATTGAATGTATATAGTTAATACACTTTTCTGTCGCTAGTACCTACATGAAATATTGGGATGAGACTAGCGATTTTCATAAAATATAACCTCGGTCATCCATTATGAAATCGCCACTCATAGACAAAAACTATATTATTTAAAGGACCTTCGCTGATTCTTGCAATTCTTCTATTAAGTTTTTCGAGAACAAACCGATAGGGGGGAGCAAATTCCTTCGTAAAGAGTATTACTATTTTTCTAGGCTAGCGTCGAACAAAGTACTAAAGAATTAAGCTGTTTGCAACCTGATTAGCCTTTTAAGTGAATCCCAACGCTAGTGCAAAAGAAAGCCCGATAAATATCACTCCCAAGAAAGCCAGATCATTAGTGGCAAATTGGAAGATATATATATTCACATAGCATTTTACTTCAATCCCTGCTCCAAAGGATTAAATAGTGAATTACATTTTATTAACACTAATTATTTCAACAAAATCGAACATTAGGCCGTTCGGTTTTGAACTGAAAAAATTTTATGCCCCATTCTATGTTAGCTAAAATTAGGTCACCTACAGCGTTTAGAACTATGTTAAATATTGATAATAAACAAGATAGACCTAATGGACAAAGACCAGAAGACTAAAAATATTATACCTCAATGCTGATCTTTTAATATTATTATCTGATTTTCAATATTTTACAACACAGAAAGGGACACAACCGTCTTTCGTCGTAAAGTATTTGTAAAGGTTTATGAAATTTCGATCTGAGCTAAAAATTATAACATTCTGTAAAAGAATGACTTACGGTAAATTTGGACAGAAATATAATTTGGTACAAAAACCGGAGTTAAAAAAATTAAAGCCTTGAAATACAAGGCTTTAATTGTGCGCCCACCTGGGCTCGAACCAGGGACCAAAAGATTATGAGTCTTCTACTCTAACCGACTGAGCTATAGGCGCGGGTCGGGAACGGCAAAAATTGCTTTGTGCTATTCAGGCTGCAAATATAGAAATTCTATGTTTACTGGAAAATGATTTTTTAGTTTTTAATAAAGCTATCCCCGAATCAGGTGAATTTCACATATTTGCCATAGATAGTATCCTCATGCAAAACATCAAAAACATCATATTCGACTACGGCAACGTAATTTTCAGCCTCGATTTTTCCAAAAGCCGACAGGCCTGGCTGGATCTCGGCATTCAAAACGCTGATGAGTTTTATAGCCACAAGTTACAGGACCCGGTTTTCACGGCTTTTGAGCGTGGTGATATTTCGCCGGAATATTTTCGCAAACGCATCAGGGAGATTGCGAACAAACCTGAAATTACCGATGCACAAATTGACAATGCCTGGAATAGCCTGCTGGTGGGCGTTGCCGATGGTAATCACGAATTGCTGTTAAGCCTGAAGCGGCGTTACCGCACCTTTTTGCTCAGTAACATCAACGCCATTCATTACGATTACATTATGGATTACCTGAAAAGCGAATTTGATTTTGATGGCAACGACCACCTGTTCGAAAAGGTTTATTACTCACACCTGGTTGGTAAGCGCAAACCCGACGCCGAAATATTTGAACAGGTTTTAATGGAAAACAATCTCAATCCAGCAGAAACGCTGTTTATTGATGACAGCCCCCAGCATATTGAGACGGCAAAGAAACTGGGTATCAATACTTATTTAATGACAGCGCCGGATAGTCTGCAGGCTCTCGGCCTGCAGTTAATTAGAGATTAGTTGAATAGAGATTAGTTGGAATTATGTAGTATCCTTTCTAACTAACCTCTAGTCTCTAATTAACTAATCTCCTCCTCTTCACCTCCTTCACTATCAAACTCAATTCGCGGCTCATTTGGCCGGCTATGGCGGTGTTTTCCTGTGCGCGCCTGAAAAGGTAAGGCAAAACGGCTTTTATAGGTCCGTACGGAACGTATTTGGCTACATTGTATTTCGCATCGGCAAGGTTAAAGCTCAAATTATCGCTCATGCCCAGCAGTTGCGAAAAGTAAACATGCGGGTTTTTATGGTCGATTCCTTTTTTGTTCAACAGGTCTGCCAATATGCGGCAGCTGTCTTCGTTATGGGTTCCGGCAACAAAAGCAATTTTGTCGACGTGGTCGGTGCAGTAATCCAGGGCGGCATCATAATCGCGGTCTGAGGATGCTTTATCAGGCTGTATAGGCGATGGATAGCCTTTTTCTTCGGCACGTTTGCGTTCCTTTTCCATATAAGCGCCCCTAACCAGCTTGGCGCCCAGGATAAAACCTTCCTTAACGGCAACTTCATGATCATCTTTTAATGATTGCAACTTATCGTGCCGGTAAAGCTGGTACGTATTATATACGATGGCCTTTTCGCGGTTAAACTTACGCATCATATCCAGCGCGAGTTGATCGATGGTATCCTGTATCCAGGTTTCTTCGGCATCAATCATCACCGGGATATTAACCGAATGAGCTTTTTCGCATATCGCTTCCACCCGATCCTTCAACCGCTGCCATTCCTGTTCTTCGGCGGCATCCAGTGGTTCGCGGGCATCTAACTTTTCCAGCAAAGCCGAACGGCCGGCGCCGGTAACCTTAAATACCGTGATAGGAATAGCTTTTTCTTTTGCTGCACGTCGTATAGTGCGGATAATTTCGTCGCGGGTATCATCAAAAACAGCTTCGCTGTCCTCCCCTTCTATCGAGTAATCCAGTATGGTGCCAACATGGCCGGCTTCCAGGCTTTTAATTGTTTTTTGGCATTCGCGGATGGTCTCGCCGCCGCAAAAGTGTTTAAATATAGTGGCGCGGATAAGGCCTTTGATCGGCAAGCCTATTTTTATGGCAAAGTTGGTTATCGGGGGGCCAATCTTAACCAAAAAGTTAACATTAATGACCTTAAAAAGCCAATATGCCCGTTTTAGGTCATGGTTTGAGGAATGACGGAAGGCTACTTCCGTGTTTTCGAAAGAAAGTTGGTCAGTTTTACTCATGTAACGTAGTCGATAGTCCATGGTCCATAGTCCATGGCTGTGGCTTTTCGCCATTGACTATGGACCATCGACTATGGACTGCTTGCAGCAAAATTATAAAATGCAAGTTAACATATATCATTATTCGGCGAATAGTTTATTTTTGCCGCCGCATGATAGAGTTTACATTAACCGGCGACTACATTCACCTGATACAATTATTAAAGGCTGCTGGCCTGGTGCAAACCGGCGGCGAAGCGCAAATAGCTGTAACAGAGGGCGAAGTAATGTACAATGGCCACGTTGATTACCGTAAACGCCTTAAAGTAAAACGGGGCGACACGGTTGAATTCAACGGAACTGCTATCAGAATAATATAATTTATGAAGACGCTACAAAGTAACGGTTACCCCATTTTTTTCGAAGACAGCATCCAAGAACTCGTAAAATTTGTAAAACAGGGTAATTATTCAAGGTTTTTTTTGCTGACAGACGAAAACACAGACAAACATTGTCTGCCTCTAATAAAGCCGTATTTTGATGACATGGATAATTTCGACATCATTGAAATTAACGCCGGCGAAGAAAGCAAGACCATTGATTTTTGTATAGGTATATGGCGCATGCTGATTGATTTTGGCGCCGACCGCAAAGCCCTGCTTATTAACCTGGGCGGCGGTGTAATTACAGATATGGGCGGTTTTGCAGCATCAACCTTTAAACGCGGGATTGATTTTGTTCACGTACCTACTACCCTGCTTTCGCAGGTAGATGCTTCGGTGGGCGGCAAAACAGGTATCGATATCGAAGGTATTAAAAACATTATAGGCACCTTTACCCAGCCAAAAGCAGTTTTTATTGCGTATGATTTTTTAAAATCGCTGCCCGCGCGGCAAATATTATCCGGGCTGGCCGAAATGCTAAAACATGGCCTGATAGTCGACAAAGCCTTTTGGGACAACTTAAAATCAAGCGATCTTACCATCCCGTCACCGGAAGCCATCTATTGGTCCATCGAAATTAAAAACAAAGTAGTAATAGAAGACCCGACTGAAAAAGGTATTCGCAAAGCGCTCAATTTTGGGCATACCGTTGGCCACGCAATAGAAACCAACTCGCTGCTGAACGATAAAAACCCGTTAACCCATGGCGAAGCGATTGCTATCGGCATGATATGCGAGGCCTGGTTATCATGGAAAAAATTAGGCATGACGCAAACCGAACTTGACGAGATTGTTGCGGTTATCGGTAAGTTATACCCACGATATACGGTAAAAGAAAGCAGCTACCCCGATTTGCTGGCACTGATGCAGAAAGATAAAAAGAACGAAGGCGGCAAAATAAATTGCACATTATTGACAAGCATAGGCCAATGCAAGCTTGATAATATTTGCACCGATGCCGAACTTTGCGAAAGTTTGTCGTACTACGCATCGCTGGGAAATTAACTTACCGAACTTTTTTGCTGATGGTGTGTTGTGCTCAGCAACAAACGTATTTTAATTAGACACATTTTGGGGTCAGGTTTCTGGAATTCAATTTTATTTAAAAAAAATCCGAAATCCAACTTTCGAATTCCGCATTCATCATGACTTTTCACCCGGATAGCAGGCAGCTGGCTGCCATAATTCTTGTTGCATTACTGGTAATACTAACCATTACCGAAATGTGGCTGAGCTACCGCGAAAACCGCAAATACTACGAGACAAGGGATACCTTAACCAATATATACCTTACCACGCTGGCCTTTTTGATGAACCTGGCTGTAAATGGCAGTACTTTTTTTATCCTCAGCTTTGCCTACAGGTTCAGGTTGTTCCAAATCAGCAACGGCATCATTTATTGGGTTGTGCTGGTTGTGGTGCAGGATTTTTTGTATTGGGCACTGCACTATGTTGGTCATTATTGCCGTCTGTTTTGGGCCATACACGTAACCCATCACTCGTCCGAACATTTTAATTTTACTACCGGGTTTCGCTCTACCGTTTTTGAACCTTTGTACCGGGTGTTTTTTTATTTGCCGCTGGCGCTGATGGGTTTTAATGCTATCGATATTTTATATGCCTACCTCATTACACAGCTATATGGCAACCTGGTGCATACGCAATACAATATCCCGCTGCCCAAATGGTACGGACTGATATTTGTAACACCGTCGCACCACCGGGTACACCATGCCTCCAATATCCCCTACCTTGATAAAAACATGGGCATGGTGTTGATTATCTGGGATAGAATGTTCGGAACTTTCCGCGCCGAGAACCTGCCCGAGCCGGTAAAATACGGACTTACGCACCCCGTTGACAACAACGGCCCTGTGAATGTTCTTTTCCATGAATGGAAAGCTTTATGGATTGATGTTAAACACGCGCCCACCGTCGGCATCAAACTAAAATACATTTTTAACCCACCCGGCTGGAGCCACGATGGCCGGTCGCAAACGGCCAGGGTGCTACAAAGGGAGTATAAAAACAGCTGACAGAAGCTATTTTATTGCGATAAATTTATTGGTAAAGGGCCTGCTTTGGTAGTGCCGGGACAGGAAAAGTGTTAACCCGGGTTAACATCGGTTTTTAGTTAAATATTTGACTTTCAATAACTTAACAGGGTTAACATTTGAATTGTGTTAACCCTGTTAACCCTTTGACGTGCGCATTAGTGATGCAGGTACCGCCAGCTAAGGCGACTGTTATGAGGTAGCGATCCACCACCTTGCATCGGGTGAAATCCCTCCCCCCGGGGAGAAGTCTCGGGGCAATCCAAGGCCTGCACCTTTATTAATCTCCTGTTTTTCACTATCTTTATGGTTACAACCAACATTTAAACCATGCAGCCTTTGTCCCTATCCAAACGCCCTGTTGATATTGCCCTGATCGTGTTTTTTTGTGTTAACCTGTTTTTTATCACCTACATGGTGGACCTGGAACAGTTGGTAATTGCCGATGCCAATCATTTCCAATATCCTGTTTGGCCACCCCGGTGGATGGTCGACCTGGTGCATTGGTACGGCCACAATTTTGATCCCGTGCTGATTGCCCGACCAGCCTGGTGGCGGGCTACTATCTGGATAGATTCGATTTTCTTCGGCCCGTTTTACGCCATTGCCATTTATGCTTACTGGAAAGGGAAAAACTGGATTCGCTTTGGCAGCATTGTATGGTCATCAGTAATGTTAACCAACGTAACCATTATATTATTTGAAGAAGTGCTTGGCGAACATGCTTCGCCGCAAATAGCGCGGGTATTTCTCTCCAACGCGGCATGGGTTATTTTTCCGTTATTGGTGATGTACCGGATGTGGCGATCGGTAACGCCGTTTTCCGCGCGTCCATCAAAAACATAACATGACCTTTAAACAAAAATATGGCGATACAGCACTGATAGCCGGAGCATCCGAAGGCATGGGTGCAGCCTACGCGCGTGCGCTTGCAGCGCGCGGACTCAACCTGGTACTGATAGCCCGCCGAAAAGAACCACTGGAGATAACCGCCGAAGATATCAGAAAGACCTATGCCGTAGAAGTTCAAACAGTAAGCTGCGACCTTGCTTTGCCGGATGCTACCGACCAAATTGCCTCCGCCATCGGCGATAAACAGATTGATTTTTTAGTTTATAATGCCGCCCTGTCGTACATCGGGCCCTACCTGGCAACTGACCTATCAACCCATAATAATATAGCCACTGTCAACGCTGTAACCCCACTGGGCATGCTTCATTATTTTGGCAGTAAAATGGTTGAACGGAAACATGGTGGTGTGGTGATCATGGCATCTATCGCGGGTTTCCAGGGATCGGGGTACCTGGCAACGTACGCAGCCACCAAAGCTTCTAACCGCATACTCGCCGAAGGCTTATGGTACGAGTGGCGGCCGCATGGCGTGGATGTAATTGCCTGCTGTGCCGGCGCTACGGCGACACCAAGCTATGTAAATACCAATCCGGGCAAAGCAAATCCATTGGAGCCAAAAGTGCAGCAGCCCGAAGCGGTGGTGGAAGAATGCCTGCGCAGGATAGGCAAAACGCCTTCTTTTGTAAGCGGGACCGGGAATAAATGGGTAACATTTTTAATGCAGCGCATACTACCACGGAAAATGGCGGTTAAGATGATGGGCGACGGAATGAAGAAGGCTTACCGGGTAGAAGATTGAGTTTTCCGGTAAATTCAAACAAAAGTGTAACATTCTATTAATCGTCGTATCCAAACGATATTCAATTAAAGAACATAAAACCTTACCCATGCTAAGCATCCATAACATTGTTAAACAATATGCCGGCCACACGGCATTAAACGATGTAAGTTTAGAAGTTAAAAGCGGGCAGATATTTGGCCTTTTAGGACCAAACGGCGCCGGCAAAACTTCACTTATCCGTATCATCACCCAAATTACTGCACCCGATTCCGGCGAAGTCTTCTTCAATGGCGAAAAACTTAATCCCTCGCATATCGAGCGCATAGGCTATTTGCCCGAAGAACGCGGCCTCTACAAAAAAATGGAGATCGGCGAGCAGATGATCTACCTCGCCAGGCTGAAAGGCCTTAGCCGCGATGAGGCGACCAAAAGATTAAAAGTTTGGTTTGAAAAACTGGGCATGCAAACCTGGTGGAAGATGAAGATTGAAGAACTTTCAAAAGGGATGCAGCAAAAGGCTCAATTTGTAGCGACGGTATTGCATGAACCCGACCTGATCATACTGGATGAACCCTTCAGCGGCTTCGACCCGGTGAATGCCGAAACCATCAAGGACGAGATACTGGAACTGAATAAAAAAGGCGCTACGATCCTGTTTTCCACCCACCGCATGGAGTCGGTTGAGGAGCTTTGCGATTCTATCGCCCTCATCAATAAATCAAAAAAAATACTGGACGGAACAGTAAAAAGCATCAGGAATTCATACCGGAACTCTACCTACCTGGTTGAATATAATGGCAGTCGCCTGGTGTTTGATGGTGCACAACCCTTTGACGTTGTGGAGGAAACCGCCGGCGATGATGATAGCTACACTATCAGGGTAAAATTAAAAGGTAATGGTACATCAAACGATGTACTGCAATACCTGATACCCAAAACCCGCATTAATATGCTGCAGGAGTTAATCCCCAGCATGAATGAAATTTTCATTGAAAACGTTAACAAAATTGCTTAAGCCATGAAAAAAGTTTTACTCATTATACAACGCGAATACCTTACCAGGGTAAGGAAAAAAGCTTTTATCATCATGATTTTTGTTGTTCCCCTGCTTATATTAGGTATGGGAACGGTAATTACAATGGTTGCCGAACATAGCGACGAATTGAGCGATGCGCAGGTAGTAAAGGTAATTGACGAGAGCGGCCAGTTTACCGGCAAGTTTAAAGACCAGAAAAACCTGAAATTTGAAACTACCAAACTATCATTAAACGATTTGAAGCCCGATTTAAAGAAAGACGAAAATCTTTCGGCCTTGCTGATACCGGCAAATTTTGCTGCAAAGGATGCTGTGAAGATCTATTCGAAAAAGAAGGCCGGCATTAACCTTACCGAAAAAGTAGAGGGCGAGATGAATGAAATTGCCATGAACAACGGCATGTTAAAAAACCATATCGATACGGCCCTGCTCCATTCCATAAAGAGCAACATTTCCCTAAATTCCCAGGAAATTTCAGATAATGGCGATAGCAAAAGTAACCTGGGCGCCAATGTGGGCGTTGCCATAGCCTGTTCCATCTTAATTTACCTGGCCTTGTTTATTTATGGCGCACAAGTAATGCGCGGTGTAATTGAAGAAAAAACTAACCGTATTATTGAAGTGGTTATCTCTTCGGTTAAACCATTTCAGTTAATGCTGGGCAAAATTATTGGCGTCGGGCTGGTTGGCCTAACACAGTTTAGCGCCTGGATATTATTATCTGTCATATCCACCAAAATAGCCGGACACTCCCTCGCGGCGCCACAGGGTGGCATGATGGCTGCTTTGGCTGCGCTGCAAACCATTCACTTTGGCTATATTTTGCTTTGCTTTATGTTTTATTTTCTAAGTGGATACCTGTTATACAGCGCATTATTTGCCGCTGTGGGCTCGGCAGTTGACAGTGAGACGGAAACACAGCAG
>Ga0068855_100002026_pt1 | contig 25126 bp, 18 predicted proteins | sample KBSCornC52_FD_66592 | JGI IMG/M metagenome (GOLD analysis project Ga0068855, IMG submission 66592) | Corn rhizosphere microbial communities from Kellogg Biological Station, Michigan, USA - KBS Corn C5-2 | ecosystem: Host-associated > Plants > Roots > Rhizosphere > Soil ... | reverse complement strand
GCCAAGAAGACGGCCGCCAAGAAGTCTGCAGTCAAGACGGCGGTGGCCAAGAAGGGGGCGGCCAAGAAGGCGGCCCCGCGGAAGCGGTCGGGTCGGTGAGCCGCGCCGAGGTCGTCGTCCATCGCGACGCCACGATGCTGGCTCGTGCGGTGGCCGCCCGCCTCGTCACCAAAGTCGTCGACGCGCAGGCCGCGCGCGGCGTCGCGCACATCGTCGTCACCGGCGGGGGCATGGGCACGGCGGTGCTCGCCGAGCTCGCCGCCGCGCCCGCCCGCGACGCGATCGACTGGGGCCGGCTGCATGTGTGGTGGGGCGACGAACGGTTCGTGCCGGCCGGTCACTCCGACCGCAACGACGTCGCCGCCAAGGCTGCCCTCCTCGACAACGTGCCGCTGAATCCGGCGCACGTGCACCCGATGCCCACCTCAGATGGTCCGGACGGCGATAACCCCGAGGCGGCCGCGACCCGCTATGCCGACGAACTCGCTGCTGCTGCGCGGCCGGAAGACCACGGGCCGGTACCGGTTTTCGACGTCCTGATGCTCGGCATCGGCGAAGACGGTCACGTCGCCTCACTATTCCCCGGCCATCCCGCGCTGTACGACACGCGGCCAGTGGTCGGCGTCCATGGTTCGCCCAAGCCGCCACCCACGCGCATCACGCTCACCTTCCCGTCGATCCGCGCCGCGCAGGAAGTCTGGATCGTCGCCGCAGGCGCAGGCAAAGCAGCACCGGTCAGCTTGGGGCTCGGGGGCGCCGGCGAGGTCGAGATTCCGGCGGCGGGAGCGATCGGGCGGCAGCGCACGCTCTGGCTGCTCGATGCCGAGGCTGCGCGCCAGTTGCCGCGCAGCCTCTCACCGCCCGCGTCGCCCTGAGGCGAGGGTCATCGCGGCGAGCGCACCGACCCCGAGCGGGCCGAGCGTGCGCAATGCACGACGGCCGAGGCCCGGCGCCGGCGTGCGGCCGTAGTACGGCGTCTCCGGGACGCCGTCGCGATGGCCGCCGGGGCCCTCCTTGCGGGCCATCACCATCACCTGGGCCAGATGAAGCGCGTGCCGCTGCACGCCCGGCGCGTCGTCGATCTGCGTCTTGCACGAGAATCCGTTCGCGACGATAAGGGTGTCCTTCGACGCCTCGCGCACAGCGGGCAGCAAGGCCTGCTCACCGCAATCGAGGGAGATCTGCCACTTGCCCTCCTCGAACCCCCATGACCCGGCGAGCCCGCAACAGCCACCCTTCAACGACTCGACCTCGAGACCCATGCGTTCGAGCACCTGCTGCTCGGGTTCGATGCCACCGGTCGCCCGGTGGTGGCAGTGGCCCCACAACAGCGCGTTGCCGTGCAGCTTGGGCGGCTCAATGTTGAACTTCTGAAAGAATTCGCCGAAGTGGTAGGCATTTTGGGTCAGCCGGGTGGCGTCGTCGTCGTGCGGCAGCATCCGCTTGATCTCGTCCTTGAAGACGGCGAGGCAGCTCGGTTCCATGCCGACGATCGGCGTGCCGGCCCGGATGTGCTCGCGCAACTGGCCGAGCACGTTCTGCAGGTAGTGCTCGGCGGCATCGAGGAACCCGTAGTCGTAAAGCGGCCGGCCGCAGCAGATGTGCTGCTCCGGCATGATGACCCGCCAGCCCGCATTTTCGATCGCCTCGACACAGGCGATGCCGACGTCGGTGTGCAGGTAGTTGTTGAACGTGTCGGGGAAGAGCACCACGGGCTGGCCCTTCGGGTTCGTCGTCCCACCGCGCCGACGGAACCACTCCTGCAGGTTCAGCGGCGCGAACTTCGGCAGCGGCCGGTGCCGGTCGATACCGCCGGCGAGTTTCACAAGAGCCGACAACCCCGGCGTCTGCGTCGCGAAGTTCACGAGTTCGGGAAATCGGGTCGCCACCCGAGCCGCCTGATCGATGAAGCCGAACGCGTACGCGTAGCGCGGGCGCCAGCGGCGCAATGACCGATAGTGGTGGTGCAGGAATTCGGCCTTGTACGTCGGCATGTCGACATCGACCGGGCAGTCGCTGGTGCAGCCCTTGCAGGCCAGGCAGAGATCGAGAGCGTCGTAGACCTCTCTCGACTGCCAGCCGTCGGTGATGACCTCGCCACGCAACATCTCGAACAACAGCCGTGCGCGGCCGCGTGTGCTGTGCTTTTCTTCGCGAGTCACCTGATAGCTAGGGCACATCGTCTCCTGCGCCTCGGGCACCCGGCACTTGCCGACTCCGACGCAGCGCAACGTGGTGTGCGCGAAATCTTCCTTGTCTTCTGGGTAGGCGAACCTGGTCTTCGGGCGCGGCGGGTTGAAGTCGACCCCGAGCTTGAGGTTCTCGTCGAAGCGGTAGGGGTCAATCACCTTGCCCGGGTTCATCTTCCAGTCCGGGTCCCAGATGCGCTTGAACTCGCGCATCGCGTCGATCAGCCGATCACCGTACTGCTTGACCAGCAATTCTGCGCGCTGCTGACCGTCGCCGTGCTCGCCGGAAACGGAGCCGCCGTACGACACGCACAGGTCGGCCGCCTCTTCGAGAAAGTCGCGGTAGGTGGCAAGCCCTTGCGGGGTGCGCAGATCGAAGCTGATGCGCGAGTGGATGCACCCTTGGCCGAGGTGGCCATACATCGCACCGGTCAGGCCGTACTTGTCGTACACCCGCTGCAGATCGGCGAGGTACGCCCCGACCTTGGCAGGCGGTACCGCAGAATCCTCCCAACCGGGCCAGTGGTCGAGCCCGTCCGGCGGGAATGCAGTCGAGCCGAGGCCCGCTTCGCGAAGCTCCCACAAATCCTCGCTGTTGCCGCCGTCCTGTTTGCTCGTCATGATGACGATACGGTCAGGCTCATAGCCCTTCTCTTTTTCCAGCCATTCCACGAAATCGTGCGCCGTGCGCTGCGACTGCTTGGCGTCGTCCGCGCCGAACTGCACCATGAGCCAGGCGCCTTCTTCCGCCTCGTTGCGCGGCAGCTCATGGATATCGCGAATATGGATTTGCTTGGCCTGCTGGTCATGAATCAGCAGATGGTCGATCGCTTCAAGGCCGATGGGTCGCCAGCGGTCGGTGATCTCGACGACATGCTCGCCGGCGTCCGCGACCGTCGGGTAATACACCGTGACGAGCGTGCGGTCGAGCATCGCGGGTGTGAGCATGAGAGTCGCCTGCAGCACGGTGACGCAGGTGCTCTCGGTGCCGACCAGCGCCCGGGCGACGTTGAACCCCTTTTCCGGCAGCAGCTCGTCGAGGTTGTAGCCGGAAACCCGGCGCGGCAGGACGTCGACTGACGGAAAGCCCGCCCGGATGTCGTCGATATATCTGTCGCGCAGATCGCGCAATTGCCGGTAGATCTCCCCTTTCGGCCCGCCGGCCGCGATGATCTCGTCGAGGTGTGTCTCCTCGTTCACACCGACCCAGAAGCGGTCGCCGCGGTAGGTGACGATCTCCATCGCGTGGGTGTTGTCGGAGGTTCGCGGTCCAGGGCCGTACAGCTGCGACTGCACCGAGTGCACGCCGCACGAGTTGTTGCCGACGTTCCCGCCGATTGTGCAACGAGAATGCGACGACGGGTCGGGGCCGAAGACCAGGCCGAACTTGCCGGTCTTGACGTTCACCTGCTCGTTGATCGCGCCGGTTTCGACGGTCACACGGGCACTCTCAAGGTCGGGCTCGCCGATCGTCGTCAGGTACTTGGAGTTGTCGATCACGACGGCAAAGTTGACCGTCTCCCCCGACAGGCTGGTGCCCCCACCCCGGTTGACGATCGGCGCGCCGAACTCGGCGCACACGCGGTGCGTTGCCACGACGTCGTCCAGGTTCTTCGGGATGACGACGCCGATCGGCACCTGCCGGAAGTTCGACGCGTCGTTCGCGTACATCGCCTTGGACGCCGGATCGAACCGCACCTCGCCCGTGACCGCTTTCTTGAGCGCGCGACGCAAACCCATCGCATCGATCTCGACGCTGCCGTGGATGCCGCCGGGTATCCGCGGATCGGTTTTCGCCGGCACCTCCACCAATGGCCGGCGAGTCAGCGCGGTGGCACTCATCCGTGCTCCTTTGCGTCGGGTACCTCTTCCCGGCCCACTTCCCCGTCGTCCACGCGATCACTCCCAACCGGCGGCAAGAGCCACGTTCAGTGGGCGCTCTGGCGGGCAAGGGAACTACATCGAGAGACGAAGGAGGCCCGATGCCCGACGTTGCCCATTTCATGCTGGAGCGACTGCGCGAGTGGGGCGTGCACCGCGTGTACGGCTATCCGGGAGACGGGATCAACGCGTTCCTCGGTGCTTTCGAGAGGGTCGGCGACGATCCGTTGTTCACGCAGACCCGCCACGAGGAAATGGCCGCCTTCATGGCGTGCGCGCATTCGAAATTCACCGGGCATATCGGCGCCTGCATCGCGACGTCCGGCCCGGGGGCGATCCATCTCGCGAACGGCTTGTACGACGCCAAGCTCGACCACCAGCCGGTGATCGCGATCGTCGGGCAGCAAAAGCGGCAGTCAGTCGGCGCGCACTACCAGCAGGAGATCGACCTACAGTCGTTCTTCAAGGACATCGCGGGTTTCGTCTCGACCGTGATGGACCAGCACTCCGCCCGCCACGTGCTCGACCGCGCGATCAAGTCGGCGCTCACCGAGCGTCGTCCGGCCGTAGTGATCGTCCCGGACGACGTCGCGGAGGCGGAGTATTCCGAACCGCCGCGCATGCACGGCTCGGTGTACACCAGCCCGACCTGGAGCCAGCCGCACATGGTGCCCGACAAGGAGTTGCTGCGGCAGGCGGCCGACATCCTCAATGCCGGTGAGAAGGTGGCCATCCTCATCGGCCAGGGCGCCCGCCGGGCCGAGAGCGAGGTGCTCGAAGCCGCCGACGTGCTCGGCGCGGGCATCGCGAAGGCGTTGCTCGGCAAGGACGCCGTGCCGGACGACCTGCCGATCGTCACGGGCTCGATCGGCCTGCTCGGCACCGAGCCGAGCCACAAGATGATGATGAACTGCGACACACTCTTCATGGTCGGGACGTCGTTTCCCTATGCCGAGTGGCTGCCGGCCGAGGGCAAGGCCAAGTGCGTCGAGATCGACATCGACGGCTCGATGATCGGCGTGCGCTACCCCAACGACGTATCGCTCGTCGGCGACTCGAAAGACACCCTGCAGGCGCTACTGCCGCTGCTGAAGCGCAAGAGCAACCGCAAGTGGCAGGACGGCATCAAGGACGAAGTCGCGACCTGGTGGCGGGTGCTCGAAGACCGCGCTCACCAAGACGCCGACCCCATCAATCCCCAGCTGGTGTTCTGGGAACTCAATCAGCGGTTGCCCGAGGGGCTTATCACGACGTCCGACTCGGGGTCTGCGACCAACTGGTGGGCGCGGCAGATCGCGATTCGCAAGGGCATGCAGGCGTCGTTGTCCGGAACCCTCGCCACCATGGTGCCCGGCGTGCCGTACGCGATCGCCGCCAAGTTCGCGTTTCCTGAGCGGCCGGTTATCGCATTCACCGGCGACGGTGCGTTCGAAATGCTCGGTATGAACGAGCTGCTCACGGTCAAGCGGTACATGGACCAGCTGTGCAGCGCGAACCCGACCCTCATCTTCGCGGTGCTCGTGAACGAAGACCTGAATCAGGTGTCGTACGAGCAGCGGGTGCTGGCTGCCGACCCGAAGAACCCCGCAACCCAAACGGTTCCTTACGTTCCGGCCGCCGAATTCGCTCGCCTGCTCGGGCTCGACGGCATCAAGGTCGAGAAGCCGGCGGACGTCGGCCCCGCGTGGGACCGGGCGCTCGCATCGGACCGGCCGGTGTTGCTGGAGTTCATCACCGACCCGCAGGTTCCGCCGCTGCCGCCGCACGTGAAGCCGCAGATGCTGAAGAAGACCATAAAGGGGCTCGCCCACGGCGACGAGGACGCGCGGGGCATCGCCGTCAAGGGCTTCAAGGGCAAGCTCGCCGAACTGAAGGAGCATCTGCCCAGTGCCGGCAACTGACGCTGCCACGGTCGAGCGCCTCGACGTCAGCGTCTACACGATTCCGACCGAGCAGCCGGAAGCCGACGGCACGCTGGAGTGGGACTCCACGACGATGGTGCTCGTCGAAGCGAGCGGCGGTGGCCGCACCGGCCTGGGCTACTCCTACACGCAAGCCGGAGCCGCCGACGTCATCACCGGCAAGCTGGCCAGGGTCGTGGAAGGCATGGACGCCATGCGGGTGGGAGCCGCGTGGGCCTCGATGTGGCACGAGGTACGCAACTTCGGCCAGGACGGCCTTACCAGCATGGCAATTTCGGCCGTCGACATTGCGCTCTGGGACCTGAAAGCCCGGCTGCTCGACGTCCCACTGGTCACGGCAATCGACGCGGCGCACGACTCCACGCCGATCTACGGAAGCGGCGGCTTCTGCAACTACACCGACGACCAACTCGCGGAGCAACTCGCCGGCTGGGCCGGCGCGGGCATACCTCGCGTCAAAATGAAGGTCGGCCGTGAGCCGGATCGCGACCGCGAGCGACTCAACGCGGCCCGCAAGGCGATCGGCCCGGACGTCGAGTTGTTCGTCGACGCCAATGGTGCTTTCACCCAAGCCCAGGCCCTGCAGTGGGCCGAGATCTACCGCGAGTACGACGTGCACTGGTTCGAGGAGCCGGTGAGCTCGCAAGACCTCGCCGGACTCCGCCTGCTACGCGACCGCGCACCGGGTGGGTTGGATATCGCGGCTGGCGAGTACGGCTGGAATTTGCCGTATTTCCAGCGAATGTTGGACGCCGAAGCGGTGCACTGCCTGCAGGCCGACGTCACTCGTTGCGGCGGCATCAGCGGGCTGATCAGGGTCGGCGCGTTGTGCGACGCGCGCTCGATCGACCTCTCGGCGCACTGCGCCCCACAAGTGAGCGCTCATGCCTGCACGGCGATCTGGCACTTGCGACACCTGGAGTACTTCCACGACCACAACCGCATTGAGCACATGGTGTTCGACGGGTGCCTCGAGCCCGAGCCGGGAGGCGCTCTGAAACCAGACCGCTCCCGGCCGGGCATGGGGCTTTCGATCAAACGCGCTGACGTCGAGCAGTGGCGGGTTCGCTAAGCCGCCGCAGCCCCCGCAGCCCCCGCAGCCGCCGCCTTGCGCAGCCGCACGGTCACCACCGCCGTTGCGAGGGCAAGCACGCCGTCGACGGCCACCGCCGCCAGCGTGCCGTGCGTCCAGTCAGCGGCGGTCGCACGCGTTCCCACGACGCCGAACACCACCGAGCCGAGCACCGAGGCTCCCGACGCCAAACCGATCTGCAGCGCCGTCGACAGCACGCCGCCGGCAAGCCCCGCACGATCGGCCGGCAGGCCGGCGAGGACGACTCCCATGAGCGGCACGAGCACGGCCGCCCAGCCCAGGCCCACGACGACGAGCGCGACGGCAGCGGCGACCGCGTTGAGGCGCCCGCCTTGCGCCGCCGCGACGGCGCCGAACACCGCCAGACCCGCGGCGAACAGCACCGAACCCCGAGTGAGCAGCCGCACGCCGAGCCGCGCGATGAGCCTGCGGGTCACGAGCGAAACGCCGAAGAAGGCAAGCGCGCAAGGCACCATCGTGAGGCCGGATTTCAGCGGCGAGTAGCCGTGGCCCTCCTGCAGGATCATCGCCAGGCTGAACAAGAAGCCGCCGACGCAGGTGGCGAAGGTCAGCACGGCAATGAGGCCGAGCCGGGCGGGCCGCAACTCCAGCAACGACAGCGGCAGCAGCGGCACCCGGCCGACGCGCTCCGCCCGGCGTTGGCTCGTGACGAACGCAAGCCCAACCGGCACCGATGCGCCCAGGCTGATCCAGGTCCAAAGCGGCCAGCCGCTCGCCCGCCCAACGGTCAGCGGCAGCAACACCAGCCCGATGGTCGCGGCCAGGCCGAGCGCGCCCAACAGATCGATCGAAGGAGCGTTCGGCGTGCGGAACTCGGGCAGCATTCGCCGTCCGACTGCAAGGGCTATCAGACCCACGGGCACGTTCACCAAGAAGATCGGCCGCCACGAGGATCCGGCGATGTCGGCCGACAGCAACGCGCCGCCGACGATCTGGCCAACCGCACCCGCAGCACCGACGACGGCGCCGAGGAAGCCGATGGCCCGCTGCCGGTCACGCCCGGTGAAGCCCGCCTGCAACACGGCAAGCACCTGCGGAAACATCAGCGCAGCAGAAAACCCTTGCAGGACACGAAAAACAATCAAAAGCAAGGCGGACGGCGCGAGGCCGCACGCCACCGATGTCACGGTGAAGGCGGCCATGCCGGCGAGAAACACCGCTCGGCGGCCAAGCCGGTCTCCAAGCCGGCCGCCCGCGACGAGAGAGCACGCGTACGCGACGCCGTATGCAGAGACCGTCAGCTCGAGTTCGGCGGCTCCGGTGTGCAGGGTGCGTCCGATCGTCGCGAGCGCGACGTTGACGATGAAGGCGTCGAGCACCGGCAGGAAGGCGCCGACGAGAAGCACAGGTAGGGCCCGCCACGGCGGGGCGGAATCAGGTCGCAGGCGTGGGACAGCTTCGAGGACCGGCGAATTTGTGATCGTCGTATTTGTCATGACGATCACACTCCCGGCTTCCGTTACCTGGTACCGAGAGCCCGCTGATGCTGTTACTGACAGAACCTGGCAACGATTTGCGGCGTCCGGCACGATGGACCTGTGACAACCGCGACAACGCAACCGATGCCCGCCCAGCAGCTACCTCGCGTCGTCCGGGCCCATGCGGGTCTTGTCTTAGACGGCGCGGACGACGCCCTGACCGGACCGCCGCCCCCTCACAACGGCCGGGAGATCACGGCCGAGCGGCGGCGGCTGCTCGGCGAGTTCATCCGATCGCGGCGCGAGCGAACGACACCCGAGATGGTGGGCATGGCACCTGGGCTGCGGCGGCGCACGCCCGGCCTTCGGCGTGAGGAGATCGCGCTGCTGTCGGGCATCGGCATCACCTGGTACACCTGGCTGGAGCAGGGCCGCTCGATCAACGTGTCGGCTCAGGTGCTGCAGTCGGTCGCGCGGGTACTGAGTCTCGACGCCGCTGAGCGGGCGCACCTGTTCGCGTTGGCCGAGTTGCCCGACCCCGAGCAACCGGCGCCGCTGGCCCAGGTGAGTTCGGGTGTGCAGGCGATGGTTGACCAGCTGGCCCCGTTGCCGGCCGCGGTGATCGGGCCACGCTGGGAGATCCTGGCGAGCAACCGGGCGCACCTCGGGTTGTTCGGCGACTACACCGCGCTACCGCTCGTCTGCCGCAACAGCGTGTGGATGTGCTTCATGGATCCGTTCTGGCACACCCTGCTCCCGCATCGCGCGGAGTTCGCCCGCCGCATCGTGGCGAAGATGCGAACCGCCATGGCCGAATACGTCGGTGACCCTGGTTGGGCCGCGCTACTCGACCTGATGCAGACGCACTCGCCCGAGTTTCGTGAGCTCTGGTCGCGGCACGAGGTCGCGCCGATGGAGACCTGCTACAAGCGCTACGAGCATCCGCAGGCCGGCACCCTCAACGTCGAGGTGAACCACCTCTGGCTCTCCGATCAGCGCAACGCCCGGCTGATGGTGCAGACGCCGCGCGACGAGCAGACCCGCCAGGGGTTCGAGTTGCTGATGGCCGTGCCGCTACGTCGGATTCCCGGCCCGCCGGCGCGGACCGGCGAGTCACTGACGGCGAGCTAGCTGCGGCAGCGGGTTAGAGCCGCGGGTAAACCTTCGAGCCGCGCAGCCGCTCGAGAGCTTCGGCCAGGATCGCCTCGCCGTCGGCGTCGTTGCGGCGCTCGCGCACATAGGCGAGGTGGGTCTTGTACGGCTCGGTGCGTGGCGCGGTCGGCGGCACTTCGCGGTCGGGGCCAGCGGGGAGCCCGCAACGCGGGCAGTCCCACGACTCGGGAATCGCCGCGTCGGACGCGAACGATGGCCGGGTCTCGTGCCCATTGGCGCACCAAAAGGAGATGCGGCGCCGGGGTGCCGACTCGCCGCGCTCAGCCTCGCCCATCGGGCCGGCGCCTACCCGGCTCCCGCGAATCGCGTTGCCACCAGCCACGGCGTGCTCTCCCTGCGTTAGAAACGATCTTTGATCAGCAGCCGGCACACCGGCGGCGTCCGCCTGATTCTACGGCCCCACTAGGCCGCAGGAAGGCGTTCGGCTACTTGATGAGGAACAGCAGGCCGATGATCGCGGCGAACCAGATGATGCCGGCCACCAAAGTGAACCGGTCGAGGTTGCGCTCGACCACGGAAGAGCCGGCGAAGTTGGAGGTGAAGCCGCCACCGAACATGTCGGAGAGGCCACCCCCCTTGCCGCGGTGCAACAAAATCAGCACGACGAGCAGGATGCTCGTCAGCGCGATGATGATCTCGAGCGCGGCGATCACGGACAACTCCTCAAGGGCACTGCGGGTGGCCCACCTGCGGGTGAGTCACAAGACGTCGACTACCTCAGCGTAATGGCAAGCCGACGGATGTCCCTGCCCACGGTCGACCAAAGCGGGGATTTCCTCGATGCACCGCTGCTGCTCGGCCGCGCTGAGCTGGTTCGCGAACTTCGGGCACCGGGTGCGGAACCGGCAGCCGCTCGGCGGGTCGACCGGGCTCGGCACATCTCCAGTGACAACGATCCGCTGGCGAGCGCGCTCCTTCACCGGGTCGGGGATCGGGATGGCCGAGATCAGCGCCTGCGTGTAGGGATGCGCGGGTGCGCGGAACAGATCGTCTTTCGTGGCGATCTCGACGATACGGCCCAGGTACATGACCGCGATGCGGTCGGAGATGTGCTTGACCACCGACAGGTCATGCGCGACGAACAGGAACGACAGCCGCAACCGGTTCTGCAGCTCTTCGAGCAAGTTCAGCACGCCGGCCTGGATCGAGACGTCGAGCGCCGAGACCGGCTCGTCGAGGATCAGCACCTTCGGCTCGAGCGCCAGCGCTCGTGCGATGCCGATGCGCTGTCGCTGGCCACCGGAGAACTCGTGCGGGTAACGGTTTCCGTGCTCGGGGTGCAGGCCGACCGTGCGCAGCAGCTCGGCGACCTTGCGACCGCCGTTTCGCTCGAACCGCCCGTGGATCTTCAGCGGCTCGGCGACGATCTCATTGACCGGCATGCGGGGGTCGAGCGAGGCGTACGGATCCTGGAAGACGAGCTGCATCTCACGGCGCAGCCGGCGCATGTCGCGCTGTTTGAGTCCGCTGATCTCGCGGCCCTCGAAAAAAACCTGGCCGGACGTCGCGGGCTGCAGGTTCAGCACGACGCGGCTGGTCGTCGTCTTGCCGCAACCCGACTCACCGACCAGGCCGAGCGTCTCGCCAGGGAAGAGATCGAACGACACGTCGCAGACCGCGTGCACGACACCGATCTGGCGGCGTAACAGGCCGGAGCCGCGCACCGGGAAGTGCTTGACCAGATTGCGCACCGACAGGACAGGCTCGCCGCGCCCGGATGGCTGCGCCGCGGTGCGCTCGTCGATCGCGGTCACCGCAGGCCCCCTTCGGGCTGGCTGTCGGAACGAGTGGCGGTCGCCGACGACTGGTCGGCAAGGGCGACGTCGTCGACCGAGGTGACCTGAAACAGGTCGCTCGGCTTGATGCCTTCGAGCCGGTCGCTGAAGTGGCAGGCTGCCACGTGGTCGGGGGACGTCGTCGGCAACAGCTCGGGCTCGACCTCGTCGCAGATCGCCTGCGCGAGCGGGCAGCGCGGCGCGAACGGGCAGCCGGGCGGCAGGTTGATCAGCGACGGCGGCGCGCCGGCGATCGGGGTTAGCCGCTCCTGCTGGTCGGCGTCGAGGCGCGGCAGACTGCCGAGCAGCCCGAGCGTGTAGGGCATGCGCGGCTCGTAGTAGATATCGGAGACCGTGCCGATCTCCACCGGCTTCCCGGCGTACATCACGAGCACGCGGTCGGCCTGGCCAGCGACGACGCCGAGGTCGTGCGTGATCAGCACCATCGCGGCGCCGGTCTCGTTGCGGGCGATCGCCAGACTCTCGAGCACCTGCGCCTGCACGGTGACGTCGAGCGCGGTGGTGGGCTCGTCGGCGATGATGACGTCGGGGTCGTTCGCCATCCCGATCGCGATGACCGCGCGCTGCCGCATGCCGCCCGAGAACTCGTGCGGGAAGTTCTCGGCCCGCTTGCGGGCGTTGGGGATGCCAACGATCTCGAGCAGCTCGATCGCCCGCGCGTGCGCGGCTTCCTTGCTCATTTCCTGGTGCGCGCGAAGAGCTTCGGCGATCTGCCAGCCGATCGTGTAGACCGGGTTCAGGCTCGACATCGGATCCTGGAAGATCATCGACACGTGATTGCCCCGGAACCGCGAGAGACCGCTCTCGCTCAGCCCGAGCATCTCCTGGCCGCGGAACTTCACTGATCCCTCGACCATGGCCGATCGCGGCAGCAGGCCCATGACGGCGAGCGAGGTGACGGATTTCCCGGAGCCGGACTCCCCCACGATGCCGAGGACTTCGCCAGGGCGCAGCCGGTACGACACGCCGCGCACGGCGCGGACGACGCCGTCGTCGGTCGGGAAATCGACATGCAGATTGTCGACGACGAGCAGCGCCTCCCCCGAAGCGCCCGGCGTGGAGGAGGGCGACTCGGTGTATTCGATCGTCATGCACGCACCCGTGTCTGGGTCGGGTCGAACGCGTCGCGCAGACCGTCACCGATGAAGTTGATCGACAGCGCGATCAAGATGATGAACAGGCCCGGGAAGTAGAACAACCACGGCCTCGTCTCGACCGCCGTCTGACCGGCGCTGACGAGCAGGCCCAGCGACGTGTCGGGTGCCTTCACGCCGAACCCGATGAACGACAGCGCCGTCTCGGCGAGGATCGCCTGCGCCACCAGGATCGTGATCGTGACGATCACCGGCCCCATGACGTTCGGCACCACGTGCCGGATGATGATGCGGCTGTTCGACGCGCCGAGCGCGCGCGATGCCTCGATGTACTCCTTCTCGCGAATCGACAGCGTGACACCGCGCACGACACGCGAGACGTACGGCCAGGTCAGCGCCGCGAGCACGACGGCGACCCACAACCAGCCGCTCGCCTTCGAACCGAGTTGGTGGGCCAGAATCGCGGCGACCGCGATGACCGGGAAGGTCAAGAAGAGGTCGACGACACGCATCATCAGGTTGTCGGAGATGCCGCGGAAGAAGCCGGCAATGGCGCCGTAAGCCGTGCCGATCGCGGTGGCGACGAGCGCGACGAACAGCGCGATCTCGATCGACCGCTGGGTGCCCCGCATGACCTGGGCGAACGTGTCGTGGCTCGCTGAGTCGGTGCCGAACGGGTGCTTCAGGCTCGGACCCATGCTGTAGTCGTTGGTGTACTCCTGGTAGTTGTAGTGCCAGAGGTTGCCGGCCACGAACGCCAGCAGCACCACGAGAATGAACACGATCAAGCTGATGACGGCCAGCTTGTGCCGCAGGAACCGCCGCAACACCATCGACAACTGCGAGCGCGCCTCGACGGTGAACTCGCGCTCAGGCTTGCCTGTGCCGACCTCACGCTCGAGGGCAACGCCCTGAAGCGGCGCATTGGGTGACGAGATCTCGACTTGCTCGTCGTGCCGGCTACTCATAGCGAATCCTCGGGTCTAGGACGCCATACAACAGGTCGGCGATGAGGTTGAACACGATCACGATCACGCCTGCGACCAGCAACCAAGCCAACACCACGTAGGGGTCGTAGTTCTGGATGCCGTTAAGCAGGAAGGTGCCCATCCCCCGCCACTGGAAGACGTCCTCGGTGATAATCGTCGCCCCGATGATTGCCGCCATGTCGAGTGCAGTGACGGTGACGAACGGAATGAGTGCGGTGCGCAGCGCGTGGCGCACGAGCACGCGGCGCCGGCTCAGCCCTTTCGCCCGAGCAAGCCGGATGTAGTCGCTGTTCAACACCTCGAGCATGGAGGCCCGGTTGAAGCGGCTCCACGCCGCATACGAGGTCATGGCGAGGGTAATCGTCGGCAGGATCAGGTGGTTGATGGCGTCCGTGAAGTGCGGGCCGAACCCGGCGGCCACCGTCGGTGACGCCTCGCCGATCGTCTTGATCGACGTGCCCGCGTTGTTGTTGAGCCAGATCGCGCCTTCCTTGAGCAGGATGGCGAACCAGAACACCGGCATGGAAAGAAAGAGGAAGCCGGTGAACGTGAAGGCATAGTCGGGGATGCTGTACTGCTTCATCGCGCTGACGACGCCGACCACGACCGCGACTAGTGCGGCGATCACCATCGCCGCAATCACCAGCCGCATCGACACGAACAGCCGGTGCAGGATCTCGCTGCCGATGTCGAGCGTGCCGCCGCCTTGCACCGACGGGCCGAAGTCGCCGTGGAGCACGCCTGTGAGCCAGTGCCAGTAGCGCTCGAGTAGCGGTTGATCGAGGCGCAGCCGATGTCGTGCATTCGCGAACACTTGCGGCGGCGGCAGCGGTTGCTTGGTTCGCAGGTTCGCCAACGGGTCACCCGACAGTGACACCACCAGGAACACGACGAACGTCGCGATGATGATGATGGGTATCGAGACGAGCAGCCGCCGGATGGCGTATGCCAGCATCAGGAGCCTCGCTTGGGAGAGGCCTCGGGCCGGGTCGGCCCTTGGACGCGAAGTCTATCCCGCAAACCGCGTCTTGCCCCTGCGATCGCAGGACATTCGCCGCGGCTTGGATAGACCCGCCGGGGGTTGGCCCGTGATCGACGGGACCAACCCCCAAGCGGTTACTTACCTGGTTTCGATGTGCTGACCGAACTCAGCGCGCGGCTGCCTTCAGGCCCCACTCCTGGACGTTGTACGGCGGGCCGACGCTCGTCGCGTTGTCGCGGATGTTGCCCCACTTGTTGTTGTAGGCCAAGATCGTCGGCTTCTGGTACAGCGGGAGGGTGTAGGCGTCGGCCGAGATCTGGGTGTCGGCGTCGTTCAGATCCTTGGTGACCGCCTTCGGGTCGGTGTTCTGCAAGGAGTCCGTCAGCGCCTTGTCGACGTCCGCGTTCTTGTAGTGGCCGTAGTTGCCACCCCAGTTGCCGGCCGCACCCTGCGCGGTGTCGCTCTGGTACAGCGGCGCGTTGCCGGATGCCGGGAACGGCGTCGCGACCCACGCGAACACGATGACGTCGTAGTGGTGGTTGGCGTCCTTCTGGACCAGCGTGTCACCGAGGCTGTCCGTGGTCGTCACGTTCACCGTGATGCCGAGCTTCTTCGCCGCGTCCGCGAAGAGCTGGCATTCGGTCTGACGAACCGCGTTGCCCTGCGTGTAGACCATCTGCAGCGCCGGGAACGGCTTGCCGTCAGGCATGACGAGCTTGGTGCCGACACCGGTGTACTTCGCATCGGTGAGGTACTTCGACGCCTTGGCAATGTCACCGGTGCCGTAGCCGAACTTGGTCACGTTGTCCTGGTAGCCATCCTGGCCAGGCACGAACATGCGGTTGTTCAGCGGCTTCACGTCGGGGTCGGTCTGCAATACCGTCGCCTGCAGGATCTGGTTGCGATCCACCGCGGTGAACAGCGCCTGGCGAACCGCCTTGTCCTGCAACGCGGGGTTCTGCAGGTTGAGGTCGAAGTGCTCGTAGACCAGGCCGAGGTCCTCCTGGTAGACGACGCCCTGCATGCCGTCGAGGGTCTTGATCAAGTCGACTTCGGGCTGCGGGTACATCGCGTCGATCTCTTTGTTCTGCAGAGCCGGCGGCTCCTGCGTCGCGTCAGTGATCATGCGGAACACGAGCTTGTCGAGGTACGGGCCCTTGGCGCCATACCACTTCGTGTTCGGCGTGAGCGTGACGCTCTGGTCCTTGGTGAAGTTCGAGATGACATAAGGGCCACCCGAGACCTTCGGCGGCGTGTCGGCGAAGCCGTGGTCCCAGCTCGCCTCGATGCTCGTCGGGTCGAGGCCCTGCGGCTGCGCGGCGTGGTACGGCAGGATCGGGCCGAACATGTAGCGCCAGTCCGAGAACGGCGTCTTGAACGTGACCGTCACGGTCTGCTTGTTGGTGCCGGAGCCGACGATGCTGTCGATGTTGGTGTAGCCGGTGTTCGACGCGACGTCACACTTCGGGCACTGCGCGCTGGCCTTCCAGACGTAGATGAAGTCGTCCGCGTTAATCGGCGTGCCGTCGGACCAGACCGCCTTGGGGTTGATCTGGTAGACGACCGTCTCGGGGCTGTCCTTGGTGACCTTCGCACTGGTGAGAAGGTCGGTGTTCATCGTCGGCGAGAGATCAGGCTGGGCGATGAACGCCGACGGGTACACCGCGTCGAGCACCTCGGCGGTCTCGAAGGTGTTTCCAGCCGACGTCAGTGTGTTCCAGTTGTCGATCGTCTTTTCGAGCGAGTACGTCAGCGTGCCACCCTTGGTGGGATTGGCCACCGAGTTCACCGTGTTCGGGTCGGACGCCTTGATCCGGCCCTGGGTGACATTGCTGTTGCTGTTGCCGTTGCCCTTGTTCTTGCTGCTCCCGCCGCAAGCGGCCGCGGCAAGGGCAAGCACGGCGATCCCTGCCGCGACTTGCAGCCCTCTACGTCTGCCGACCATGTCTCTCCTTCTTCCGACCGCCTTGTGGGTGGTCCGCAAGTAGTTACGACTCTCCCGTGCGCCGGGCCCTGGCCTGTCTGCGTGGTCCAGGCCCCGACTCCGACCGCGGCGAATGTAACCACCTGAGTTCCCCGCGGGCGGACGATCTCGTGAATCTAACGCAGATCGTGACTCAAGAGTTACGAACTAGATCTCGTTGTACGAGATGTCTTCGAAGTGACGCTAGTCCGTGTTGTTGAATCGGACAATCGTTACGAAATCATCCGCGTCGAGGCTAGCACCACCCACAAGGGCGCCGTCGATGTCCGCTTCGGCCATGATGCCGGCGGCGTTATTTCCCTTGACCGACCCGCCGTAGAGCACCCGCACCCGCGCGGCTACGGCGTCGTCGTACAGCTCGCCGACCCGCGCCCGGATCGCGGCACAGACCTCTTGAGCGTCCTGCGGCGTGGCGACCTCGCCAGTGCCGATCGCCCAGACCGGCTCGTAGGCGATGACGGACGACGCCGCCTTCTCGGCCGGCACGCCCTTGAGGCCGCCGTCGAGCTGGCTCAGGCAATGCTCGACGTGCCCGCTCGCCTGGCGCACGTGCAGCGGCTCGCCGATGCACAGGATCGGGGTCATGCCGGCCCCGAGCACCGCGTTGACCTTCGCGTTGACGAGCTCGTCGGTCTCGCCGTGGTACTGCCGCCTCTCCGAGTGGCCGACGACCACGTACGTGCAGCCGAGCTTCGCGAGCATCGCGGCCGAGATCTCGCCCGTGTAGGCGCCGCTCGCGTGCGCCGAGACGTCCTGAGCGCCGTAGGCAATGCGCAGCCGGTCGCCATCCACCAAGGTCTGCACGCTGCGCAGGTCGGTGAACGGCGGGATCACGGCGACGTCGACTGCGTCGTAGTCGGGGTCGTTGAGGGAGAACGCGAGCTTCTGGACGAGCGCGATGGCCTCGAGGTGGTTGAGGTTCATCTTCCAGTTGCCGGCCATGAGCGGCTTGCGCTCGGGCTTCTTACCGCCGGCCACCTATGCCTCCAGCACTTGCAGGCCAGGCAGCGTCTTGCCCTCGAGATATTCGAGGCTCGCGCCGCCGCCGGTCGACACGTGACCGAACGCGCTCTCCGGGAAGCCGAGCTTGCGAACGGCAGCCGCGGAGTCTCCCCCGCCGACAACGGTCAGCCCGTTCACCTTGGTCAGCGCCTCGGCGAGCGCCCGGGTGCCGGCAGCGAAGGCGTCGAACTCGAACACGCCCATCGGGCCGTTCCAGAAGACCGTGCGCGCGTCGGCCAGCTTGCTGGCGAACAGCTCGCGCGACCTCGGGCCGATGTCGAGGCCCTCGCGGTCGGCGGGGATCTCGGTGGCGTCGACCACGGTGTTTTCGGCGTCGGGCGCGAACTGGGTCGCAGCCACGATGTCGACCGGCAACACGAGTTCGACGCCGCGCTTGTCGGCCTCCGCGAGGAAGCCGCTCACCGTGTCGAGCTGGTCGGCTTCGAGCAGCGAGTTGCCGACCTCATGGCCCTGTGCCTTCAAGAACGTGTAGGCCATGCCGCCGCCGATGATCAGGCGGTCGACCTTCTCGAGCAGGTTCGCGATGACCCCGAGCTTGTCGGAGACCTTGGCCCCGCCCAGAACGACGACGTACGGCCGCTCGAGGTCTTCGGTGAGCCGCTTGAGCACGCTGACCTCGGCGAGCACCAGGCCGCCGGCCGCGTGCGGCAGCAGCCTTGGCAGATCGTAGACGCTGGCGTGCTTGCGATGCACCGCGCCGAAGCCGTCGCCGACGTATGCGGCGTTCTCGCCCGCGAGGGCGGCGAGAGCGCCAGCGAAAGCCGCGCGCTCGGCGTCGTCCTTGCTCGTCTCTGCCGCCTCGAAGCGGATGTTCTCGAGCAGGACGACGCCGCCCGCGCCGGCGGCGTTGACCGCCGCCTGCGCGGCCGGACCGGCGATCCCCCCTTCGGATGTGGCGGGGAAGCCGACCGGCTGCCCGAGCAACTCCTGGAGCCGGTTCGCGACCGGGCGCAATGACAACTCCGGCTTCGCCTCGCCCTTGGGCCGGCCGAGGTGCGCGAGCACGACGACGCGCGCACCGCGACCCGCCAGGTCGCGAATGGTCGGAAGGCTGGCCTGGATCCGCTTGTCGTCGGTGATCGTGCCGTCCTTCAGCGGGACGTTGAGGTCGGCCCGGACCAGCACGGTACGGCCGGCGACCTCCAGGTCGTCGACGGTCTGCATGCGGTGGCCGCCTAGCCGAGCCGGGCGGCGACGAGCGAGGTGAGGTCGGCGAGCCGGCTCGAGTAACCCCACTCGTTGTCGTACCAGCCGAGCACCTTCACCTGGTTGCCGCTCGCCATCGTGAGCGGGGAGTCGAAGGTGCAGGAGGCCGGCGAGCCCACGATGTCGGACGACACGATCGGGTCCTCGCTGTAGGCGAGGTAGCCCTTGAGCTGGCCCTCGGCCGCGGCCTTGTAAGCGGCGTTGACTTCGTCCTTGGTGACCTCACGCTCGAGCTCGACGACAAGGTCGGTGATCGAGCCGTCAGGCACCGGAACGCGCAGCGCGAAACCGTCGAGACGGCCCTTCAGGTCGGGCAGCACCAAGCTGACCGCCTTCGCAGCACCCGTGGTGGTCGGGATGATGTTCTGCGCGGCGGCGCGAGCACGGCGAAGGTCCTTGTGCGGGAAGTCGAGGATGACCTGGTCGTTCGTGTACGCGTGCACCGTGGTCATGAAGCCCTTGACGATGCCGAAGCTGTCGTGCAGCACCTTGGCCAACGGGGCGACGCAGTTCGTGGTGCAGGATGCGTTGCTGATGACGTGGTGCTTCGCGTTGTCGTACGCGTCGTCGTTGACGCCGAGGACGAACGTGGCGTCTTCGCCCTTGGCCGGCGCGGAGATGATGACCTTCTTGGCACCGCCGGCGATGTGCGCCCTGGCCTTCTCGGCGTCGGTGAAGTGGCCGGTCGACTCGACGACGATGTCGACACCGAGGTCACCCCAAGGCAGCTGCGCGGGGTCGCGCTGTGAGAGGACCTTGACTTCCTTGCCGTCGATCGTGATCGAGCCTTCGCCGGCGCGAACTTCGCCGCCGAACGTGCCGAGCACGGTGTCGTACTTCAGCAGGTGCGCGAGCGTCTTGGTGTCGGTCAGGTCGTTGACCGCGACGATCTCGAGGTTGCTGCCCTGCGAAGCTGCGACAGCGCGGTAGAAGTTGCGTCCGATGCGTCCGAAGCCGTTGACGCCAACGCGAATAGTCACGAGTGTGCTCCTCGTTCGAGTGCGGAAAGTCGCGGTTAACCCATCGCCGATGATCAACGCTGATCAACGCCGCCGGAGCTTGCCCGGGGCGTGGTCGCAACAGACTTCACGCGGACGCCGGGGGCGAGTCGGCACCCAAAACCCTAGCCGATGCGCGTGGTTCAGCCGCCAGCGGGATATCGTCCGCTCGGCCCGTGACCTTCGGCCCGTCTTGCTGCGACCTGATCTCCGGGGACACCCGGAGTCGGCCGAGTTGGGCTCGGTCGCCCGCAGCCGACGTATCGGTCGGCGAAGTTGATCTCCTTGGGCACCTGGAGTGGGCCTTGGGCACCGTTCTCACCGTGCCCAGGGCCACCTTCACGTCCCCGAGGAGATCAACTAGCTGTCGCGGCTGGCGCGGTCGCGAAGTTGATCTCCCTACACCCCGGAACTGGTGCTTGGACACCGCAATAACGAGGTCCAAGCACGAGTTCCGGGGTCCAGGGAGATCGTTTTAGGGCTGCGCGCCCCCGGTGGCCGACCGCCGAGCGGGGCGCAGCGGCCGGGCCGACGGGCCGGGCGGGCAGGCCGGCAGCGCGGGCCTGATGGCGCCGCCCAGCAGGCGCTAGGGCACCAGCATGTCGGGCGTGAGGCCGGCCTCGGTACCGGGCTGGCCCAACTCACTCGCCTTCTTGTCGGCCATCGCCAGCAGCCGCCGGATGCGGCCAGCCACGGCGTCCTTGGTCATCGGTGGGTCGGCCAGCGCACCGAGCTCTTCCAACGATGCCTGGGCGTGCTGCATGCGCAGGTGCCCGGCTGCCACCAAGTGCTCGGGGGCTTCGTCGCCCAACAGTTCGAGTGCCCGCTTCACCCGTGCGCCGGCCGCCACCGCGGCCCGCGCCGATCGCCGCAGGTTCGCGTCGTCGAAGTTGGCCAGCCGGTTGGCGGCAGCGCGCACCTCGCGCCGAACCCGCCGTTCCTCCCACGCCAGCACGCTGTCGTGCGCGCCGAGCCGGGTGAGCAGGGCGCCGATCGCGTCGCCGTCCCGAATCACCACCCGATCGACCCCGCGCACCTCGCGCGCCTTCGCTTGCACCCCGAGCCGCCGGGCCGCACCCACCAGCGCGAGCGCAGCCTCGGGCCCCGGGCAGGTGACCTCCAACGCCGACGAGCGCCCCGGCTCGGTCAACGAACCGTGCGCCAGGAACGCCCCGCGCCACGCCGCCTCCGCATCACACACGCCGCCGGAGACCACCTGCGGCGGCAGCCCGCGAATCGGCCGACCCTGGCCGTCGAGCAAGCCGGTCTGCTTGGCCAGCAGGTCGCCGTCCTTGACCACCCGCACCACGTAGCGGCTGCCTTTGCGCAATCCGCCGGGAGCGACGACGGCGACGTCCGACCCATGCCCGTAGAGCTCGGCGACGTCCTTGCGCAGCCGGCGAGCCGACGCGCCGGTGTCGAGCTCAGCTTCGACAACGACGTGGCCACCCACGAGGTGCAGTCCGCCTGCGAACCGCAGCAGGGCCGACGTTTCGGCCTTGCGGCAACAGGTCTTGGTGACCGAGAGTCGCGAGAGTTCGTCCTTGACCGCCGCGGTCATTGCCATCGGCGTGCCCCTTTCATGTCGCCGGTGTCGTACCGGCCGTCATCAACGCATCCTCAACGCATTGGCGTGAGCGGCGAAGATGCTGTCGAACGCAGTGGCAAGAAGATCGGGATCATGGCGAGCCGTGCCGTCGTCCATCGCAACGGACGCCAACACCAGCTCTCCCCCCAAGTCCCCAGCTGCTGAACGCAACGTATCGGTCTTGGCAACAACCCCCGAATCCGCGAGTACCACGTCGACGTTCAGTCCCGGCGCATGCGCGGCGAGCACGTCGAGATGGGTCTCCGGCGAGAAGTTCGAGGTCTCCCCCGGCTGCGGTGCAAGATTCAAAGCCACAAGCTTTCGGGCGGACGTCGACACCAGCGCCTCAGCAAGCTCGGGAACCAGCAGGTGTGGGATCACGCTCGAGAACCACGAGCCCGGGCCGAGCACGATCCACTCGGCGTCGAGCACGGCGGCGACGGCCTCCGGGCACGCGGGCGGCGACGGCGGCACGAGCGACACGCTGATGATCTGGCCGCGCGCGGTCGCCACGGACACCTGGCCGCGAACCGTGCGCGCTTCGCGCGGGTGCTCGGGATCGAGCCCGGCCACTTCGGCCTCGATATCGAGCGGGACGACGGCCATCGGCAACACCCGGCCGTGCGCGCGCAGCAGCTTGCCGACGAGATCGAGCGCGGCGACCTGGTCGCCCAGCAGCTCGTTGATCGCGACGATGAGCAGGTTGCCGAGCGCGTGGTCGTGCAGCTCCCCGCCGCTCTTGAACCGGTGCTGGACGACGTCGGCCCAGGTGCGGCCCCACGGATCGTCGCCGCAAAGCGCCGCCAGCGCCATGCGAAGATCGCCCGGAGGCAGCACGCCGAATTCCTTGCGAAGCCGACCGCTCGAGCCGCCGTTGTCGGCAACGGTCACGACCGCGGTCAGCTGGTCGGTCACCCGGCGCAGTGCGGACAGCGACGCAGCGAGCCCGTGCCCGCCACCCAGCGCCACGACGCGCGGCCCGTGCCGGGTCGGCGCCCGCCCGCCGTCGTCCGGTCTGATCGTCATTCGCGGCCCAGGTCGCGGTGCGTCACCTGCACTTCGATCGACTCGGCGCCCGGACCTTCGTGCCCGAGGGCGCGCAACCGCGCTGCGAGTTCTTCGGCCATGGCCACGCTGCGGTGCTTGCCGCCCGTACAGCCGACCGCGAGCGTGACGTAACGCTTGCCTTCCTGGCGGTATCCGTCGACGAGGATGCGCAGCAATTCGCCATAACCGTCGAGAAATTCGTGCGCTCCGGGCTGGCTCAGCACGTAGTCGCGCACTTCGCTGTCACGGCCGGTGAGCGGCCGCAACTCGGGAATCCAGTGCGGGTTCGGCAAGAACCGACAGTCGACGACGAGATCGGCGTCGACGGGCAGGCCGTACTTGTAACCGAACGAAACAACGGTAGCGCGAAGCCCGGCTTCGGTGGCTTCGGCGAACGACGCGATGATCTTCGCGCGCAGCTCGTGCACGTTCAGCCGGGTGGTGTCGAGCACCAGGTCGGCCTCGCCGCGCACATCGCGCAACAGGTCGCGCTCACGGGCGATCCCGTCGACAAGGCGGCCGTCACCTTGCAGTGGGTGGGGCCGCCGGACATTCTCGAACCGCCGCACCAACTCGTCGTCCGACGCTTCGAGAAACAGCACCTGCAATGCAGCGCCACGCCGTTCGAGCGCAGCGAGCGCACCGTGCAGGTCGGACGTAAAACCTCTACTGCGGACGTCGACGACCGCGGCAATCTTGTTGATGGCGCCGGCGCTTCGGCTACCGAGTTCGACCATCGTGTCGAGCAGGCCCGGCGGCAGGTTGTCGACCACGAACCAACCGAGATCTTCGAGGCATTTGGCGGCTGTGCTGCGCCCCGCACCGGACAGCCCGGTGATAACGACGAGTTGTAACCCGGGATGTGCCGGGTTGTCCTGCAACCCGCTCACGTCGGCACCTCACTCTCGTCGGCCGGTGCCGGTTTTGCCTGGGCGGCCGGCTGTAACGCCGCGACGACGATCTCCGCCGTCCGGCGTCCGACACCAGGCACCTCGGCAACTTCGTCGACCGAGGCCGCGCGCAACCGTTTCACCGACCCGAAGTGTCGCAAAAGAGCCGCTCGTCGCGTGGCACCTAGGCCGGGAATTCCTTCGAGCGCGCTGCGGGTCATCGACTTCGACCGCTTCGCCCGGTGATAGGTGATGGCGAACCGGTGCGCTTCGTCGCGCACCCGCTGCAGCAGATACAGGCCTTCGCTGGTGCGGGGCAGGATGACGGGATCGGCTTCGCCGGGCTTCCAGACCTCCTCGAGCCGCTTGGCCAAACCAACGAGCGCGATGTCGTCGATGCCGAGTTCGTCGAGCGCCCGCTGCGCGGCCGCGACCTGCGGCGGCCCGCCGTCGACCACAACGAGGTTGGGCGCGTAGGCGAACTTGCGAGGGCGGCCGGTGTCCGGGTCGATGTTTGCCGCCACCTGGGGAGCGGTGACGCCGTCGAACTCTTCCTCGCCCGGCTGATCCATCTGGAGCTCGCTTGCCGACCGCTCGTCGAGGTAGCGCCTGAACCGGCGGGCGATGACTTCGTGGATCGATGCGACGTCGTTTGCGGTCGCGCGGTCCTGGCCGGGTTCGATCGGCGCGGCATCGCCGACCGAGTTGATGGCGAACCGCCGGTACTCGCTCTTGCGGGCCAGGCCGTCTTCGAACACGACCATCGACGCGACAACATCGGTGCCCTGCAGGTTGGAGATGTCGTAGCACTCGATGCGCAACGGGGCCTGATCGAGGCCGAGCGCGTCTTGGATCTCCTGCAGGGCGCGACCTCGTGCGGTGAGATCACCGGCCCGCCTGGTCTTGTGCAGGGTCAGGGCTTGGGCGGCATTGCGCGCCACGGTCTCCATGAGTGCGCGCTTGTCGCCGCGTTGGGGCACCCGCAGGTCGACTCGCGAGCCACGCCTCGTGCAGAGCCAGTCGCTCATCGCGGCGGCCTCGGGTGGCAGCTCGGGAACCAGCACCTCGTGCGGCACCTCGCTGACGAGCCCGGTGTCGGAAGTGCCTGCCTCGCCGTAGATCTGGATGAGGAAATGCTCGACAAGATCGGCGGTGGTGAGGTCTTCGACTTTCTCGACGACCCAGCCACGCTGGCCCCTGACCCGGCCACCACGGACGAAGAACACCTGCACGGCCGCTTCGAGCGGGTCGTCGGCGAAGGCGATGACGTCGGCGTCGGTGTCTTCTGACAGCACGACTGTCTGCTTCTCGATCGCCCGGCGAAGCGCCGCGGCGTCGTCACGGAGCCGGGCCGCGCGTTCGTACTCCTGCTCAGCAGCCGCCGAGCGCATCTCGCGTTCGAGCCGCTTGAGGTAGGCGCCCGTGTGCCCCGCCATGAAATCGCAGAAGTCGTCGACGATCGCCCGGTGCTCGTCTTTCGAGACCCAGCCGACGCAGGGTGCACTGCACTTGCCGATGTGGCCGAGCAGGCAGGGGCGGCCGGTGCGCTCGGCCCGGCGGTAGACCCCGGCAGAGCAGGTTCGAGCTGGAAACACCCGCAGCAGGAGGTCGAGCGTCTCGCGGATCGCCCAGGCATGGGCGTAGGGCCCGAAGTAGCGAATGCCCTTCTTCTTCGGCCCGCGGTAGACCATCAGCCGCGGCACTTCGTCGCTCAACGTGACGGCGAGGAAGGGGTAGCTCTTGTCGTCGCGGTACTTGACGTTGAACCGCGGGTCGAATTCCTTGATCCAGTTGTATTCGAGCTGGAGCGCTTCGACCTCGGTTGATACGAC
>Ga0068855_100002024_pt1 | contig 25144 bp, 21 predicted proteins | sample KBSCornC52_FD_66592 | JGI IMG/M metagenome (GOLD analysis project Ga0068855, IMG submission 66592) | Corn rhizosphere microbial communities from Kellogg Biological Station, Michigan, USA - KBS Corn C5-2 | ecosystem: Host-associated > Plants > Roots > Rhizosphere > Soil ... | reverse complement strand
GTTTACGAGGTTCGCCTCCACAGCGCCATCATGACCGGCAACCACGCGCCCCAGGGCCCGCAGTGGGAGGCGGTGCAGGCCCGCCAGCTCTTTTTCTTCCAGGCGCCGAAGCTCCGCTCCATCATCGGGCGGTTCTCCGCCATGGAGACCGCCGACTCCCGGAAAAGCGGCAAGTACCCGCACGCCGGCATCCCCTGGGAGGACGTGGAGATGCTCGCGCACGAGGTGGAGGGTGTGCGGATCTCGCCCGGCGTCATGCTGGTGCTCGCCTGGTGCCTGAATCGATTCGAGGAGCGGTGCGGCGCCAAGGCGCTCCCGTCCCACCTCATGAACACGCGGAGCCAGAACAACCTCCTTCCGGTGCTGCGCGCCATCGCGCTCGTGAAGGGCTTCCGCGAGGTCCACTACGAGCACCTCCGCTCCCTCGCGCACGTGCTGCCGGCCGGCGACAACCCCGATTTCGCCGAGGCGCGCCGCACCTGGGAAGAGGTTGTCGAGATAGCGGTCCCCTCCAACAAGCGCCTCCAGGAGTTCCAGCGCTACGACCAGCTCGGCGCGCTCATGGACCAGATTCACCGGCTCCGGCTGAGCGCCCACACGCCCCGCGAGGTCATCTTCGAGCTGCCGTACACGGCGGTCAAGCTCTTCGGCGAGACCGGATTCAACGACTGGATCGCCAGCTGCAAGGGCCTCGCCGCGCTGAGCGATCTCGTGGACGAAGTGCGCCGCGCCGGGATCGAGACCTTCCGCGAGTACCGCAGGCATCCCACGCCGGAGGAGGCCCTGTGACCGCCATCACCTCTGGATTCACGCACTACTGGGCCGCGATTCTGCGGTTCCTGGAGACGCTTCAGGAGCTCTGGAAGTTTGCGCTCGCCCTCTTTGGGGTCCGCTCGCCGAGGGACGCCGCGCCGCGCCGCGTCAAGCCGTGGATGATGGTCCTCCGCCGCGGCAAAGGAAAGACCGCGCAGGCCGCGCCTTCCGTCTCCGAGGGCGACATCCAGCGGCTGCTCGACCGCATGAAGGGTCTGGAGGATGCCTCGGCGCTGACAGAGAGAGCAGTCGCCTTCGCGGGACAGTCCGCCGACTACTATGCGGACCCGGCGGAGGTCGAGCGCCTGATCGAGGCCATCGTGCGCGCAAACCCGCCCTTCCTCCACATCGCTCGGGAGCGGCCCGCCGAGGGCGAAGGAGAATCGCGGCATCTCGCGACGGAGCTGGTTCTCCGTGAGATGGACGTCGTGGTTCGCGAGCCGCTCACGCTCTTCGTGCCGCAGTTTGGCGTCGAACACCTCGAGAGCCGCCGGCCGCCGGGCTACCCCGTTCTCCGCACCGCTCGCTCGCTCTCCGACCTCCGCGCCGTGCCGCTTCTCTACCAGAATATGCCGGAGGACCTGCTCTTTGCACGGCTCGTGGAAGGCTCGCTCCCCATCCTCGCCTACCGGGAAGAGCGGAAGAACCTCCTCTTCAAGCAGGAGCAGCACATTGTCGAGAAGCGCGAGCGGCGGCGGAATCACGTCGAGATCGAGATCGAGACCGGCAGCAGCGGGAACTCGACGCGGCTGATGTACATGCTCTTCGACCGCTCGACCTCGCTGGTTCACAACTGCTCGCCGCGCGGCGTCAACGCAGTGATGGAGCTGGCAATTGCCGCGGCGATGATTCGCTCGGACATGGGCCGGCCGCGGGCGCGCTACTACTACCGTGCGTTCGCGGACGGTATGGACCCGAAGCGGCAGGACCCGCCGCTCCAGGCGTCGACCGTGCAGGAGAAGGACTGGCTCGTCCGGCGCCTCTTCCAGACGAACTTCAGCGGCGATTCGACGCGGATCGTCGACGCGCTGGAACAGGCCGTCGAGGACATCGAAAGCATCGTTGCGAGCGGCGATCTGGGCGAGAACGTGAAGCCAAGAATCGGCCTGCTGACGGACGGGCGGTTCACGCTCTACGGCGGAATCGCGGCACGGATGAAGCGGCTCGGAATCGAGTTGGACGTGGTCCTGATCGGGCGCGAGGCGGCGCACAACGCGGACCTGATAAGGCTCGCCTCAACCGTGTGCGCGGTGGACCCGGACCTCTACCGCGCCGCGCGAACAGCATAGGGCGGCACAATCCGGCGAACAGACCAATGGGATTAGGATGACTGACGGAGACACGGAGGAGACGACGATGGCAGCGATCAACCCCGGAATGGATCACGCGCCGAGGGCGCCGATGTCCGACGAGGCGCGACGGGCGGCGGCCGCGATGCCAATGACGCTCTGGTCCGCCGCCGCGCTCATGGAGACTCTCGTCCTCGTCGGTGGAATGATGTGGATAATGAGCGGACCGGGCGCGATTGGGCCTGCCGGCCGCGTCCTCATCGTTGCGGTGATCGCCGTCATAGGAGGCGGCGTGTTTGCCATCGCCGCCTCGAAGCTGGGCCACGGCGGAACGGGCTAACCCGGAGCTTGTTGAATCACGGCAGCCCCGGCGCGAGCGCCGGGGCTGCTGGTTTATGCGTGCGGTCTATGCCGCGAGGCGCTCGGTCGATCCGCCGATCATGCTGAGGGCGAGATTTGCGGCAATCGACGCGCGCTCGGTCGATTTCGCGCTGTGAGGGTGGGCGGAAAGCATGTCCAGCGCGTTCCGCAGATGCCGGATGGCCGCTCCCAGCCTGTTCGGCAGGAGCGCGGCGGCCTTCGCGAGCTCGTCGTGCGCGCGGTGAAGGCTCGCCGGAACGCCGCCCTGCGGGTGCATCAGCTCCTCGCCGGCAAACTCCACCAGCCCCTTCACCATCCCGTAAACCCGCTCCCGCCAGGCGACCCGGACGTGGTCGACCGGCTCCGTATCGCTGTCCATCAGCTCCCGCGCAAGTCTGCGAAGATTCTGGGGCGTGTATTCGGAGGGGGAGTGGCTGCGCAGCCACTGTTTGACGTGGAGCCTGGCGTCATCGCGGTCATCAAAGCTGCCCTGCACCATTGAAAATCTCCATAATGTCGCGTCGGCGGCGATGGTTTTGGGATCGTACAAGAGAGCGCCGGACGGGCGGGACCACAGTGCGCTCCCCGTTGAGCGCGATCGCCCGCCCCGGCTGACTAATCATACTGTTATTGTCGGCATGTTGACAAGACACTCGTACCTAAAGTTACATCTGTACACAATCCGACGATTCTGTTACAATCTGGTAATCTGCTCGCTGTTCCTCCCATTGGTAACTATCCAGCCATGAGTGAGCAAGGCGAGCAAAAGGGAGACGAGTCGTGGCCTACTCCGCCGATCCTGGCGATTACACCTACGAAGAGCTCTATCGGGTCGCCGAGCTCCATTTCGTGCAGCGCTCGACCCACCAGGCGATAGGGGAGAAGCTCGGCATCCGTCCGCGCGCGAAGGTCGTCGCAATGTGCGAAGCCGCGCGGCGCGCCGGAATTGTCCATGTCGCCATCATGCCCTCCCGCACCGCGGAGGCCGGCCGCCTCCGCGACCTCGCGGCGCAGGTGCGCGAGCGGTTCAACCTCCTCGACTGCATTGTCGTGCACGGCCGCTCCGAGATGCTCCGGTCGCCCCTCCCCGACAATGTGCGCGAAGTCATCATCGACGAGATCGCCCGACAGGGGGCGCGACAGCTCGACCGCCGGTTCGGCGAGGTGAAGCGACCGGTCCTGGCCGTGACCTATGGCTTCGTGACCCGCAAGGTCACCGACTACCTCCGGCCGAATCTGGGCCTCCATCGCGATGGCCTCGTCCTCGCCGCGCAGGGCGTTCGCAAGCTCGAAATGGATCGGTTCGACGCCAACAACATCGTCCGTGACATCGCCCGCCAGTTCGGCTGCAAATACGCGTGCATGCCGATTCCCGCGTTGGTGGACGCCGACGACATGAACGTGATTTCGAACCTGCCGCTCGTGAAGCCGGTGCTGAAAGCGCTCGATGAGGAGGCGAACATCGTACTCGGCTCACTCGCATCTCACCACCAGACCGACTGGAAGCCTCTCCAGGATTCGCTCCAGAACGAGCTTTTCCACCCCTCCGACATGGAGGCCATCAGCGGCGCGGGGGGCCTCGGTAACTTCGGCGGCTGGTGGTTCGACCGCCTCGGCGAGCCCGTCGATTATGCGCAGCGCTCCGTTGTGGGCCTGGGCCTGCGGCGAATCAAGGCGCTCGTGAAGCAGCGGAAGCCGGTGATTCTCGCGGTGGGCGCCGACCCGACGCGTATCCCGACGCTGGCCGTGGCGCTCGCGTGCAGGGAACCGCTCGGCAATATCTGGATCGGGGACGAGGTGACGGCGCGCGTGCTCCTCGGCGAGCGCGAAATTGAGTGCGACGGCATCCAATGGAGGAAGGAAGAGAAGGAGATTCTGCGGAATCTCAGCGCGGCACGGAAGTGATTCAACCCCGCTCCCGCATGAGAACAACAGTCGAAACCATCCTCGCAATATGTACGCTGTGTGCCGCCGCAATTGCAGGCGCCGGTCCGGCCCAGCGCGCCACAGCGCCGGCAGTCACCACGGGCCTCGAGTATCTGATTCAGGAGCGGTTCGCGCCGATCAGAGGGCTGCGAATCGGGCTGGTGACGAACCCCACCGGCGTCACCTCCGATCTCCGGTCGACCATCGACGTGCTCGCCCATACGCCCGGAGTGAAGCTCGCCGCCCTCTTTGGGCCGGAGCATGGCGTGCGGGGCGACGCCGCCGCGGGCGAGGCGGTATCCAATGCGCGCGACCCGGCGACCGGCCTCCCGGTCTGGTCGCTCTATGGCAGGACGAAGCGGCCGACCGCCGCCATGCTGCGCGGCCTCGACGCGCTCGTCTTCGACATGCAGGACATCGGCTCGCGTTCCTACACCTATGTCACAACGATGGGAAACTGCATGCAGTCGTGCGCGGAGAGCCGCATTCCGTTCTACGTGCTTGACCGCCCGAATCCACTCGGGGGAGATCGGGTCGAGGGGAACATCACCGAGCCGGGATTCAGGTCGGACGTGAGCGCCTGGCCCATCGCCTACTGCCACGGAATGACGGTCGGCGAGCTGGCGCGGATGATCAACGGGAAGGGGTGGCTGCCGGGCGGCGTGAGTTGCGAGCTGCGCGTGATTCCCATGCAGGGCTGGCGCAGGTCGATGACGTGGGAGGAGACCGGCCTCCCCTGGGTGCCGACCAGTCCCCACATTCCGCATGCGGGCACGTCGCTCTTCTATGCCGCCACCGGCATTGTTGGGGAGCTCTCCTCGCTTTCCATCGGCGTCGGCTACACGCTGCCCTTCGAGCTTGCCGGCGCGCCCGGCGTCGGTCCCGTGGCTCTCGCGAACGATCTGAATCGTCGCGGACTCCCCGGCGTCACGTTTCGACCGATGTCGTGGCGGCCGTTCTACGGCGCCATGAAGGGTCGGGACTGCGGCGGCGTGGAGATTCACTTCACGGATACGCGACGCGCCGAGCTGACCCGGCTCAACTTCGAGATCATGGACGCGCTGCGCAGGGTTGCTCCGTCGCGCCGTCTCTTCGCAGCCTCCGGCGAGGAGACGCGGATGTTCGACCTCGACTGCGGCACCGACAAGGTGAGAAAGGCATTCGAATCCGGCCGCTCGGCCGCGGACATCTGGGCCATGTGGAATCGCGATTCGGCAAAGTTCCGGTCCGAGCGTCAGCCCTTTCTCCTCTACAAATAGACGAAGGTCAAGCAGGAGACAGCACGAGAGCGCTCCATAATGCGCGTGTACGCTGAAGCGCTCTCCTGCTGGTAGGGCTCTCGCGAATTCTTGAACTCGTCAATTTCGCAAGACGTATTCAGTTGTCACAGTTCATTACGCCAGCGAGACCTCGGTTGTTCCGCCCGCGGGCGATTCTTGCGTCGACCCTAATGGCATCGGCCGGCCGTTGAGACCACTCGAAAGGGTATAAAGAATCGTGTGCGCGCCGGATTCATGCAACTTTCGCACCATCCGGACGTCCAAATAGTTGAGAAGCCGGCCGTTCGGTTCCACCGACCCGGCCCTGCATGCGCGGCTGGATGTACCCCATGAATCGACGATTCGGGATTCAACGTGTTCTGGTGGCGGGCGTCCTTTTGGGCGGCGGCATGCTCGGCGTTGGCGCCGTCTCCGGCGCCCAGGCTCCGCCGGCTGTTCAGGATGCGCGGGTGCCCGTCTCCTTCACCTCCGCCGAATCGACGCGCCTGGTCACAGACGTCTTCGTCGGCCGCAACGTGGTCGGCCCCTACGTGCTCTCCTGGCGGGGAATCGAGGCCGGCAGCGAGTTGGTTTCCCTGAACGGCCAGCCGCTCCACTCCGGCACGGATTACCGGCTCGACCCGAAGACAGGCGCCCTCACTTTCACGTCGCCGCTGAAATCGCAGCAGATCGCGCGCATCGACTACCGCTATACTCCCGGCAAGGCGCTGGCCAACAGCGCGGCCCTCCTCGCGCCGATGCAGTTCAACCTTTTCGACCGCGGGAACGGCGCCCTCTCGTTCAACGCCATCTTCCGGCCGAGCGTGGCTGCCGGTCCCGCCGCGAGCCCCACTTCGCCGGCCGGCCTGATGCTGCTGGGATTCAATGGCAACGCGAAGCTTTCGGCGCAGTCCACGCTCACCAGCAAGCTCTTCGTCGACGCCAACGGCGGAAACATCCTGGACCGGAGCGGCGTGCAGATTCAGGAGAAGAGCAAGACCTCGTTGGGCCTCTTCAGCGCGGGGTTCACGCGCGGCGGGAGCGGATACAAGGCGGCTGAAGAGAGTGGAATCGCGGCCGCGAAGCAGGCGCTCGACGCCCAGGCAAACCTCAACCCGATTAATGGAATCGCAGCCTCGGCGAGCTTCAACCAGACCGCGGACCTCCCGGATAAGGGGAAGGGCACGGTCGTCACATCGTTCGGCCAGAAGCTCTCCACCTCGCTCGGCGCGACCACGAAGCTTCTCGCCTCCCGCAACGACGTGACCACCGACTCGCCCGACGGCACGTCCGTCTCCCGCATCACGGACCACTTCCAGCTCGACCAGCAGTTCGGCAAGACGACCCGCGCGAGCGCGGTGATGGATCATGTGGCTACCGACGCCGGTGATTCGAAGTCGGTGCTCCAGACCAGCAGCCTCAATGTCCGCACGCAGCCGATCGAGCAGGTCGTGCTCTCCGGCACGTTCCTGAATCGCATCAGCACGACCGGCGCGGAGGACACCTCCAACCTCCGAATCGAGGCGAGTCCGACCCAGCAGGTGAAACTCTCCGCGCTCCTCGGCGAGCGCTACAACCAGACCTCCGCCCGCCATCAGCGCGAGGCCACCGTCGATTACGCGCCTTTGAAGACACTCTCGCTTACGGGAATGTACAAGGCGAGCGCCGAAGCCGGCGCCGAATCGGTGGTGAAGGGTATCAGCGCGACCGCTCGCCCGCTCCAGTTCATCGAGCTCGGAGGCGGCTTCCGGCTGCGCGACGCCTTCACCAAGGGCGTTCCGGACCCGGACGTACCGGACAGCTACGACCTGAAGCTCTCGGTCGGCCTTCCGAAGAACCTCCTGAAGTTCACCGGCAACTACGCCACGAATCCGGAGGATGACCACGGGGCCGTCGCCCGCGCCTACAAGGGGCAGGTCTCTGTTCAGTCCACGCTGGGCCAGTTCGACCTCTCCGGAGGATACCAGCGCCAGGAAGAGTATCTGACCACGAAGATTGCCTCGGTCATGGACCTTCGCTTCGGCTGGCGAATCACGCGCGCAACCCAGATCGTGACGGCCTACAAAGAGACCCAGACGCAGGATCAGGGCCTCCTTCTCGCCGACACCTACTCGCTCAGCCTCACGCACAAGGTCGGGTCGCTCTTCGATCTCAGCCTGAGCGGCGCGATGACGCAGCAGCAGAAGGACGGCCTCCTCCTCCCCAACCCCGACTACCGCGCCGACCTCAAGCTCGGCCTCAAGTTTTAGGCCCGTCGCCGGACGCACCAGCCTTGCCCAGCAGTTCAGCCAGCGCGACGAATCCGTAATCCAGTGCGATCTCCCTGGCCGACTTCCCGTCCGCGGCCCGGGTATTTACGTCTGCTCCGATTCTGATCAGCCACCCAATGGCATCTGCGTCACAATTCTGTACCGCCTTCATAAGCGACGTCTCGCTACTCTCGTCCTGGGCGTCTATGTCGGCTCCGGCGTCGACCAGCAATCGGCAGCCCGTGCTGAGAAACGGAGTTTGCCCTCGCTCGTCCGTGGCATTAACGTCCGCCCCGTGCCGCAAGAGCAATCCCACAATCTCTGCGTTCGATGTGAGCATCAAAGGCGTCTCGCCGTGCTCCCCGTCTCTCGCATTGGGGTCGGCTCCCAACCGCAGTAACCGATCGACGCTTTCGACATTACCGAGCAGCGTTGCATCGATCAATTCACGATTTCGAAGTTGTCTGTTGGTGGCCATACTTACTCGCAAGCCGTGATTGTCTGACGGGCACTATCACCGTGCCCAGATTATAGCTCCGTTCCGGTACACAATCACGACTGAAAAGCGCCGGATTCTTCAGCTCGCTTAGGCTCGCATCAGAATGACGTCAAAGGCGACGGGCAGGGACAATCACGGTATTCCGCCGACGCAGGTCGGCGTAAGGCCGCAGGCCAGGTAGCCGCAGGGTTCCAGCCTGCGGTTCGCATCTACACGTCGCAAGCGGAGTGCGTTTCAAGATTAGGGCAATTGCCGCCGCGACCCACACGATGACGTGAACGTCTCTCGCTGGGTGGCCTGCAGCCAGTCGCCCTCACGGACGAACGAGGGCGAGTTGCACCGCGGGTTACGCGTTCGACAACGCACATCGACGCGGTCGATGGGATGGTTGTTACCGCCCTAATCCTTAAACGCACCCGTCGCAGGCAGGGAATCCGCGCGTCCGTCTTGAACCCGTAGGCACTGAATCTGTGAGCTTGAGGAGTGACGCGAGAGATGGCGGAGAGCGGGCGATACCTGACGTTCGACCTCGGAGCGGAGAGCGGCCGGGCGGTGCTGGGCGAGATCGAGGGCGGCAGGCTCAGGCTGACGGAGGTGCACCGCTTCCCCAACGAGCCGCAGCGAATCCTCGGCCGCCTCCACTGGGACACCGTGCGGCTGTTCGGCGACATGAAGGCCGGACTCGGCCGCTGCGTTCGCGACCACGGCACAGTGCTCGACGGGATGGGCGTGGACACCTGGGGCGTCGACTACGCGCTGCTCGACGGGTCCGACGAGGTGCTCGGCCTTCCGTATCACTACCGCGACCACCGCACCGACGGCATGATGGAGCGGGTGTTCGAGACCGTGCCGAGCGAGGAGGTCTACCGCGCGACCGGCATCCAGTTCATGCAGATCAACTCCCTCTTCCAGCTCGCCTCCCAGCGCCTGTCGAATCCCCGGCTGCTCGACGACGCCAAATCCCTCCTCTTCACCCCGGACCTCCTGCACTTCTGGCTGACGGGCATCAAAGCGAACGAGTTCACCATCTCCACCACGAGCCAGTGCTACGATCCGCGCGCAGGCGACTGGGCGCGACCCATGCTGGAGCGCCTGGGGATTCCAACCTCCATCTTCGGGGAAGTGGTTCAACCAGGAACTGTGCTCGGCCCTCTGCACGCTTCGATGCGAGCCGATACCGGCGCAGGCGCGGTCCCGGTAATCGCTCCCGCGACCCACGATACCGGCTCGGCGGTGGCTGCCGTGCCCGCGGAGGGTCGCGACGGATGGGCGTACATTAGCTGCGGCACCTGGTCCCTCGTCGGCGTCGAATCCCAGGCACCGGTTATCACCGACAAGTCGCTGGAATATAACCTGACGAATGAGGGCGGCGTGAACGGCACGACGCGGCTGCTCCGGAACGTGATGGGACTCTGGCTGCTCCAGCAGTGCCGGCGGTCGTGGGAGCGCGAGGGGCGGACCTATGCGTACGAGGAGCTCGCGCGCGCCGCCGCCGACGCGGAGCCCTTCTCCGTCCTGCTCGACCCCGACGCCGCCGGATTCCTCAATCCCGACGACATGCCGAGCGCAATCGCCTCGTTCTGCCGCGAATCGGGGCAGCGGTGCCCGGATGGCGTCGCGGCGACGGTTCGCGCCATCGTGGAGAGCCTGGCGCTGAAGTACCGGTGGGTTATCGAGCGGCTGGAAGAGGTGACCGGCCGCCGAATCGAGACGATTCACATGATTGGCGGCGGCATCCAGAACCGCGATCTCTGCCAGGCGACCGCGGACGCATGCGGCAGGCGGGTTGTTGCCGGTCCGGTGGAGGCCACGGCCGCCGGAAACGTGCTCGTGCAGGCGATGGCGACCGGCCGCGTCGAGAGCCTCCCCGCAGGGCGCGCTCTCATCGGAGCATCGTTCCCACTCGCGGACTACACTCCGAATCAGCCCGGGCCCTGGGACGAAGCGTATCAGCGATTCAGAGCACTATTGAGGGCGTAACCGCCATGAACGACACCGCGCTGCCCGTAGGGGATACCTCCGTCCCGCGAACGGAGAGTCCGCCCCGCAAATGGACCCTGCGGACCATGTGGTTTCTCGCGGTCGTCCTCCTCGCCGCGATTCTCCTCTTCCCCATCCGATTCGATTCGCTCCGCATGCTGGAGGTTGGCACACTCTGCCTCCTCTGGGCGGGCGCGCTCTACCTCTGGTGGAACCGCCGTGCTGTCCGCTACGCGCTCGTCGGCTCCGTGGCGGTTGGCGGACTGCTCCTCCTGGCGCCCGGCCGCGCCGACGACCCCGCCGCCTTCCGCTCCGACTATGTGGCGGCGCTTCGGCGCTATGAGGGCGTGACCTACGTCTGGGGAGGCGAAACCCGGCTCGGAGTGGACTGCTCCGGTCTCACCCGCGCCGCCTTTGTTGACACCTGCTATCAGCGCGGCTTGGCGACCCTGAATCCCGCGTTGCTCCGCGAGGGGTTGTCCATGTGGTGGCACGACCGTTCCGCAAGAGCCATCGGTGAGGGTTATCGGGGAGAGAGCAGCGCGCTCTTTGAGGCACGATCCATCAATGCGCTGGACCACTCGCGCCTCCTTCCCGGAGATCTCGCCGTGACAGGCGGCGGCGTCCACATCATGGCGTATATTGGCGGGAGCGAATGGATCGAGGCGGACCCGAAGGAGATGCGCGTGATTCGGGTCCGCGCGCCCTCGGACAAGGTGAGCTGGCTCGATATGCCCGTAACCCTGGTCCGCTGGAGCCGGCTGGCTCAACAGGCTGCTGGAATGCTCGAATGGCGACGCGCCTCCGATCTCCGGAGGGGCGTCGCCATTCGACCCTGGGGATGAGCCTGCCGGATGGTTACGCAGGCACGATGTTCTGGTTGACGCGGAATAGGTTTTCCGGGTCATACTTCCGCTTCACCTCCGCGAGCCGTTCGTAGTTCGAACCGTACGCCGCCCCGAATTGCCCCAATTCATCCGCCGGCTGGAAGTTAACGTAGACGCCGCCGGTCGCGTGCGGAGCGGAGGCGTCATAGAACTCCCTCGCCCAGCGGATACACCGCGCGTCGTCGGCAGCATCCTCCCAGCGCGCGTGCACGTTCATGATGAACCGCACGTCCCGATGCGCATAAGCCGCCGAATCCGGAGAGGGGCGCGCCGTCGCGCCGCCCAGCGCCGCAATGAAGATCTCCGTCTGCGGCGTCGGCAGATTCTCTGCGAACTCCACCACGGAATCGAACAGCGCATCACTGAGCCCGGTGAAGTTGTGCGACTTCCAGTAGTTGCGCGCGCCAGCCGTGAGGAGCGGGTCGAACGCCTGCTGCCATGCGGTAAACGGCGCCATGCCGACGTGCTCGCCAACCGGATGTCCGAATGTGAACAGAGGCTCGATGAGCGGCCTGCCCCTCTCCGGATCACCAGCGTAGATCAGCGCCAGCGCCATGATGTCGGTCCCGTGAACCTCCGCCGGGAGGAAGGGGAGGGGAGGCGCCTTGCGCAGCACCGTCCATACCGTCAGCTCGTCAGGCGCCCCGGCCATGAAGTCCCGATACTGCCTGAGCACCGATTTCGCCTCCGACATGGGGTAGACGATGAGCCCGCACAGCACATCCGGACCGACGGGATGGAGCCGGAACTCGAATCGCGTCACCACGCCGAAGTTACCGCCCCCGCCCCGCAACGCCCAGAAGAGATCCGCGTTCTCCGTGGCGCTGGCCCGCACCACATCTCCCGTCGCGGTGACGACCTCCGCGGACTCCAGATTGTCGATAGTCATCCCGTACTTTCGGCTGATCCAGCCGAATCCGCCACCGAGTGTAAGCCCCGCCACGCCGGTGGTCGAGTTGATTCCCACCGGCGTGGCGAGGCCGTATGCCTGGGTTGCTCCATCCAGGTCGGCGAGCGTCGCGCCCGCTTCTACAACTACACGGCGCCGTTCGGTATCGACCTGCGCCGCCTTCATCCGCGACAGATCGATCACCAGGCCGCCGTCGCAGATCGCAGACCCGGCGATGTTGTGGCCCCCGCCGCGCACCGCGGTGAGCAGGTTGTGCTGCCGCGCGAATCGCACGCACTGCACGACATCCGCCGTGCTCGCGCATTGTACGATCAACCCCGGGCGCCGGTCGATCATTGCATTCCAGATCGACCTCGCCTGGTCGTAATCCGAGTGATTCCCGTGGAGCACTCGTCCACAGACCCGCTGGGTAAGTCCTTCAACCTCGTCGGCCCGAAGTGTTATCGCGCCGCCAATTACCGTCTTCATCTCAATTGAGCTCATTGCCAGCCTCCTTCTCGGGATCCGGAACTCTGTTGTTCAACTGCATGGTATCTTTATCGAGGCTGATAATCCAGTACAATGTCTGTACCAGCCCGTACCCCTGTCTGAGCAGTCGGAACCGAGGAGACCAGGACGATGGCGAGGAAGACCGGCTATGGCCAATTCTGTCCGCTCGCCAAGGCGAGCGAGGTGTTCGCCGAGCGATGGACGCCCCTGATTCTGCGCGAGATCCTGATGGGGAGCACGCGATTCAGCGACATTCACCGCGGCGTCTCGCTCATGTCGCGGAGCCTGCTCTCCAAGCGGCTTCAGGAGCTCGCGAGGGCCGGCGTGCTGGACCGCGTAGATTCAGGGAACGGCTACGACGAATACCTGCTGACGGTGGCGGGCGAGGAGCTGCGACCGGTGATCATGCAGCTCGGCACATGGGGAAAGCAGTGGACACGGCGTGAATTCGACGCCGGGGACCTCGACGTGGGGCTGCTGATGTGGGACATGCGCCGCCGCGTCGACAGTCGCAAGCTTCCGGACTGCCGCGTGGTGGTTCACTTTCAGTACCGCGACGCCCCTGTCCAGCGACGAAGATGGTGGCTGGTGCTGAAGCGCGATGACATCGACCTCTGCCTCGTGGACCCCGGCCTGGAACCGGATGTCGTTGTAAGGACCGACGTTCGCACAATGACCGGCATCTGGATGGGCGACATCTCGTACGGCACGGCGCTCCAGAGGCGGGATCTCGAAATCGAAGGGCCCGCCGAGCTGCGTACGCGCTTCCCCTCCTGGCTCCAGCTCAGCACCTTCGCCGAGATCGAGCGCCGTCTCGACTGAGCCGCCCGTCCGTCGACCTCACTGGTCACGCCCCGCATCGTGTCCGCGCAGGCGGACACTGGGCCGAAGGCCATCCAGCGCAGGAATTCCATTCCGTAGGTCATGGGCTCCAGGAATTCCATTCCGTTTGCTCCCGCCAGGTCGCGTCAATTCGCCCAAACCCATTTGAGGGCAACCCGACTCGTGAATCGCGGCGCGTTGGGATCGCCGACGATGACGTAGAAGTCCTGGCCCACGCCTCCTCCGCTTCGGAACGCCACATACCAGTTCAACCCGTCGCCCTGCTGCACCAGCCGCCCGCTCAGCGAGTTCCGCGCGTTGAACTCCCAACCGATCGTCGCGATATACTGCTCGTTGTCCCCCGCATGACGAAGAATCGTACCCGAGACGCCAATATCGAGCTTCCGGAACAGTCTCCGATCCAGCTCGAAGAGCCACTGGCTGACGGAGTGATCGTCCAGAATACCCCACTCGTAATCGAGACTCCATGTGCGGAACCGATTGCTCGCGCAGCCCGTCACCGACAGGTCGCAGGTGTTATCATGGGCGCTCTCGAAGCGGCCCACGTGCCTGCTGAACGAGAAGGCGTAGTCGCGCCGCGTCGTGCATCGTCCGAATACGCTCGCGCCATCCTGGAAGAACGACCCGTCCTGGTGGGTGATTCGTTCCCCGCTCAATTGAATGTCCACGTCGCGGAGCGGCCCGGTGCGATACTCCGAGTGGAACTCGCACAAGCTGCCGATATTCCGCTCGTCCCGGAACGGCACGAAGCCGAGCGAAGGGCTGTAATCGCGGTCCGTGGTCCCCGCGCCGACTTGCAGGCTGACGTGCCTTGCGGCGTAGCTGAGAGCCGACTCGAAGGTTGAGCCGCCACTGTTCCCCTCCCTCGCCCGCATCGTCTGGACTCCAACGCTCCAGAGCCCGGATATGAATGTGGCCGCGCCACCGTACCCTTCGTGATCGTTCGCCGGGCCATGCCGGAGCGTCCCGAAGGCCGCGACGGAGCCATGCTCCGCGAGCGAGTACTGGAAGTTGCCCACGGTCGCGTTGTCGCTGAAGGCGCGCTCAACCGTAAGCAATCCAAACGACACGTGGGAATTGAGCCTGCCGAACGCCTTCGCTCCTGCGTCGAATTCGCTGATACGCGGGCTGTAGAAGAGGGGAGCAAAGAACCGCCGACCCTCCACGAAGAATGGCCGGGTCTCGCCGACGTAGCGCTCGCTCCGGGTGAATTGAATCCCCTCGACTGCCCGCTCGATGTTCCGCAGATCCGGGAAGAGACTGAAGACGCCGGTGATTTGCGGGTCCGGCCGATACCGCATGTCGATTCCGGCGTGAAGGGTGGCGCTCGACGAAGCCGTCCAGTCCGGTGAGACGTAGACCATCTCCTGGAGGTGCGCCTGGTGGGAATCCTTTGGAGGGTTCACCCCCTGCCACTGCCCAATGAATTCGGGCCGTCCGACCTCCGTCGTGTTGCTCCACTCCGACGTTGCATGTAAGCGGGATTGGAAGCGCGAGAAATTGATTCCAAACGTCCTCGCCGTGCCAGGTGGATAGTTCAGGACAGACCATGGAATCCGAATCTCCGCGGTCCAGCCATCCGCAACACGTCGAGCGGCGGCCCGCCAGAGCCCCCGCCATTCGCGCTTCGCCGCGCGCCCGCCCGCGATGAAGTCCGCCTGAGTGCCGCCGGCGCTTACGGTGAAGACGGACGTTCCGCCACCCGTGCGCGTGAAGTGGGGATCGATGGAGAAGGAGACCGTGTCATCGTTGGAAAGGTCGGCCCCATAGCGAATCTCCCGCGCAACAATCGAGGCCGGTTCGCTGTCATGGCAATGGAAGGCTGCGTAGATCGCCGTGTCGTCGTAGACCAGCCAGGCCTCTGTCTGCTCGGAAGCCGGCTTCCCGGTAATCGGGTCGATGAATCTCATCGCGCGCGAGACTTCCTTCCATGCCAAATCGTTGAGGTTTCCGTCGATGACGGGAGGATGTGTGGTGCGAGCTGAGGGCAAGACCCTCGATGACGAATCCCCAGGCGCGGCGCGAGCTGCCGCGAAACCGCCGAGGATGAATGCCGCGGAGAGGAGGGTCGCATGGCTGGCGGCACGCGCGCGGAGCGCTCGGTTCCACGCAGCCTGCGGCGGCGCAGTCGATGCGGCGGTATATCGACCCGTCCCGGGGCAACCGGGCGGGCGGATAGGCGTTATGAGCGGCAAAGGAGCGACATCGTGGCAGCGGAACATTGGATCCCTCCGCCACGTGAGACGGGCGGGCAGTCCAATGGAGTTCGATGCCGCGAATCACCAGGGTTACGCGCCGGTCTTACGCTTCGTGCCGGGGTTGCCGCCAACTGTCACGGGCAGGAGCACCCGCCCTGCAAACCGCTCGACGACGATGCCGGCATCCCGGCCTGGCTCAAGCGTCCGGATGATCGGCGCGACATCCTCCGGCCGGCGAATCGTTCTCCCGTCGATCTCTACCAGCACGTCTCCAACGCGCATCCCGCCTCGCATGGCCGGGCTCGATGGAAACACGAAGGCAACGACCGCTTCCTGCCGATTGGCTGATTGCGGAGCGGAACCGCCGGCCTCCCGTGAGCTACCCGTCACGAGAATGCCCAGCTTCGCCGTTGGCACGAATGCGCTCCGATCGCCTGCCGACGAGGATTCATCCGACTCCGCAATCAGGCGCTGGATTGCGTGTGCCGCGCCCAGGCCACCCAATACCCGAGAACCGGACGCCGACTCGCCCGCGCGTCGGCCTGTGATGCTTACCGCAACCACCCGGCCCAGGGCATCGACGACAGGCGACCCGGCAGGACGGATGTCGAGCTGCGTCTTAACGCTGTTGCTGTTCCTCGACCACGACCGAGTTGCCGCTGCCCCGAGCGGGGTGGCGTCCGTCGAGGCGAATCGACAAACCGGCAAGCCCTTCGCAGTAATCCGCACGATTCCGAATGGGTTCGTCGCGTCCGTTGTCACGCGTCCGTCAAATACCCGCCCATCTCTCAGCCGAACGCGGGCGACCGCGGCATTTTCGAGGAGCTGCCGTGGCGCGGCAATCACGCCATCCTCCCTTGCGACGAATCCCGTGCCGGTCAATGCCTCGCCAGGACAATGAGAATCGGACCCCGTGTGCGCCGAAGTATGGACGACAGACAACTCCACGGCCTCCGGCTTCATGATGAGCATCGGCAGGTTCGTCCCCAGCGGCGGCGGAGGCGGCGGGCGATGCGGCGACGGCGTCAATGCGCCGCCAATCTTCATTGCGGCGATTGCGCAAAGCGTGAGTGTAACGATGCTTGCGGTCGCGTGAATTCGGTCGGTTTTCATAATCATGTGCCGGGTTCCACGTCCCCCGAGAAACGTGCTCTCAAACCGCACTCAAGACGCTGAAGCAGCGCGCGCCGTTCGCACGGATGGCCGCTTCGCCGGAACCGCGGACAGTCGATGTAACCATTGTGGCTGCCCCAATTTCTGACCGCATCCGCGAAACGGATGATTTCGCCATCGTCGATTCACATGGCAACGTGGCCAGCAACGGGAGGAACAGGAGAGCGGCGGGGTGAATAGTTCGTCATCAAACCGAATGCAGCCGACGGGGAGTCGTGGGTTACTGGCTGAACGCCGGGCTGAGAAGGAGCTGAGTGATGGCGGACGGAGTGAATCGGAGGGAGTTTCTCGCTGCGACCGCGACCGCGGCGTCCGTGGCCACCACGGCATCGGCCCTGTCGGCGTCAGCAATCGCGGGCGCGGCAGAGTCAGATGCGGCCGTCCACCGGCCGGCCGCCCAGGCCGGCGGGCCAAAGAAGGCGGTCCTGTACTCCATGCTCCCGAACTCGATGCCTCTCGACGACCGATTCAAGCTCGCGCGCGACGTAGGATTCGCGGCCGTCGAGGCGCCTCCTATCACGGACCCCGGCGAATGCGAGAAGATGCGGGCGGGCGCGGAAGGCGCGGGAATCCGCGTCCACTCGGTGATTTATGGGGGCTGGGACCCGCCGCTCACCCATCCCGACCCCGCCGCCCGGGAGAAGTCCATCAAGAACGCGGAAGCCGCCCTCCGCGGCGCGAAGCTGATGGGCGCGGACGGCATCCTGCTCGTGCCTGGCGTGGTGAACGCGAAGACGCGCTACGTGGACGCATACAAGTACGCCTCGGAAGGGATTCGCAGGCTGATTCCCGTCGCGGAGGAGCTGCGGATGCTCATCAATGTCGAGGAGGTCTGGAATAACTTCCTCCTCAGCCCGATGGAGTTCGCATCCTTCGTCGATTCCTTCAAGAGCCGCTGGGTCAACTCATACTTCGACGTGGGCAATGTCGTCACGTTCGCCTGGCCGGAGGACTGGATCCGGACGCTCGGCAAGCGGATTAAAAAGGTCCACCTGAAGGACTACAAGGGCGGTCCGGGCCTCTTCGGCGGCAACAAGGGCAGCTTCGTGAACCTGCGCGAGGGCTCGATCAACTGGCCGGAGGTCCGCAAGGCCTTTGGCGAGATCGGGTACGAGGGGTTCATGACGACGGAGCTTGGGGGAGGGGACGAAGCCTATCTTCGGGACGTTAGCCAGCGCGTGGACAAGATACTCGCGGGAGTGTGATGCGGAGGCGTGATACGTGACTCGTGATGCGTGAACGACGCAGTCTCGCTCGCGCGCCGCATCAACGCCGTATGCGACTTACAACCCTCCCTGCACCCTTCACGCATCACGAATCACGCATCAGATAATGGCGTGCCGCCCGCTGAATTGCCGGAAACCGGTAATTCAGCGGGCGGCATTAGTATTTGGATTCAGCATAGCCTTGTGGAAAAACTACCTGTGCCGACAGGAAGGTGCAAGACGTTGGAATTGCGCGATTCCTGCGGAAAGGAGCGATGAGTGAGCAACATGGCTATGCATGAGCGGTCCCCCGAGGAAGAGGCAATCAAGCTTACCAAGCGTGAGATTGAGGTCCTTACTCTGGTGATCGAAGGTAAGTCCAGCAAAGAGGTCGCCGACATGCTCTACGTGAGCAAGAGGACGGTCGACTTCCACCTGGCGAATATATACGACAAGCTTCAGGTGTCCAACCGCGTCCAGGCTTTTCGTCGGGCGGCTCGCCTGGGTCTGATTCCGTTCGATCCGCAGTTTGCGGAGCATCAGTAAGCGTTCGCAGCGCTTATTTGTAGACAAGCCGCCCGTGTCGAGATTATCGGCACGGGCGGCTCCGTTTTTGATAATCCCCGGCCCTCCGGCCATGCCCCTGTCAACAATCCCCACTGTTTACCACCATTGTCCGCTACTTTTTATAGCCAATCCCGCCCGCGACGCTCCTAACAGTCCGACAGCAGAGGAATTTAGCCTGGCTAAGCACAACTACCGGTCAGGCGGCCGCCTGTGTGGTATCATGGGAAGCTGGCTGCCGGCGGACGGATGGATGGAATGACGCCGCCTGGCGATGCAAACCAGCCCATGCGCAGGGGAGAAAATGCATGAATGCGCTCGACACGGCGCGGTCCGGAGCGCGGATGGTCTTCAACCATCCGGAGCTCGTAAAGTGGTTCGTCCGTAACAAAGTCCGCACCTCCGGTCTCGATATCGAACAGCAGACAGATCGGGGCTACTCCAAATTCCCGCTCGGCATCACCTTCAAGCCCACCCTTAGCTGCAATCTCCGCTGCAAAATGTGCAGCTTCGTCACGAGCGGCGCCGTCTTCACCAACCCGAAAGACAGCCTCCCCATCGACGTCTGGAAGGGCGTGGTCGACGACGTCAGGAAGTGGAAGCCCTACATCTGGTTCACCGGCGGCGAGCCGACCCTCTACCCGCACTTTGTCCCCCTCGTGCACTACATCAAGCAGAACGGCATGCTGGCCGGCGTGACCACCAACGGCACCACGCTGAAGCGCAAGGCGGAGGAGATCCTCGAAGCGCCGATGGACATGATGGTCGTCTCCATCGACGGCAAGGGCGGTATCCACAACAACGTCCGCGGCCACGAGAAGGCATACGACCGCACGACCGAGGGCGTCCTCCACCTTCAGGAGCTGAAGAAGCAGCGCGGAATCCACAAGCCCGCCGTCATTATCAACTGCGCCATGACGCCCGACAACTACGAGTACGCGACCGATATGATCGGCGTCGCGCAGATGCTCGGAGCCGAAGCGCTCAACTTCCAGCACCTCTGGCAGCTCACCGAATCGATGGTGAGCAACCACAACGCGAAATGGGGCGACTGGCACCGCGTCTCCTACGACGACAACGGCGGCATGGAGCCGAAGCCGATGGACGTAGAGCGCGTCATCGAGATCGTCCGCGAAGTGAAGCAGATGGCGAAATCCGTCAGCTTCCCCGTCCTCTTCCATCCCGACATCCCCGACGACGAGATCCGGATCTACTACAACGAGCCGGACCGCTTCGTCCACCGCAAGCCGGCCGCCTGCGCCTGGCTCAACACCGATATCCTCCCGAACGGCGATGTCTCGCCCTGCTTCGACGTGGTCTGCGGCAACATCCTCGAAGACCGCTTCACCGACGTCTGGAACAACTTCGCCTTCCGCGAGCACCGCAACCGCCTGAGCGTAGAGGGCGACTTCCCCATCTGCGCCCGCTGCTGCGCCTACTGGCGAAGGGATTAGGCCTCACGCAAAGCCGCAAAGAACGTCAAACGCCGTTGAACCACGGAGGGCACGGAGAACGGCGAGATTTAACCACGGGGAACACAGGGCGCACGGGGAATGGCACGAGATTCACGAATCCATTTCGCGTCGTTCTGCGTGTTTCGCGGGCAAATGCCGTTTGCCGTTATTCGCGGATATTCGCGTTATTCGCGGTAAAAAGGCCGTTGACGTTCTTTGCGGCTTTGCGACTTTGCGTGAGATTCTCCTGTGAACGCTTGCGATGCGGTGATTCTTGCGGGCGGGCGCGCCACTCCGGAGATGGCGGCGAAGACCGGCACGCCCATTCGCGCCCTGTTCGCGTGGGAGGGCAGGCCATACGTCCAGTGGGCGTACGAGGCGCTGCGGGCGAGCGCCCACGTCGATCGAATCGCAATTGTAGGTCCGGACGGGCTGCGCGACGTGCTGGGCCTCGCAGGGGCCGACCTCCTGATTCCAGAGCGCGACACCATCACCGCCAACCTCTTCGCCGGTCTCGACGCCCTCCAGCCTGGCGGCCACGCGCTCATCACGGCTTGCGATAACCCGCTCCTCTCCACCGCCGCATTCGACGATTTTCTCTCCCGCGCTCCCTCCGATGCCGCCGTCGCCTATCCAATTCTGGAACACGCGTGCTTCCTGGATCGGTTCCCGGGCGCGACCAATACACCGATTCATCTGCGTGACGGCTGCTGGATCGGCGGCGACTGCGTCCTGATCGAAGCGACTGCGATTCCCACCCTCCGCTCCTCCATCACACAGGTCCTCGATTCGCGCAAGAGCCTTATCAAGATGGCGCTCCTCCTCGGCCTGCGGTTTCCCCTCCGCCTCGCGCTCCGTCGCGCCACGATCCCAGAGGTGGAGCAGCGCGTCTCCTCCATCGCCGGCGTGTCGTTCCAATTCGTCCGCGACTGCGATCCCGTCTTCGTCGTGGACATCGACGATCCCGTGGACTGGGACTACCTCGCTCAATGGCAGGCAGGTGCAAATTGCTCCTGATCGGTTTGATGTCCGGCACTTCCGCGGATGGAATCGACGCCGCGCTCGTCGAGATAGAGGGCGAGGGTCGCTCCACGCGAGTAAGCCTTCGCCGGTTCCTCTGCGTGCCACACCCCGAGTCGATGCGGGAAGCGATCCTGCGCGCCTGTTCGGAGGAGGGAGCCGCAAGCCCCGATATCTGCGCCCTGAACTTCGCGCTGGGCGAATCCTTCGCGGACGCCGCCATCCAGGCCGCCGCCGCCGCAGGCGTAGAACTGTCCGCCATTGACGCCATCGCCTCCCACGGACAGACCATCTGGCACCAGCCCGAACCCGTCGAGATTGCCGGCAGGTCCCTGCGCGGCACGCTCCAGCTCGGTGAACCTGCTGTAATCGCGGCGAGAACCGGCTGCCAGGTCGTCTCCGGCTTTCGTACCGCGGACATGGCGGCAGGCGGACAGGGCGCGCCGCTCGTCCCCTTTTTCGACTGGGCCGTGCTCACCAGCGACACCGAATCACGCGCCATTCTCAACATCGGCGGAATCGCAAACGTAACCCACCTCCCGCGCGGCGCAACCATCCACGAAGTGCTCGCCTTCGACACCGGCCCCGGCAACATGGTCAGCGACGAGCTCGCTTATCGCTATTCGATGGGGGAGAAGCGTTTCGACGAGAACGGAGACTGGGCCACACGCGGAACCCCGAATCTGCGAATTGCCGAAAGCTTCCTCGAACTGCACCCATTTTTCGAACAGCCGCCTCCAAAATCCACGGGCCGGGAGGTCTTTGGGAATCGATTCGTTGATGGGCTGATGGCGGTCAGGGAGCGGGGAAAAGGGTCCGCCGCGAACATGATTGCGACGGCTGTATACATCACCGCGAAGTCGATTGCAGATGCGTTCGAGACATGGCTCGTGCCGCGGGGAGGAGTGGATACGGTAATCGTGGGCGGCGGGGGAACGCACAACAAGACGCTGATGGAGAACCTGAAGGAGCTGCTTGCGCCGGTCCGCATCACGACCCACGAGGAGTTCGGAATCCCAAACGACGCGAAGGAGGCGATGGCGTTCGCGCTCCTCGCTTACGAGACGCTCCACGGCCGCCCGTCGAACGTGCCGAGCGCAACCGGGGCGAGCCGCCGCGTGATTCTCGGATCGATAACGCCGAAGCAGGGTTGAGGGGTTTACCCGAGAAGGCCGTAAGACTGGAGGGCTGCGCGGACGATCTCCGTCTCGCGCTCGTTCGCGTCGACCAGAGGCAGCCTGACACCGCCGACCGGAACGCCAAGCATATCCATGGCGGCCTTGAGCGGCGCCGGGCTGGGAGTAGTAGGCTGGAAGAGCGCGCGGACCATCGGGAGCATCTTCGCATGGAGACGCGCCGCCTCGTGCAGGTCGCCGGAGAAGAACGCGCGGTGCATCGCCTTCAGGTCCCTGCCCACGACGTGTGAAGTAACGCTGACAACGCCGACGCCGCCCACCGCAAGTGTCGGCAGCACGATCCCATCCTCGCCGCTGTAAAGCGAGAATCCGTGTGGCGCGCTCGCGACGATCTCCGAGACCTGCACCAGGTTGCTGCTGGCTTCCTTCACCGCCGTAATGTTCGGCACGTCCCGCGCGAGCCGCAACACCGTTGCCGCCTCCATGTTCATCGACGTTCGCGGCGGCACGTTATAGAGCATTACCGGAATCGAGACCGCCTCGGCAACCACGCGAAAATGCTGGTACAGCCCCTCCTGCGACGGCTTGTTGTAATAGGGCGTAACGAGCAGCAGCCCGTCCACCCCCAGCGCGGCTGCCTCCCGCGACAACTGCAAGGTCGCCGCTGTATCGTTGCTCCCCGTCCCCGCCAGAACAGGCCCGCGCCCTCGCGCCGCATCCTTCACCAGCCGGAACAGCCTCAGCTTCTCATCATGCGACAGCGTCGGCGATTCCCCGGTCGTCCCGCAGACAACCAGCCCGTCCGAGCCATTCTCGAACAGGTAATCCACCAGCCGCACGACCCCACCCTCGTCGATCCTCCCCTGAGAATCGAAGGGCGTCACCATCGCCGTAATCACCTGCCCCGACTCGCTCATGCAGTCCACCCGAAAGTCATTTTAGACAGGATTCACAAGATTTACAGGATAACGTCAACGACAGGATTCACCGCCCGCTTCGCCAGAGACGCAGAGCACGCGGAGAAAGACCAGAACGGCGAGGAACTCACAACTCTCATTCGCGACAATTCGCGCTATTCGCGGTCAAAACGTCTTTGCCGTTCTCTGCGTTCTCTGCGGCTCTGCGGTAGAAATGCTTTTGACGTTATCCTGTAAATCTTGTAAATCCTGTCAAAGAATCAAGCCATTCGCCGGATCCACTCTTCCGCGATCTGGAAGCCGTTCAGAGCCGCGCCCTTCAGTATCTGGTCGCCCGATACAAAGAGGTCGATCGCGTTCGGATTCGACAGATCGGCGCGGACACGACCAACCAGGCACTCGTCGCGACCCGACGCCTCCAGCGGCATCGGAAAGTGATTCGCCTCCACATTGTTCACGACCCGCACGCCGGGCGCGGTCGCCAGCGTCTCCAGCACGGCCTCGACGGACGGGCGGCCGCCCTCGAATTCGACGTTGACCGATTCCGAATGGGCGCGGAGGACAGGCACGCGGATGCAGGTTGCCGTAATCTGAATTGCGTCGTCATGGAGGATCTTGCGCGATTCATGGATCATCTTGCGCTCCTCCTCGTTGTAGCCCGTCTCGTCGATTTTCGTGTTGTGCGAGAAGAGGTTGAACGCGATGGGATGGGGGAATACCTCCGGCGCCGCCGCGCCGCCCTCCAGAACCTGCCGCGTCTGCTCCTCCAGCTCGCGCATCGCGGATGCGCCCGCGCCGCTCGCCGCCTGGTAGGTCGAGACCACGACGCGCTTGATTCGCCCCAATTTCCGAAGCGGCGCGACCGCCATCAGCAGGATGATGGTCGAGCAGTTCGGGTTCGCGATGATGCCCTTGCGGCGGCACTGGTCGATGTCTTCCGGGTTCACCTCGGGGATGACGAGCGGCACCTCCGGGTCCATCCGGAACGCCGACGAGTTGTCGATAACCACCGCCCCGGCCGCCGCGGCTGCCGGCCCGAACTCCTTCGACCGCCCGCCGCCCGCCGAAAAGAACGCGATGTTACACCCATCGAACGAATCGGCCGTCAGCTCCCCGACCTCAAGCTCGCGGCCCTTGAAGCAGATTCGCCGCCCGGCCGACCGGCTCGACGCCAGAAGCCTTAGTGACGCGAGCGGAAACGGCCGCTCCTCCAGAAGGCGCAGGAATTCGGTCCCCACCGCGCCAGTTGCCCCGGCGATGGCCACATGAAACTGTCTCACCTCAAAGCACCCCCGCAAATCCACGCTCGCAAAATAAGTACGCTAATGATACCCCGAATCGCCCGGAACCTCCGGTCGCTGAGCACCGCAAACCTCTCCTCCCCACTTGCTCAGTCCGTCTTCGAGCATCTCCGCATCCGCAAGGCCGCACTCCCTCAGCATCGCCAGCGCACGGCTGGACTTCCCTCCCGTCGTTCAGTAGACCAGGACGGGCCCCGCCGCCCGCAGCTCATCGAGATGTCCCTCCAGCTCCGCGACCGGAATGTTCCGCGCTCCAGCCAGATGTCCCGCCTCGAACTTCTCCGGGTCCCTCAAGTCCACCAGAACCGGACCGCACCCATCTGCCATCGCCCGTTCAAGCTCGTCACCCGTCATCCTGCTCACCCTCCATCAATAGCCCTTTGCGAACGTGTAGCCAGATCCGTCGCGCCGCTCAGCATGACGAGGACTTCTGTCCGCCTCACGAGCGTAGCAACACGTCATCCCGATAGAGCCATAGCGATTCCCCCGTCACTCAGAGGGAGCCTAAGCGACCGAAGAGTCTGCTATTGGTCATTAGACCTCTTGCATAAGGGATGAAAAGCAGACACTCTATGTCAAGCTGTCCCGGAATCCGGGGTTCTTGTGAGGTGGCTGCGTCCACCGATTATTGAGAGCGTTATAGATGAGCGGCCCAAATGACGCCCCTGGACT
>Ga0068855_100002021_pt1 | contig 25160 bp, 21 predicted proteins | sample KBSCornC52_FD_66592 | JGI IMG/M metagenome (GOLD analysis project Ga0068855, IMG submission 66592) | Corn rhizosphere microbial communities from Kellogg Biological Station, Michigan, USA - KBS Corn C5-2 | ecosystem: Host-associated > Plants > Roots > Rhizosphere > Soil ... | reverse complement strand
TCCGCGAACAAACTCTGCACGACACACTGCTCGGCCGAGTGATCGCTGGGATCGAGGTGCAACGTGCAGAGCTCGGTATGCACGATATCAGCGCGGCGCCGAGCGGCGTTCGGCGCGAGCGCCGCCGGCAACGCCAATTGCCCGGCCGCAATGCGGATCGCCGGAAACGCGGCGTAGCAGCCCATGTGATAGGCGTGCGTCACGTGTGTGTGTGCGCCCCAATCTTTGTGCGCGACCAGGTGTTGCGCGCCGCTCGGCGCGACATAGCCGGTGCAGGTGACGTGAATGAGCTCGCTCGGCGGCTCGGAAACGTCCGCGTATTCCTGTTCGAAATAGCGATTGACGATCTCCGAGAACAAGCGCGAGCGAGCCGCGGTGCCGCGGCCTTTCGGGTGCCGAGTCACGTCGTACAGCTCGAGGTGCTCGAACTCGTTTGCGCCCAGATCGGCGCTCACGTGACCTCGAACGCCGATTTTGTCCGGGCCACAGGCGACGCGCTGAATCAGCTTGCTCATGCGCGCGGCGAACGCATCGCGCTCGCTCGCGGACAGCCCATCACTCGTCGCTTGTGATGCGGCGTGGATCTGCGCCAGCCACTCCAGAGCGCGGCTCTGCGCGATTTGATAGCGCGGCCTTTGCCTCGAAAAGTTAGACAGCGTCAGCATGCGAGCGATTCGCAAGCTGCAAAGAACATGCCCTTAGTGCCCCAAGCGCAGACTCGTACGCGTTAAAGCATTCTGCTCCACGGATAAGGCACGAAACTTCAATACACAGAACCGCGCTCGCGCCGGGCTCAGCCCGCGCTTTCACCAGCCCGGTGTGGCAGGGCCGCTCGAAGTGGCGCGCGCTGCGCTCGAAAGTGTGGCGGCCCGGTCGCGACAATTGTGCGCTGCTGCGCGCCGAAGATCGCTATGCTGTCGCGAGTGCGCGGTTTTGAACGGCTCTTGGCGTTCGTCAAGCTCGGTCGGCCCAAGTTTCTGCTTGGAGGCTTGGTGCTCTTTGGCCTCGGCACGCGCTTGGCTGTCGTCGGTCGCGGAGCGATCGATTGGCAGAGCTATCTCTTCGGTCAAGCATTCGTGACCAGCACGCAGCTGATGACTCATTATGCCAATGACTATTTCGATCTCGAAGCCGATCGCGCCAATCTGACGCCGACGCGCTGGTCTGGAGGCAGCCGTGTCTTACCGAGCGGCCAACTCGCCCCGAAGGTCGCGCTGATCGCCGCCTGCGTGTTGGCCGCGTTGGCGCTCGTCGGAGCGTCGCTCTTGGCGCTCGCGCGGCCGGGGCAGCGCCTGATTTTGCCCTTTGCGCTGCTGATGGTCGCGCTGTCCTGGTTTTACAGCGCGCCGCCGCTGCGCCTGCTCAGTCGCGGCCTCGGTGAGCTGACGACCGCGCTGGTGGTGACGCTGCTCACGCCGCTTTTCGGCTTTTATCTGCAGCGCGGGCAACTCGCGCTGCTGCCCTTGCTCGCGTGCCTGCCGCTGTGCGGTCTACAATTTGCGATGCTCCTCACGATCGAGCTGCCGGACGCCGCGGGGGACGCGGCGCTCGGCAAACGCACGCTGATCGTGCGTCGCGGCGCGGCCTGGGGCGCGCGCACCGGTGCGGCGCTCGTTGGCGCAAGCTTCGCGCTCTTGCCGGTGCTCGCGCTGTGCGGGCTGCCCTGGCCGATCGCGGCGTTGGCCGCGCTCTCGGCGCCCGTTGCCGCGTGGCACGCCGTGCGGCTCATCCGCGGCGCGTTTCGCGAGCCCCGGCACTACGAGAGCCTCGCGTTTTGCAGCGTCTTGTTGCTGTTCAGTGCGGCGCTCGGCGAGCTCGCTGGCACGTTCGTCGGAGGCGCGGGCCGTTAGCCCGACTATGGCCGAACTCCGCCCACCGCCCGCTCCGCCTGCTTGGGCGAGCTCACTTTGCACGGTCGGTGTCACCGGAACCAACGGCAAAACCACGACTACGGCGCTGATCGCCGGCTTGCTCGCGAGGCTCGCTCGGCCGGTTGCGCGCGTGACCACCGTGGGCTCGTTCCTCGACGAAACCGCGCTCGACGTGCCTCCGCACTATCCCGGCTTTCTCGAGACCATGCGCGCGTGTCTCGCTGCGGGCGGCCGCTATGCGGCGGTCGAATTCACGAGTGAAGCGCTGGCGCTCGGCTTTGCCAAGGCTTGGCCCTGCCGCATTGCAGCGTTCACCAATTTGAGCCTCGATCACTCCGATGCGCATGGTTCGCCGGAGCATTATCTGGCCAGCAAAGCGCAGCTGTTCATGGCGCTGCCGCCGGGCGGCGTGGCCGTGCTCAATGTGTGCGACTCCGCAGCGCAGCTCTTGGCCGAGGTCGTGCCGGCGGGTGTAGAAATCATCGGCTACGGCTTGCCCTCGCGCGGCGTCGCTTGGGCGCCCGCGGATCTGAGCGCGCATTCAATCGAGCTGAGCTTGGACGGCACGCGCTTCGCGCTCAGCCGCTCCGCTCGATTTCCCGATTTGCCGCCCTCTGCCAATATTCGCGCAGTCGGCGAGATTTTCGTGGAAAACGCGCTGGCTGCGCTCGCTGCGGCGCTGGCCGCCGGAGTTCCGGCAGCGGCCGCCGTGGCGGCGCTCGGCGAAGTACCGCCGCCGCTCGGACGTTTTCAAGTCGTTCATCGCCGGCCGCACGTGATCGTCGATTATGCGCACACGCCCGACGCATTGGCGCGCACGCTGGTCAGCGCGCGCGCGCTGTGCGCCGGCCAATTGAACGTCGTATTCGGTGCGGGCGGGCAGCGCGATCGCAAAAAGCGGCCGCTGCTCGGCGCGGCGGCGCGCGCCGCCGATCGCGTTTGGCTCACCTCCGACAATCCGCGCGACGAAGCGCCGCGCGCGATCATCGACGCGATCGCCCAAGGCCTGCTCGGACATCCCGCCGTCTTCATCGAATCGGACCGCGCGCGTGCGATCGAGCGCGCCGTGCGCGAAGCCGGCCCTGACGATTGGGTGCTGATCGCCGGCAAAGGCCATGAGCAAACCCAAGAGATCGGCGGCTCGCGACGCGCATTCTCGGATGAGGCGATCGTGCGGCGCGTGTGCACATCTGCCCCAATAGCGCCGAGTTAACTCTGGAGATTGCGGCCTTTTCTGGGGCGGCACTGCTGGCACAGCGAATGCTTGGCAGTCGGCCAGAGTAGTTGATGCGCCCGCGTTCATCGGTCGCGCGCTGCTCCCGATCCCCTCGGGAGGGTGAAGATGGTTATCGACAAAGCCGGTTTTCTGATGATGGCCGGAACGCTCGCTGCCGGCGGTATCGGCGGCTGGCTCGTGCACGATTCAAAAGCGCACCCAGAAGCCGTTCACGAGCCGGTGCGAGAAGTGCCCGCGCCCACGGCCAGTGCGTCGGCGGCTCCCGCGGTCGCGCCCGTCGTCTCGGTTGCGCCCATTCCGCCGCCCCCACTGTGCGACGACTCCGTGGGCTCGCCCGGCGATTGCCCCGCAGTGGGGCCCGCCGACGAGGGCATGTGCAACAATAGCTTTGCGGCCAAGCGTTGTGCTGAATACAAAGCCGCGTTCAAGCCCAAAGTCGCGCAAGCAGCCGTTGCGTGTCTGAAGGCGCTGAAGGGCGGCGAGGCGTGCGATCCTGCGCGCGTCAACCTGTGCGGTCACGCGGCGCTGATGGCGGCCTGCCCCGCGCCGGCGCCGCTCCCGAGCGTGAACCCAGCCGACACCGGCGCAACTGCGCCGCCCGGTTCGCCCGCAAACGCCGTCGAACCCAGCTCACCGGTCGTGCAAGCCTGCGACACGATCTTGAAAAGCTGCGCGAGCGCGCCCATCCCCCCAACCAGCGCAGATTGCCGACAAACCGCATCGGGCATGACCGATCTCGGCCGCAGCAACCTGATCGCGTGCATGGCCACGCACTGCGCGGACAAAGGCCTGCTCGGTTGTGAAGGCCTGAAGACCCCCTGATCCGCGCGCGGCAGACGTTCGCGCGCTCGCTTGGGTTTGGGGGCCACGCTTGAACGGGCGCGCGGCCCGTGCTGCGCGTCGATCGGCAGCCAAGTTCGACGCGCCGCTTCGCTGCGGCCGCGCCTGCCCAGCGTTGGGTACGAAGCTGCACTGAGCGCGCGCCTGCCGTTGGCTGCGGCGACGAAACGCGCTGTCCGCATGCTCGGCGTGTGGCGAACTTGACCGCTTCGCTCCGGAGAAGCCGTCTCTGACGCCGAAGGCTGCGCCGCTGTGTGACTGCCGCGTGACCATCAAAAACCCCCGGGGCGCTTGACCAATGGGGGCGTTTGCCCAAGCTCTTCCCCTCACACTTTTTAGGGAGAGCGCCATGCCGTTGAATCACTATCTGACGTTGGGCCGATCTGGGCTGCGGGTTTCGCCGTTGTGTTTGGGCGGGATGACTTTTGGAGAAGATTGGGGTTGGGGTTCGAGCGTGAAGGATTCCGAGCGCATCCTCGACCGCTACGTGGAGCTCGGCGGGAACTTCATCGACACCGCGAACGCGTACACGAAGGGGCACTCGGAAGCGATCATCGGCGACCACATCGGCCAGCACGCGAGCAAGCGCGATCGGCTGGTGATCGCGACCAAGTTTTTGAGCAATCTGTACAACGGCGATCCGAACGGCGGTGGTTCGAATCGCAAATCGGTGATCGCCGCGTGCGAGCAATCGCTGCGCCGGCTGAAGACGAGTTACATCGATTTGTATTGGATGCACGCCTGGGACGCGACCACGCCGATCGACGAGACCATGCGCGCGCTCGACGATCTCGTGCGCGACGGCAAGGTGCGCTACATCGGCTTCTCCGACACGCCCGCGTGGAAGTGCGTGGAAGCGCAGATGCTCGCGCGCATGCACGGTTGGGCACCGCTGATCGCGCTACAAATCGAGTACTCGCTGCTCCAGCGCACGGTGGAGGGCGATCTGATCCCGATGGCGCGCGAGTTCGGCTTGGGCGTGACGCCCTGGTCGCCGCTGAAGAGCGGGGTTTTGTCCGGCAAATACTCGCGCGAACAGCACGGCGCGCACGAGGCGGGACGCGGCGCGTGGGCGCTCAGCGCGCTCGACGACAAAACGTACGACCTGATCGACGAGCTTCGCAAAATCGCCAAGGAGGTCGAATCCACCGTCTCGCGCGTGGCGATCGCTTGGGTGCAAAAGCAGCCGGGCGTGGTGTCCACGATCATCGGCGCGCGCACGCTCCAGCAGCTCGAAGACAACGTGGGCGCGCTCGACGTGCCGTTGAGCCCAGCGCATTTGGCCAAGCTCGATGAGCTCTCGAAACCGAAGCTCAACTTCCCGGCGGATTTCATCGCCAACGGCGCGCCGTTCGTGCACGGCGGCACGACCATCAACGGCCGCTCGGTGCCGCCCTGGCCGATGTCACCGAAGAACGACGCCGAGCGGTACTGAGCGCCGTTCTCGCGCATTACTCCCGCTGATACGTGCCCACGATTTCGCCCCAGGCGAGCACGTGCTCCTTCATGGCGTCGAGCAGGTCACTCCTGCCGACGCCGGGATCGAGCTCGAGCTTGCGGTCGAGCGCAAACACCTGGAAATGATAGTGATGCACGCCGTGCCCGGGCGGCGGCGCCGCAGGCGTGTAGCCGACCTCGAGCTTGCTGTTCTGGCCGAGCCGATACGACTCCTGCGACTGCGCATCCAGATCTTCGGCCACTCCGGGCATGCCGTAGACCATCCAATGCACGAAGGGCTCGGGATAGGGCGCATCCGGATCCTCACACAGCACGACGATTGAGGCCGCGCTCTCCGGCACGCCGTGAAAGCTGAGCGGCGGCGGCGCGCCCACGCCGTCTACCGTGCACGAAATCGGCAGCGGCGTATCGCCGTCGAAGGCGACGCTCCGCACTTCAATTGAAGGCGGAATGCCGCTCGCCACTTTGTGCGCCGCGAGCTTCTTTTCGCCCGCGTGCAAGCCGCTGATCGCATGCCCCGCCGCAACACTGACGTTATGTGCGATTCCCATGGGTGCATGGCGTGCAGGAAGCGTACCGCCAAGAACAGCACCAAATGACGCCAAAAACCGAGCAACGCAGCGCTTCAAAACGCAGGCTTTGCGCCGGTGCATTTCGTCGCATGGGGCAGGGGTGAGCGTGAACTCTCTTGGTTGAGACTTCCGGCTATGTTAAGCGACTCGCGAGCTTTTCTGGCGCTTCGCGCCGCGGAGGATGAATGCGTGCTTTGATGATTCGAACGGCTGTGCTCTCGGCGTTGGTGGGCGCTGCGCTCGTGGGTGGTTGCGGGTCGAGTGACGATGCGAGCGGCGGCGGCGGTTCTGCTGGCATGGCCGGTGGTGCTGGAGATCACGGCGGCGCTGCGGGCGGCGGCGCAGGAAGTTCCAACGGCGGGAGCGGCGCGGTGAATGGCGGCACGTCCGGCTCCAGCGCTGCCGGCGCGGACAATACGACGGCAGGTGCCGACAATTCGAGCGCTGGTACGAGCGATTCCAGCGCTGGTGCTAGCAACTCCGCTGCGGGCGAGGGCGGCGCAGATCAAGGTCCGCAAGCCTGCAACGCGCTGCTCTTCTCCGGCGCCGCCGTCACTCTCATGCACAGTTCCGCTGCGCCGCCCACGCTCCAGAATGGCACGCTCGTAGCTGGCGATTATCGGCTCACCGACGGTGGCGTCTACGACAGTGGCGCAGGCGTGGTTGAAGTCGGCGCGCTTGCCCAGGTATCCGTAGTGGGGTCGACCGCGACCATCCAACTCGTGGACAACTGGGGTATGACCAGCACGCTCGTGATTGTGATGGGGCAGCCGTCCAGCGTGCCGCCGAGTAGCGTCAAGCTGACTTGCGACACCGACCCCAAGTACAAGTCTTCCGTAGGCGTCGAAGCCAGCGCCGGGATCAAATACGGCGTTGCCGGCAATACTTTCTCGCTCTATGAGGCGCCGCTAAAGCTGGTCTTGGTGTTCACGCTCCAGCCTTGAGCAGCTGATTCTCGTAGGCGCTTTCGTCGAACCCGACCAGCGCCACGCCTTTGCCGAGCACGACCGGGCGCTTGATCAGCTTGCCGTCACTGGCCAGCGCCTCGAGCGCTTCGGCTTCGGACATCGTGGCCAAGCGTTCGCCAAAGCGTCCCTCGCGGTACGACGCGCCCGAAGTGTTGAACAATTTCTTGAGCGGGATCCCGGCGCCCTTGAGCGCTGCTTTGAGCTCGGTCTTCGTCGGCGGGTGCTCGACGATGTGGATGCTCTCGAACTCGACTTCGTGAGCCGCGAGCCACTTCAACGCTTTCTTGCACGTCGAGCACTGGGGGTATTGAAATACGCGGAGCTTGGCCATCGGGGGCGAGCGTAGCCGTTTTGGCGGCCGGGATGGATGTGCTAGTTCAGGCCGGATTCGCCCATGAATTTTGTTCCGAACCGCACCCTTTCGACGGCTTGGTTTCTCCCGCTGGCGCTCTTTGTGTGGCTCATGAGCGGCTCTTTGGGCTGCGGGCGGCGCGGCAAAGCTCCCGGCAGTACGGCCGCGGCAAGCGCCAGCGCGTCGAGTGCTCGCCCATCTGCCTCCGCGCTGGCCGCGAGCCTCGGCAAGGACGCTTGTGCCGGCGCGGCCGACCGCTGCGCGTGTGCGGCCGAGCACGGTGCGCAATTGCTCGGGGCGTGCTTTCCCGATCGCGCGCTGCAGCTCGTGAGCCGCGCGCCCGCGTCCTGCGCGACAGCCGCGTTTCTGGGCGTGCAGGCCGAGGCGCTGGCCGCGCTCGAACGCGGCGCTGAAGCGAGCTCCGCGGCCAAGAAGGCGTTGCAGTCAGAGCCGAACAACCGCTTCGCTCGGCGCGCGCTCGCGATCAGCGCGCTGCAATCCAAGGATTTCGACGCCGCGGACGCAGCGCTGCAAAAGCTCACTGCGGAGGACGCGAAGGATGTCGATTCGCTGTATTACCTAGCGCTGTCGCAGCGGCGGCGCGGCAAATACAATGCGGCGCGTGAAAGGTTCTTGGCTGTGCTCAGGCTCGACGCCGAGCACATCGATGCTCGATTCAATTTGGTCACGCTCACCGCCGCGGCCGGCGCTGAGCAGGAAGCCGAGCACGATTACCAGGAGTTGTTGCAGATCGCGCCGGTCGGCGATCCCAGGCTCGATTTAGCGCGGGCCGTGCTGCGCGATGCGAGCAAGCAGGGTGCGAAAGCTTTGCCGGTCATTCAGCAGACGAGCCCGACGCCGAGTATCGCACCTTCACGCTGATCGGCGCCTCGCGGTTCGCGGGCGAATGGGTGCAGTCTCCGCTTGCGCTGGAACGCGGGCGGCAAACGGCTCTGGCTTGTTTTGGCAAGGTTTGCGACAAAGGGATTGTGACCCGCGCAGAGTCGGCCTAGCTTCGGCAGGCTATGCGAATTATTTTGGGTTCGGCATCCGCGCGTCTGCTGGTCACAGCAGTCGCGCTATCAGGGGCAACTTTGCTTGTCGCAGTTGGCTGTGGCGGCGGTAGCTCGAGCTCAGGATCCAGCGGTGGATCCGGCGGCTCATCCGGTGGCACTAGCGAAGGTGGCACCTCCACGGGTGGCGCCAGCGAAGGTGGCACAAACAGCAAGGGCGGTTCCACCAGCATGGGTGGCACTGGCACTGGCGGCGACGCGGGCGCGGTCGGAGAAGGTGGCGAAGCGGGGGAGACTACGGTCCTTCCGCCGGCGAAGAACCACTCGGCCGTGAGTTTCGTGGCTGGTGGCACCGCGGTTGTCGCTACCGACAATCACAAGCTGATCTTGATCAGCAATGCGGGGGAGACCCAAGGCGGCACCACGAAGACCGCCAAGTCCACCAAGTATCAATACGTGCCAGGCGTCATCGCGGCCGCAACGCCGTGAGCTTGCTCGCGGTGCGCGCGCTAAATTTAGACTTTAAGAAAACAGTGGGAGTAGAGTGATGTCAAGAATCTCGAAGAGTGTGGCGGCGGTTGTTACGGCATTGGCTTGTGCGGGTCTCGCTTACGCGTCCAGCGCGTCGGCTGACTCGTCCTTCAACTATCTGACCCAGCAGGGGCGTTTGCTCGATCAGACGGGAGCCCCGGTCGACGGCACGGACCTGCTGTTTACCTTCTCGCTTTACACCGCGAAGACGGGCGGTACGCCCATTTGGACCGAAAAGCAGACTATCACCCCGGACAAGGGCTACTTCTCTGCTCGCCTCGGCGAGATGGCCGCGATTGATCCGAAGGTCTTCCAAGACGATACCAAGACTTACTATCTGGGCATCCAAATCGGGACCGATTCCGAAATGGCGCCGCGTCAGACGATCACGGCCGTGCCGTTTGCGGTGAACGCGAAGTTCGCAGACGCCGCTAATACTGCGAAGTCAGCAACGACCGCTGACAGTGCGACCACCGCGACCACCGCGGGCACGGCCACCAGCGCGGGGCACGCCACGACGGCCGACTCGGCAACCCACGCGACCAACGCGGACGCGGCGACCAACGCGACGCACGCCACGAATGCCGACCTTGCCGCGAACGTCTCGTCGATCAAGAGCCTGTTCAGCGCAGCCACGGTCGCTACTGGTACCACCACCGCGACGGCCACGTGCGCGTCGGGGTTGGTCGCGACGGGTGGCGGTTGCTCGGGAAGCGGGCAAGCGCTCAGTGTGGTGAGCTTCTCCGGCTCCAAGACCGCGCCCACCGGTTACACGTGCTCGTGCCCGACCTGCTCGAGCTTGACGGCCTCGGCCGCCTGCGTGAAGTGAGCTCAGCGCTCGGTTCGCTCGGCTGAGCGGACTTCGTTCGAGGCGTGCAGTGCTTTTGCGCTGCGCGCCTCGTGCGCATTTGAGAGCCCGACTATTCCAGGCTCGGGTCGTTTGCCGGCAAGAGCGCGGTCGGTTCGAGCAGGCCGCGCGCTTGCTCGTAGGTGAGTTGCTGCTGAGCACTCCTCGTCGGCAAAAATAGCCCGACCACGTTCAGGCTATTCGACGTGAGGACGCCGAACTCGCCCGATTTCAGTCGTACGAGCGCGCTCGCGCGTGGGAGCGCGTTGAAATTCAGCTGAACTTCGCGCGTCGGAAAATCCTCGGATTGGCTGAGGTCGCGGGCGAGGCTGTGCAGTGTCGGGTTCGGCGAAAGCGGCGCTATGCTGCCAGGCACTCTGCGGTCGCCGTAGTAATCCAAGTAGAATGCGAGCGCGCCTTTGGCGCTGTCCTCGGCATTTGATTGAAAGCGTGCCAAAGAGAGCACACCGAGATCCTCTTCTGCTCGACCCATCAGCTCGAGCACGGCACGGCGCGCGTTCGACGCCTGACCGCTGATGATTTCGACCAGTGCAGGCGAGCCAATCGTCGCGACCGCAGCAACGATGAGCGCGAGTCCGAGTTCGGCGAGCCCGCGTACGGTGCCGAGCGCGGCGCGCGATTGCTCATGGTGCGCTTCACGCGCTCGGAATTTCAGCAGCACGAACGCCAGCACGAGGCCGCAGACGCCGGGCCACAGCCAGGAAGTGTGCAAAAGGAAGGTCGAATCGCGGTATGTTTCGACGCTCATGGCTGCCGCGGCGGCGCGCCGAAAAGGCGCGGCCGCCTGAAACCTGCCCCAGCGGTCGATGCTGCCAGATGGGCCGCCATTACTGGCCCAAACCATGGCGCGGCCGACCTCGATCGCGCGTAGGCGCGCGGCCGCGAGATGTCCAAAGCTCAGGATCCCGCTGCCGAACGAAATATCGCTGGTGGTGGTCACGAGCAGGTTTGCACCGTCACGTGTCAACGCGCGTGGCCCATCCGCGAGCAGTGCTTCTTGGCAGATGAGCGTTCCGACCTTCGTGCTCGGTAACACGCTCATGGCGTGAAAGCCCGCACCTCGCTCGAGCTCGACCTCACCGAACGGCGCGAGGTTGACCTTGCGATGTACAGCGACGAGCTGCCCGCTGTTGTCGATCCCGCCGACTGCATTGAGCCCTCCGCCGGCCTTGCCCACTAAGTAGGACGTGAGCAACAAAGCCTGCTGCTGAAGCTTGGCGTAGTTCCGAAAACGCCGCTGTAGCCGCGGCACTTGCAGGGGAAACGTACCGTCGTACGTCTCGGTGAATACGAGCAGGTCGGCATCCCGCAACTCGGCAAGCTGGGCGGCCATCAGCGCTTCGAGCCCGTCGGTTTGATCTGGGATCGCCTGACGCAGCTTGAAATAGTCGCTTGGCACGTTCAGCTGGGGAACACCGACGCTGATGGTCGCCGTAGCCGCGGAGGCGCTCAAATGGGCGAGCCCGCTTGCCCCGAGTAAGAGCGCGAATGAGGCGGCGAGTGGACGGAATGCGTCGAGGAAACGGCGTGCGCCCGACGCAGGATTTCGCGCCAGCGCGAGTCCGCAACCGACCGTCCCTGCCGTGAGCACGCCGCACGCGACGTTGCTGCCGAACAAACGACAGCCCCCCATCGTGATCGGTGCAAAGGCTACGGCGCTCAGCGCCTCGCATTTCGAGGGAAAGCCGAGCAGATCTCCGGCGTCCATGCACAGCGCCCAGGCCGCAACGGTTGCCGCGAACAGCATTGGGCCACGGAGCCGCGCGCCTGCCCAGTGACTCCAGAGCGCGAGCGGCAGACCGTAAAGCGCGACCCCGACTGCCGTCAGCGCGATCGGGACCTCCCAGCCCCAAGCTGCAGACGAAATCATGATCACTGCGAACATGGCCGCGCCATAGGCCACTCCGAGGAGCGCTGCAGCGACGGCGGAGCGGGCGCGGGCCGCCAAGAACGCTAACGCGACTTGACCCAAGAAGAAGAGCGGCGCCAGCCCAACCCCCGGCTCACCGCAAGCTGTCAGTGTGCCGGCGAGCACGGCCAACGCTGGCGAGCGAAACGCCTGCCCGCGTCCGCCAAGAAGAGCGTAAGCGCGGCGGGCAGTACTCACGACTTGGTCCCGCCTCGCCGAGCCGAGCTCAACTGTGGACGGACAGCGCTAAATCCAGGATCACGTCGTGGCTGCCGGCCTTTGGAATGACCGCTCGCCCGACGCCCATCGGCAGCCAAATGCGCACGACATCGCCGTCGACCATCTGCGAGAGAACTTCTCCCAAATTGCCGGGAGCGCGATCGAGGGTGGTCGCACTCTTCAAGCTGCGCTCCAAGTTTTGCACGGTCAAGCCGTCGATGGCGTAAGCGTTCAAGCTCAGGTCCAAGCGGTCGGTTTTGCTTGGGTGCGTTTTGCCGCCGCCGTGCGCTAGGAAGACGTAATGGAGCCCGCTTGGCGTCACCGTAGCCGTCGCCGGAGGACCTGCGCCGTCTGGATCTTGCGAGGGCAAGATGTCGATGGTGTTGCCGCGATTGTCTTTGATGCTGCCGTGATACACCTCGAGCAACTCGAGTTCGATCACCAGATCGGTATCGGGCCACTCCTGTGGGCGCCAGCCCACCAGTGAAGCGCGCGGCAGCCAATAGCGTACCTTGGCGCCCTTCTTTAGCGCGCCAAGCATGCTGCGCAGCTCGGGCGCCAGCGACGCCACGTTGAAATCAGTGGCCCGCGAATCGGTAAATGAGCTGAGCGCCAGCTTACCGTCTCCCGTCCACATGCTGTAATCGACCGTGATCGTGTCGCTCGGGCCCGGCGAGTCGCCCGTGCCCGCGCGCAGGGTCTGCACGCGGATGTCGCGGGCGCCGACGACGGCGCCAGCTGGCGCGACTAGCGGCGGCGGTTGTAGGCTCTCTTTGGGCACCGGCGGGTGACTGAACGGCAAGAGCGACGCCGCGCTCGCCGCCGGCGCAGTGCCCGTTCCTGGCGCGGCACTGTCAGCCGTGGTTGGGCCGTTGGCGGCACTTGCGCTCGCACGCAGCGAGGGCTTTGGCTTCGAACAGGCCGAGAGGCCCAGCACTATCAGCAGCGACATGCCGCAATGCATTGCGAACTTGGCGGCTGTGTTCACAGGTTTTGCTGTCACTTGCACGTGAACGGAACAGGGTAGCGAGTGGTGACGACGTTCGCGCGGACGTCGCTCGGTGGCGCCCAGCCCTTGGTTCGAACCGGCAAGCTGAGATTGGTGATGCCGGTCGACGCGACCGAGACCGCTGTGAGCTCGGGACCGTGTACGCCGCTGTCCGGCGGAGCCGTGATGAAGCCGTCAGTCGGTGGGTTGTACGCCGCAATCACGTCACCCGAGAATGGCTCGTACGCCACGAGCTGACCCTCGCGCCCCAAATCCAAGCTCTTCCCGGCGCCGAAATCGAGCGTCAGGCCGTCGAGCACGTTCTCCGACTGTGCGGTGAAGATGCCGAGCGTCTGACAATCGGCGATCGTGAGATCGTACAAATCGGTGGCGGTCTGCGGTGCGGGCACGGGGCTCGCCGCCTCCGGTGCGTCCGGATCGGTGATGTACAGCGATACCGCGCCGGCTGCGTCCGAGAGCACGAAGAAATCTTGCAGCGTCTTTTGGCGCGCGTTCACGGCGCGTCCGGCCGCGGCCAGCGGAATGCCTTGATACTTCGCGATCAAGTGTTCTTGACCGTCAATCAGGCTGTCTGCGACCGAGATCGGCAGAATGTGGAGCTCGCAAATCTTGGGCATGCCTGAGCAATTTTCGCTGATGCCCACGTCGAGCGTGCCGCCGACGCTCTTGCGGTCGGCCGCGGTGCCGCGCGTGCCAATCAGCGTCACCGCGGGGCCCGCAGTGTTGTCGAGCGTGTAGGGAATGGCCTTGGGCGCGAGCACGTCGCTGGTGTCGAGCACGGTCAAGGTTTCCGTGACTTTGCCGGCCACCACCGCGTGCGAGAGGTACGCCAGCCGATCGTTCAGCACCGTCAGGGTGCCGGGGATCGGCGGCGGATACTGCGGATTTTTGTAGAGCGTGATCCACTTGTCGTCGACGTCGTCGAAATAGCGCACCTGGAGCTCGACGGTCTTGTCCGCCGCCGCGGGAAAGGCGCCCGCGATGAACACGTACCAAACGTCCTTTTTCGGTGCGCCGTCGTAGGCGATCGCGGCAACCTGCGTCCGGACCGGCAAGGTCTCCTTGTTCAGCTCCTTGCCCGTGATCGGCTCCACCACCGAGATCACGCCTTGTGTCTGATCGATGGCGGTGCCACCGACGACGATCAAGCCTTTGGTCGGCACGCCCCGATTCATGCCTGGTTGTCCGCCGCTGGTCGCGCCGGCTTCGCCGCCTTCGGCGTTGGTGGCGCCGGCATTGGCCGAGCTGCCCCCGTTGGTCGCGTTGCTGCCGCCGTGCGCGGTGCCGGCGGAGCCGCCGTTACTCGTGCCGCCGTTGCTCGTGCCGCCCGTGTCGTTCACGTAGTTGCGGTCCGGCACGCTGCAGCCTGCGGCGTACGCAATGAAACCAAGTAAGCAGGTACCGACCGCGATGAGCGCGTGCCCGCCGCGGATTTTCTTGTCAGCCATCACAGCCTTTGCTCGATCTTTACGAAGCGACATAAGCCTTAAAACCTTCCGGAAACGCCCGCCGATTGATAGCCAATCCACGGCGTTACCGCGGCCGTGCTCTCGGTGTGTTTGCCGCCGCTCACGGCCAGCAGAATCACGCCGGTGATGAGCCCGGCCCCGCCGACGGCGTAGCTCACGACCGAGAGCGTGCCCGCGCTCTTGTAGTCATTGTCGAGCCCGTCGATTTGGCTCTTTTTGCTCACCGGGCAGCCGTTGTTCGGCAGATTGCAGAGCGCGTCGGCGTCGGATTTTTTGCCGTGCGCTTTGAGCAGGAACACGGTGCCCAAACCGACGCCGACCACGCCCACACCGAGCGCGACAAAGCCGCCGATTTTAGCGCCATTGCTGCCGCTCGTGGTGCCTTGATCGGCCGTGCCGGGCGGCGGATTGGTCGCTGGCGCGGTGGTCGCGCCCGGGGTTGCGGCAGGTGCGGCGGGCTGAGCCGTGGTTGCGGGCGGAGCGTCGGGAGCGACGGCGCCCGGCGCAGACTTGACCGTCAAAGTGAGCGAGTTCTTGCCGCCCTCGCTCACGGTCACGGTCACCGGATCGCTCTTCAAGTTCGTGCCGGTGGCGGCAAAAGTGTGGGTGCCGGGGTCAACTGGCAGCGGCAAGCCGATCAGCGCGGGCGGCACTTTTTCGCCGTCCATCGTGACGGTCACGGGGCCCTTCTCGCCGTCGAGCTTGACGGTGATGGCGCCCAAACGCGCGTCCAGGCCGCTCACCTCTTGCTGGGCCGAGCTCTGCGCTTGGCGAAAGGCGTCCGGCGCGTCGGCTCCGAGCCTTTCACGGATGATGCGGTTGTAGTTCTCGCGGGCCTTCACCAGCTTCCCGAGCTTTTCTTGAGCCCGTGCCAGATACAAAAGGTGCACGGGTGAGTGCACCAAGGATTCGGCGCGGCTGAACAGGTCCGCCGCGTCCGCCCAGCGCTTCTCGTTGATTGCCTTGACGCCCTCGGTCGCCGCCACGCGGGCGCCGGCGCGATCGTCGTCGTTTTGGGCCCAAGCGCTCGGCTGGACGACCACCATGCCCAGCGACATGACCAAGGTTGCCGCGATTGCACGGGCGGCGCCCCGAAAGTCTGAGTAAGCCATCGCGCCGGAAGCTAACATGAGTCGCCCGGGCCGTCACCAGGCCGAACCGCTCGATTCTACCGGCAAATTCCCGGGTACTCGCCGCGATGGCAAGGCTGGAATTGCCGGTTTACGGCCTCGTGCGCGGCGCGCGTGCTCCGGGCGATTCGCGCAGGGCCGCCGAAGGCTTTGACGGCCCGCGCCGCGACGCGTGACCAGCAATAAAAGAAGGGCGGGCCTTGGTGCAACCTGGTTGCAGGTGCGAGCAGGGCACTGGCAAATCACGTTCGCTGCCCGCGAATGGTCCCAAAAAGCGCCGACCGGGTTCGGCGATCCGGCCTCAGATGCAACACAGTTGCACAGCCGTGCGCGCCATGTTACTCGCGCTCACGCAGCATGACAGCCACTGCCACGCGAGTATCACGCCCTCTGGCGATTGACCGGCCGAAGCGCGCGGCGCGTGGCCGATCGGCGGCGCTCGGTTGGCTGGCTTGGGCCTTTCTCGGTCAGGGGTTCTCGCTGGCACTGCCGGCGCAGGCGCAGGAGCCGCCCGCACCAACGCCCGCGCCTGCTCCCGCTCCGGCGATCACGCCGCCTGAAGTCGTGCAGCGGGTGGACGCGAGTTATCCGCCCGATGCGCTGGCCGCGAAGCAGGAAGGCAAGGTGACGCTGTTCGTGACGGTAGCCGCGGACGGCTCGGTGGCGCGAGCGACGGTTGCGGAGAGTGGCGGCGATGCCTTCGACCAAGCCGCGCTGACTGCGATCAAACAGTGGCAGTTTTTGCCCGCGCGCCGCGGCGAGCAAGCGATCGAAAGTCGCATCCGCGTTCCGTTCAGCTTCGTGCTGCCGCCACCAGCAGCTCCCGCGGCGCCGCCGGCCGAGGCCGTGGCTGCGCCGTCTGCAGCGAGCGCGGCACCTGCCGCAGCTGCCGTTGCAGCGCCCGCGCCCGCAAAAGCACCGGCAGCGCCGCCCAAGGCTGCGACCGCGCCCGCCGCGCTGCCGCCAGCCGCCAAGGAAATCACCGTGCTCGGGCGAGCGATTCCGCCGAGCCGCGGCGCGTCCGACTATCAACTCACCGTCGGCCACTTGTCGGCGGTGCCGCATCAAGACGCGGCTGACGTGTTGAAGTTGGCGCCGGGCATTTTACTGACGAACGAGGGCGGGGAAGGCCACGCCGAGCAAGTGTTTTTGCGTGGCTTCGACGCGCGTGAAGGGCAAGACATCGAATTTACGGTCGATGGCACGCCGATCAATGAAAGCGGGAACCTGCACGGCAACGGCTACGCCGACACGCACTTCATCATCCCCGAGCTGATTCATTCGCTGCGCGTGGTCGAGGGCCCGTTCGATCCGCGTCAGGGTAATTACGCGGTGGCCGGCTCCGCGGATTACCATTTGGATCTCGCGCAGCCCGGCATCGGCGCCAAGTTCTCTGCGGGCAGCTACGGCACGCAGCGCGAGCTTCTGACTTATCGACCTGCGACGGGCTCGCCGGAGACGTTTGCCGCGGCCGAGCTGTTTCAGACCGACGGCTTTGGCCAAAACCGCGACGGCAGGCGCGGCACGGTGATGCTGCAGTACGAAACCGCCGGCACTGACACGCGCTATCGCGTCGCGGCCAACGCCTACATTGCCAGCTTTCACACGGCCGGCGTGCTGCGCGAGGACGACTATCAGGCGGGGCGCGTCGGTTTCTTCGACACTTATGATCCGCGTCAGGGCGAAGATGCTTCGCGCTACTCGCTCGCAGCCGCGATCGAAAGCCGCACCGGCAACGTCAGCGCGCAAAACCAGGCATTCGTCATCTTGAGCTCGCTGCGCTTGCGCGAGAACTTCACGGGCTTTTTGCTCGACCTGCAGCAGCCGCTGCAGAACCCGCACAGCCAGCGCGGCGATCTGCTCGATCTCGACAATTTGGCCAAGACCGCGGGCGTGCGCGGCAGTGCGCGCTTGCGCGAAACCGCCTTTGCGCAGCCGCAAGAGTTGGAAATTGGCTACTACGCGCGCGGCGACTTCGTGTCTTCGAGTCAGCAACGCATCGAGGCCGCGACGGGGCATCCGTATCACACGGACACGAACCTCGACTCGATTTTGGGCGACGTGGGCCTCTACGCCGACGCAAACCTGCGGCTCGCTCGATTCTTGGCCGTGCGCGGCGGCGTGCGCGGCGATCTGTACACGTACAACGTCGATAACCTGTGCGCCGTGCAATCGGTCGAGCGCCCTTCGCGCACGAATCCGCCGGGAGATCAGTCGTGCCTCACGCAGCAAATCGGCGGCGTGTATCGTGAGCCGAATCAGCGCGTGACGACCGCCGGCAGCGCGCTGATGCCGCGCGCTTCATTGATTGTCGGGCCGTTCGCCGGTGTGAGCGCGTCGGTCAGCGCGGGCAAGGGCGTACGTTCGGTCGATCCGGTTTACGTTTCGCAGGACGCGGCCACGCCGTTCGCGAGCGTCCAGGCGTACGAGGCGGGGCTCACCTTTCAGCGCACGCTCGACGGCGTGGAGCTCGGCATCCGCTCGGCGCTGTTCGACACGATGGTCGATCATGATCTGATTTTTTCGCAGACCGTTGGGCGGAACACGCTCGGCGGCGCTACGACCCGCATCGGCTCGGCCAACTCGGTGCGCGCAACGGGCTCCTTTTACGATGTGGCGGCCAACTTCACGTACGTGAAGGCGACCTTCAACGATACGCATTTTTTGATCCCGTACGTGCCCGATGTCGTGGTGCGCGCGGACGGCACGCTGTTCGGCGATCTGCCGTGGTTCGTCGCACGCCTGCACGGTCGACCACTGCGGGCCGCGTTCGGCGCCGGCGTCACCTATGTGGGGCCGCGCCCACTGCCGTATGGCGGCCGTTCCGACACTATTTTTACGATCGACAACAGCCTCACCGTGGGCTGGTCGATCGCCGATCTGGGGCTCTCCGCGCAAAATCTGCTCGGCACCCAGTATCGGCTCGGTGAATACAACTACGACTCCGATTTCCACAGTCAGGCGTTTCCGACGTTGGTCCCGCTGCGCCACTTTTCAGCGGGCGCGCCGCGCACCATCATGCTTTCGCTCACGCTTCGCTACGGAGGTGACACATGAAGCGGCTGCTCGTGATGAGCCTATGGCTGCTGTCTGGCTGCGGCGGCACGACGGGCAGCGCATTGGTCACGTTCTCTGGCGAAGCTTCCGGGCCGAGCGACGCAAGTGGCGGTCCGCTCTCGTTCACCACCGGTGCCGGCGCAGACGTGACCTTGACCCAGGCCCGCCTGCACCTCGGCGCGGTGTATTTGAACCAAGCGGTGCCTTCGTCCGGTGCGGCCGCCGAGCCCTGCGTCTCACAAGGCAGCTACGTGGCCGAGCTCTTCGGCGGCCTGGACGTGGATCTGCTCTCGCCCGACGCGGTGCCGTTTCCGAGCGTGGGCGAAGGCACCGAAACGCGCGCTCGCACGGCCGAAGTTTGGTTGGTCGGCGGTGGCAGCGATGGGAGCAGTGACATCAACGCGGCCGACGATTCGACGGTGATCCTCGCGGTCGAAGGCACGGCGGAGCAGGGCGGCGCTTCCTTTCCGTTTACGGCCGAAATCACGATCGGCGCCAACCGCACACCCAAGGTCACCAATCCCGCGCTGCCCGGCGCAAGCCCGATCTGCCATCAGCGCATCGTCTCGCCGATCGCGGTGGATCTCATGCCGCGAAACGGCGGAAAGCTCAGCCTGCAGATCGATCCGCGCCCGATGTTCGACAACGTCGACTTTTCGAAAGCGACTCAGATCGGCGATCAACCGCCGCAATATCAGATCCCCGACACGAGCGAAGGCCCGGGCTACGCGCTGTTCAAAGGCCTCGTCGCGAACTACGGCGTCTATCAGTTCAATTTTTCCGAGTGACGCAGACAGACGCTCGCTCGGCGCATGCTCGCCAATTTTTCGGACGAAGAGAGACGCACATGAATCGCAAATGGCTGGCCGGTTTCGGCGTGATTTCGAGCGCATTGCTCGGCGCGTGCAGCTCGAGCAGCAATCAAGCCGGCGGTAAAGTGCAGTTCACCGCCTCGGGTGAAGTGCTCGCGCTCGGCGGCTACGCCTTCCCGCCCGCGACCGCGGATGCGCCGGCCTTCGCTGACGGCTGGGAACTGAAATTCTCGAAGCTCTTGGTCTCGCTCGATCACATCACCTTGTCCGAGGCTCCGGACACGTCGGCCGCTGATCAGTCGTTGACCGGCAAAACCGTGGCTCGAGTTGACGGCCCGTGGGCGATCGATTTGCACCAAGGAGGCCCGCTCGTCGGCAAAAGCGGCACGGACGAACAAGCTTACCCGATCGCGTTGCTCGAAAATCAGAACCTCAACGGCAATGCCGCCTTCGACGCGAGCGCGCGCTACGCCTTCGGCTTCGAGCTCGTGCCCGCGACTGATTCTGCCACCAAGTTGCAGCTCGATGCGAGCGATCCGGACTACGCGGAAATGGTCGCGAATGGCTGGGTCGTGCTGTACGTCGGAACGGCGACTTACAAGGGCGGTGCGAGCTGCACCTCCAGTGACCCGAACTTCGATTTTTCGGCGCTGCCGACGAAGGTGAACTTCCGGCTCGGCTTCGAATCGCCGGCCGCATACCGCAACTGTCAGAACCCGGACAACGATCCCGCAAAGGCGCTCGGCGAAGAGGAGCACGAGCGCGGCGTGCAAGTGAGCGCCGATCAAACCACGCTGGCGCAGATCACGATCCACACCGATCATCCGTTCTGGGAAAGCTTCACCCACGATACGCCCGCGCATTTCGACCAGCTCGCGGCGCTTGCCGTCAAAGACGCGCAAGGCGCGTACACCGTGACCATGAATGACGCTCAGGGCGTCGACTACACCGCTTTTCAATTCGGAGACCAGCCGCTGCCTTGGCGCGCGTGCGCCGCCGACTACGTGCCGCCGAACGACAACCTGCAGATGGGCTTCGATTCACTGAACGTGCCGCACAATCGTTCGGGCGATCCCGCCACCGCCATGCGCGACTACCGAGATTACGTGACGTACAACCAGAGCACACAGGGTCACCTCAACTCAGACGGCCTGTGCTTCGTCGAACGAAAATATCCGTCGCCGCCCTGATCTTTTTGATGGTCACAGTGCGCGGCGCGCACGGCACAGCCTTCGGCGTCGCGCTGCGTCGAGCGAGAACGCGCGCTCTGCTGTCGTGCGTCCTTGCTTCGTCGAAGTCGTCGTTACGCGGCGGCCCCGCGTTGCGGCGCTCAGGCGCCGACACACGCGACGCAGCGGCCGCGCAGCTGCACTTCCGCGACGTCGCTCCTCGCCGCTTCGCCGTGCAACTTGACGGTGCCCGCCGGCAAGCAACGCACATTGCCGCAATCCGAGCACACGAGGTGCGGATGGTGCGTGTGATCCGAGCTCAAGGTTCGCGGTAACTCGAAGCGCGACACGTTGTCGCCGAGCTGCGCGCGGACCAGCACACCCGCGTCGACCAAGGTCAGCAAATTCCGGTAAATGGTCGCGCGATCGAGACCCGAATGAGCCATGCGCTCGGTCAGCTCGGGGTGGCTGATCGGCGACTTCAGCTTGGCCAGCTCCTGCAGCAAGAGCACGCGCTGCCCGGTCACGCGCAGCCCGCGCGAGCTGAGGAGCTCACGCAAATCTTGCTCGCGCGCCGACACCTTCATCCTCGGATGATCTCGCGTGCGCAACGCTCGCGCAACTTGTTTGTCGAGGGCCGGAAAAGCGGCGCGACAAAAGGCTCGGCGTTTTCGGCGCAGCCGGGGTGCGGGCGGCCAGATAATGCAATCCGATTGCAGAACCATTGCAATTTTGGTGACCCTCGCTCGGTTCACTGCGGCGCGCACGCACGCACCGTGGCTTCGGCGATTCGAATCGGGTCACCGTTCGCCGTTCGCGGAACAACCTCCCACTCATCAGCGCACCACAACCGTTCGCGCCGGATCACAAAAGCTATCAGCCCAACGAGACTGCCGAACTCCGAACAGCCGAGGTCCGAGCGCAAAATGGATATGGAGGTTTCGCGCATGGTCCAGCAACAAAAAAGCCAACGCCAGTTGCCTTTCTGGCTTTGGCGCGAGCGCAGAAGACCTGAGAAGGTCGTCGCAGCCTGCTCGCGCTCGGCGACGAGCTCGCGGTTGATGCAGAAGCCAGCGAGTGCAGGCCGAGCAGAACTTCTGTTCCAATTCGGCACACCAGTCCGCATTTTCGCGCGTGAGATTCGGAATTGGAAGCGCTGCCATCGGCATCCGGGCGAGTAGAAAACGCCGGTCGATTAAGTCGCTGCATTCGCCAGCGAAATGCTAGGGTCGGCGGCCGACGGAGGCTGGAGTCATTTCAAGTGTTTGAAGCGGGTGAGGTGCTGGCGGGCAAGTATCGGGTGGAGCGCGTCTTGGGCCAAGGTGGCATGGGCGTCGTGCTCGCTGCGCATCATTTGCAGCTCGAGGAGCCCGTCGCCATCAAGCTGATGCTCGGCGATTCAGCGTCGAACCCCGAGGCGGTCGGCCGCTTCGTGCGCGAGGCTCGCGCTGCAGCGCGGCTGCAAAGCGCGCATGTGGCGCGCGTCTCGGACGTCGGCACGCTCGATGACGGGCGCGCCTACATGGTGATGGAATATCTGGAGGGCAGTGACTTGGCCGCGCTGCTGGCGGCGAACGGGCCGTTGGCCGTGGGCGACGCCGTCGACTACATGCTGCAGGCCGGCGAAGCGATCGCAGAAGCGCATTCCCTTGGCATCGTCCACCGCGATCTCAAGCCATCGAATCTGTTCTTGACGCGCCGGCGTGACCGGACTCCTCACATCAAGGTTTTGGATTTCGGGATCTCGAAGGTCGTGCACACCGGGCTCACGCCGTCTCAGCCGAGCATGACGCAGCCGTCCACGATGATGGGCTCTCCGCTCTACATGTCACCCGAACAGATGACGTCTGCGCGCGACGTCGATGGGCGCACCGACATCTGGGCACTGGGCGTCGTGCTGTACGAGCTCTTGGTTGGGGCCCCGCCGTTCGTTGGCGAGACCTTGCCGGAAATTTGCATCATGGTCCTGCAATCGCCCGCGCCGAAGCTGCGGCAGCAGCGGCCGGACGCGCCGCCCGAGCTAGAGCTCGCGCTGGAGCGTTGTCTCGCAAAGCAGCCGAGCGATCGCTTCGAGAACATGGCGGCGCTCGCGCTCGCGTTGCGCGGCCTGGCGGGGCCGTACGGCCGCGCTTCCGTGGAGCGCATTTTGCTGCTCGCGGGCGATGCGGGCGCGCAGCGCGCGAGCGCCGAATACGAACGCCAATCCGCGGAAGTCGCGGCTCGCACCAACCTCGAGGTGGGCAAGAGCACCCGCACCGCCTGGGGCGACGCGCCGGCAAATCTGCCGATGCGCCGCTCGTTGCTGCCCTGGCTCGGCGCGGCGATGCTCGTTGCGGCATTGGGTGCCGGCGCCGTCTGGTGGGCGACGGCTAGTTCGCGCGGAGCAGCGGCGCTCACGCCCGATGGCTCGTCGCGGACGGTCTCGGCGACGCCATCGCTGGTCGTGGCTCCAAAGCCCGGCGACTCGCTCGCGCTTCCTTCAGCGTCTCCGCTTGCCCCTCCGTCGCCCGCTCCCGCTGCCCTCGAACCGCCCACTCAAACACCCGCCACCGCTCGCCCAGGTAAGAAGAACGTGAATCGCCGTCCAGCAGCAACCGCTGCACCCGTGGCCACCCCGGCCAAGCCCGAGCCTGTCGAGGCCGCGCCGGCTCCGGCCGTCGTCGCAGTTCCAACCGTCTCCGCCAAAAAAACGATTGGTCTCGGAGGCCGGCTATGAAGTTCTCGCCTCGCACGCCGATCTTGAGCGTGCTCACGCTCGCGGCGAGCAGTTTTTTCACTGGACCTGCTCGCGCGCAGGCCCCAGCCGACAAGGCCGGCGCCGTGCAGCTGTTCGACGAAGGCGATCGACTCATGCGCCTTGGCAAGACCGCCGAGGCTTGTCCCAAGTACGCAGCCAGCATGAAGCTCGACCCGCAACTGGGAGCGCTCTTGCACTTGGCTGACTGTTACGCGAAAGCCGGCAAGCTCGCGAGCGCCTGGGGCAGCTTCCGCGAGGCCGAGGAAATGGCGCGGCTGAAGGGCGACGAGCGCGCCGCGTTGGCCAAGGAGCAAGCCGCGAAGCTCGAGCCGCGCTTGAGTCACCTGATGCTGATGGTTCCCAGCACTCATCCGAGCGGCCTCGAGGTTCGCGTCGACGGCACGCCGCTCACCGAAGGCGCCTGGGGCACTGCCACGCCCATCGACCCCGGTCCTCATCAAATCGCAGCGCGCGCACCGGATTTCGAAACTTGGTCCTCGACCTTCGAAGCGTCGGGTGACTCGAGCTCGGTGCGTGTGGAGGTCCCTGCGCTCGTGCGCTCCGCTACTGCTCCCGCGGCGGTTTCGACTCAACCCGGCGACGCGCTGCCGCCGCCCGCAGAGGGCGGTAGCTCGCCGCTTCGACCTTTGGGTTGGGCCGGCATCGGTTTGGGCGCCGTGGGTCTAGGCTTGGGCGCGGTGTTCCTGGTCAAAAAGCACGACAAGCTGGACGAGCGCGATCAGGTCTGTCCCTCGCGCCTCAACTGCACGGAGGGAGAGGAAACGAGCATCGCCACGCTCACCGCCGATGCGCGCAATGCGGACACCTTGGAGAAGGTCGCGTTCATCACCGGGGGCGTGCTCGCGGTGGGTGGGATCACGGCGCTGATTCTTGCGCCTTCGAGCCGAGCGAAAGCGGACACGGCCTGGCTCTCGCCAGTCGTGACGGCTCGCACATTGGGAGTTACGGGAGGAATGACATTTTGAAAAATACTGAATCTAGTCCGCGCCCCAAGGCGCGAACACCGTGGAGTTGGGGAGTACTGCTGTTGTCCGCAAGCGCAATGGTTGCGGCATGTGGCGGGGTGAATGACGTCCAGACCGGGCACACCGCCGGGTCTGGGGGTAGCTCGGGTTCTGACGGTAGTTCGGGTTCTGGCGGTATCACGAGCAACGGGGGCGCCAACACCGATGGTGTTTGCGATGATGGTGAACGCCGCTGTGACGGCGAGGTTCCCCAGGCCTGTCAGTCCGGCAAATGGGTTCCAGAGGCCGCCTGCAAAACCAGTGAAGCTTGCTCGGGGGCGGGGGTGTGCGCTGCCTTTCGTCTGGTGGGCGCGGGCATCGGCAGCTTTGCGGCGCGCCCCGCTGAGCCCGTCCCAGGAGCTACGCTCATTCTAAAGGAGCAGACGCTGTCCGCGGCGCCTCGCGTTTGCAATGATCAGCTTTGCATCACGGGAGACCTACGATGATTGCAATCACGCTTCGCGCGGACTCGCTCTGCCTGAAGCGGGCACTCAGCACCGGGGGCGTGCTGCTGCGTGAGCCGCCACGTTCCTCGTGGTGAGGGGCGAGCCGAGGTTCAGTTCAGGTCGGGGTGTGCCGCAGTTGCGGGTGTCTTCGTGGATGCCTGGACCGCGCGCGTGGGCGCCGAGCAGACGTTGGATCTGCCCGCGCTCGACAAACTTTTTGGGATCAGCTTTCGAGAAAGGCTTTAAAAAATGAAACGCATTTCCTCTGTGTCGAATCGATTCAAGCGTGCTGCCGCGGTGGGCGGCGTAATGCTCGCAGCGTCCGCGGCGACGCTTTTGGCCGTGCGCGCCCGAGCCGCCGGAATTCCAGCGGTCAACGCGCTCACTTACACCGCCTATTTGGAGACGCCGGACGGCACGCCGATGACGACCGCCACTGAAGTAGCGGTCGCCGTTTGGGATGCTCAG
>Ga0068855_100002019_pt1 | contig 25173 bp, 24 predicted proteins | sample KBSCornC52_FD_66592 | JGI IMG/M metagenome (GOLD analysis project Ga0068855, IMG submission 66592) | Corn rhizosphere microbial communities from Kellogg Biological Station, Michigan, USA - KBS Corn C5-2 | ecosystem: Host-associated > Plants > Roots > Rhizosphere > Soil ... | reverse complement strand
AAAGGTTTTTGCTATTCAACCCGGTTTATTTTTTACTGGTAAAGGTGCCAAAGTACAAAGCGGTAGTTCCACTGATCTTAATTATTACAAGGCTACCACCAATCCTTTGTATGTTGAGTTACCGGTTAATGCTGTAATTAAATTACCATTATCGTCCGACGAATGTAGTTTCTTTTTCGGCGCTGGCCCCTACATTGCTATGGGCGTTGGCGGTAAACGTAAAATAGAGGGTAAATCGGTTGGCGTTGCATATAGCAGCAAAGAAAATATTCAGTTCAGTAACGACGATCCCACAACGTTTAACAATGAAGAAGGTGCAGGTTTCGGAGTAATGAAACGGTTTGATTATGGCTTTAATGGAACGGCAGGCTTGCAAATGAAGAGTGTGTTGCTGTCGGTTAACTATGGCTATGGCCTTGCCAAGCTGCAGTCGGGATCAAACAGTTCAACAGATGATAAAAACAAAAACCGGGTATTAAGTATTTCGATTGGCTTTAAATTGTAAAATTAAACTAAGAAGTAGGAAATGAAGCTTTCGATATTTCCTACTTCTTACTTCAATTTCTATTAAAGGATATCCTTCACTGCATTCCAGATCACCTTTGGTTTTCCCAAAGTATAATAGTGCAGTACCGGAACACCTGCTTTTTTCAATTCTTTTGATTGCAGCAATAACCACTCTGTTCCCACTTTCTCTACATCAGCATCTGTTTTACACTGCATGATCTCATTGCTCAGTTCATCAGGAAGATCAACATGGAATGTACGCGGAAGAACTGATAATTGCTTTTTGGTGGTAATCGGTTTCAGTCCCGGAATAATAGGAATGGTAATATCATTATCGCGGCAGCGCTTTACAAACTCGAAATATTTCTGATTATCGAAAAACATTTGAGTTACGATATAATCGGCGCCTGCAGCTACTTTGGCTTTCAGGAAAGCTATATCAGTTTGCAGATTGGGAGCTTCAAAGTGTTTTTCGGGGTAACCGGCTACGCCAATACAAAAATTGGTTTTAAAGCCATCTCTGATATCTTCTTCCAGATAAATGCCGGTATTCAGGTTGGCTACCTGTTTCAGCAGGTCAATAGCATACACATTCCCGCCTTTTTCCGGCTCAAATACTGTTTCGTTTTTAGCCGCATCACCGCGTAATACCAGTACATTATCAACCCCGATAAAGTGAAGGTCGATAAGCGCATCTTCCGTTTCACGTTTATTGAAACCGCCGCAGATGAGGTGCGGAACTGCATCTACCTTATAATGGTTCATTAAGGCGGCGCAAATGCCTACAGTGCCGGGGCGCTTGCGAACTTCTACCTTTTCGAAGGTGCCGTCTGCCTTTTTCTTAAACACATGTTCGCTGCGATGATAAGTAACATTTATAAAAGCGGGCTTAAATTCCATCAAAGGGTCAAGATGCTCATAAATTGAATTGATGGTTTTACCCTTCAGTGGAGGCAATATTTCAAACGATATAAGGGTATCTTTTGCCTGGCGGATGTGGTCAATAACTTTCATGTTTTATTATGGCTGTTTATCAAAGACTTGCCGGTTTTAGCCCTTTAAAGGACTGTCGGACAGCCTTGCAAGTTCGATTATTTATTTGATGATTTTATACAATCCCTGCTCTATTGAGAACAATACATTAATCCCAAAATGGGTAATTTATGCCGTAAAACCGGCCTGCAAACTTAACGCAGGAAATTGGGATGGCAAATACCTGTTAAATTACCGTAACAGGGATAGCCTATTTGAATTAGTTAAGGTATTTTTGCCGGAAACCTTAATTGCAATTGATCAGTCAGATTAATACACAGGAGCTTGTAAAGGTTTACCGCAACCGTACCGTTGTAAATCATGTTTCGGTAAACGTAAAACAGGGGGAAATCGTAGGATTGCTGGGACCTAATGGAGCCGGTAAAACTACTACTTTCTATATGGTGGTAGGATTAATCAAGCCCGATGAAGGCAAGGTTTTTCTTGACCAGGAAGAGATTACCAAATTACCCATGTACAAAAGGGCCCAGATGGGCATTGGTTACCTGCCCCAGGAAGCTTCGGTATTTCGCAAATTAAGTGTGGAAGATAATATCAAAGCGGTGCTGGAGATGACTAAATTGACTAAAGCCCAACAGCGCGAAAAGCTCGAAGCCCTGCTGGATGAATTCCGTCTGCATCATGTACGCAAAAACAATGGTGACTCCCTCAGTGGCGGAGAACGTCGCAGAACAGAAATAGCCCGGGCACTGGCAGTAGACCCCAAGTTTATTTTACTGGATGAGCCTTTTGCCGGTGTTGACCCCATTGCAGTGGAAGACATTCAGGCCGTAGTTGCCCGGTTAAAATATAAGAACATCGGTATTTTGATCACCGACCATAACGTAAACGAAACTCTTTCTATTTGCGACCGTGCTTACCTGCTTATTGATGGTAAGATCTTTCAGCACGGAACAGCTGAAGAACTGGCCGAAAACGAGCAGGTGCGTCGTTTATACCTGGGCCGCAACTTTGAATTAAGAAGAAAGGATTACCTGCACGAAGAAGCGCTCAAAGCAATGGAATCGTCGTCGAAGTGATAGCACTCCGGTTATATAAAAAATCATTATATAATTAGATCTGCAGGCCAGTATTAATACAGGTGGAAAGACTTACGCGGTTTTATTCCCCAAATTCTTTATTTTGCCGAAAGTGAAACTGTTGTCGCCTGCCATATCATCTTTGGCCCGCATGCGTTTATGGCGTATTGAAGGGTGGAAAAGCAATCCGATAGATGCTCAGAGAGAAGTATTACAGGATTTAGTTACCTCCGCACAATACACCGAATTCGGCAGAAAATACAATTTCTCCGGACTGTTTAATATTAAGTCGTACAAACAGACAGTACCTATTCACGAATACGAAGACCTGCGGCCGTATATACAACGTATCATGCATGGCGAGCAGAACCTGCTTTGGAATACACCCGTATACTGGTTCGCCAAAAGCAGCGGTACTACCAGCGATAAAAGCAAATTCATTCCTGTTACAGGCGAAAGTCTCGAAGACTGCCATTATAAAGCAGCCAAAGATGTACTTACATTATATTATCAGTTCAATCCCGATTCAGATCTGTTAACCGGTAAGGGACTGGTTATTGGCGGAAGCCATACCATTAACCCGCTGAATGCCGATGCGCAGTATGGCGATCTCAGTGCCGTACTATTACAAAATTCTCCTTTCTGGGGGCATTGGCTGCGAACCCCCGATTTGAGCATTGCCCTCATGGATGAATGGGAAAGCAAAATAGAAAAGCTGGCCTTCAGTACAATAAAGGAAAATGTTACGTCCATTTCAGGTGTGCCTACCTGGACATTGGTTTTATTTCGGCGTATACTGGAACTGACCGGTAAATCTACCATGGCCGAAGTATGGCCGCATCTTGAACTATACATGCATGGCGGCGTATCTTTCACGCCATATAAACAACAGTTTCAAAAACTGATTGGTAAGCCGATCAATTATCTTGAAATGTATAATGCCAGTGAAGGCTTTTTTGCGGCTCAGGATATACCGGGTTCAGACGGTATGCTGTTGTTTACCGATCATGGTGTTTTCATGGAGTTTATGCCCATAGAAGAATATGGAAAAGCTAATCCCGAAACCATAGGACTGCAGGAAGTTGAACTGGGAAAAAACTATGCTCTCGTTATAAGCACCAACGGAGGCCTATGGCGTTACCTGCTGGGCGATACCATTCAGTTTACATCGTTATATCCTTTTAAAATTAAAGTAAGCGGCCGTGTTAAACACTTTATTAATGCTTTTGGCGAAGAAGTTATTGTAGATAATACCGATAAAGCCATAGCATTGGCCAGTGAAAAAACAGGCGCCGTGGTAAACGATTATACGGCCGCACCTGTATACTTCAGCGACAGCGGCAATGGCGGTCATGAATGGCTGATAGAATTTGAAAAAGAGCCCGCCGATCTGAGCCATTTTACCGTCGAGCTGGATGCTGCCCTGAAAAGTATAAACAGTGATTATGAAGCCAAACGCCATAAAGATATCGCTCTGCGCAAACCGCTGGTAAAATCGTTACCTAAGGGCGTTTTTACTACCTGGTTGAAAAGCAAGGGAAAACTGGGCGGTCAGCACAAAGTTCCCCGCTTAAGCAACGACCGGAAATATATCGAAGAAATACTTGCCCTGTAGCCGCCGAAGGCGGCATTTTTCGCCACAGACTACACAGAAGCAACGTCAACTCCAAATTAATATCTATAAGTCTAAGCAGGTTATTCGTTAATCTCGAAGGTCCAAAATGAATTTTTGTATTGATTCGTGTTTATCTGTGTAATCCGTGGCAAAAAAACCTGAGCGTAGCGAAGGATCTTTTCCTGTACTTTTGCTCACCCAAAATAGATACTATGAAATTACTGGAAGGAAAAATAGCCATTGTAACCGGAGCAGCCCGGGGCATTGGAGAAGCTATTGCTTATAAACTGGCTGAACATGGTGCTCATGTAGCTTTTACCTATGTTAGCGACAGCAGTGCTGAAAAAGCCGCCCATCTTGAAGAAAAAATAAAAGCATTGGGCGTTAAATCAAAGGCGTATAAAAGCAATGCCGGAAATTTTGCCGAATGCGAAACGTTTGTAAATGATGTGATAAAAGAATTCGGCACCGTAGACGTATGCGTAAACAATGCAGGTATTTCAAAAGATAATTTATTGCTTCGCTTAACACCTGAGCAATGGGATGAGGTAATGAACGTAAACCTTAAGAGCGTTTACAACATGACCAAACAGATCATTCGCCCCATGATGAAAGCGAAAAAAGGATCTATCATAAACATGAGTTCGATTATTGGCGAACGTGGTAACGCCGGTCAAAGCAGCTATGCCGCCAGTAAGGCTGGTATAATCGGGTTTACCAAATCTGTTGCACATGAACTGGGAAGCCGCAATATCCGCTGCAATGCTATTGCGCCGGGTTTTGTTGAAACAGATATGACCCATTACTTAAAAGATGGTGATGGCGCCAAAGCATTTTTGGAAAAAATTCCTTTAGGCCGTTTTGGTAAGGCAGAAGAAATTGCCGATACTACATTGTTCCTTGCTTCTGACCTCAGCGCGTATATAACCGGACAGGTAATAAGCGTTTGCGGCGGCTTAAATATTTAAGATCGTTTAACTTTTTAGTAATAGGGTGCCTAAAAGTACGAGGCACCCTATTTTTATTAGGGCAAGTGATAGAGCCCGGTAGTCATTTATGCGATTCTAAAGTCGTCGTTTGTTTTTGATGCTTCCTCTTTTATCAGATCTTAATCTTCCGTGTTTTTAGATAGTGATGCCATAGCATCATGGCTGCAATGGAACGGTATGGCCGCCATGGTTCTGCCAGCAGCAGCAGATCGGTTTTTGAAGTACCGGCCGGTAATTGCTTTACTTCTTTCAATGCATTTACCATGGCCAGATCGCCGATGGGAAATATATCAGTCCGCTGCAGGGCAAACATGAGGTATACATCTGCCGTCCAGTCGCCAATGCCTTTTATCTGTTTCAACGTGTTGCGCACATCTTCATCATGACTGGCAGTGAGTTTTTTTAATTGTATTTTTTTTGAAATGAATGCTTCCGCAAGATGCCTTGCATACACCGTTTTTTGCCGGCTGAAATAACAGGCTTTTAATTCTTCATCGGTTAGCTGCAGCAGATTAGCGGGCGTAATAGTACCCAGCTTTTCCTTTAGTTTATTGAATGCCGCTTTTGCCGATGCCAGCGAAACCTGCTGCTCCAACACGATATGTATCAGCGTGGCAAAACTGGCCGAACGCGTCCACATAGGCGGATAGCTGTGTTGCTGTAGTATGTTTTTAAAGATTGCATCCCTTTCGGCCAGTTCGTTGCACAGTTGCTGAAAGTTATCGCTGGTAAATTGCATCATGTTATATCATGCACCTCATTATTCCGTTAATAGCGGAATAGTTTGCCGGGATTATTTTGATTTTGCTTTAAATTTTTCAATGGCCTGGCGGGTGAAGGCGCTTAATACCAGGCGTCCGCTTATGGCTGCTCTTTCAAGCAAAAGCTGGTCCCAGTGTTCGGTACCTTTCCAGAACATTTTTTTCATTTCTTCCATGGCCTGCGGATTTGAATGTGCCAACGTATGCGACAGCCTTTGAACAGATTCATCCATATCCTCTTTCGAAGCATGCAGTTCGGCATATAACCCATTACGCTTTGCCCACTCGGCATTGCGCCACATGGTGGCATCGATAGCGAGATTTTTAAACGGAGTCAAACCTATTCTTCTTTCAACTGCCGGTCCTACCACAAATGGTCCGATACCAACGGCCAGTTCGCTCAGTTTAATATCGGCTCCTTCGGTGGCAATGGCGTAGTCAGCGGCTGCTGCAAGTCCAACACCACCACCAACACATTTACCTTGAACACGTGCAATGATAAATTGCGGACATTTGCGCATAGCATTAATTACATGAGCAAAGCCACTAAAGAACTCTAAACCCTCCGATGGCGTTTTAATGGCTACCAGCTCATCGAAAGAGGCGCCTGCACAAAATGCTTTTTCACCTGCCGACCGCAGCACAATTACTTTGGTATCTTCATCATTACCGGCTCCGTGAATGGTTTGCGCCAACGCCTCCAGCAAAGCGGATGGTAACGAATTACTTTGCGGATGAAAGAATTCAATCGTGTTAATACCGTTATGGTCTATATGTGATGTTACATATCCTGTAGACATAAAATTTGTTTTAGCAAGCGTGAGGGAGATTCCTACTCCAAAGTTATTAAATAGGCACAAATACAGTTGCACTAAGAGCTAAAAGGGCAAAAGAGAAAAAGAGATTTCTGAAAAACCTCCTTTTCTCTTTATACTCTTATACACTCTTAGCCTTGATTCTTCTTTCTCACCATTGTTAATATAGTAGCTATTGCTACCGGTTCGCCGGTTTGGTCGGTTACCTGCACAAGCCATTTAACAATGCCTTTGGCAATGTCGTTTTCATCTTTCTTTTCCTGCTCGATTTTTTCTTTGCAGGTAAGCTGCACGCCAATGGTTGCGCCTGCATATACAGGCTTCAGAAAACGGCATTCTTCCAAACCATAATTCAATAATACCGGTCCTTTTTTGGCATCGACAAATAAACCGGCTGCAGCGCTTAAAATAAAGTAACCATGCGCTACCGGTTTTTCGAAAATGGTGCCATCGAGCGACGTGTGATCGGTATGCGCATAAAAATGATCCCAGCTAACGTTGGCAAAGTTTACAATATCAGATTCGGTAACAGTGCGTTTATGTGTAACGATGGAATCGCCCACCTGTAGTTCTTCAAAATATTTTCTGAATGGATGTTTTTCTTCTTCACGTGTTTGACCACCTGCCTGGTATACATTGGTAACGGCTGTAACGGTAGTAGGTGATCCCTGCAAAGCTACCCGTTGCATATAATGAAGCACACCTCGCATACCACCCATTTCTTCGCCACCGCCGGCGCGACCAGGGCCGCCATGAATAAGTAATGGCAAAGGAGAACCATGTCCTGTACTTTCTTTGGCGCACTCGTTATTCAGTACCAGTATTCGTCCGTGATGAGTAGCGGCTCCCAATACAAATTCTTTGGCAATGGAATTACTGGCTGTAACAATAGAACAAACCAGCGATCCCTTTCCTTTTTTGGCCAATGCAATTGATTCGTCAATAGATCTGTAGGGCATAATGGTGCTAACCGGACCAAACGCTTCTACGCTATGCACTGCTTCATTGTCGAACGGTTGCTCGTTTTTTAATAACAGCGGGCTCATAAAAGCGCCCTTTTGTGCATCGGCATCAATTACCTGCACGCTGTCTAATGACCCGTATACGATTTGCGAAGAAGCCAGTAGTTTTTGTACCTGGGCTTTTACTTCTTCACGCTGGCTTTGTCCGGCGAGAGCGCCCATGCGTACCTTTTCATTTTCAGGATTGCCAATGGTCGTTTGACTAAGCGCTTTGCCCAGAGCCAGCCAAACATCTTCCATTTTATTTTCCGGAACAAATATGCGTCGGATAGCGGTACATTTTTGTCCGGCTTTTGCAGTCATTTCCCTGCGTACTTCTTTTATAAAAATATCCCATTCCGGCATCGAAGGCATTACATCTTCACCCAATACAATACAGTTAAGCGAGTCGGCTTCCATGGTAAATGGAACATTCTCAGCCAGCACATGCGGGTTTGATTTTAATTTCAAACCGGTTGATGCCGATCCGGTAAATGTGATCACATCCTGTGAAGTAACATGGTCGAGTAAATCGCCTGCTGAACCACATAGCAGTTGCAATGATCCTTCGGGTAAAATGCCCGATGCAATTATTTCCTGCACTACCGCTTCGGTAAGATAAGAGGTAATGGTAGCCGGTTTAACAATTGCCGGCACACCAGCCAGCAAATTCACTGCAATTTTTTCCAGCATACCCCATACGGGGAAATTAAAGGCGTTGATATGAATGGCTACGCCTTCTTTCGGCACCATAATATGATTACCTATAAAAGAACCGCCTTTGCCCAATGCAATAGCATCGCCATCTACATAAAAAGATTCGTTGGGAAATTTGCGTCGTAAAGAAGCATAAGAAAATAAATTACCAATACCGCCTTCAATATCTATCCAGCTATCGGCTTTGGTGGCGCCGGTTTTATAACTGATTGCATAAAATGTAGAAAGATGATTGCGAAGGTGCAGAGCAAGGGCCTTTAACATGAGGCCGCGTTCCTGAAAAGTAAGTTTACGTAGTGCAGGGTTACCGGTTCTTCTTCCGTATTCGAGGATAGCGTTGAAATCAAGTCCGTGGGTTGAAGCATAGCCTATCACATCGCCGTTCACAGCATTATACAATGCCTGCCCGTCCCCGTCGCCGGTAATCCACCGGCCGGTTACGTAGTTGCCCAGTTTTTTCATGTAAAATGTAGTTTTTGTTTTTTTCAATGGCGCTTTTCGTCAATCGGCAGTCGTCAATCGGCAGTTTGAAATAATACAAACCACAGATGATGTTACATCGGTTATCAGAAATTACATTCACAATTGCCGACTCACGACTGCCGACTGCCGATTGCTATCTGATAATAATCGCTGCTGCTAATGTAGCATATCCGCGGCTAATACCATCAAACCTGAAGGTGGTATAGCTCAGCTGCACATTTAAACGGTTGGTTTTTTGAGGAAGGTTAATACCACCGGCAGCTCCATAGGCAAAACTGTTTTTGGGAGACGGCATATTGTTGAGTAGAAAATACACGGCTCCGGCGCGTGCTGATGCGTAAATATTTGAAACGGGGTAGAATTTCACTCCGGCCAGGATCGGTATGGCGTATGACTTATTTTTGGAATCTGTATAAATGGCCTTATCACCTGTAAAATAATTGTACGAAGCCTCGGCCTCAGCACCAAAGTATTTGGTAAACATTTTTTCAGCGCCTGCAACACCGCCTACACCAACATTATTGGCAGTAATATTCGATAACCCAAATGAAACGGTAGCTCCCAGTCTGTATAAGGGGTTTGGCCTGTATTGCGCAGTAGCAGTTGTTACGAACACAATCAACGCCAGAAAGGTAAGCCGGTAACAATTTGCCATTAATATTGCAGGATTATGGTGCGAAAATAGTTTAAACGCCATAATAAAACGGATTTTAGGGGTCGGGCGTATAAAAGAAGTTAACTTTGAAGCACTTTTTTTACACATAAAAACGAACCTGTTTATGCTCCGGTTATTCTTCGTAATTATTTGTATAGGAATACTTATCACTGCCTGTAACGACAACGCATCCAATACAACCGATCGCAAAAATGGTTATACCACTGTTTTAAAAACAAAGGAAGATTCATTGTATCATGATGTGGAAGAAGGGCATAATGCAGGAATGGCCAAAGTGGGTAAACTGCGTAAAAATATGGACGAAGTACAGCGCCGGCTCGATAGTGTTAATAAACTGCCTGCGAAAAAAGTTGATGCCAGCTATAAGCAATCCCTGACCGATCTGCAGAAAGACCTGAATGATGCCAATAACGAAATGAACACCTGGATGGATGGCTTTAAACCTGATTCTGCCGCTGGCAATCACGATCAGCGTATTCAATACCTTCAGTCAGAAAAAGAAAAAGTTACCGCTGTAAAAGAGCACATGACTTCCAGTTTGCAAAAAGCCGATTCGCTGCTGAAGAAAAGTTGAGATATGGCACATATGCATCAATGCAACGGTTATTTATAACCGGGTGTCAAAAACAGAAAAAGAATGAGGCATATTTTTCTGTTAACCGCGATCCTGTTTTGCTTATCCTGTTCACGTCATAAGTCAGATAATGGTTGTCCTGAAGACACATATCGGTATAAGAGTTTGGCCAATAGTAAAATAGATACCCAAACAAACAATTCATACGTTTCATACAACATCACGAGTGGCGATAAACTGGTTTTTCAATACCAGCATATTAACAACATCTGCCAAATACCCTCAGATGGTGGTTATACCGAAACCCTTGTATTTGAACTACCGGCTGGAAGCAGCGGTTTTTCTGTATCGGACCATGATTTTAAAAATATCAATATCTGGTATCGCATGAGTTGCTTTTGCCCTAAAACCAGCGACTCACCCATAGAACAGGGAACTCTTTCAGGCCATAAATCGGGTACCGGTGTATGGCATGTTCAGGGAAGCGTTACCATTCCCGGCAAAACCGGAACAATCAGCATCAATGCAAATTTCCCAACCGAGTGATCACCAGGCAATAAACAATAAGCAATGGGCAATCATTTTTCTGTTTGTTATTGCCCATTGCCAATTGTCAATTGCTCATTGATGCCATACTGTCATCAAAAATTGTTCTGGTAAACAATTTGCCACCTTTTTTTCATGCAAACGATTAACACACCAGTACAATTTATCCAGCACACAGAACATACCGATCTGGATTTGCTGGATGCTTATTCAAAAACCATCACGGGCGTTGTAGGTTCTATAGCCGAAGCGGTAGTACACATTGAAGTGTCTAAAAAAGTGGTAGACCGTCGCACGCGTCAGGAGCGAACGGCTGATGGCAGTGGTTCGGGCTTTATCATTTCTTCAGATGGATTTATTGTTACCAATCACCACGTTATAGAAAATGCGGCCTCCATTAAAGTATCGCTGGCCGATGGCCGAAAGGTAAATGCCGAATTAAAAGGAAGCGACCGCAGCACGGATATAGCAGTTCTTAAAATATATGAGAACAGTCTGAAAGCATTGGCCTTTGCCAACAGCGACCAGCTGCAGGTAGGACAAATTGCCATTGCAATCGGCAACCCGCTCGGCCTGCAACATACGGTTACTGCAGGCGTGGTAAGTGCTCTGGGCAGAACCCTGCGAGCCTCTGACGGACGGCTGATCGATGACATTATTCAAACCGATGCATCGTTGAATCCCGGTAATTCAGGAGGTCCGCTGGTTAACTCGCTAGGCCAGGTTATAGGCGTCAATACAGCCATGATCCCTACGGCACATGGAATTTGTTTTGCCGTATCCAGTAATCTTGCGGCTTATGTAAGCGGTAAACTGATCATGCAGGGAAGAGTAAAGCGGGCTTATCTTGGACTGGCAGGCCAATTGGTGAATCTTACAGAACGTATGATTGCCGCCAACAGGCTTGAACGGAAAACCGGCGTGTATATTTCAGAAATAGAGGCCGATGCTCCGGTTTACAACAGCGAATTACACAGGGGAGATATTATTGTGGGATTTAACAACCATCCGGTTGCTTCGGTAGATGACCTGCACAAACAGCTAAATGAACAAACGATCGGGCAACGTGTGGAAGTGCAGGTATTGAGGGGTGGGCATAAGACAACGATTTCGGTTATTCCGGGAGAAATGAAGTAGCCCGGTTGTAGGTTATAAGTAGTAAGTTTTTAAAGGCACTTACTACTTATAACTTATTATTTATGTGTCTTAAGCAGGTTGCTTCGCTTCTATCTGTTCGCAAAGAGCCTGGAAGATTTCATTGATACTTCCCTCACCTGTTATGATAGCTACTTTATCAAATTTGGCATAGTAGTCAGCTACTATGGCCGTTTTCGTTTCGTATTCTATCAGGCGTTTGCGAATAACACTTTCATCGCGGTCGTCGCTGCGGGAAGAAGTTAAGCCTCTGTTCAGCAGTCGCTTTACCAGTTCTTCCTGACCTACTTCCAGCGCCAGCACCAGGCTGATCTCACTGCCTTTGCTGGTCAGTAAAGCATCCAGTGCTTCGGCCTGCGCTACTGTTCTGGGGAAGCCGTCGAACAAAAAGCCTTTGGCACCGGGGTTGGCGTCGAGAGCCGAACCGATCATTCCGATCACCACTTCATCGGGCACAAGTTGTCCCCTGTCCATAAAGGTCTTAGCTTCAATACCTAATGGGGTTTGATTCGCAATTTCTTTACGCAACAAATCGCCGGTAGAAAGGTGAATCCATCCATACTTTTCTATCAGTTTTTCTGACTGGGTTCCCTTACCGCTACCGGGAGGTCCAAATAATATAAGATTAAACATGATTTTGGTTATATTATCCAATTGTGTGAGTGGACAAATATAAATCAACCCTATTAAAAATCCCTTTAGAATACAGGCTTTCTGATTAAAATTATTTAATACTAATAGGTTTTTGTTGTCGCAGAAGCCGCGGATGGCGTGGATTTGCGCAGTTTTTGAAAAAACGAACCACTCTGTCTGAACCAGGATTTATACGATTGGCAGGATTTACAGGATATAAGTCTACGATTTATAAAAAAAGATTGAAAAAATATATCGAAGTAGAGGAATCAGGTGAATCGCTTAAAATCCTGGTTCAGACATCAACGAAATGTTAAGGGTATGCCATCTGTCATTTAGCACACATCCAAAGGCTTCGGGCCTTCGTAAATTTGAGTAAACAATAAAATATGAAGCGCGTTTTACAGTGTTTGTCGCTTATGTTGCTGACGGTGGTTTTGCAGCAATGCAGTTATTCTCAATCTAATACAACGAAAAAAATAACTATGGATACAACAAAAAAGAACCCGGTTTACTCGCGTACCGATTCTTCGAAAGTGAATATCAGCGATGAAGAATGGCGCAAAGTACTACCGGCCGATGTATACGCCATCGCGCGTGAAAAGGGTACCGAAAGACCCTGGACCAGTAAATACGAAAATTCGCATGAAGTGGGAACCTATTATTGCGCTGCCTGCGGTAATCCCTTGTTTAAAAGCGACACCAAATTCGAAAGCGGTTGTGGCTGGCCCAGTTTTTATGAGCCTATCAGTAAAGGCAGCATTATTTATGCCCCTGATAATTCGTACGGAATGACCCGTACCGAGGTAATGTGCGGCCGTTGCAAAGCACATCTCGGGCATGTTTTTGATGATGGCCCGCCGCCCACAGGTTTACGGTACTGTATTAATGGCGTGGTGCTGGATTTCGAAAAAGCCCAGGCTGCTGAAAAAAAGTACAAGGAAGGCGGCGAAAAAAAGCAGTGATCTGAAAAATTGCAAAAAACAAATATCAGCCCTCTGAAAAACCCCAGTATCAGGCTTGTATTCGGTTTTTTGAAATTCGAAATTTCTGTTAAAAAATTATAAAAAATCTAGTGTTAGGCTTCAAAAAGAGCAATAAAGTCAAGTGTGTTTTTTGTTTTTTGAAATTTGAAGCCTGGCATTTGGAATAATATCTAATAAAAAGCAAAAATGAAAATAATAGCAACCTTCTATAGAAGGATATTGTTATTAAAATAGCGACTGGGGTTCTCTAACCACCGGTCAATTTTTGCTTGTAATAATAGCGTGAAGGTGGCAGTCCTGTTTTACAGGGCTGCCTTTTTTGTTTACACACTTATATTTGCGGCATGAATAAAAAGAAAACGGTATTGCAACAGGTACCCGTTCAGGATTATGCAGCAGAAGGGAAAGCCCTGAGCAAAATAGCCGGTAAAGTGATCTTTATTGAAGGTGCGGTTCCGGGCGATGTAGTGGATGTACAGCTCTCAAAGAACAAAAAAGAATGGGCCGAAGGAAAAGCCGTTCATTTTCATAGTTTGAGTGCCGATAGGGTAACCCCGTTTTGTGGTCATTTTGGGGTTTGCGGCGGATGCAAATGGCAAATGCTGCCTTATGAAAAGCAACTGCAATACAAACAAAATGAGGTTGAACAAAATCTGCGTCGTATTGGCAAAGTAGCGCTTCCATCCATTCAGCCGATCATTGGCTGTACCGAAACCGCCCGCTATCGCAATAAACTGGAATTTACATTCAGCAACAAACGGTATTTACTGCCTGAAGAAATTGCTGCCAAAGAGGTGATCAATCAGGAAAATGCCCTCGGTTTTCATGTGCCCCGCTTGTTTGATAAAGTTATAGACATTACTACCTGTCATTTAATGGCTGAGCCGGTAAATGCCATTAAAAACACTATTCGCGAATTTGCCCGTGAACATAACTATGCTTTTTACGATATCAGGTTTCACAATGGCTGGTTACGTACGCTTATTGTTCGCATTGCCACCACCGGCGAAGTAATGGTGAATGTTTGTTTTGGATATGACGACGAAAAGGAAAGGATCCGGTTATTCGATCACTTACTGAAAACGGTCCCTTCTATTACTACCCTGTTATATACAATCAATCCTAAAAAGAACGATACCATTTACGATCTGCAGCCGCAGGCATATTATGGCAAGGGATATATCATTGAAAAATTAGCTCCCGGCGCCGGTGAAAAAGAACTGCAGTTTAAGATTGGTCCGAAATCGTTTTTTCAAACCAATACCCGTCAGGGCGAAAGGTTATACCAGGTAACGCGCGATATGGCCTGTTTAACCGGTAACGAAACGGTTTACGATCTGTATTGTGGTACCGGAAGTATTGGTCTTTTTGTTAGCAGCAATGCCAAAAAAATTATCGGCGTTGAAACTGTTCAGGAGGCTGTTGAAGATGCTCGCGAAAATGCAGCTCTTAACCATATTGACCATGCGCAATTTTTTGCAGGAGATGTAATTGACATTTGTACTACTGAATTTTTTCAGCAGCACGGCAAGCCCGATGTGGTAATTACCGATCCGCCCCGGGCCGGGATGCATGAAAAGCTGGTAAATAAAATTCTTGAAACAGCTGCGCCCCTTGTTGTGTATGTAAGTTGCAATCCTGCCACACAGGCCAGGGATCTGAATCTGCTGGGCGAAAAATATGAAGTAACGGCAGTGCAGCCCGTAGATATGTTCCCTCATACACATCATATTGAAAATGTTGTGCAACTGAGGTTGAAGCCGGAAGTCTGAAGTCGGAAGGCCGAATGCTTTCTTTCCGACTTCTGACTTCTGACCTCAGACTTCTGATTCTAATAAAATTGTTAACATTCCAGTTATTCCATGAAACATACCGAAATTCACATTTTAAATTAGCAGGATGGCAGATATTCGAATGCGGGGCTTTAATGCAATTCCGCCGGTAATAAAAAATCTGATTATTATTAATGTGCTGGTTTGGCTGGCAGAATTAACTTTTGGTGAAGGGTTTGTAAGTGCTTTATCTCTCCATTTTTACAAATCACCCGAGTTCGGTATATGGCAATTAATTACTTACATGTTTTTGCATTCGCCACAAATGCTCACTCATATTCTTTTCAATATGTTTGGGTTATGGATGTTTGGCTCAACACTCGAAAATTTGTGGGGTAGCAAACGATTTATTCTCTTTTATTTTATTTGCGGAATTGGGGCTGCTTTAATGCAAATGGCGGCCTCGGCAATAGAAATGAATATTCTTATGAACAATTTGGCCCAGGGAAAAATATTGCAGGCGGAGTTTATTGAACGTGGCCAGGATATTTATAACGGCATTGCATTAGGGGCTTCGGGAGCGGTAATGGGCGTTTTTGCCGGCTTTGCGTATACATTTCCCAATACTCCTCTGTTTATAATGTTTATACCCATACCCATAAAAGCTAAATATGTAATGATCGGTTTAATTCTTATTGATCTTTTTGGCGGTATTAATCCAAAATATGGAGGCGGCGTTGCTCACTTTGCACACGTAGGTGGCGCCTTGATAGGGTTTATTTTGGTGATTACCATGAACAGAACAAACCGGCGCAACTTTTATTAATCCCCTTTCAAAACTTTGATGCCCTTTATCTGTTAAATTAACGTGAATCCTTAGCGGGCTACTGCTGACAGTAGTCAGGTACTTGTGCCGGATGTTCAGAAGAAATTCAAGAAGTAGAAAAGATGGCACATTATTTATATTTTATTGAAAGCTTTATATTAGTAGATAGACGTACGTTCGATTATTTGTTGTAAAAGCTGTTTTGTAAATTCACTAAAAATTATTCCGTGCTAAGAGAAGATAGGTATAGGAAAAGATTGGGGCTGGGCCAGGATGGAAATTCCCTGGTAATGTTGATCGCTATTTTAGCCATCGTATTTTGCATATTTAAATTTATATGGCTTGTTTACCAGATAGCCCAACGAAGTGAAACCGCTTTCGATCAGAATATTTTGAACTGGCTGGTATTACCGGCAGATTTTGAAAAAATGATGACGCGCCCGTGGACCCTGCTTTCCTTTATGTTTATGCATAAAGATGTTTGGGATATGTTAGGCAATTTATTGTGGTTATGGGCATTCGGATATATTTTTCAGGATTTAACAGGTAATAACAAGCTCATTCCCGTTTATTTATACGGCAGTTTTGCGGCGGGATTATTCTTCGTTCTGTGCTATAATATTTTTCCTAAACTGGTACTGGCAGCTCCTTCGGTAACATTGATGGGTGCTTCGGCAGGTGTAATGGCGATTGCCATCGCCGCCACCACACTGGCGCCTGATTACCGCATCTTTCCCATGATCAACGGAGGTATTCCATTATGGATCCTCACGGTTGTTTTTGTGATCGTTGATCTGGCCCGCATGGCTGGTCAAACCGGGCCTACCACACAGTTTTCGCACCTGGCAGGTGCAGGCGTTGGATTTTTGTTCATATATCAAATGCGCCGCGGGCGGGACTGGAGCAACTGGATAAACGATTTTTTCGATTGGATAGGAAATTTATTCAATCCGGATAAACAAAGCTGGAAAAAAACAGCTAAAACCGATTTACATTATAAAGCAAAAGGCACTCCTCCGTACAAAAAAATCCCTAACATTACACAAAAAAGGATTGATGAAATTTTAGATAAAATCAATCAGCAAGGATATCGTTTTCTCACCGATGAAGAAAAAGACATTCTGAAGCGGGCGGCAGAAGATGAAGAATTGTAAATTTAAGTATGGCCCGGTTTGTAAGAACATTCACCAAAAGGGTTTGCATTTTTTTAAACATTGTTATAGCCGGCCTTTTTCTGCTGGCTTGTATCAATGCCTGGCTGCATCCCTCTAAATGGTGGTTTTTTTCTCTGCTCGGTTTGGTTTTTCCTTTTTTACTGCTGGTCGTACTGGGCTTTCTTATTTTCTGGCTCATTTTACGGTCAAAATGGGCTGTTCTATCCGCCTTCACACTGCTCCTCGGTTTTTCGAACATACGGGTATTCTTCGGACTTCATTTTACCAGCTCCTTCAAGCCTGAAAAAAAAGATGGTTCTTTCCGCATCTTAACCTGGAATGTGCACTGGTTCGATGAAGCCAACAAAAAAGTAAAAGACCATAAAGATTACCGTAAAAAAATGCTGGCTTTTATTAAAGAGCAGAATGCCGATATATTGTGTTTTCAGGAGTTTTTGGAGTTGGGAAAATCATATACCTACAGCAATACAAACGCAATTGTACAGCTAAACTACCCTTATTATTACCGGGTTCACGATTATGGCACTACCGGAAGGTATCAGGCCGGCGTTGCTATTTTTTCACGCTTTCCGATCATTGATACGCAACGGATCCAATATCCCAGTCCGCGGGCTGCCGAAAGTTTGATAGGCGTAGACGTAGTAGCCGGCGGAAAAAGGATCAGGATCTATACAACCCATCTGCAGTCTGTTCTGTTTCAGAAAAACGATTACCGCAATCTTGAAATTATTAAATCGGCCGACGACAGCATGATTGTCGCCTCTAAGTCAATAATCAATAAACTAAAACTCGGCTATGCCTCCCGCGGTTTTCAGGCCGACCTGGTACGAAACAGGATCGACAGCAGTACTTATCCTGAAATTATCTGTGGCGATTTTAATGATGTGCCCAATTCATACACCTATTTCCGGATAAAAGGGAATCGCCAGGACGTTTTTGTAAGAAAAGGCAGCGGCATCGGGCGCAGCTATACGGCTGTATCGCCTACCCTTCGCATTGATTATATTATGGCAAACAAGGCATTTGAAGTATTGCAATACAATCGCTTTCTGGTTCCATGGTCAGACCACTACCCCGTAGTCGCCGATCTGAAATTCCCGGAAGACTAATAATATCGAATTCTGAATGTTAAATGTTCAATGTCGAAGTGAATTGCCTTTAAATGGTTTTTACTTCGTTATTTGATATTCAGTAAATTGTTATATTTGGCCTATGTCATTCTTCATTTTTCATTCCTGTTGTATCAATTGCGCCGTTCTGGCGGGATAAATTTACTTTTGCATTTACCGGCTTTATTTAACTATCATCAGACTGATTAATGATTTTTTATGAGTGAATTGAAGGTTCTTAATTCTTATACAAGGCAAAAAGAAGTATTTACATCCATAACACCTGGTCATGTGGGCCTGTACGTTTGCGGCCCTACCGTAAGCGGCGAAAGCCATCTGGGTCATGCACGGCCCTACGTAACTTTCGATGTAATTTATCGTTACCTCATGCACCTGGGCTATAAGGTCCGCTATGTACGTAATATCACCGATGCCGGCCATTTTGAAGAAGAAGGAAGAGAAGCCGAAGATAAAATCGCCAAAAAAGCCGTGCTCGAAAAGCTGGAACCAATGGAACTGGTTCAAAAATATACCAACCTGTACCATTGGGGAATGAAGCAACTCAACACCCTCGACCCCAGTATTGAACCTACCGCTACCGGTCATATTGTGGAGCAGATTGAAATGATCAAAAAGATCATCGAAGAAGGATATGCCTATGAGATAAACGGCTCTGTGTATTTCGATGTAAAAAAATATGCTGAAAAATATCCTTACGGCAAACTGAGTGGCCGCGTAATGGACGATCTGCTCGAAACTACCCGCGACCTCGAAGGACAGGATGAAAAAAGAAACAAACAGGATTTTGCCCTGTGGAAAGCTGCTCCCGAAGAACACATCATGCGCTGGGCAAGCCCCTGGGGAGAAGGTTTTCCCGGCTGGCATATTGAATGCTCGGCCATGAGCAGCAAATACCTGGGAGCCGAGTTTGATATTCATGGAGGCGGTATGGACCTGCAGTTCCCGCATCACGAAAGTGAAATTGCGCAAAGCACTATCTGCAATAAACATGTGCCTGCCCGCTATTGGCTGCACAACAATATGATCACCATCAATGGCCGCAAAATGGGCAAGAGCTATAACAACGTGATCAAATTAACTGAGCTATTCAGCGGCAATCATCCTTTGCTTGAAAAAGCATACTCCGGAATGACCATTCGCTTTTTCATTCTGCAAACGCATTACCGCAGCACACTCGATTTTAGCAATGAAGCGCTGCAGGCATCCGAAAAAGGATTGAAAAGATTATGGGAGGCATATGAAGTATTGCAAAAACTGAGGTCAGAAGTCGGAAGCCCGAAGTCAGATAAAGCAGGAAATGCCGAACTGGATGAAAAAATAAAGAAGTTGTTGCTGGAGATGGATGACTTTATGAACGACGACTTTAATACTGCCAAAGTGCTGGCGAATATGTTTGAGCTGGTGCCGGTGATCAATTCGATAAAAGACAAACTTATTTCAATTGATGCGCTGAGCATTGCTACCATGGAGCTGCTCGAAAAATACTTTAAACAATACGTTGAAGATATACTGGGCCTTAAAGGCGACATAGAAAAAGAAGATGGAAAGCTGGAAGGCGTGATCGGCTTATTGATTGAAATCAGAAAAGAAGCCAAGGCCAGAAAAGATTATGCTACTTCTGATAAAATCCGCCAGCAGCTGCAACAGCTGGGCATTTTATTAAAAGATGAAAAAGATGGCGGGGTGAGTTATTCCTTCGCGTAAAATAATGAATGTCGAATGTTAAATGTTCAAAGTCGAAGTGAATTGCCGTAAATGGTTTTTACTTCATTATTCAATATTTGATATTCGACATTCAATATTTAAGAGCCCTGATCATTTCTCTTTTCCCCGGAGGGCCTTGTAACTTTTCGACTGTAAAACCAACAGCCTGTAGTGCTCTTCGCACATCACCTTTGCTGCAATAGGTTACCAGTATACCGCCCGGAGTAAGCCAATTAAATAATTGTTGAAAAACTGCCTCAGTCCATAATTCGGGCTGGGCATTCGGTGCAAAGGCATCGTAATAGATCAGGTCAATAGTGCGGTCTGTTGAAAACTTATCAAGCTCGGCGTTTACCTTCTTTAAAGTAAAATGATCGCTCACGGCAACCGGCTTATTCCATTCACACCGGTACAATAAATCAAATACGGGCTGCAGAGCGGGCTGCAGTAGTGCTTCGCAATAATTCAGCTGTTCAGCAATGGCTGGTTCAAGCGGATATGCTTCTACAGCTTCATATACTATTTTTTGCGACAGTGGTGCCATTTCCATGAACGTGAGCAGGGCGTTTAGACCGGTGCCAAAACCCATTTCAAAAATTGTACATTCGGGATTGGAAGGATGGCCTGATAACCAGTGCTTCAATCCGGCTTCAATAAAAACATGCAACGATTCCTGTATGGCGCCGTGTACCGAATGATACGATACATGCAGCTCAGGTATTTCGATGGAGTGGGAACCATCTTTGGTAACGATCACATTTCGTTGCATATAAACAAAATTAAATCAAACTATGGCTTTGGACTATACCACGCATCTTTCAAAAGACAAAAAATTAAAAAAGATTATCGACCTGCATGGTCCGCGTACCCTTGTTAAACGAAAAAACATTTGTACCTGGCTCTGTGCCTCGATCATGAGCCAGCAGCTTTCTACCAAAGTAGCTAAAGTGATCCATCAGCGATTTCTTGATTTATATGAAGGAAAAGAACCCACGCCTGAGCAGATTGTAGCTACGCCTCCCGAAGTATTGCGCTCCATTGGTTTATCAAATGCCAAAGTAAGCTATGTGCAGAATGTAGCCCGCTTTGCACTGGAACAGGGCATGGACCATCGCAAATTGCATAAAATGGCGAATGAAGAAGTAATTGAATACCTCACGCAGATAAAAGGCGTTGGCCGTTGGACGGTAGAGATGCTGCTGATGTTTGCGCTGAGCCGTGAAGATGTTTTTGCAACCGACGACCTGGGTATTCAAAACGCCATGATCGGTTTATATAAACTGGACCGTACTGATAAAAAGAAATTCAAAGAAGATATGCTTCGTGTTTCACAAAAATGGAGCCCTTACCGAACTTATGCCTGTATGTACCTCTGGCGCTGGAAAGACAATGTTCCGGTGAAGTAAAAATTGCTCGCACTCTTTGGCTCCGCTCAGGGACCACGATTTATATAGATAGTCCTGATGAATCCGATAACTATTGAGATCGAAGGATGCGACTTCGCGCCTTTAAGAGAAACGAATTAATAATAGGTGTAACTACTGCTTGTTTCAAATCTTTTTCCTGCATCAGATCCATTGGTGAATAATAGCGCGCCGGTTTTAGTTATGGGTGCATTATCGCTGTTGTATGTGTAGGAATAATCTATGGTGTAATTAATGCCATCGCCTGTACGTACTTCTTTACGGGGATTATTTTTTTGTATATGTATGCCCGGCAACAGGAACAATTGATCGTTAATGCCGTCGTGCCAAAGCGTAAATTCCTCTACATTGATCTTGTCGTCGTACTGGTCGTATTGCGTTGTATATGTAGCTTCAGTTTGGAAGTCGGTGGGTGGCCGGTGTTCTGTGATATCTTTTGCATTGCCGTCGGGGAAATAAGTGATGGCTAATGTGCGGTAAGTAATATAACCAACGTTGTCTACTTTGCGAAGCCACTCGATATTTGTATTGAGCTGATTGGTGTAAGTAAAAATAACAAGTCGGTAAATACCCGCCGTTCGGTTTATATATTTAATCAGTCCCACTTTGCCGGCGTTGTCATATACATAGCGCAGGGTATCGTGGCTGATCCAGTTACTAACCCGCATTTCGCTGATGTTTTTTCCATCATAAATTACGTCATATACGAGCAGATCTGCATTAAATGAAGCTTTGATCACCTGGCTGTCGGCCCCATATTCAAAATGATAATAAGGGTCAGGCAGGTGCGCCTCGGTTAAATCTTTCAGCAATGCTTTTTTAACCGGAGGCGGTGGTGTAACGGGCGGTGTTGATGTATGTTTTTTGCATGAGATCACAGTGATCGCAGACACTACAAATATCCAGGCAATTCCCAGGCGCATATTTTTTGAATTTGGCAACAAATGTATCTGACCTGTTATAAAATTTTCAGTGAAAACTATTGAATGGCAGAAGTGGATATATGAAGGGCGGCTTTTCCGGAAATATTGAAATCGAAGAAAAGGTAATGCTGGTCGATCAGCCTTGCTCATTCATCGCATCAGGTCAGCGTTTCAGCCTGATAAGGGTTTTTGTTATCAGAATGTAAAAGGCGGCAGAACAGGAAAATGTCATTAAACCTTCTATCTGAAATTGCTTCCCATGCAAAAAAAAGAGCTATGCGTAAAGGAATACTTTTGGGGATCATATTAGTGGCCTGCTTTTATGATGGTTTTTCCCAGTATGGAGGTTATGGAGGTCGCTGGGGCGGTGGTTACGGCGGCGGAGGTTATCGCCGGCAGCAGCGCCAGCAAGTGATCGACTTCACCCCTTCACTCGATGTATCTGTTGGTTATGGTTTTCCCAATCTCGACAAGTACATGCTCAACGACTTTTATGGCTATTATTCCGGAAGCGCTACACAAACCGGACCTATCATTGCCAACGTTGATTATCATTTTAACCCGCGGATGGCTGTTGGTATAATGGTAAATTATGGTAAGGTAAGTCGCCCTTATTACAATTATGGCACCGGCATGCAGGATTTCACAGGAAGTATAACCAACACGGCAGTATTGCTGAACTTTACACGGTATTTGGGCATGTCGCAAAAAATTATGCCTTATACCCGAACAGCAATCGGCTTTAATACCGGTCAAAGCAAATACGTTGCTGCCGACGGATCGAAGTTTGAAAACACAGATGATGGTACATCGCTCGCCTATCAGGTAAGCTTAGGTGTTAAATTCAATGTTACACAACACGGTGGATTTTTTATAGAAGCAGGATATGGAAAATATATTGCAGCAGCCGGATTATCGCTGAAGTTTTAGTAATTTCCGAGATACACTTTAAAGCCCTTCAGATCTTTTTTTCTGAAGGGCTTTTAGTTTTTAACACCTTATGCTATGCGTAAAAAAACTACTTATATTTATCTGTAACAAAAACTGCTAAAGACCTATGCAAACTCACACTTTTGTAAAAGAACAAACCGGCCAATGGTTTATTGATCTTCCTGACTATCTGGCTAACGGAGGCCAGAAAGGCGACCTTCAAATGGTAGAAGGTGCAGATACTATGCTGGATGTTATAGCCAATGGACACCACAAGGTTACTCTAACAATGGCTGATGAACCCTTTGAAAAAGCAGATGAAGTAATACTGCTTGAAGTGTGCGACCCCACGATTGGCGGCGGCATTTATCTGCTGGAATCTTTCGAAGGAAAAAAAGTAAACCAGCATATGTGGTTATGTGCCGTTACTGAATTTGTGTTTGGTTATTTGCCTGAAAAGATCTTTGTTAAACGCGCCTGACTGAAAGGTTAGATCAGAACAGAATTAGCTGCCAGGACATATTGTATTTGTCAGATAAAAAAGTGAATTTCTTACTAAAGCCATAGCTATCTAATGGCATCATTACATTTCCTCCTTTCGACAGAGCCTGATAAAGTGTTTCAATTTCAGTTTCTGTTTCGCAATTTATACATATGGAAATGGATGGGTTAAAGGTGTAATTTCCCTGAGGATCATCTGCTGCCATATATTCTGTACCTGCCAGTGAAAACTGTACATGTTTGATCCAGCCTTTCTCTGCCCCAGGCTCTCCTGGTTCAAACTCTTTTATATGTATTACTTCGCTGTTTTTTAAAAGCGACGTATAAAACCTGGCGGCTTCTTTTGCTTTACCACAATTGTTGCCGGTAAACATCATGAATGGTATTGTCTTTTGCATAACGATTGATTTTAACTGCACACAAAATTACCGGCGGCAGCCTCACCGAAATTGTAAAAATCCGACAGGCGCATTTATTATTGCCATTCAGGAAAACCAGGCATTCGCTCAACGGCTTTACGAAGATAAACACGCGGGCTTGCGCCCGAAAACAGTTTAAAATCACGGATAAAATGCGATTGGTCGAAGTAGCCGAGCGAATAGGCAATATCAGTAAGCGAACGAAATGTGCCCTGCCTTAAAAGCGCCAGCGACATTTGAAAGCGACAGATGCGGGCATACAAGATTGGGGTAATGCCAATATGTGTAAGAAAGAGACGTTCGAGGGAGCGTTCCGAAACGTTGAGATCATGCAGCACGTCACATAATCTTGCGCCCTGTTGTAACGCATCAACGGCATATTGCAGTTTTTTGTGTTCACCATCATAACGGTGTGCCTGCTTCAGTAGGAATGCAGAAATGCAGGAGATCCGTTCCTGTACAGACTTACAGTTCTGTAACTGTTCGGTGAGAGATGTTTTCGCCAGATTAGTAATGCAGCTGTTTTGATCGGTAAGCTCATTGGCATTTATGCCAAATATAGTCTTAAGGGCTGTTGGCTGAAAGGTTACGCCCATCATACGATAAGTACCATTGCTTTGCAGTTGCCCGCATTTTCGGGCCTGCCCAAAAACGAATAACTGTGGTAAATGCTCACCGTCAAAACCTGTAAATGCCTCAGGATTCTCCTGAAAAATTAGGCCGGGTATGCCATTACACATCACCGTAAAGCTTTTTTGTGATATATCGTCCGTATCATTCTCCAGCATCCAGAACTCCCGAACATAATTTTTGAGCAATGGAGGAGGTGCGATTACCTG
>Ga0068855_100002018_pt1 | contig 25188 bp, 41 predicted proteins | sample KBSCornC52_FD_66592 | JGI IMG/M metagenome (GOLD analysis project Ga0068855, IMG submission 66592) | Corn rhizosphere microbial communities from Kellogg Biological Station, Michigan, USA - KBS Corn C5-2 | ecosystem: Host-associated > Plants > Roots > Rhizosphere > Soil ... | reverse complement strand
GCATGCTGCAATTCGTGCAGGCCGATATCGGTCACATCGTCGGTCTTGCCGCCGGTCACGTTGATGCCCGTATCGGGATGGAAGGCACCGCCGGCCGAACCGTAATCGAGCTGGGCATGCACCGGCATCTCGCCGAGCTGGGGATGCGACCGGAACAGCTCCGGGTGGTTGAAAAGCTCGTCCGCGCCGCGCCCCACGTCTTCGGGGCCGCCGAACTGCCCATGCGGGCCGCCCGACGACATCGAAAGCAACTGGTCGCGCGCCGGCTCGGTCAGGCCGGCCTTGCTGTCGTCAATCTCATATTTCCAGTCGCCGTGCTGCTGAAACCAGCCGGTGTCGCGAAGCACGTCACCACGGCTCGCCCCCTTCTTGATCATCGCCTTTGCGAGGCCGAGCGCCTCGTGGTCGGCGAGCCTGGACGCGGCCCCCAGGAAAATGGCTTTCATGCCGGTTCCGACATCGGGGATGACGCCCATGGCATTGAGGCCCGCGCCCAGGTAATCGCCATGCTTGAGGGCGCGGGCGCTGTCTTCGGCCGCAATGCCCGTTCCGGTGAGCGGGAAGGCCCCCAGGAGCGTCATGCTGTCCCGCCGGGCCTCATCGTAGGGCTTGCCGTTGATCGCCGTTGCAGCGCTTCCCATGGCGTCAGCAAGGCGGTCCCGCCAGGAGGGCGAGTAGTTTTCCATATAGAAGCCGGTCGGCGAGGGCGGCGGCTCTGCCTGCCCTGCTTTCCACTTCCGAATGAGATCGTACTTATCCGCCATTGAAACGCCGCTTCACTTTGCCTATATTCAAGCCTTCGCTTTTGAAGGGGTCCGCCATGCTTGAGTTTCTCGGTTTCGTCGCCATCCTCGTGGTGTTCGTTGCGGTGACCGCCGCTGCCGACGCCATTTTCGGTTAATTGAAGCCGCCGGCCGCTCCTGCACCGGCGGTTTTTCCTACCTCCCGCTCCAGGGATTGCTGCATCATCAGCCGCGCCAATTGCGCCCTCGTCGGCACCATCTGAAACGGCATTGCCGGTTGCCTTGCGAGTGACCCTGTCGAGATCAGCCGCACCAAATCGTCGCCCGCATCTTCCGACATACGGTCGGCCGCCATCCGAGCGGCCTTGCCGCCCAAATAGAGGCCGCCAGCAGTGCCGGCACCGACGAGGCCGGCGGTCGTGGGCTCCGCACCGTGCAGCATCGACGCCAAGCCGCTACCGACGCCCAGGGTGTTGCCCTGCACTCCAGCGAGCGGGCCAGAGCCGCCAAAGCGGTTCCCTATGCTGCGCAACAGGTTTTGAGCCGGCGAGCCCTCGACCACCCTTTCCATCTGCGCCAGCTCGGCCGGCGTGTAGGGGTTGAAGCGGCCCGGCTGGGTCGATTTGTCGACCACCGAACGAATGTTCTGCCGGATCGGATTATCAATGTTGGTGCCCGACGCGGTGCTATCCGAGCGCCGCGTGGCCTTGTCGAGCCTCCAGCCGATATCATCGGCAGTGTTGGCGGTGCGCCAGAGCTGGCGGGCCTGCGACCAAAGCGGGCCGACTTGGTCGGCGGGGATCGATGACAGAGCCGGCTGTTGATTGGTCACAAAGCCGTCGATGCCCTGCATGATCATGCCGGCGACGCGGCGCACGTTGCTGTCGGGATTGGTCGCGTTGCTCGATGCCTGGGAACGGATTTGCTGGAGTGTCTCCAGGCTCAAGGGCTGGCCGGCGAGGTCGCGCAAGCGCTGCACAACGCCGTTGTCGAGCACGGCATGCGCGCCCCTGGGATCATAGCCGTTCTGGTTTAGGTGACTAAGCAGGCCGTTGACCAGCGATTGCGACTGGGTGTTGTCGTAAGCGACGTTGCCCTGGTCGAGCTGCTGGTAAATCATCCGCGCCTGATTTTTCAGCTCGTCGGGCGTCGGGCCACGGTTCGCCATGCGCTCGGCGCGGCGCGCGCGGATGCTCGACGGCAGGCCCCGGCCGAGCATGCCCAGGATGCTATGCAGGCCACCGCCGACCAAGCCACCGACGCCGGCCCCGACCGCGCCGCCCTCAAGCGCGCTTTCGGGGTCTTCCGAGTTTTCGGCCGCGCCCTGGATGCCGCCCTGGATGCCGGCATTTTTCACCGCCTGCCACAGGCCGGTTTGCACCGCCGAACGAGCCGGGCCGCCGGAAACGAGCCCGCCAGCGACGCCGGCAGCGGTGCCGCCCCAGCCGGAATTTTTGCGGGCGTCATCCATGAAATCTTGATAGCTGCCGGTGCCGGCTTTCCAGCCCTCGCCGAAGCTCTGCGGCCGGTTCCCAGGGTCAAAGCCCAGGGCACCGTTGATCATCCCGCCCAGGCCCTCGGCGAGGCCGGCGGTCGGCTTCTGCAAACCCAGGGTGAAGGCGTCTTTGAACACGTCGCTTGCGCCGCCGCTATCCGGGCCGCCAAACCCCGAAGCGCGGGCGATCTTGCGCAAGCGTTGCGCCCGAATTTCTTCCGGCGTCGGCTCGGCCGGCACGAGGTCATCGAACGCGCCTTTCGGGCCGCCGGTCTTGGCGGTGCTGCCGGGAATGAGATCGTCAAAAGCGCCTGCCATCAGAGCTTCCCTGGATCAATGCCGTTGTCGACAAGGCGCTTCCGCACGAGGTCGGCCGGCGCACCTTTCTTGATGGCGTCGCGGGCGTCTTGGAGGGTCTGCGCCTCGACCGCCGGGTCGACCACATTCGTTGCCGACGAGGTCGGGATATCCCCGCCCAGCTCTTTAATCCGCGCCGCCTGCAATTCGTTGTGCGAGCGAGCCCGCGCAATCATCACCTCAAGCTGACGCTGCTTGACGGCCGGGTCGATGGTCGGGTCGTTCATGTTCTGCATGAAGCGGGCCATTTCGGTATCGGTGGTCGCGCCTTTGAGCTGTTGCGACATCGCCGTGATGGCTTCCTGGTTCATGATCGAATTGTATTCTTTGGTGCGGTCGGCCATCGCCTTTTCAGCGTCGCCAGTCAGCCCGGCGTTGCCGGCATAGGTTCGAAGGCCGGCGGTGTAGCCGGTCGAAATGCCCTGCTTTAGAAGCTCGTTGGCGCGCTCCAGTTGCGAGATCGCCGAAGTGCTTCCGATATAGTCGTCTTGCGACTGCCAAAGCGCCTTGCGGTCGGCATTCACGCCGGCCGGCGTCGGGATGGCATTCGCCTTCTTGATCGCCTCATCGCGCAAGGCCATCGCTTCCGGCGTCGCCGGGTCGCCATAGGCACCGTTTTTGAAATCCAGATTGATCTCGCCCACGGTCGATTTCGGCACGGCGGCAGCAGCGGCGCGCGCGGCCTCGGCCTGGGTGCGCGCGAAGTCCTGGGAACGCTCTTGCTGTCCCTCTTGGAAACGCTGCGAATTGGTCGCCTGTCCCTCCTGAAAGCGCTGGGCATCTTCGCGGGCCGCGTTGGCGCGCGCCTCGGCACCGGCGGTGTCCGAAACCTGCCACTGGCGGTCCTGGGCGCGCTCGGCATCGTGACGGGCGAGCTGCGATGCCTCACGGCGCGCCTGCACCGCTTCGGCCATCAGTTTCAGGCCAAGGTCGGGGTCCATCGAATAGGCTTGTCCGAGCTGGTCTTGCGACGGGCCGGCGGTCGGGTCGATACCGCCAATGAGCTGGGCGAGCTGCTGGCGCGCCGCCGCCATCTGGTTTTGCACCCGGCCTTGCTGGACGGCGTTCGCGAGCTTCTCGCCGACATAGGCGGCACCCTGCCACGGCGATTGCATGTTGCGGTTTGCCGACATGCTGCCGGCTTGCTCGGCAAGGGCCTTTTGCCGGGCCATGAGCGCGTCAAGCGTCATGCCGTTGACGGCGTCGCCGCCGGTCGGCGTTCCTGCACTGGTGAAAGAGGCAATGCGGGCCATTAGAACAGCCTCCCGCTGTTTAGACGCTGAATTGCCAGGGCAAGCATCTGCCGTTGCTGATCAGCCTGTTGCGTGTCGAATGGTGCCACCGGCGCGGCGGCGTCCAGGCGGGCGGCCTGGGGCGCGACAGAGCGCATAGGGCCGCCGCCACCCCCGCCGGAACCGTAAGCGTCACCCATGGCGCTTAGGCCTTCACCCAGCGAGGCGAGGAAACCTTTCTTCTTTGGCGCGGGGGCGGCCCCTGGAGGGCCTCCAGCCTGCCCGGCCATGACAGAGGCCAGCCCGTTGCGCCCGCCCGCCTGGGGCGGCTGCATGGCCGGATTGACGGGGTCGCTGCCGTAGCCGCCGCCTGCGGCCTCGACAGGGCCTTGCGGGCGCGTCGAGTATCCGGCGGGGTGCATGGCCTCATCGCCCTTCGGACCATCCATGACGGCCGGCGCGCCGCCGCTGTAGGCGGGCGCGTCGCCAGGGCGCTTGCCGATGCCCATAAAGCCGGTGATGCCCTGGGCCTTCGCGCCATACCATTGGCCCCAGCCCTTTTGACTGGCCTCGTTAAGGGCGTAGTCGATGCCGCCCTGCCAATTCTTGGTCGGGTCGATGCCGGCGGCGAGTGCGCGGTCGCCCAGGCCCGCACCGGTGCCGCTCACATAGAGCTGAAAGGGGCCGTAAGAATTTTCGAGTTTGCCGAAGCGCGGGTCTTGGCTGCGCGGTGCCGGCCCCTCGCCATGGCGAAACGGATTGTGCAAGCCGCCTTCACCGCGCGCGACGCGCACGGCGTAATCAGGATCGACGCCGTACAGCGGCGCGCGCTGCCTGATATAGGCCTCGACCTCGGAAACCATTTTACTTGCCTCCCCAGCCGTTGCCGTTGCCGCCAGAACCGGCACCGCGACCACCCCCGCCTTCCCCGCCGCGCATCACCTGGGCGAGCTGCTGGCGCGCTGGCTTCGCCGCCGGTGCTGCGGCCTGCTGCTGCATGGGAGCGCCGATGGTCGGGCGGTTCTGATACATTTGATCGATGGCGGCGAGCATGTCGGGGGTGAGCCCCGTTGACGGGGTCGAGGGGTCGCCCAGGAAGTTGATAAAGCTCGGCTTGAACGGCACCGACTGCCCGTAAGGGGCAACGTTCGGTGGCGTCGGGATATCCGGCTGAGTGTAGTTGGTGCTTCCGCCGCTGGAGCCCATGTCTCAAATCCTCTCTAAAACGGCAGCAGGCCAAGCAGCGAGCCGCCCAGGCCGAAAATGCCCTGGTTGGTCGCGTTCGCGGCCTGCACCTGATTTTGATAATTCTGGCTGATGTAGTCGCCGACTGGAGCCGCATCGATGCCTTGCCGCGAGAACGGCGAAAACTGCGGCACGGTCACTTGACCCATGCCCATCAGCGCCGCGATCTCGTTCGGCAATTGCGAGCGAAGCGCCGTGTCGCTCTGTTGCTGGGCCTGCCGAAGCTGGTTTCCAAACGCGGCATAATCCGAGCCCATTTGATAGCGCTGTAGGGCGGCCTGGTTATAGGCTCCCTGGGCCGCGCGGCTCTCGTCGCCGGATGCCAGATAGGCCTGCATTTGAGCGTCGGTCAGGCCCTCCTGCCGGGTCTTGTCGATGGCCGAATATTGAGCCGAGCCGGGCGTGAGGCCGCGCGCGGCAAGCTGGGCGTCCTGGGCGCTGTTTTGCTTGCCGGCCGTGTCGAGATAGCGGCTCATCATCGCTTTCTCGACGGCGCTCCGGTCGGTCGGCGCTTGGTCCTGCCGAATGTCGCCAGGGGTCGGCGCATTGGACCACCGTTGCCAGCTCGACGGGTCGAGCGAGGTCTTGAACATGTCGGCGAGTTTTGACGAGGCGGTGACCGCCGCTTGGCCCGCATTGCCCTTGGTCTGTGTCTCCAGGCCCAGCAGCTTCATTTGGTCGGGCGACAGCGACGTGGTGCGCGTGTAGCGCGGCACATACTGGGGCTTGCCCTTGGCGTCGTAAACGACCTCGTAGCCGGAATTGGTGTAATTCACCGACCCGTAAGGGTTGACCTCGTTCGGGTTGTTGATGATGCCCGACGCTTCCGACGCGCCCAGGTTTGCGGATTGCTGGGCCGCCGCCTGATCGTAGGGGTTCGGCGGGCTAGGAGTGGAGGCCATGGCGAGTTTCTCCCAAGGGGAAGGGCTGGGGCGGGAGCTGCGCTTGAACGCCGGGAAGGAACCGGCAATCCTCGCGAAGCATGCCGAAAATCAAAGCGTCGCGGTGCCCTTCAACGCCCTTGCGTAGGAAGCCCTCGTAAACGAAGCCCAGGCGGCGCATCTGCTTGATGGCGCGTTCATTGCCGGGCGACACGAGCGCGGTAACGCGCACGGCCTTCGAAAACAGGGCGGTGAAAATCACGCGCAAAAGGCGCGCCGACATAAAGCCTTGATCAACGATGGCGCACGTAAAGTGGACATCGAACCACGTCTTAAATTCGCAAGCGAGAACGCCCATCAGCGAGCCGTCATCGCGGCGCTTGGTGATGCAAAACCAGTGCGGTTGGCGAAAATCGATGCGGCGAAAATCGATGCCGGTTTCTTCCGTCAACAGCTCGACCGCGTCGGCCTCCAGGGGTGCGAAATTCGGCCTCATCCGAAGATGCTCCCCGTTTCAAAAAGCACGTCCCAGCCGGTAAGGGCGAGATCGGCGTTTTGCAGCAGCGCCACGAGGCGCGGGCCGGCGACGCCGCCGATTACCGACACGCCCTGCCAATTCGTAAAGGTGACCATTCCCGACGCCCAACTGTCGACATCCCAGGTCGCCAAGTCCCAGGTCGCGCCCTGGTCGGCCGTGGTGACATCGGGTTGATTGGTCGGCGGCGTGAGGTCGTAATCCACCTTGATATCGATGAACGGCCTGGGGGTGCCGGTCGATTGCAGGTAGGGCTTCACCATCTTGAATTGCTTGATGGCCGGGGTGCCGAAATTGCCCCAGGCCATTTGCACGTCAACCCTGATCGGGGCTCCGTTGTCGCTCAAGAAAGAGCGGGCCTGCTCATAAACCTTGCCGTCATCCGAACCGAAGAAAACGCGCTCGTTAAGCCAGCCCCAGCACCGCGCCGGCAGCGCCGACCAGCTCGACCACTGGCCGCCCGGCATGTTGCGCACCATCTGCCTGTAAACGTTCGGCGCACCCTGGGGCATGTTGCAGTAAATGCGACCGTCCGAAGGGTTTAGGAACGCTTCCCAGCCGGCGCGCGCGCGGTAGGTCGAGGCGGCGAGAAATTCCGCCACCACGTTTTTGTCGGTCTGGCCGAGCTGGTCGGTTTCGGCTCGCATCAGAACCGACATCGGCACAAGGCCGGTCGAGATCAGGACGAACAAATCGCCGCCGTAGTTGACCACCGAATGTTTCGACATCGGGCTGTCAAAGCGGAACACGCCGGAAAGCGTCATGTCGGTGTCGGGGTCGATGCCCGACCAGATTGCGCACTCGCCATTGCTCGTGAAAATCGCAAGCTGGTCATTGAGATTGACTGCCCCGTCAGTGGTCCAGGTGGCGAGCGCGCGGATCGACCCGCCGCGCTTGAAAATCGAGTTGAGCGGCAGATATTTGACCTCGCCGCTTTTGGCCTGGAGGGGCAGGTAATAGACCGCCAGATTGGCACCGTCCGCAAACCAGAGCCGGTTGACGTGCGCGAGCACGATTTGAAACTGAGCGGGGATAATCCAGGGGTCGCCAACGGCAGCGGTCACCGTCTCGTGAACGAGGCCGCCGTTGGTGCCGTCCCAGCTCCAGACGCCTTCCGCGCCGTTGCACATGACGGTGAAATCGTCCGATGACAGATTGGCGAACGAGGTCCAAGACCAGTCATTGAGGGTGAAGCCGCCGACAGGGCCGCCCAGGTCGGTGCCGTCCAGGGTGATCAATTTGCCGTCGACAGCCGCCGCGATGCGCGACGGCTGGCCGTAGAACGGCACCAGCGTTTCCACCTGCTTTGTCGGGTCGCTGTAGGCCCAGGTCAAACCGTAGCCGCCACGGGCGCGGATCAAATTTTCCTCGACCGTCCAGTTGTCGAGCACAACCGCCGTGAGGGGGTCGCCGGTGGCGAGCTTCGAAGACGCGGAAAGGCCCTTCAACGGCGCGCTAATGTGGCGCACGTTTGAAGCGTTGCGCTTGACCATGATCGGTTGCGCGCGGCCGATATATCGGTCGGGAAGCATCCTCACTGGACGCGGCCTCCTTGATAGCCGTTCACCCAGCCGTAAGGGGTGCCCCCGTACTCGCCAGAGCCGGCGGCGGCGTCGAGGTCGAGCACCCGGCCGTTGACGCGCGCGGCGGCCTTGTTGAGGCGCACAACGAAGTCGCGCATTTCCTCGCCAAACTCCAGGCCCTTGGCTTTGAGAAAACGGTACTTGAGGCCGTCAATGGCAAGCCGGGCCTCAAACGCGATCAGGTCGGCGTCGGACGTGATAGCGGCCTTCGGCTCCAGCGTGTCGCCGTCCAAAATCCAGTAGCCGTCGCCCAGGGTTTCCTTGTACGGCTCATCATTCAAAACCTCGTCGGCGACGAGCGACAGCAGCGCAAGCATCTGTGCGATGTCCTGGTCATTGCTGCCGACCGCCGACGAGATCGGTTTTTGCGCAATGCCGATCTCAAGCGAGGCTTGGCTAATGCAATCCTTGACTGAGATCAGCGCCGGCATTTTAGGCCACCCGCATCTTGAGATTGTTGACCAGGGCGTTGGAAGCCGACAGCGACGCCGAAAGCTCTTTCACTTGCTCTTTCAGCACGTCGATTTGCGCGTCGCGGTCGCGCACCATGGCTTCGAATTTGCCAACATTGGCGCTCATGGCGATCATCGCTTTTGCGCGGTCGGCAAGCTCGACAATCTCGCCGGGCGTGTTGTCGCGGCGGCCGGCAAACTTCGCGAGCTGCTCGACCGTGAAAATGTCGCGGTCGGCCAAAAGCTTGAACTGGGCGGGGCTCACAACGGGCCACAGGGCGAGCGGAAAACCTGCCTCGCCTGGGTGCTGCGCACGAGCGCCAAGCTCTTTCAAAAACATTTGGTAGGGGTGCGGGTTTTCTTCGAAATCGAGGTCGGTTGCCTCGTATTCAACCTGCGTGAGCGGGGGCACCGATTTTACGATGCGGACGGTCGGGCGATAGAGCGGCATTCCGTCCTCGCCGGTGCCGTCCAGAGCCCACCCTTCTTTGAAGCGGATAAGCGCTTGGCTTTCTTCGGGCATGTGCAGTCTCTCCTTTGTGATTGTTGGTCGCGGCCCTGGACCAAAGGAAGAAACCAGGGCCGCGACCGGGGCATCGCCGGGTGAGCGACGATCAGACGCCAGTCAGCAGGATGCGGCCTTGCAGCGAGCGATTGGACAGGGTGAGCGCGCCCATGAAGGCGATGTGGCGCGTCACAGCGTCCATGTCGGGCGACTGGTCGGGCAGGTCGAGCGGCTGGAAATTGCGGCCCTTGTAAATCTCGAATTTCATATATTTCGAGTTGAGCATGTAGCCGCCGACGAGGCCGGTTGCGGCACCGTCGAAGACCATGGCGGCCTGCTTGTATTTCAGCGTTTCAAAGCCGAGCGCGCCCAGGCGGGCGTCAGCATAGCGCTGGTTTTCCTGGAGGCCGCTTTCGTAGGTCGAATAGACCTCGCCATCGGCAACCACGAGGTCGGGGTGCTCGGTGCCGCGAATGAGCTTCATCCAAAGCGCATTCATGCCGGCCTTGAGCGCCGGATATTGCAGGCCGGTGGAGCGGGCGATGCTCTGGAATTGGTTTTTCCAGAAGGTCCAGGTCGCGCTGTCGATGCCGCCGACAGTGCCCAGGCCGTCATCGGTGACAAACGCCTTGAGGCCGGCGAAAGACTTCGCCACCGTGCCGTCGCCATAGACGGCCTTGGTGATGTTGTTTTTCATGGTCGCTTCGGCGTTGTCGAGCTTGCCTTCCAGCAAGTTCAAGATGCGCTCGCGGCCACGGTTTTTGGCGAGGTCAGGCCCCGACAGGGTGACGGAAGCGACCGCGTTTGCCGGCGCATAGTCGGCTTCCGAGATCGTCTCTTTCAGGGCGCGCGACAGTAGGTCGGTGCCCGTATACCAAGCGAAGGTTTCTTCGGCATATGCGAGGGGGCAGGCAATCGCCTTGCCGCCATCGATGACGCGGATGCGGTCACCCTGCCGAAGCAGTGCGGTAATCGCATTGGAGTTCGACACGTTGTCGGCAAACTCCTGGTGGTAATTGTTGATGGTGGTCGCCACCAACTGGGTAACGGTAGGTTCGGCCATAGCGGGCTCCTGTTGCCAAGGTCAGGAGCCCGCGCGGGGTCACCCTGCCTTAGAAACCGGCCTCATCGGCTGCTGCCTCAATCGACGCGCGCATTCCCTTCGGCTTGCCATCCCCGTTAGGCCTGCTGACTGGAGCTGTTACGCCCCGCACGTTGCCGCGCACCGCCAGCTTGGCCCGCTCATTCGATCTCTGAGTTTCGACCGCCGACCTTTCAGCCGCGATCATCTGAGAACGAATGGCAGGGGTCGCCCAAACGGCCATGTCGTATGCCTCCTGCAAATCCCGCTGGGGGTTCGCACGAAACAGCTCGATCATGGTCGGCAGCACGGCGTCGAAATGCGGATGCTTGGGCGAGCCCTGGGCGTCCTTTTCGTCCGCGAAGCTGTCGATTGACCATCTGGTTACCTTGAGCACTTCCTGTTGCTGCCTCTCGGCAACAGCATTCTGCATTCTGCCCATCTCGGCCCGAAGGCCTTGAACGTCCGAAAGAGTTTTGCCGATGTGGTCGGCGAAATAGCGAATGGCGGGGTCTTTCAGGTCTTCTTCGGAAAGCTGGCCTGCTGGTCCCTGCCGGTTCATGCCGCTTGCCGCTGGGTCCAGGCCCATGCGCTGCGCCAGCTCTCCGAGCAACTGTTGGCGGACCTGGGGATTGGGGTCCATCGCCCGCCGGTGGAAGCTCGCCCACTGTCCGATTGCATCGAACGGGGACAGGCGAGCCTGTTGCAAAGACCCTTGGATTACAGGGTCACCGAAGATCGGCGCGAGCGACTGGGCGAATTGAACTGCTGTCGCTGCGGCCTGCGTCTTGCCCTGATAGTCCCGCTCCATTTCGGTATGCCGGCGCAACAGGAACGCTTGTCCTGCCGGGTCGAGCTTCGCGAAAGCTTGGCGGTCCTGTTCGGGCCAATGTTGCGGCGGTTGATTGCTCCCTGGGGCTGGATCGACCGGCTTCGCTTGATTGGACGCATTAGGATCGATTTGCGGGGCTGGATCGTTAGATTGCTCGCCCGGCTTCGCTACCTGATCTGCTGGAGCGAAGCGGCCCAAATTATCGCGGGCGCGGCCCTCTTGTCCAGTGGCCGCGCTGTCCGCCGCGTCGGCCGCGTCGGCTTCTTCCACAATGTCGTCGTAAGCCGATTCCGCGATCTCGCGAAGCGACTGGCGGGGGGTTTCAGGCTCTTGGGCTGCTGCCCCGTTAACGGGCGTCTCGATTGCCATTTTTGATCACTTCCTTTTTGCTCGCGGCCCGGCCGCGCGTCGGCGTCGGTAGGTCGCGTGGGTCAACCGCGCCGGCAGCGGTCATGTCTTTTTCGCGCTCACGCCACGATGAAATTTCTTTGCCGGTCACCGGGCTTTCGAAGGGCTCCATTTTCGAAAGCATCGGTGCAGGGAAGGTTGACCGGGTCCGGTTATGAGCCGCCCGGTCAACCTCCGCTTTCGGGTGGAGGGCACCACCCCGAAACACATAAACGGTCATCAGCAATCCGCCGTGCTCATGCTGCTTTTCTTCGGCCGCTTTTCGCGCGGGAGATCGAATTGCCCGACGCCGCCGACATAGCCGCGCTTGCCGACGAGCTGGGGCTTTTTGGTCTTGGTGCCCGGCTTGGTCGAGCCCTTCACAAACTGGGCCTTGTCGTTTTTCATCGCGGCGCTGGGATCAGAGCCGGGCACATCCATGAACGGGATTTTCTTCATCAGCTCGCCTCCAGCGCGGCCTTGCGCGCATACATCAAAGCGGTTTCCAGGTGAGTGGCCGCGATGCTCATCCGCCTGGAGGAAAACGTGTGCTCCTGGTGCTCGCCGGGCTCTGTCGAGCCTTCCGCGTTGTGCATGGCGAGCCGTAGCGCCTCGCCCGCTTCTGTGAGGCGGGCAAGGTGCAGCGTTTGGTTGGGCGTGAGCGGGCGGCCCGTCTCGTAATTGACGGGCACCCCCCAAGCCGTTGGCGCGTCGCGCGGCCCCATCACGTCGCCGTAAAGGTCTGCGGCGAGGTTGCGACGCCGTAGGTGACCACGCGCACCGCCTGGGTGCCGGCCGTCGCCTTGGGCGTCACCAGCGCCGTGAGCGACGTTGGCGAAACGTAGGTGGTCGGCACAATCACGTTGTCGACCGTCACCAGCGAATACGGGGTGAAATTGGTGCCCGTGCAGGTGACCGGGATTGCTGCCGTGCCGTGAACGGCGGTGTTCGGCGAAATGCCCGTGAGGGTGACATTCGGCTTTGCCGTGCTGTAGGGGTCGCGCGGACCAATCCAGCCGCGAAACTTGGTGATGTCGACCGCCAGCGTGAGGCCGAGCGCCTGGGCCTTTAGGCCCTGGTTGCGCGGCGTGTAGTCGTTGGTCGCGTTCGCCGTCGACACGCTCACGTCATCGCCGATCACGCCGCCAAAAAAGGTAATGGTGCGTACCCAAATCGGGGTTGTGCTCGGCACCACCGCCGGCAGGGTCGGCCAATCCTTCGGCGTGATCGACGCAAGCTTGAGCGTCGAAATCGGCGTGTCGTTTGACCGGTTGAGATCAAAAAGGGCCATGGTCAGGTTTCCTTGGGTTTGGCGGCTTCGATTTCATCCGGCGTCGCCTCGCGTTCGGAGATTTCGAATACCGTAGGGCCGCTGCCGTGCATGATGCCGAAAGACCGCTGGACGTTTGAGCCGGGGCCGACAGTGCCCCGGTCCTCGCCGTTGACCTTGACGCTCGAAACATAGTTGCCGTTCGTGGCAACGATGACGGTTGTCGTCATGGCTGGTCCCCCTTCGCGCGCCGGAAGCCATGCGCGGCTTCAAAATCGGCTTCCGGGTCCGGCGGCGAGCCGGTCGGATAGGGATCATTCGGGGCGATGCCCAAATCTTCGATTGTCGCCGCCGGCTCCGGCTGGACGGCCGGGCTCACCGGATCAACCGCGATCTCGACCGGCTCGGCCGGCGTCGGGTCTTTCTTTGCCATGGGTCATGTCTCCTACATCATCGGGGGCGGGCGTAGCGGGGTCACAGGAAGGCCACCAGCGCCGTGGGGCATCGGTGGAGGCCCTGGAGGTCGCGCGCCCGCTGGCGGGCCTCCTGGGGGCGCGAGCGGGGCACCGGGCGGCGCGCCTGGAGGCGCTCCAGGCGGTGCCAGCATGGGCGGCGGTGGCGGCATCATGGCCGCCTGGGCAGCAGCAGCGGCGAGCTGCTCTTGAAAGTCGTTGATCAGCTCGACCACGCCACGCGAGAACCGCACCGGGTGGAGCGCCATTTTCAGCATCTCCAGGCCGAGCTGCACAACCTGATTTGGCGGCAGCATTTGCGTCATGAGCATGCTTTGCACGCCCTGCATGACGAGCTGCACCGATTGCATCACCATCGCCATGCCCTGCTGCTCGGCTTGCTCGTCGGGGGCAACCGTGCTGTCGGCCTCGATGTCGATTGAGCAAGTGCGTTGGAAGTCCGAGCGTAGGATTTCCATGACGGCCGGCGTCACGTCCTCGCCGGTCATCGCCGACAGGGTCGAGGCGTCGAAATTCTGCGAAATGATCTCGGCTTTGAGCCGCAAGAGATCGCGCACGAAATTGCCGGCTTGCTGCTTGGCGTCCTCCAGGCGCGACGCGCCCATTGAGCCCTTGATGCGCTGGGCCGTCGCCGTCTCTGAGGCCTTGGTAGCGCCGCGCATGATGTCGGAAATGCCCATGACTTCATAAATCGCCTGCTTGGTCTGCTCACGGGCGAGATAGAGCTTGTCCAGGGCGGTCATGAAGTCGACCACCGGCATCATCCAAATGTGCGCCGACAGGCCGCCGGTGATCATGTCGACGCCCTCGACCGGGATCATCTTTTGATCGTCGGCCGTGAGAATGTCGGCGATGTCACGCGACGCGGAATTGTAGGCACCGCGCACCTTGACCTGTTTGGTGAGGTTCGAAATGCGGGCGCTGACCTCGTCCAGGTCGGCGGCGAGGCGCGCGTACAGGTCATAGAACGGGCGCGGAATGCGCGTGTCGGTGGTGGTCACCGCAAGCATGGGCGCGGGGATCGGATAGAAGCCCTGGAGCTGGAGGCTGTCAGGGTCGACGCGGAAAACGATGCCGGTTGCGTCGCGGCAAAGCCAGATGACGCGGCGCTGTGTCCGGTCCCAAATTTCCCAAAGCATCGCCTTCTTGATTTTGCCGCCCAGCTTGTTGGCGGAAACCATCGACTGCCCACCGCCGGGCGGCGACTTGGCGGCGCTCTCGTCGGTCCATTTGAAAAGGTCGGAAAGGCGGCCCTGCTGCCTGAGTTTTTCGTATTCCGGCGAGCCGGCAAACTCGGTTTCTAGATCTTGCTGGGTGAACAGATGGCGGAAGGCAATCCAGTTGATGTCGGACGCGGCGCGCACCGGGTCGGCAAGAAAATCCTCCCAGTAAACATATTCGTCGTCCACTTCCTCCCAAACCTTGATTTCCTGGGTTTGGGGCTCGCCGGTTTCCGGGTGCGGCAGCGGCGTGACGCCGTCGCCGGCCATCACGGGGACGGTCTTCATTTGCGGCTTCCACCGCACACGGCAGACGCCACGGCCGGGCAAGAGCACGTCCTTAATCGCCATCTTGATGGCCTCGTGCGAGTGCTCATCATCGACCACGATTTCCAGCGCCTTTTCGATCACCGACGCGGCGGTTTCGATGTCAGCTTGCGCGGGCTTGCCGTCCGGTGCCGGCGGCATTGGCGGCGGTGCCATGGGCGGCCCAGGCGGGAGCATGATCGGCGCGCCGTCAGGGGGGCCACCCATGCCGGGCACCCCGGCTCCCAGTCCAGGCGCGGGCATGGGTGGCGGGCCGCCGGCACCTGCTGGGTCCATCAGCGGCGCGGGCGGCATCGCAGCGGCCGGGGGCATGCCCGGCGGCGCGATTGGAGGCGGCCCGCCAGGAACAACGGGAGGAATGCCCGGCGGGCCGCCCAGGGGCGGCATCATCGGCGGAGGGGCCGGCGGTGCCACCTTTACGAAGCGGGAGCGAACGACCGGCTGCGGCGGCTTCTGATAGATCGCCGGCAGCATGACTTCGGTGTTCGCATAAAGGATGTTGAATGTGATCGGGCCTGGGTGCCAGCGCGTGTTTTTCTGGTTTCGCGTCTCGTTCCGGTAAATTTGGATGATGTCGCGGGAGCGCTTGCGCCAGTCCTGTTCGGCCCGCTCGGCATCGTCCAGGCAGTCAAGCCAGTAGCTCTTGTCGACGCCCTCAATCGTCATCGGGTCGGGCTCGTTTCCGACCGGCTGCTGATCAGGGCGGCCGGTGTTGGCGGTCGGCACGGAAGGCGGGTTGAGATCGTAATCTTGCGCCATCGCGTCACCGTAGCTCGTTCAACTTGAACGCATTTGCGATCAGGTAGGGGTTGCGGTCCTGGGCCTGGGCGGCGGTCGCCCTGTAGGGCCTCGACAGGCAGGCGTAGCGGACATCGTCAACGGCGTGATCTTCGGCGTCGGTGTCCAGGTCTTCGGGCCTGTTTTCATCGTGCTGCATCATCGGCAAGGTGCGGATGACATCGCGGCAGGTGTCGAAAAAATAGATCATCGGTTGACCGTCCGCGTTGCCGACGAGGCGGGCGCGAAGCTGGTCCCAGCCGCCCATGCGCTTATCGCGGCTCGTGCGGGCATTGTCGGCGCGGCGGAACACGGCACCGGCGCGCATCAAGACCTCGCCAATCGACGGCCCTGAGATCACCGCAAACGCGGCCGGGTCGAGCACCCCATAAGCGATGCTTTCGCGGCGGCCCTCGTCTGTTTCCCGTGAAACGATGCCCGCGCCGACCATCTCGGCCGGCATCTTCAAGCCGACATTCGGCTTGTTTTTTTCCATCCCGTACCATTCGCGGTAACGCACGATTGCACCGCGCGGGAGAATGCGCCCGGCGTGTTCGGTGTCGTCCTGCACGACTGCCCACCAGCCGACCGAAAACGGCTTTGCAGAGCCCCAGTCCATCGACCGGAAGCGGGTCCACCAGCTCGGAATTTCAAACCGCGGAATTATGTGCTTCCGGCTGTTAAACTCGCCGAAGAAAGCGCCCTCGACCACATTCCAGTCGCCCTCAAGCCATGCCCGCACGAGCTGGGCAGAGCCGGCGGCGCGAAGCTTGTTGACGTAGCCAGGATCGTTTTCAAGCAGCTTCGGATTGTCCGCCAGCCGCGACGGGATGAACACGCGCAAGAGGCCGTTTTCCGGGTCGCGGAAGGGCGTGTAAGCGCCGATATCGATTGCCCAGGCCTTCACCCAGTGGTGACCAGGGCCGCCGGGGTTGCACGTCGCCCGAAACTGGCACGGCACACCATGGGGCGAGCGGAGGGTCGCCAACAGCTTCATGATCGGCCCAGGCGTCGCGTACTGGGTCAATTCCTCGACGTAAACGCGGGTGAGGCTCCAGCCCTGGTAATTTTGGGCGTCCTGGTCGCTCTCCAGGTAGGCGCAAGTGAGCCGGCCGCCGTTTGCCATTTGGAAGTAGCCGCCCTTTTCCTTCCACTGGGCGGCGGCCCCAAACATTTGCATGGCCGTTTGGATGGTATCGCGCAAATCTTCGCGGGTCTTGCGGACCATCAGGCCGCGCGCGCCAGAGCCGTAAATCTCGGAATGTATCCACCACTCGCCGAGCGCCCCGTGGGTCTTGCCGCCACCACGAGCGCCACCGAAAATCACGATGTCGGCGGGGCAGTCGACAAAGGCCTGTTGCGGGCCGGCCTGGGGCACGAAACCGATCTCGACCATGCGCCCCTTGTTCACCGCGAACGTTTCGGGCTTGGGCGGCGGGAGCGGTTTGGCGGCGGCGCTCACTGCACGGTTTCCGTGCCGGGCGGCGCAAATTTCGCCTGCCACTCGTCCATGCTCATCTGCTTTTGATCGGTCGGCGCACGGGCCGGCTTGCGCACCGTGGCGTCAACTTCGGCCTTGTCGACAATCAGGCCCAGGAGCTTGCCCTTTGCCAGGATCGCGCCGACGCCGGCCGCTGGGTGCTTCACCCGCTTTGCAAGCCGCAACATGTCGTCAAGCTCGGAAACGAGATGGTCGACGGTCACGCCAATGCGCTTTGCCTGCCCCGATTGCAGCTCGGCAACGCGGCTGATGATCTCTGGCTTACGCGCCAGGGTCGAGGCGTTCGAACGCACGTCCTTTCCCGCCCCGGCGGCATAGCCGGCGTACAGGTAGGCTTCCGAGTTCGTCTTGCCCTTGGCGAGGCCTTGGGCGAAGCGCTCATAACGGGGTTGCGACAGGACCGGCATTCGATGGCCCAAAATTGAAGGGTGATTGCGCCTTCATAGACCAGATTTGCCGGTTTTAAAAATAGCTCACGCAACGCCGTTGCGTGTTTTACGCCAATACTTGTGTAGTTTAATTAAACACCCAGCAGGGAAGATTTGCGGGCGGCTCTAGCTCATTTCTTGGCAGCTATCGCGCCTTCGAAGCACGGCAGGCAGATTTTTTTAGCGTCCCTGGGCATGTAGGGGCGAAACCGCACCGCCTGGGCGCACTCATGGCAGGTGCCGAAAAGGTCATCGGTGAAGTAGGCACGGCCCAGGCTCACCGGCAGGCAAACCACAACCACCTCGTCGTCGTCGCTCATAGCCACGTCTCGACAATCACGGGGTCGTCGGCCGGGTTGCGGTCCAATCTCACGAGCCCCAGGCGCGCGAAGTGGCGGCGTAGGGCGTCAAGATCGGCGCTCACCATCAGCTCGCCGGTCGGCTTGTCGTTAACCCATCGGCGGGCAACCCAGGTGTCGGGGTAGTCGGACGGATGGTCGTAAATCGTCCAGATTGTGAGGCCTTCGGGCTCGCTCATTGGAGCTTCCGCTTGCAGGCCATCTTGAGCGACCGGGGATCATCGGGGCGGCCGGCGGTGGTGACCGCAACGGTAAAGCCGCAATCCAGGCACTTGACCATGTAAAGGCCGCACCGCTTCGCCGGATAGGGCAACGGGGTGGAGCACGAGGGCGAGCGCCCTTCGGAAACGTCCAGGTCTTTGCCGTCTGGAAAGGCCGGGTCGGGTTTCGCTTGCGGCTCGCGGTAGCCGTCCAGCCATTCGATTTGAGCTTTCATATTCCCCACCGTGCTTTCGCGAGCACCACCCCGGCGATGACGCCCGACAGGTAGACCAGGGCGGCCAGCAAATAGAGTTCGCGGTAATACCATTTGAGCTTGTCGACCTGCCTATTCGCACGGTCGACGTTGGCGTTGAGGGCGGCGGCGCGCACGTTGTAGTCGTCAATCGCGGCGCGCAATTCTTCCTCGGTCATGCCGAAAACCCGTCATCATGTGTTTCGGGAAAAAGGGGGCGGCGGATCAATCGGCAGAAAGACGCCGCCCCAGGGTCGCACAAGGTCAGAAACTTATCCTCGCGCGGTTTCGCCGGCAGGGGTGAGCACCATTAGGTAGCTCACGCTGAAATCTCCCTGGACATCAGCAACCGTGACGAGGTCGAGGTCCAGTAGGTTCCGCCACTTCGCCCACTCGTCGCGGCTCCATTGATTGGTGCCCTGGGGCAGGGTCTTTAGCAACTCGACTTCGGCAGCGGTCACCACCGCTTTTTTCCGTCTCCAGAACATTCCAAATCCCTTCCCTGATAAAGGCGCGACGGCGGGGCCGTGGGGGTAAGGAGGGGGGTCCAAATCACCCCCGTTTCCCCGCCGTCGCTTTCACCAAATGATCGGCCCCAACGGCAGGGCGAGAACGAGGGGAACGCACCCCGCTAATCTTCCGATCAATTGGCGATTTCTGGCTCTGACGGCCACTCTATGCCGCCGTCAGCTTGCTTCGGTATCCGCTGGGCCGCCTGGACGTGCCCGCTGTAGAACGCGACGTTGAAGCGGTCGCGGCACTTGACGTTGGCGCACTCGATGTTGATCGCAATGCCGCCCTGGGGGCCAATGACAAATCCCCGCCGGCTACACGTTGGACAGGTGCCCCTGTCCAAGGCCTGTAGCTCCCCCGGTTTCATTGCTGCACGGGCTTCGAATAGCGCCCCTCGTCGTCGCGCAAAACCATATGGGCTTGCCGCATATACCAGAGCGCGTTTTGCAGGTCTTTTCGGGCACCGTCTTTGTTGGCGAGGCCGAAATAGTTGCCGATCTCGGTTGCCGTCATCGGCTCGGCGTCGGGCTCTGAAAGCAGGGCCGCGACGCGATCACGCATGACGGCGCGGGCGCTGGTCCCGCGCGGCGCTCTGGTCTTGCCCTTGTCTTTGCCCTTTGGCGCGGCCTGGGGCTCGTCCTGGGTGACCTTGCGCACGATCAGCACGGGTTTTGCATGGGAGCCGTTCATGAGCGTTGGCGAGGCCCCGGCGGGCGTCTGGTGGTGCCGGTGCGCCTCGTCCGCTTCGGCGAGGCCCTGGAGCACCCGGCGGGTGTCCTCCAGGCGGGCGATATGCACTTGGTGCGCTGCGATCTGCTGCCGGTGGTCGGTGATCTCGTCATCGATGCGGCGTAGCATCTTTGTCGTCTCGTTCATGGTCGCTTTTCCTTCCCCAAAAGTTGCCTGAAAGTGTCTCTGCCGTCCTCGCTTTGCGCCCACTCGTCGCTTTCCTCGGTGGACGCATCAAACTCGCCCGCGTGGTGCCGGCGGCGGATTTCGGCGGCTCGATTGCGTCGGTCGATGTCGACCGGCAGCAGGTTCATCAAATTCACAAGCTCAATGTCCAGCTCGGTTTCGGGCAGTGCATGTTCCGACAGGAAGTCGTGAAACTCGTCCTTCTCGGCGCGCTGGGCGAGCGCCTCGAAACCGGCCGCGCGCAAGGTGTCGGCAAGGTGCTGACTGGTCTTGGCGGTCATTTGCGTTTCCTGGGTGCCACGGCACCGGCGCGGATCACCGTTTCGTAGCCGAGCGCACCCAGGGTGCCGGCGATAGTTGAGAAACGGGGAAACTTGGTTTTGCCGCCTGCTAGGTTCGACGCGGTCGAGGGGCTCATGGAAGCGGCGGTCGCAACGTCCTTGTACTTTAGGCCAGATTTGTTCAGCAGGCCGGCCGTGAAAGCAACGTAGTCGCCGCTGTCGATAAAATGAAACTCGCCGGCCGTGTCCGAAGCGTCGCGGCCCCGCGTTGTGGCGGCATCCTCGACTATTGGGCGGCGGCGACGCATCGCCCTCGAATCGCGTCCCATCAGCGTTGCTTCTCCTGAGCGTAGATATCCCAGCCTAGCGCGCCCAGTATCCGAATGATGGTCCGAAGCATCGGCCTTGTAGTCTCGCCCTGGGCGATGCGCGCTACTGTCCCGTAGCTGACATCAGCAGCAGTCGCTATTTTTGTATAGTCCGCGCCGTGCTTCCATATTTCAGCTTGGACTAATGCAACAGTCTTGGGGCCGTCATCGATCTTTATAAGTTTTCCCTGGTTGACCGACGCAATATTCGAGCGCGGCGATGCTGTCGCCGCATGGGCTAGTGCTGGCATAAGGCGTTCCTCCGTTGTGGATCACCTGCGCTAATCAACCCCGGCAGGTGCGCCGTTAAATTATCTAATCGTCATGCGGAGTCAACAGGTTGAAGCCCGGTTTAAACTGCCGGGCGAAAAACCCCACAGATTAAGCCGCCAGTTGCCGGCCGTTGATCAAAAGTTTCACAGCAACGTTGTCAGGGGCGGAAACTGAAATGCTGATTTCGGGTCTAGCAGGTTCGGCGGTGGTATCTGGCGCGGGAGAAAGAAACCGGCGGCAGGCCTCGTCGCTCCCATTGAAACGATTGGCGTCAACTACGCCTTTGACGCCCGGCACCGCCGCGCGGTCGGTGTATTGCCAGAGCGACCACACCGGCCAAGTGCCGGTCGGCCACTTGGGCGCGGCGGCTCCCGTGTAGTGGGCAATCCATAGCGAAGTGAAATCGGCTAGGAGCTGCTCGCGGTCGTCGCCCAGGACGCGCTTTAGGACCGAACCGCCGTAAATGGTCACCTGGAGGTTGAGCGGCTGGCGCACGAGCGCCTGGACGGCCGACACGAGATCGTCAAGGGTCGAGGCCTCGTCCTCGAAATCGATGATGACGCGCTCGCCGCGCACCGGGTGCAGCACGTCGAGGTAATGGGCCATCTGCTGCTCGGCGTTTTGGTGCTTGAGAAAGTGGTAGGACGAGACAGCCAGGCCGGCGGCCTTGGCGCGCTCGCGGCGGCCGGCGAAAGTCGGGTCAATGTAGGTGGTGCCTTCGGTCGCTTTCAGGATCACACCCACGAGGCCGCCGGCCTTGAGCCGGGGAAAATCCGGCTCGGAATTGTGGTGCGAAAGGTCGATGACTGGGTCGCTCATTGCAGGTTTTCCTTCTGCTTGTCCTGGGTGGTGGCGACATGGCGAGCCCACGCCACCAGTTGCTCGATTTTTTCGTCGCGGTCGGCTTCATTCCAAACCGACATCCACCGGCCCAGCAGCTCGGTCATCACCGTTGAGATGATCGGCATGGACTGCTCCAGGGGGCCTTCGGCGCGGAACATGTCCGAGATCGCCACCACGAGCTTGTGAATGCGTTCCTGGGTGTCGTCGCGGGCGGTCATTGCGATGCCTTCCATTTGATCGCGGCAATGAGCACCAACAGCGTGAGCGACGAGCCCAGGCAGGCACCGACCGCAAGGCCGGTGGTGAAGCCGTAGCGCCACGCCTCGTTGAGGGCCTTGCGCATGCCGTTGCGCAGCTCGTGCCGCATCGGCGGCTCGTAATCGGGCGGCATCGCGTTCATGCCCGTGCCTCCAGCTTCGGCCGCGTCGGTGGGTCGGGCCAGTCGAGCGTTCCCAGGACGTGCAGGAAGTCGGCGATTTTTTCCTCGCACTCACGGCGGCCGGCGGCCCCGTCGAGATCGGCGGCGCGGCGCAAGAGCGGCAAGCCCTTGTCGATGGCGTCGCCTACCTGTTTGCGGGTTGCCAGCTTGCCTTCGGCCCAAAACTCCAGGCCGACGAATGGCCCCAGGCCGAACAACACGCCGTGGTCGACGCGGTCGACCCGGTAGCTCGTCGCCGTCCAGAGCGCGGTTGCGCCTGGGTTGTGCTCCAGCATGATGCCCGCCGGCTTCACCGTTGGCTGATCAAGATAGGTGCCGTCCTGGGTGACGATGCGGCGCATCTTTGGCCGCGTCAAAAACGGGCAGTATTTGGCCGAAAACTCGGCGCAATCCTTGTGGCAAGGCGGCTCGCTCGTGATCTGGTTTATGCAGCACATGGGGCCGATGACGAAGGTTTTGTATTTGCCGAGCTTCTCGCCGCACACCCAGCACTTGTCTTGCCGGATGGCCTGGACCAGCTTCGCCGGGTCCATCACCGGGAAAAGCGGCGTGTCGCCATCCCAGGCGCAAAACCACGGCACCGGGAAGCCGCGCTTGTCGTGGGGCAGCTTGGCAATGCGCCCGTGTTCCTCAAATTTCATTGCTGCACCTTTGCCGGTTTCACCAGACCCATGTTGTGCGCCACGCCGCCGCCCTCATTGACGCAACGGGTGAAGTAGTCGACCAGCCGGGAGGCCGCGCCTTTCAGGCTGTCGCGCTGGGCCTCGTGCATGCCCAGGCTGTCGAGCACCTGGGCAGCGGTCATGTCGGCAAACTCGCCGTCGCGAAGGTCGCCGCCGGTGACGCCTTCGATCATGAAGCGGATCAGCTCGGCTTGGTCGAGCACGAGCATTCTGTAGGGCTCGTCGCTCATTGCAGGCTCCCCAGGCTCGGCTTGCCCTCAACGGTCTTGATGCCGCCGCCGTTCATGCACTCAACGATGTAGTCGACCGCCGCCGTGGCAGCGCGCGCCATCGGCTCGTAAACGTCCGGTGGCAGCTCGTCGCAAAGCTCTTTCGCGGTCTGCTTTTCGGGGCGCACGGCCTCGTTCATCGCGGTCAACAGGCGCACGATCAGCTCGGCTTGGTCGATCACCATGACGCCCATGTTTTCGGCGGGTTTTTCAACTTCGGTCATGTCACAGTCCCCATGGGCTTGGGCCGCTCGACTTTTTCGGCGGCGCTGGTTTGTTGAGTTCGGCAAGCTTCGCCGCCTGGGCGTCGCGCAACGCATCTATCTTGGCGATGTGGGCCTTGAATTTCGGGTTGAGCCCCAGGGTCGGCATCACCTTTGCCGTCAGGTAGAGGCTTTCCAGGTCGTTCAATTCGACGGCGGCGAGCACCGCCGCGCAAAGCAGCATGTGCTCGGCTTTCAGGATGCTGACAAACAGCGCCTCCTTTTCCGGCGACAGCTCGCCGGCCGTCGATGCGGCCATGATCGCCTGCACCTTTTCGCCTATGTTTTTTGGAAAGTCGTCTTTCACTGGTCTTGCCCTCCAGGTGTTCAAATTCAGTGGTGGTTTTCGTCGCCCGGCTCGTCCAGCCATTCGGCTTGCTGGTTAAAGCCCTTGGCGAGCTGATCGCCCGAAAAAATGTGCAAGAGCCCGCTCGGCCGGGCGAGCTGTCGCGGCCCCTCAAAGCGGATCATTTCGACCACGTAACGGAGATCGCCGGCCATGGTCCGAAACGGCTTCAACACGATGCCGGGGAATTTGTAGCCGCGCGGCTTATGCACCGCGTCGCCTTCGCCAAAGGTGATCACGGCTCGGCCCCCCACTCGAAATCATCGTGGCGGCGCTCGCACTGCTCCAGCTCGGTCAACAGCCATTCGATGGCCTCGCCGGCTTTCGCCAACAGCGCCTTCTGCCCGGTCTGGTCGAAATAGAACGCGGTGCCAGTCGCCCGGCACTCTTTCCCGATGTCGTCTGCTTCCCCCAGGGTCATGCCACCCTCTCGCGCAAATAGCGGATCAGCCGCGCCGCATCACCATGCGCTTGGTCAATCTCACACGCAAGGTGGTTTAAGACCGGCAGCAGGCCGTTTCCAGCCGGTGCAGGGCGAATTGGCCTTGCGGGCACTTCCTCGCCGGTGATCTCGGTTACCAAAACGTCAATCATTCCCTGCAACTCAAAAGCGTTGTCTGCAACCGTAGCGAGTAGTTGCTTGGGGCTGTAAGCGCGCTGGGATGAGGGGCCCCACTTCTCGCCGGGGGCGGGGCCTGCCGAAGATGCCGGCGGGGGGTTCGGCGCGGCGGCCTGGGTCGAGCTGCCGGCGTCGCGTGAAGCGATAGAGCGCGCAAGGGTTTTGCCTATGTCTTCCATCAGCTCATCAAGGTCATCGCGCTGGGGCTGATGCTGGGGGCTGTGCATGGTCTCACTCTCCGTTGCTTGTGCTGTAAGGGTTTGCGGGGTCTGCCTGGGGGACGAGGGCACCCCCAGGGGGCGAGCGATTGCGCTTCGATATGGCTGATCTCGGCCGCTCGTCCTTGTGGTGCTCAATTACCACACCAACTGGCGGCGGCGTCGCGCGGGCGCTCGGATGGTGCATCACTCGTCTTCCTGCCTTGACGCGCACACGCTGCTTTGTGCTGTAGCCGCTTGGTGTCGAGCCCATCAGAGCACAACCTGGAAAGGATCGACGCAAGGCACGGTTTTCTTGCCCTGCTCGTCCATCAAGGCCATGTGAAACTCCAGGCCGTTGAGGCTGTACCATTCCCTCCAGCGCAACCACGTTGCGGGATCGGCGACGCGCGTAATCAGCAGCGGCTTTGCGCCATTTGCGAGCATTTCGTTTACGGCCTTGGCATAGCGCGCTCCCTGGGCTCTGGAGCGATGGAAGGGGTCACCCTTTGCGATTGGCATCTGTTCCTCCTGTCAATTCGCGAACGAGGTCTGAAAGGCTCTGCCCGCCACGCTTGAGGCCATCGGCGACGAGGCGACGTTGCAAGGCCGTGTCTTCGGCCGGTGCGGGCTCGTCCTGGGGCATCGCGCGCGGAGGAAGCGCAGCAGCATCGATGTTGTGCGGCGTCGGGCCGCTGCGCTCGGCCGGATCGGCTGCGCGGCCCGCCGCTTGAGACGGAGGCTCCAGTGCAACTGGAGACGTAGTCTCAATATCTGAGCTATGAGCTATCGCGCGACCTTGGGGCGGCTGTTCGGGGGCGCTTTTGGGCGCGCTGTTTGGGCGTCCTGTTTGGTGCCCGGCCTGGGCGCGTTTTGCTCGTGCCGGCTTGGTAGGCGCAACAGTGCGGTTTCGCTCATATTCGGCTTCCGACATGCCGAGATTGGCAATGCGAATTGCTCTGAGATCGACCGCCTTTGACAGCTCTTTTTGTAGCCGTTTTTGCGTGAATGCAGCGGGGACGAGGGGGGCTTGGAAGTCGGA
>Ga0068855_100002017_pt1 | contig 25189 bp, 16 predicted proteins | sample KBSCornC52_FD_66592 | JGI IMG/M metagenome (GOLD analysis project Ga0068855, IMG submission 66592) | Corn rhizosphere microbial communities from Kellogg Biological Station, Michigan, USA - KBS Corn C5-2 | ecosystem: Host-associated > Plants > Roots > Rhizosphere > Soil ... | reverse complement strand
ACCAGGTGCATGCCGACGGCGCGAGCCATCTGGGCGAGGCGGGTGACGGATTCTTCGACGTTGCGGCCTTCGAGCATCATCAGGTCGGCCAACTCGTCAATAAGGATAAGCACGTATGGCAGCGGCTTCAGTTCTTCCTTCGGGCGGGCGGGGTCGTCCTGGTCGAAGAGGTTGCCGGGCTCGTTACCGAGTTTGCGTACCTTTTTGTTGTATTGATCGATGTTCCGGACGCCCTGTTCGGCGAGAAGCCGGAGGCGGCGCTCCATCTCGAGTACCGCGTTTTTGAGCGCATTCGTAGCTTTGCGCGGATCCGTGATGACAGGGGTGAGCAGGTGCGGGATACCTTCGTAGATGCCGAGTTCGACGCGCTTTGGATCGACCATGATCATGCGGACTTCATCGGGCGTCGATTTGAAAAGAATCGACATGATGAGGGAGTTAATCATGACGGATTTGCCCGAACCGGTGGAGCCGGCAATGAGCGCGTGCGGCATGGCTTCGAGCGAGGCGACCTTGATGCGGCCGTTGATGTCCTTGCCCATCGAGATGGTGAGGTGGGACTGAGAGGCTTCGAACTCCTCGGATTCGAGGATGGCCCGGAGACTGATGACTTCGCGCCGGGTGTTGGGGACTTCGATGCCGACGGTCGGTTTGCCCGGGATGCGTTCTATAAGGATGGATTCGGCCTGCAGTCCGAGGCAAAGATCCTCAGTGAGAGTAGTAATCCGGCTATATTTTATGCCGGCTTCCGGTTTGAATTCGAAGGTGGTGACGACGGGGCCGGGATTGATTTGGGTAACGGACCCGAAGACGTTGAATTCCTCGAATTTGCCCTTGATTGCAGCGGCTGTGGATTTTAATTCCTGCTCGTCGTAGGCGGAGCGGATGGGGATTTCGTTCAACAGCTCGGTGGATGGCAGGCGGAACAGGGTAGGGAGGCGATGTTCCGGGCGGCGTTTAATGGCGCCATTGAAAGGAAATTCAAGGACATTTTCCTCGCGCGGGTCGGGCTGCTCGAGGACGCAGATAGGGATTTCGCCGGAAGTTTCATCGCCGGGTTCGTTCGCATTGGGTTCGTTTGGTACGGGTTGAGCTTCCGGGCGAGGCTGATCAGGATCGGCGTCCGGATCACCCCAGGGCAGCGTTTCCGATACGGGTTGCGCAGCACGGGTGCGGCGCGTCGCTGCCGGGTCCGAAATGGGTTCGTTTTGTAATTCCGCCGCCGCCGAAGCGGTGGCTCCGGCGCTGCGGATCTCCTGTGCCTCGCGTTCGGCCCGTTTTCGTTCCCGGCGCTCAATGGCTTCCTCGCGGCGGCGCTCCATGGAACGGCGGAAATGATTGCGAATTCGGACAAAAAAGGCGATTACAGGCGCGAGCCAGCCCTGCAGCTTTTCGAGAGTGAAGCTGGAAACCAGATAAGTAGAGACGACGATCGCAGTGGCGAGCACTACTGCGGAACCGGCGAAGTTGAGGGCGCCTTTGAGCGAATCGGCGACGAGGTAGCCGGCGACGCCCCCGGGGAGGATGGCGTGGTCGAAAAGTCGCCAATCGGGCAGAAGGGCCGCGGCTCCACAGAGCGAAGCGAGCAGAATGCCGCTGCCCAGGAAACGGACAAGAGGCGCCTCGATGGCTTCGGAGCGAATCCATTTCCAGCCGAGCGAGAACGCGAGGAGCGGAATCAGGAAAGACGCGAGTCCGAACGCCTGGAGAAACACGTCGGCGATGTGGGCGCCGACAGGACCGATCAGGTTACGTGTTTCGAGACGCCCGGCGACCGTATCCCATGAGGGATCAGCCGGCTGGAAGGAGGCGAAGCTCAGCAGGAGCAGCAGCCCGGCCGCGAGGAACAGAAATCCTGTAACCTCGTTGAGGCGTTTCGATGGAGTCGGCGTTAGGAGCTTCATCCAGCTGGCGGACGGAAGAAGCCAGAGCAAGATTAGTATCGCAGAAAACCGAATGCGGGGAAAGTCGAGGAAGGCAGAAGGCAAAGCCGACATTTCAGATCCGGTGGGGGCAATGGCTTTGTTTTGCAAATTTGCTGGCCCTGGCGGGAGTGGGTTCTTCGGAAATACTGTGACGGCGGGAAGCAACACCTTTGTTTTCTTTGGCCGGTCGCCACAATGGGTTCGTTTTTTCGAGTGGCCAAGCCGCGAGGCGGAAGGGTTGCGCTTTCATACCCGGGGGTGCGAACCGCCGCGAGGCGGCGCTCATCCAGGTTTCGTTTGGCGGCCGGTTCGGTGTGGCGATTGGGTTTGATTTGCAAATTCGCTGCGGCCGGTCCGCGGGGAGTGGTCGGTGCCGGTGTGTTCGTTGGTTCGTTCGCATTTTGCTGGGACAGGGGTGCGGGCGCAGATCGGCAAACTGAGTTCGTTTGGAAGCTGTACCCAACGGATTTTGGCGAAAAGTGAGGTCGTTCCATACGCCCCGTCCATACAATTACATCCGTAAGAGATGAATTTCGGCGGAACTGGTGCGGCTTGTTGAAAATGGGGGCAATATTTGGGCGGCGAGGTCGTGACCGGCGACTCGGCAGGGAAGGCCGTTGGAGGAGGACTGGCGCGAGGGCGAGTTCTCCGCAGGCTTTTTCGAAGCGGAGTATCGCCTGCGCGCTGGCACAGAAGGCGTGCCGCGATGGGCATTCGGCGTTCTACATACGAGGTGCAGCGCTCTTCCGCGATCTTGCGCTGGCCCGTGCCGACTGAAGCTTCCGCAATCTGCTCGCGCGACTGAGCCGTCTCGATGTTCTGGTGATCGACGATTGGGAGCCAGAGCGCCGGGACTTCTGGGAGATTTGCGAGGACCGGTATCAGGTCCGCTCACTGATTCTCACGTCGCAGTTGCCCGTGGCGCGCTGGCACGAACAGATCGGGGATCCGACCGTGGCCGATGGCATTCTCGACCGCCTGGTTCACAAGGCCCAGCGTATCGAGATGCGCGGCGATTCGATGCGCAAGAATCGCGCGAAGGCGAGCGCATCGCCAAACGTGGAATAAACATCAGCCAGTCGCTTAACTACATCCTTCGACCAAAGCAATGGCGGCGCTCGTTCCGACGCGAAATGACGTGACTTTTTCGCCATCGGTCTCGAAAACTATCCCATACTGGCGCTTCGCATCCCTGGGCCAGTAATTCAGGTAATGGCCCTTCTCGGGATCGTAGTGATGAGGCTGGACCGTGATCTTAGCGGGGTATAACCGTTTGACCCTGTCTTCCGCATCTCCCACACCGACACCGCTCACAGTGCGACGAAGCCGAACACTTCTTGGACAATCGGAATGCCAGCGTCGCTACGCTCCGATGGTGTTCGGGTTCATCCCGGAATGCCGTTCGGCTTCCTTCCGGAATAAGCGTTCAGTTTCGCCGGAATCCCCATTCAGTTTCGCTGCTCTCGAGAACGTCTGCGGTCAGCGTTTCGAGCAAAGCCTCCTGCTGAAGGTTGAATCCGAGGGCTTCCATGTGGCCGATGAGGCGATCCTGCCGGTGGCGGACACAGGCGAGAGTCGCGGTTATTGGTTTCGTATTCCAGTGGAACGCGGCCATTCTTCGAGCGCGTGCATGTACATGCTCCGCAAGTTTTATGGAGGCTATAGCGCTTATTCTCCGCATGACGCAATATTGTCTCCGCAGCATATGCGGAGAATGGATGCCCTATTCTCCTCAAGACTCGGGTCAGCCGTTCTCTTCGGTCGATTGCCCGGCCTTTTTCTCGATGCGAGGGTCGGGAATCAGCCACGTGATTGCGACGATGATGTAGCACGCTTCGGCAAGCCAGGTACGCACGAATGCGAGGGGAATCGCCGCCGCGTAGATCACGACTGAAATCTGGCTTTTTCTGTCGCGGCCGATGGATTGCGCGAGAGTGGAGTCTCGTCCGTGAAGTCTGATGAGCGTCCTTGTGAGGATAAAGTACGCAAGGCCTGCCAGTAACAAAACGGCGCCGTATGCAGCGACCGGCCACGGCGCGAAAGCATTCTCGTCCATCCAGGCGGTCGTGAACGGAATGAGCGACAACCAAAACAGAAGATGGAGGTTGGCCCAGAGGATAGCGCCGTTCACGTGCCGAGCCGCATGCAGCAGGTGGTGATGGTTGTTCCAATAAATGCCAATGTAGACGAAGCTCAGGATGTAGCTCAGGAAGACCGGAAGCACGGGTCTTAACGCCACGAGCGTTGGTCCGTGCGGGGATTTCATTTCCAGCACCATGATCGTGATGATGACGGCGAGAACGCCGTCGCTGAAGGCTTCCAGTCGTTGCTTGTTCATTGGTTACTCCGGTGGCCGGAGTGGTGTCGCGGGGGATGGTTTGCGGGGGCGGGAAGCAGGCGTATCAACTGCTTCCCGGAAGCGATTTGAAACCGATTCGTCAGGTCGCAGGACTATAACTTTGCCGCGACCGATTTTATTTCGGTGTAGTGCTCCATGACTTCTTTGCCCATTTCGCGGCCCCAGCCTGATTGTTTGTAGCCGCCAAACGGCCATGCCGGATCGCCGTAGTTATGAGTGTTGATGCAGATCGTACCGGCCTTGATACGGCGAGCCATGCGGTGGGCGAGGCTCAGATTCTGGGTCCAGATGCTGGCCTGGAGTCCGTATTCGGTGTCGTTGGCGAAACGAGCCACCGCGTCCAGATCATCATCGTCAAAGGACTGCACGCACACGACCGGTCCGAAGATCTCTTCGCGCACAACCCGCATATCGCGGTTGGTCTTTGCGAGGACGGTCGGTTCAACAAAATAGCCCTGAGCGCCTACGGTCTTTCCACCGGTCACAACTTCCGCGCCCTGTTTGCGGCCGGAATCGATGAACCCGGTGACGCGCTCGTGCTGTTCCTTCGAGACCAGCGGGCCGAGTTGAACGGAAGGATCGAGGCCGTGTCCGATTTTCAGTTTGCCGGCCTCGCTTACGATCCCGCTCACCACGCGGTCGTAGATCGACTTGTGAACGAACAGGCGCGAGCCCGCTGTGCAGCACTGGCCCTGGTTGTAGAAGATCGCCGATGCTGTGCCGGCGATCGCGAGATCGAGATCAGCATCGGGGAACACAATCGCGGGCGACTTGCCGCCCAATTCGAGTGACACTCGTTTCAGATTGCCGGCGGCGGCTTTCACGATCAGCTTGCCAACTTCGGTGGAACCGGTGAACGCTATCTTGTCGACATCGGGATGCTCCGCCAGCGGCGCGCCTGCCGCCTCACCGAAACCGGTCACGATATTGACGACGCCATCGGGAATGCCGGCTTCCTGGATGAGTTCGCCGAAACGGAGCGCGGAGAGCGGCGTCTGCTCAGCGGGCTTCAGCACAATCGCGCATCCCGCCGCGAGCGCGGGGGCCAGCTTCCACGCCGCCATCATGAGGGGAAAATTCCACGGGATGATCTGGCCTACCACGCCGACCGGCTCCCGCAGAGTGTAGGCATGCCAGTTGCCGGCGCTCGATACGGGAATCGTTTCTCCGTTCAGCCGCGTGGCCCAGCCCGCCATGTAATGGAACATGTCGATCGAGCCCTGCACATCGCCCTGCCGGGCATTCGTGACGGGTTTGCCGTTATCGAGGGCTTCCAACTCGGCGAATTCCTCGCGATGCTTCTCGAGAAGATCACCGAGCCGCCAGACCAGCTTTGAGCGATCATTTGGCGACAGACGCGACCATGGCCCGGATTCGAAAGCGCGACGCGCCGCGGTTACAGCGTGATCGATGTCGGCTTTTTCGCCCGCGGGCACGTGCGCGATGGTTTCCTGGGTTGCGGGATCTTCCACGGGGAAGTTTTTTCCGCTTGCCGCGGGAATCCACTTCCCATCGATAAAGAGCTTGTGCTGCTTCGTCACGAATTTGTTTGCAGCCGGGCTGAGGGAGGGCTTTTCGAGTGTGATTGTCATGGGTCTCCTCGGGATCGCGGTGGCGTGGTCTTCGCTCGCGCAATCGATATTCTATTCGACTGATCCTCACGTTCACGTGAAGACCTGATGGATGGCGACCGCGCAAATGGATGAGAGACTGTGGAAGATGCGCAGGAGAGCCTCGCGTGGCCGAAAGACTGGATTCGCTGGACACCATGCGCTCAGTCTCGCAGCTATTGGCATTGTGCTCTTACTGATGACTCTGTATCGCCAAAGCGACCCAAAGACTCATTCGGGTTCTTTTTTCGGCAATGCCATCGCGGACTGGACGGGTGTGGTTGTGATAGTAATCGCGACGAAATATTTCTACGAGGTCGGCTCAGCCGAAAGCAAACAACCGAGGTCCCGCTCCAGCAAGCCGGTCATCGAGATGGTTCGGAGACATTCTTTGAGCATTTTCCTGGGACTTACAGGAGTCGGATGGGTATTGCTTTACCTGAAGATGGACTCCGAAGGGAAGTGGGGACAGGTAGTCGGAAACATCGTGTCGGAGTGGACGCAGCTGCTGGGACTTGTCCTGCTGACCAAGCGATTGGTGGAGGAAAAATCGAAGGAGAGCAGGCGGTAACAAGCGCTTCGACAGATCAGATGCAGCCGGCTGCGAACAATATCCCATCGACGCTGCGACATCCGAGCGCGGGCCGCTTCTGGGCGGCAGTGGCCGGGATCGGAGTTAGCGTCGGGCTTGCGGCAGGACTGCTGACGAAGCTGCTGGAAGCTGTTCAGTCATTTGCCTGGCATGGTTCGGGAACAAACATTCTGGGCGCTGCGCGGAACGTGCCCGCGTGGCGCTGCGTGCTGATCCTCGGGATCGCGGGAATCGTAACGGCCGCAGGACAGATTCTGCTGCGACGCCTTTCATCGGCCAACGGCATAGATACCACCGCGGCGATCTGGTTCCATGCAGGACGGATGCCATCCGTTCGAACGCTGGGCAGCGCGGTGTTGTCGATCCTGGTTGTCGGGATGGGCGCATCGCTGGGACGCGAGGGCGCGCCAAAGCAGGCGGGCGCAGTGTTCGCCAACTGGTTCTCCGACTGGACAAAGCTCTCGGATGAACAGCGGCGCCTGCTGGTTGCCTGCGGAGCAGGGGCGGGGATGGCCGCCGCTTACGGCGTTCCGTTGGGAGGAGCGCTGTTCGCGCTGGAAGTATTGCGGGGCGCGCTGGCGCTTCGCTACATTCTCCCCGCGCTGTTCTGTTCGGTACTGGCGGCAGCAACCGCGTGGACGATGCTGCCGGACGTTGCGACCTACCGCTTTCCGGTATCGCCAGCTACGGGACCGGCGTTGCTTCTATGTGGATTATGCGGCGTTGTGGCCGGACTGTTCTCGGTTGTTTACGTTCGGTTGGTTACCGCGGCGGAGCGCAATAAGCCGCGGGGCCGGTTGAGGATGGTCGCTCCGATTGCCGGGCTGATGTTACTGGGATTGGCGGCGACGCGCTTTCCCGAGCTTTTGGGCAATGGCAGAGATATATCGCAACTTCTTTTCCTGGGCGAGAGCACGCTGCCCCTCGCCAGCGTACTCGCACTGCTCAAACCCGCGGCGATTTTGCTGTGCGTCGGTACCGGTGTTCCAGGCGGACTCTTTACGCCCTCACTCACATGTGGCGCACTTCTGGGCGCGGTCATCGCATTCGCGGCCTCTTTCGTGTTCCCCGGCGTGCCTCACGGTCTCATCGCTTTCACAGGCGCGAGCAGTGTTCTGGCAGCGACAACGCAAGGACCAATCTCGACTATTGTGCTGCTGATGGAGATGACGGGGCATGACCGGTCCGTCATTCTGCCGATGACAATCGGCGTCTTCCTTGCGACCTTGATTGCGCGCTCGATCGAGCCTCGCTCTGTCTACGATGCTCGACTGACGGATGAGGAGATCGCAATGAGACAAGCGGCACGGGACAAGGTCCAGGTTGGGCCAGAGCAAGCCGCGGCTTTGGAAACAAGAATCGGGGAGTAAGTGTGCGTAGCGCCAGGTGCGGCTACAAATATCCCAGCCACCAGTCGCGTCTGCGGGACTTGACCGAGGCGTACCAGCGGCAGACAGGATAGAGCGAAGCGACTACCAAAAGCCACACAAGGTAAGCAACCCACAAGTCATAACCAAAAGGGGAAGGGAACAACCGGGCCGGGCCTCCCATGGAGGGCAACGGATGGAACATGAACCCGAAGGCGCTTGTGCCGTATCTGATCCACGCTGCCAGGACGGCAAGCAGGTGAATGAGATAGAAATGAAGGACGAAGTAGAAGAACGGCACGCGTCCGAAAACCGTCAATGGATTGCTGATTGAAAGCGGATGCCGATCGAGCCATGCGAGCGCTATGAGAGCGGGTCCGATCGTCATCAGCAGAAAATCAAGCGAAGCCGGATATTTCGTGCAATTCAAGAACGACAATACGGTGAACACCGCGGATTTTTGCGCGGACCAGGGCGCCGGATCTCCGTAGCGATCGATGGCTCGAATGATGAAGAACGCGGCTACGAGGGCGAGCCCGATCCGTCGCATCAGCCGCCGGCGCTGGTCCGGATCGCGCAAGAGGACTTCTCCGAAACAGAAGCCGAGCGTCATCACGCCGATCCAGGGCAAAACCGTATAGGTGACGAGCGCCGGCAGTGATCCGAGTTTGAGGATGCCGGGCTGGTGGAGCAACATCCACGCCCAGGAGCCGGATCCGAAATCCGAAGCTCGGAAACGGTCCAGCAGGTTGTGACCCAGAACGATGGCTATGCCGAAAACAGTCAGCCAGCGAACAGGCAGATAAACGAGCGCCGCCATGGCGAGCATACAAATTCCAAAAATCCAGAGGATCAGCAGAAGGATCAGGTTGCTTATCGAGAAATTGAAGTTATACGCGAACTGCATTACGGTCAGCTCGAGAAATATGAACCAGAGTCCGCGGGTCCACAGAAAGCGCGCCAGTTCACTGCGCCTGTGCTCGCGCCGTTTCCACCAGAGAAATGCGCCTGCGCCCGCGGTGAACATGAACACGGGCAAACAGAAATGGGTGATCCATCGGGTGAGGAACAGAACGGGCGTGGTCCTGGTAAGATCCGTGGGCGAAAAAGTCATGGCGCCACGGTGGAAAAAGTCGCGGACATGATCGAGCGCCATCAAAATCATGACAATGCCGCGGAGCGCGTCGACGCTTCCAATACGCGTTGCAAGCCTGCTGCGTCCGGCGGTTCCCCCTGCCGGCGATACCTGAGGTTGCATACAGGCGGTTATTATGACATCCGTTCGCGCGGAACTGCCGCGGCGCTGTTTTGCGGCGTAGTTTTGCCTCTGCGAAACGTCAGGCTCCAAGGGGAGACCGGGTGCGATTCCTGGCTCTGATGCACGCGAGGCGCGCGGTGTGAACTTATCGCCTGCGACCGCTTGCGCCCCCGAGAATGCCGCCGAGAACGCCGCGCATGATCTGGTTGCCAAGCTGCGAGCCAGCGGATCGCGCGCCGCTTTTCACCATCGCTTCGAGAATCCCTTCGTGCCTGCCTCCACGCGGTCCGACTGTCCCGAAGAGCATGCCGCCCAGTTCGGTGAAGATGCCGCCGGTGGGGCTGGATGAAGCGGCGGGCTGTCCGGCCGGCGCATGCGGCAACGCGGGTGTATTTGCTGGAGCGCGCTGCTGCAGCATCTCACAGGCCGACTCGCGATCGACCACTTTCTCGTATACGCCGGCGACCAGCGAGTTCGCCATGAAAGCTTTCCGCTCGTCCGGGGTGACAGGGCCGATCTGTCCGGCCGGCGGGCAGACGTATGCGCGCTCTACGATGCCGGGCGCGCCTTTCTCATCGAGAAAAGAAACGAGCGCCTCGCCGACTTCGAGCTGTGTTATCGCTTCGGCCACGTTCAGCTTCGGATTGATGCGGAAGGTCTCGGCCGCCGCTTTCACGGCTTTCTGATCGCGCGGCGTAAAGGCTCGCAATGCGTGCTGCACGCGGTTGCCTAATTGTCCGAGCACAGTGTCCGGGACATCGAGCGGATTCTGCGTGACGAAGTAAACGCCAACGCCTTTCGAGCGAATCAGTCTGACCACTTGTTCGATCTTCGTCAGGAGCGTGGCCGGCTGATCCGTAAACAACAAATGCGCTTCATCGAAAAAGAAGACGAGCTTCGGCTTTTCCGGATCACCCACTTCGGGCAGATGCTCAAACAGTTGTGAAAGCAGCCAGAGCAAAAACGTCGCGTAGAGTTGAGGCGATTTGAGCAACCGGTCCGCAGCAAGCAGGTTCACTACGCCATGACCGTTGCTGTCCGTCTGCAGAAGGTCTTCAATGTTCAGGGCCGGTTCGCCGAGGAACTGCGCGCCGCCCTGGTTCTCGAGCTCCACCAGGCCGCGCTGAATCGCTCCAATGCTCGCGGCGGAGATGTTGCCGTATTCCGTCCGGAATTGTTTGCTCTGCTCCCCGACGTACTGGAGCATGGCTTTCAGGTCTTTCAGGTCCAGCAGAAGAAGACCATGATCATCCGCGATTTTGAAGACGAGGGACATCACGCCCGTTTGCGTGTCATTCAGGTTGAGAATGCGGCTGAACAGAAGCGGGCCAATTTCGGAAACCGTTGCCCGCATCGGATGCCCCTGCTCTCCGAAGACATCCCACAAGGTGACGGGGCAGCCCGCGAACTGAAAGTTTTCGAGCCTGAGCTGCTCGACGCGCGCCTTGATTTTCGGTGTGGGCTGGCCTGGCTTGCTGATGCCGGAGAGATCGCCCTTGACGTCAGCCGCGAAGACCGGCACACCGGCGCGGCTAAGCCGCTCGGCGATGACCTGCAAGGTAACCGTCTTACCTGTTCCCGTCGCGCCCGCAACCAGGCCGTGCCGGTTTACGAGCCGAGGCAGCAGGACGAGATCGCCCTCACCCCGAGCGATCAGAAGTGGATCAGCCAATGCGCCTCCTCAACTCATTACTGTACCTGCAGAGTGGATGGCTACTGGCTTGGCGCCGGCTTCAATTGGAGCGTAGCGCGATCATGGGATCGATTCTGGACGCTTTTCGCGCCGGGAGATAGCCCGCGAGCAATGCAACAAGGCCGAGCAGAATCACCATAGCGCCGAAGGTAGGCGGATCGGTCGGCGAAGTTCCAAACAGAAGAGAAGCAATGAAACGCGCGACCGCGAGCGATGCAAGGAAGCCGATGAAAATGCCGGCGAGTGCAAGGCGCAGCGTGTTCCGGATGACATTGAATTGCACAAGGGATGCCGTGGCGCCAAGCGCCATGCGTATGCCGATCTCGGCTCGCTGGCGCGTAACGGCATAGGAGATCACGCCGTAGATTCCCAGTGAGGCGAGAAGGAGCCCCAGACCCGCGAAGATTCCAACGAGCAGAACGAAGAAACGCCTGGGCGAGGTCGCGTGATCCACAAGCGACTGGATTGGTTTGAACTCGGTGGCCGGCTGTGCGGGATTGATCTCCCGCAGGGTTTTCATCACAGATTTTGCCAGCGCGGCGGGAGGCAGCTTCGAACGCACCACCAGATTCGCGCCCTCCGGCCCGAACTGTTTGGTCGGGGGGAGATACATTTGTGCGCCCGGTTTGTCTTCCACACCAGTTTCGCGAACATCGGCGACGACGCCGATCACCTGCGCCTCAGCTCCGCCTGCAAGAGCGATGCGGCCGATGGGGCTCTGTCCGGGCCAGAGTCTCCGGGCGACCGTCTCGTTGATGATGACTACATTTCGGTTGTCGACGATATCGTGCCAGCTGATATCGCGGCCTTCCAGGAGGCGCATTCCCATGGCCTCGAGATAACCTGGCGACACGATGTAGACGAACACCGGAAGGAAGTCGGAGTCTTTGGCCTTCTGCCGGCCTTTTGCCGTGATCCCCCAACTGCGGTTGCGGCTCATGGGGAGGTTATCGGATATTCCCGCCGTTTCGACGCCGGGGATCATCGAAGCGCGGTTCACAATGTCCTGCCATATCGCGGCGCGCCTGGCTACGTTTCGGCCATCATCATAGTCGACCGTGATTGCCGCTGCGCGGGCTGGCTCAAAGCCCAGGTCGACATCCATGACACGGAGAAAGCTGCGGAGCAGCAACCCGGCGCCGACCACCAGGACGCAAGCCAAAGCAATTTCGGTAATGACCAAAGTGGAGCGCAGGCGCCCATGTTTGATGCCGTCACTGAGCCCGGGGCCGCTATCTTTCAGCAGCTCCTGTAGATTACCGGCCGACATGCGCAGTCCCGGCGCTGTCCCGAAGAGAACCGCAGCGGCTATCGCGATCAGCAGCGTCCATGCGAGAACATTTCCGTCTATGCGGACCATGCTGAGCAACGGCAGAGCGATCGATCCCTGATGAGCGAGATAAGAAAGGGTGACGGAGGCCAGTCCGAGGCCGAACACAGATCCGGCAATGGCAAGCACCATGCTTTCGGTGAGCAATTGGCGCAAAAGCCGCCCTCGTCCCGCGCCCAGTGCGCTGCGCATTCCAAATTCTTTGCTGCGCGCGGCAAGGCGGCCCAGGAGGAGGTTTGAGAGATTTACGCAAACGATCAGCAGAATCATGCCGACGGCGCACCACAGCACAATGAGAGATCGCCGCAGCTTGCCGCTCACGTAGTCTTTCAGGATGGTGAGCTGGCCTGTGTAGCCGGGCTTGAATTCCGGGTGCTTATGCTCGAACTGCAGTTGAGGAAAGATTTGATCGGCTTCCCGCTGCGCTGCACCGAGCGTCACTCCTGGCTTCAGGCGGCCAATCAGGGCCAGGTCGTTTCCGTCTTCGCGGAAATCGTCCATGATGTAGGGCGCGAACAGATCGACCTTCGCTCCCGGTGAAAAGACCGAGCCGAAGTCGAATGTCTCCGGCAGCACTCCGATCACGGTTACCGAGGTATTGCTCAGATCGATTGTGCGTCCGACGATGTGAGCGTCGCCGTTAAACTGGCGTTTCCAGAATGGATAACTGAGCAAGACCACCGGAGGCGCGTGCTTCACGAACTCGCCGGGTCTGAACAGGCGTCCGGTTCGGGCTTCGACGCTGAGAGTTTGAAAGAAACCTTCAGCGACCAGAATGCCGGTCACGGGTATCGGCTGGCCATTGCCAATCAGCTTCAAATTATCGGGCCCGGTAAACGCGAAATAGCCGCTGACCGACTGAAAAGATCGATTGAGTTGCTGGAAATCCTGCGTGGCATCCGCGGTATAGGTTTTGCTCGATTCGCCGGCAGAGGGATTCTTCTCTACAATGCGCACCAGCCGATCGGAATCGCGAAACGGAAGCGGCCGGAGCAAAATCGTGTTCACCACGCTGAAGACGGTTATGTTTGCGCCTATCCCGAGCGCGAGGATCAGTACGGCCACAAGAGTGAAGCCCCATTCGCGCTTCAAGGTGCGGAAGCTAAAACGCAAATCCTGCATCAGGACGTCCAGCAAAGGCAATCCGCGGGCTTTACGGTGTTGCTCACGGGACTGCTGGATGCCGCCAAAACGGAGAAGCGCTTCGCGCCGGGCATCGTCCGGAGACATGCCGCGCCGGATGTTTTCTTCCCTGGCCATCTCCAGATGAGAGGCCATTTCTTCGTTGAATTCGCGATCGAGCGGATCTTTGCGGAAGAACGAACGGATCCGGTTGAACGCTTCGCGCAGGAGAGGCGTCAATTCTTACCTCCTTCATCGTCCATGGCCAGAACCCGCCCCATGAGAGCCGCGAGCCGCCGCCAATAAGCCGTATCGCGCGCGAGCTGCTTCCTGCCGGACTTTGTGATGGAGTAGAACTTTGCTTTTCGGTTATTCTCTGATGTGCCCCATTGGGCTGCGATCCAGCCACGCTGCTGCAAGCGCACGAGGGATGCATAAATCGTCCCCTGGTTCAGGAGGATCTCATTCCCGCTTACTTGTTCGATGCGGCGCGCGATGCCATATCCATGCAGCGGCCCCAAAACTTCCAGGGTTTGCAGGACCATGACATCGAGAGTTCCCTGCAAAAGATCGAGTTTGGATTCCTGCATTCGTTTGTCCGGCGGCGGTTCTCCTGTGGCGCTGCCACAGAATAGCATAGCCATGTGGCAGGGCCACAGGAGATTCGCCGCCGAGGAAAGTTTGCGGAGTCTGTATTTGCGACAGTTCGGGGCGTGACCGTCATCTATAACCTGTTGCGCGTCAGTTTCCGTGACGCGCGGCTATTGTGGCGGGTTCGTAGTGGTCGGGGCGGCCGTCGCGGGATTGACGCCTGCCGGTATGTGGGGGGTGGATGTCCGCGAGACCTGGCCGCGGAAGGCTTCGTCAAACGAGATGCTGTGGTTGGACAGGGTGACCCCGGTTGCTCGTTCGAACTGCAGTTTGGCTTTGGCGTAAGCTCCCAGCGCTGCGACTTCGGTGGAACGGGCCTGAGCCAGAAAACTCTGATACTGGATGACCAGGAAGTTGGTCGAAAGGCCGACGTTGAAGCGCTCCTGCTCGATCTCGAGTGACTGTTCCTGCAGCTTTCGGGCTTCGACAGCAGCCTGGTAAGCCCCTGTGGTGCGGTTCAGGGCGATGAGCGCGTCCTGAACTTCGAGCCGAATCTGGTTTTCCACCTGTTTGGTGCGCACTTCGGATTGCCTGAGCTGAAGCTCATCGCGAGCGAGGTCGGCCTGGGCGATGCGATTGCGAATCGGGAGCGTGAGGTTGAGGCCGATGCTGTACGTCGGATAATCGCGATCAAAGATTTGGGCGAGCGTGGTGCCGTAACCGCCGCCAAGTCCCAGATAGGCGCCAGGCGTAAGGGGAGGCGCGGCCGCTGCAGGGACATAGGTGTTGTTCAGCGAACCGGCCAGCCCTGCGTTGGCGGCGTTGGCGACGATATTCAGCTCCGGCTTGAGCTCATTGCGGGTGCCCTCGATATTAATTTGGGCATTGGTGACCTGCAGGTTTGCGGCCTGGAGCTCCGGCCGGTTGCGGATGGCAAGCTCCTGGAGCTCCGTGGGGCTCTGAGTGGGAAGTGGCTCGATGACGAGGGGATCGGTCGGGATAATGCGCGCGTCCCGCACCGCAGGATCGGAATTGAAATCGCGCGAGAGGACGTTTTTCAGGATGAGCTCCTGCTCGCGCACGTAGCCATCGGAGTTGGCAAGATCCTGGCGGGCGGCGGCGACCTGGGCCTGGGCGCGGGTCAGTTCGACCGGCGCAAGAGTGCCCTGTTCCACCTTGTTGCGATTGTCCTCAAAGAGGCGCTGGGCGGTGGCGAGGGTTTCACGTTTCACGTTCAGGTCTTCATTGAGACTCACGAGATCGTCATAAAGTCGGATGACCCCGTATACGGTGCTGATGACCTGCTGCTGAAAAATGTAATCCGAGATTTTCTGGCTGTTCTTCGCGATTCGGATAAAGCGGCGGTTCATCTGAATGCCGAAACCCCGGAGCAGGGGCTGGGTGACGGTGATACCGAAGCTCGAAGCGTAATACGGGTTGAAGATGCTGCGGGCGCTGTTCTGGTCCGTGCGCAGATTGGTGAAAGCGGCCGAGACCTGAGTGCCGGTGCTGAAGCCCTGGGTGTATCCGGCGTCGCCAACGTAATTGCTCGCTACGAGGGCCTGGGTACCGGTGGTGAGAAGGTTGGTTTCCGGGGTGGTCGCGTGCTGCGCCAGAAACGTTCCGGTAACGGCGGGATCGTACTGCGGAATCAGAGGGCCGCTGGCGAAGGGAAAGGTTCCGGTGACGCCGAGATTGCTCTGCGATTCGACTGTCAACTGCTGATCGGTGACGTTGACGGGAACGGTGGTCTGGGGCGTGACACCAGTGGCGGCGCTGGTGACCAGCGGACTGCCCGGTCCGCCGAGACCGGCTGGAACTTCGTTAACGGTGAGCGGCACGCCGCGCAATGTGCCGCCGCCTTTTGCGCGCAGCGTATCCGTTGCCGCTTCGCGAACGCCATAGCGCTCGAGCTCGATATCCAGATTGTTCTCAAGGGCGAGCGCGACCGCATCCTGCACCGAAAGGTAGAGATTGCCTGCCTGAATCAGGTCATGAATGCGGCGGGAATCGGTGAACGGAGTATGGGAAACCGAGCCGGGGCTGTATGGCCCGCGGAAACCTGTGGCATAGCTGACCGAAGGAGCGCGATCCGCCGGGGCCTGATTCTGATTCTGCGCTGCGGCGGGCGCGGTAACGAGCGCTCCGCACAAGATGACCGCCACGGCCTTCGCCGTGATGCGGTCCATCATTGTTTCGCTGCTCCCGGACGCCGTTGCGAAGCCGGGATCTCCACGCCGGGACCGCCGGAAGAACCAGGATTCGGGTTGCCGCGGGCCGTTGTGCCGCGAGTTCCACCGGAAAGATCGTAATGCGCCAGCGCGCCTTCCCGAACTTCGTCTCCGGGATTTACGACAACCAGCTGTCCATCGAGTGCGCCACTCAAGATTTCAGTCTCCGCTCCATAGTCCCGCCCGACCTGAACGGGTTGTAAATGAACTCTCTTCGTTTTCGCATCGCCACCGTTTTGATCCGCGGCATCCAGAAGACTCGCGATCTGAAGACCAGAGGAAGAAACGATCAACGCGTCGCCGGGTATGAGGAGAGGCGGCGAATCGCGATGGTTCCGGAATCTGACCTCAGCGTACATGCCCGGCAGGAGCTTGCCATCGCCGTTGTGCGCCTGGACTTCCACCAGCATGGTTCGCGAATTCGGATCGAGCGAATTCGAAGTTCTTGCTACTTTTCCCTGGAAGATCCGGCCCGGATACTCGGTTACGGTGATTTCGGCCGGCATTCCCAGTTGTATCCCCGGAGCATTCGCCTGGGGCACGCTAACCAGAATACGAAGTACGCCGATTTGCGCGACGCGGTACATTTCATTTCCGCCAGCGCCATTTGCTGAAGCTCCTCCGCCCAGCTGCATGGGCGAGACGCCCTGGCCTGCGCCAGCGGCTGAAATCAGATAGCCTACGTCGATGTTGCGCGCGGTGACAATGCCGGCGAAGGGCGCACGCACTCTCTGATATTCCTGGAGGGCAATGAGGCGATCGAGATTGGCCTGCGACTGGCGAACGTTTTCCTGAGCTGCGCGAACATTCGCCTCCTGCTGGCCGACAAGAGCCGCCGAGGTCCGATATGTCGTTTCCTGAGTGTCCGCATCCTGGCGCGCGACGGCGCCGCGATCGACGAGATTCTTATACCGGTCCCAGGTGAGTTTGGCGAGATCGCGCTGGGCCTGAGCCTGGATCAACGCAGCCTGCGTCTGGCCGAGCTGCTGTTGGGCCTGGGCGACGGCCGCGCGGCCCTGCGCGACCTGCTGATCGAGTTCCGGGGTTTCGATTTCGGCCATGAGCTGGCCCTGACGGACATGGTCGCCGATATCGACGTAACGCTTGCGAACGTAGCCGCTGGCGCGGGCGAAAATGGACGCCTCAACGACGGGAGAGATACTTGCCGGCAGCAAAAGCTCCGTGTTTGTGGGGGCGCGGCGGGCATAGGCTGCAGTGACGGTGGGGAGGGCGGTTTTTTCCTCGCGCGCGGCGGCTGACGCCTGAGCTTCACGCTTGCGCCGCGGCAGATAACCCGCGAGCGCGACGGCTATAACGACAGCCACAAGTATCAGCGCCACCACAAACAATTTGCCGCGCGAGATGTGATGTTCGTGCGGCGGCTCCGCGCCCGCGGGCGGCAACAGCTTCGGTTCCTGCGCTGCCGGCAGTAATTTTTCTTCCGTTTGACTCATTGGGGCGTTTGATTCATTGGTGTTTCAGGCGTGCGCCGGGTGATCGAGGCGTAGTTCCTCGTGGGCTTCTTTCTCGATCTCCTCGTCCTGATTGAGCGGCGGCTTTGTCCGGAGAAAGCTGTAGACGATGGGAACGAAGAACAGAGTGCTGAACGTGGCAAAAAGCAGGCCGCCAATAACAGCCCGGCCCAGCGGAGCATTCTGCTCGCCGCCTTCACCGAGACCGAGAGCCATGGGCAACATGCCAATGATCATGGCGAGGGCCGTCATCAGCACGGGACGAATGCGGGTGAAGCCGGCCGACAGCGCGGCCTCAACTTCGTTCTTTCCTTCTTTTCTCTCGTCATTTGCAAAGGTGACGAGCAGGATACTGTTCGCGGTGGCGACGCCGATCGCCATGATGGCGCCCATCAGAGATGGGACATTTAATGTGGTCTGAGTGGCAAAGAGCATCCACAGGATGCCGGCGAAGGCGCCGGGCAGCGCCGTCAGAATGATGAACGGGTCGAGCCAGGACTGGAAGTTGACGACCATCAGCAGGTAGACGAGGAGGATGGCGAAGAGAACGCCATAGCCGAGGCGGCGGAAGGAGGTGCGCATGGTTTCCAGCTGGCCGCGAACGGCGATGGAGGTCCCTTTTGCGAGATGGCTGTTTTCGCTATCGACGATCTTCTGAATATCCGAAGCGACGCCGCCGAGATCGCGAAGGTCCGTGTTGGCGAAGATATCGAACACGGGCTGCACGTTGTAGTGGCTGATGAGGGATGTCGTGAGATCCCGGTGGACACCGCTGAGAACATTGTCGAGGAGCTGGGTGTGACCGCCTGATGCGCTGGTGATCGGGGTGCGCCGAATGTCATCGATTGACGAAAGGCGGTACTGCGGCGTCTGCACCGCGACGTTGTAATTGACGCCGTTCTGCGGGTTCAGCCATTGGTTCGGGGCGGTCTGGCCGCTCGAGCTGAGTGAGATCAGCATGCTGTTGGCGACGTCGCGCTGGGTAAGGCCGGCCTGGTTCGCTTTGCTGCGATCGACATCGAAGCGAATCGCGGGGGTCCTGACTTCCTGATTGATGTGAACGTCTACCGCGCCAGGGACGAGCGACAGTTTGCGTTCGATATCCTGCGCGATTTTGAAATTTGCCTCGGCGTTGCGGCCGACGACCTGAATGTCGATTGGCGCAGGCAGGCCGAAGTTCAGAATCTGATTGGTCATATTCGCGGCGCCGAAAGCGAAGCTCTCATCGGGATAGCCCTTGCGCAAGGCGGCGCGAAGCTCGCGCTGGATGAGCTGCGTGGGGCGGTGATGCTGCTCGTCCAGCGAAATGAGGATATCTCCGTCAGCGGCGCTGATGGTGGCGGAGTCGCCGAACGCGAGATTGATGCCACTGGTGGGCAGGCCGATGTTGTCGATGATCTCTTCGAGTTCGCCGGCGTGGAGCGTTTTACGAATCGTGTCTTCGATGTTGGCGAAAATATGCTCCGTTTCCTCAATGCGGGTGCCTTCCGGGGCGCGGACGTGCAGACGGAGCTGGCCGGAATCGACATAGGGAAAGAAGTCGCTGCCGACGATCATGACCAGTGCCAGCGAGGCGGCGACGAACACGCCGTAGATAATCGAGACGCGTCCACGATGGTGCAGACACCAGCCGAGCGCCTTTCGGTAGGACGCCCGCATTCGCTCGAACTTCCGATTGAATGCGTGGTGGATGCGCCAGATGAAGCCTTTCGCACGCTCGAGGCCTTCCTCCCCGAGAGCGTAGATCTCGACCTCCGTGCCGAGCATGTAGTGGACCATGGTGGGCACGAGCGTCCGAGTGAGGAAGTAGGACATCATCATGGCGAACACCACTGCCAGCGCCAGCGGCGTGAAGAGGAACTTCGCGGGGCCGGTAAGCAGGAGCACCGGCACAAAGACGATACAAATCGAAAGCGTGGATACGAAGGCCGGAAGCGCGATCTGCTGGGCGCCATCGAGGATGGCTCGCGTTAAAGGCTTCGCCATGCCCATATTCCGGTGAACGTTCTCGATTTCGACGGTGGCGTCGTCGACGAGGATACCGACCGCGAGCGCCATGCCGCCGAGCGTCATGACGTTGATGGTGTGGCCCATCATCCAGAGGATGATGCAGGACGTGAGGATCGAAAGCGGGATTGAGGTGCAGACAATGACCGTACTGCGCCAGCTTCCGAGAAACAGCAGGATCATCAGAGCCGTGAGACCGGCGGCGATAAGCCCCTCACGCACCACGCCGTTGATGGCGGCGCGCACGAAAAGACTCTGATCAAAGAGCGGCTTTAATTTCAAGGCGGGCGGCATGCTGGCGAGCACCTTCGGGAGCGCTTTTTTTACCGCGTTCACGATGTCCAGAGTCGAAGCCTGACCATTTTTCAGAACGGTGAGCAGCGAACCGCGCCTGCCGTTTTCCCGGACGATGTTGGTCTGAACGGCGAAGCCGTCCTTGACCTGACCGATATCGCGCATGTAAACGGTAGCGCCGTTCACGGTTTTGACGGGCAGATCGTTCATTGCCTCAATGGTGAGGGGGCTGCTGTTCAACTGGATGAAATAGTCGCGATTGCCGATTTTGGCGTCACCCGCGGGCAAAATGAGATTTTGCGCGTTCAGCGCGTTGCTCACGTCAGTGGCCGAGAGATTTTTACCGTAGAGGGAGTTGGGGTCAATATCAACCATTACCTGGCGCATCTTGCCGCCATAGGGGAGCGGCAGCGACGCGCCCTGCACGGTGGCGAGCTGGGTACGGATGAAGTTCAGGCCGAGGTCGAAAAGCTCCTGCTCGCTGAGCGTTTTGCTGCTCATGCCGAGCTGCAGGATGGGAACGCTCGATGCGTCGTACTTCAGAACATTGGGAGGAAAAATACCTGGTGGAAGGACGCGAAGAATCGTCTGATTGATGGCGGTGACCTGGGCAATGGCCAGGTCGATTTTGGCGTTTGGCTGGAAAAAGACGCGAATGACTGAAACGCCGTTGTAAGAAGACGATTCGATGTGCTCAATGTCGTTGACGGTAGTCGTCATGGCGCGTTCGCAAATGGTGACGATGCGATTCGCCATGTCATTCGGAGAAATTCCGGTATATGTCCAGAGGACGCTGACGACGGGGATATCGATATACGGGAAAATGTCTTTTTGCATTGTGATGATCGAGATTCCGCCGAGGACCGCGATCAAAACCGCCATTACCACAAAGGTGTAGGGACGGCGCAATGCAAGCTTAACTATCCACACGCTGGGGCTGTCTCCGGGAGCGCCCGCAGGAAGCGAGCGCCTGATGTTCAAAGTCTAACGGATGAACCAATTTGCGTCGACGATCCAGGAAAGTGCGAATTTTCGTACAACGCGCATTGAATTAATGTCTGTTTGTGCTTTTGGTCCTCGAAGTCTCAAGCAAATGAGGCGTCGCTGGACGGGGAAAGGTTGCCTGGCCCAGTAAAGCAGTTACGCGGCGGCTGTGACCTTCGCGGCGATAGCACAATAGCGCCGCAGCGAGAGGTGGCTGGTAGCCAGGGCTGATCGTACCGGGTTTCAGTTCGGTTTTGCTACCGCCGGTTCCGCGGCTTCTTTTGCATCAGCTGCATCAGCATCCGCTTTTGCGGCGTCGTCCTTCGGATCTTCGGCGTCCACTTTTTTGAAGAATCGTCTGGGCGGGACCGGTTTCGCGCTCGCCAGCTGAACGTAATCCGCGAGAATCCTGTCCTTTTGCGAGGGATCGAAGATCAGGCTTTGGTGTTTGCCATCCGGTGCCGGCGTGAACGCAAGAGTTCCATCCGCTTTGATGGAGAAGACGCCGGGATCGGACATTTTGAAATAGCCGGCATTGGGGCGGCCCGCGTACAGTGCGGCGGTCATCGCCCAGGATGGGGCGTCGTACGGCATGGTTTTGTAGGCTCGGTAGGCGTCGGCGACCGGATGATCGGGCGAGGTGGCGGCAAATTCCTTATCGACGCTCACTCCGGGGAAAGGAAGTGAAGCGCCAAGGTCTTCCCGTGCGACCACAATCGGGGTAGGCCATTCCGCGAATATACGTTTCGCAGCAGCCACGTCGGCCCGAATATTGCCGTCTGCGGGGCCGGTGGCGAAAACGAGATGTTTCAGTCTTGGGATGAGCGGCTTGAGTCCGCGGAAATCGAGAGCGGCGGCGAGGTTGGTGGCCGGTCCGGCAAGCACGAACGAGGTGTTTCCGTCATATTGCGCCTCGAGGTAATTGCGGAAAAGCGTGCAGGGATCGGCGGTGTCCACCATTCGGGTCACCTGCACTTTATACGCAGGCGAGCCATCCGCTTTCGTGCGCTTCAGCGGCGTGACGTACGCGGCGGGCGTTGCGAGCGGAGCGCCCCGGTCCGGCATGCCGATGGCCGGTAACTGCGAGAAGTTTCCCGCGGGGCCGTGAAAGAAGCGCTCGACGACGTCCAGGTACGCGGCCGCAGGAAGGCTCGAGCGGCTCATCGAAATCGTAACCATGCGGCACTCGTTCTTGTCCTGCATGCCATAGATCAGCGCCACCGCGAGGACACTATCGATGGTCGAGAAATCCGAATCGATGAAAACTCCGGGCGCAGGCTTGCTTTTTCTGAATTGCATGTGAGTTGTGCTCCGGCCTCCTCAGGCGAGATCGAGTCCTTCCACCTTGCCGGTTGAATCGCCGAAATTCTCCACGTGAACGCCCATGCGATCCATCATGGTGATGAACAGATTGCACATCGGGGTTTCGCGGCGTACGGTAACGGTTCTGCCGCTTCGGATGTAATTTCCGCCGCGTCCGGCCATCATGGTCGGCAGATCTTCGTGAAGGTGGGCATTGCCGTCCGAAAGGCCGGCGCCGTAGACGATCATGCTGTTATCGAGCAGCGTGGAATCGCCTTCCTTCGTGCTCTTCATCTTTTCAATGAATCCCGCGAACTGCTGCATGTGATAGGTGTTGATCTTCGAAACTTTCTCCATCAGCTCCGGAATGTTGCGATGGTGCGTGAGCGGATGGTGACCGTCCGGGATGCCGATTTCGCGATAGGGGCGTGATGTGCCTTCGCGGGTGACGAGGAAAGTAATGACGCGCGTCAGGTCGGCCTGAAACGCGATCGAGATCATGCTCGACATCATGCGGAAGTGGTCCGCGAAATCCGCCGGGACGCCGTAGGGCTTATCCATGTGCGGATCGATCTGCTTGTTGTCCTTCTCAGCGCGCTCGATCTGGCGTTCGACTTCGCGGATGGACGACAGATATTCGTCGAGCTTGCGGCGGTCTGTCGGACCCAGACTCGATTCGAGCTTGTGGGTGTCGTTCATCACGAAGTCGAGGATGCTGCGGCGGTAGACCGACTGGCGCGCCCTTTCTTCGGGAGTCATCGGCATGCCGGTTCCGAAGAGGCGTTCGAATAGCGCGCGGGGGTCGAGAATGGGCGGAAGAGGCTGGGATTCACCGCGCCACGCCAGATTGTTCGTATACGCGCAGGAGTAGCCGGAATCGCAATCGCCGGCCTGCCGGGCGTCTTCCATGCCGAGTTCAAGAGATGGAAAACGCGTCTGGGCGCCGATTTCGCTGGCGACGATCTGGTCGAAGGAAACGCTGCTCCTGATTTGCGTCAGAGATTTTTTAACCTGGATGCCCGTCAGATAAGAACCGCAACAGCGGCCGTGATCGCCGGGGCCATCGAGCAGCGCGCGGCCGGTGTTGTGGGTCAGGTTACGGAAAACGGTGATGTCCCGCTTATACGGCTCGAGAGGCTTCAGGACTCGCGGGAGTTCGCCTAGGGGACCATCCTCTTTGGGGTTCCAGTCCCGCATCATGATGCCGTTCGGGACATAGAAGAATGCCATGCGGACGGGCGCTTTTCCGGGAACGGTGCTGGCGGCAAAAGCGGGCGCCATGGCATCCAGGAAGGGCAGGCCAATGGCTGCCGAGCCTATACCGCGCAGGAACGTCCGGCGGCCGAGGGTCTTTTTGGAAACCGCGGCGGCGGCTTTCGAGAGCGATTCGCCCTTGTTCATTTCCGAGCTATCTCCTTCGGCTTTTCTTCTTTTTGGGTAGTGATCACTTCGGCTTTACGGGACTGGAACGGCAGGCTGTGCACGATTGCGTAGATCAGCGTCTGGAAATGGTATCCATCGGCCTGAAGTTTGCTCGCGATCTCGTTGAGGGTGCGATTGTCATACGGCTGCATGCCACGGCCGGTGGCGTACGTCATCATCTTCTCCGTCATGCAGTGGGCGAACTGCGGCATGCTCGCGAGCAGGATACTGCGCATCTCAGCGGCGGTTTTGAAGCTGCGGCCGTTCGGCATGGTTCCTGCGACATCGATGGGGAACTTGCCGTCTTTCGTGCGCCACTGGCCGATGGCGTTGTAATTCTCGAGGCCAAAGCCGAGGACATCCATCTTCGAGTGGCATGAGGCGCAAACCGGATTGGAGCGATGAGCCTCCAGTTGCTGGCGAAGAGAAACCTCGCTACCGACTTTCGATGCATCGAGCGCCGGAACGTCTGGCGGGGGCGGAGGAGGCGGCGCGCCGAGAACGTTGTTCAGGATGTATTTGCCGCGGATAGTGGGCGAAGTGCGGCTCGGATAGCTGGAGACCGAAAGCACGGCGCCCTGGGTCAGGATGCCGCCGCGTTCGGCGTTGCCTTCTGGCAAAGCGGTCAAATCGACCTTGCGGAAATCGGGGCCAGCCACGCCGGGAATCCCGTAGTACTTCGCCAGATATTCGTTCAGGAAAGTGTAGTTCGCGCTGAGGAACTCCGTCATGGGCCGGTTTTCACGCAACACATGATCGAAGAACATCTGCGTCTCAGTCCTCATCGCCTCCTTGAGTTCCGGAGTCCAGGCGGCGAAGAGTTTGGGATCGGGCGAGAGCGAGTCGAGGTTTCGGATTTCGAGCCACTGCCCGGCAAAGTTGTCAGCAAACGCGGCGGATTTCTTATCGGCCAGCATGCGCTTGACCTGGGCGTCCAGTACCGCGGGATCGCGAAGCTTTCCGGCTTCGGCAGTGGAAAGGAGTTCGTCGTCCGGCATGGAACTCCAGAGGAAATAGCTCAGCCGGGAAGCGAGTTCGGTGTCGGAGATGCGGTGAATTTCGCCTGCGGTCCCGGGAGGATCGCGCTCAATACGGAAGAGGAAATCAGGGGAGACCAGCATGGCTTCGAGCGCGAGCTGGATGCCCTGCTCAGTGGACTGCCCATGAGCCTTTGCCTCCGCAACGAACTTCATCAGCCCGGCGACTGCCGCTTTGCTGACGGGCCGGCGGTAAGCATGATGCGCCAGGTTGGCGACGATCTTTTCGACGCAGGCCTGCCCGGTATTCGGATCGCAGATCAGGATTTTTTTGCGGCTGGCGCGCTCGACCTTTGACGGGAACGGACCTTCGAACGAAATGGAATCGATGTACTTGTTCTTTTTGGTGTTGTAAGCCTGCTTGTCGGTGGTGAACTGCTTCGGGAAATCATCGTTCAGGAACTGCGCGCGGAAGACGTGGTCGCCTTCGGGCAGGTAAAGTTTGATTTCCGCATCCGAAAAAGGATTGAAGTAGACCAGCTTCGATGGTTTCGTTTCGACTTCGATTGTCTGGAGAAGCTGACCATCCATGAAGAAGCCCATCTGGACGGGCTTCGCATCCGGGCCACGCTGGCCGGGGAAACCGAAGCGGA
>Ga0068855_100002016_pt1 | contig 25193 bp, 21 predicted proteins | sample KBSCornC52_FD_66592 | JGI IMG/M metagenome (GOLD analysis project Ga0068855, IMG submission 66592) | Corn rhizosphere microbial communities from Kellogg Biological Station, Michigan, USA - KBS Corn C5-2 | ecosystem: Host-associated > Plants > Roots > Rhizosphere > Soil ... | reverse complement strand
GTCCGGCCACATCACTCCGCATACCTTTCTTTCGGCTGTGCAGGCCCGTACCTTTCCGCTATGCGAGCAGGTAGCGCTACGCCTTTCGGGGGAGTCGTAGGTCATCCCTTCGTCAGGCACCGCCCCGAACCGACGGCGGCGAGGCCGCGCAGGTCACCTTGCGAGTAGCCGCGAAGCGGCCGTGAACTCACCGGATTCATCACCGAATTGACGTCGTCGATGTGCCCGAGGCCGACCAGGTGGCCGAGCTCGTGCAGCATCACGTCGTAAGCGAACGTCGAGCCGTCCGGCACGCCTTCGAGCTCGGTGAGGTCTGGCGCGTCGAAAACCACCTCACCGCTGACGATGTGCGCGTTCTTGCCGCCGACCGCGACCGGGCCCGCGAGCCCGACCACGTCACCGGCAAGTCCGGGGTATTCGGTGGGATTCGACCACGTGATCAACACCGGAGCCCAGGCTTTCCCGTATCGGTCGGGCTGATAGGCGTTGCGGTTCGGGACCGGTGGCTCGGTGGTGGTCCCGTCGTCCATGAAGAAAAGCCCGGTGTCCTTGCTGATTTCGGCCATCGCCTGATCCAGTAGCACCCGGCCGCCTGGTATTTCGCCGTCCCTTCTTACCACGAAGTGGATCGGCTGGCAGGGGTCCCACGTCACGGCCTGACCATTACTGCGCGCGTCGAGAACGGTGTAACCACCAGTACCCGGGACTGGCGCGGGTGCGCGAAGAACCCTTGTGGGACTAGGAAAGTAGCGAGCGGGTGGTTGGGTGATCACTGCACCGAAGACGCCATCGCCGGCCCCGATCGCGGCCGCTCTTTCCTTCCCGCTGCGCACGGCTACCAAGGCCACCACGATCGCGAACACGACGAGCACAGGGAGCCAAATCCCTTTGCCGACCGAGGTTCGTGACCCGGCGGGCGTCAGGAGCGGGGCAGCGGCCGGCGTCGTCGTCCAGCCAGGCGGCAAATGTTGTTGACTCAGCACGGTATGACCAGCAGCGATGCGGTCGGCGTTGGCGACCCGCACCTCCGAGGGCGGCTCAACACGGCGAGCGCTCGCGACGAAGTAGTCGTCGAATACCGGCGGCTGCTGTAAACCGGAAGTCGCGTTCTGCGGATGCGGCAATGGGTAACCAGCTGGGTATTGAGCTGGGTGATCCTCGGAAGATTGCGGCCGACGCGGGCCCTCGCCGGCAGGCTCGGTCATGGCTGTTTGGCTCCGGGCGTCAATCGCCGGCGTCCCCCTGACGGTTACCGACTGATCGTGGTTTTCGACACCTCGACGCCCGCGCTTTACGCCGAATGGCCTACGGGTGGGACTAGATCGCTACCGCAAAGTTCTTGAGTCAGCCACGAAGTAGCCGAATGCAAGAAGACGAGCATTCATGCGCAACCTGGAATCGGGGAGGCGACGTGTCGGAGACCGCCTCACCCGACGATTGGTACGGAGCCCCAGTCGACGAAGAACTCGTACGCATTTGCGCGCACAATCTGCTGGCGGCGGTTGACGAGGCGATCTACTTCAAAGACCCCGAAGGCCGATTCATTCTGATCAGCAGGGGCCAGGCGCTCCGGCTCGGAACCGCGTCTCCGGCCGAGGTGGTCGGCACCACCGATCTCGACTATTTCGGCTCCGAACACGCGGCGAAGTCCAGAGCCGACGAAGACGAGGTTTTCCGCACCGGCAAGCCGTTGGTGAACAGCCTCGAACAGATCGCCTTTCTCGGTGGTCAACCACGCTGGGTCACCGCCACGAAGATGGTGCTACGCGACTTCGACGGCAACGCGATCGGCACGTTCGGCATTTCGCACGACGTGACCCGCCAGGTGCAGGCAGAGAAGGCCGCCGAAGCCACGTCCGAAGCACTCGCCGCCTCCCATGCCGAACTGATGAAGAACGAGATCGAACTTCGGGCCCGGCAGGAAGAACTAGAGCGCAGCACGGCCGAGTTGGAACGCCGCGCTCGCGAACTCAGCGCTGTCGCCGCGGTTGCCCGCGCCGCATTCACAGACAATGACGTCAGGACGGCGGTGTGCGTCGCGGCCCACGATCTCACCAACGCGGAAGTGGTGACCCTGCTCGAACCCGACGGCAACGGCCACCTGACGCTGACTGGCCAAGCAGGCGTCCCTTTGCCGAAGATCTCGGCCCCGCTGAGCCTGCCCTCGATCGTCACATCGGTGTTTGCGAAGAAGCAGGTTCGGGTGGTCAACGACTTGCACGCCGACCCCGATACGTCGGGAGCCATTGTTGAGATGCTCGAGCAACTGGTCGGCCACCCGCTGTGCGGTGCGGCGTACTTGCCGTTGGTGATCGATAGGCGTTGCCTCGGCGTGTTGACGGTGACGCTGCCCGGGCCCACGTCGGAAACGCCCCAACTGTTACCCGTGCTCGAAATCCTTGCCCAGGAGGCGGCTACCGCACTCGACCGCGCCGATCTGCATCGGCGGCTGCAGGAACAGGCAACCCATGACGTGCTCACCGGTCTGTCGAATCGGCGGGCGATTCTTGACCATCTCGACCGGGCGATCGCGCGCGCCCGCAGGCACAATCGCGGGCTCGGCTTGCTCTATCTCGATCTCGACGGCTTCAAGACAGTGAACGACAGCTATGGGCACGCCGCGGGTGACGCCGTTCTCATCGAAGTAGCCGGACGGTTGCAAGAAACCACCAGGCTCGAAGACAACATCGGCCGCATCGGCGGCGACGAGTTCGTCGTCATCTGTGAAGATCTCTCAGGTGAAGGCGACACCTTGAAATCGCGGATGGCCGACGCGATCACGCGGCCCTACGGTGCGGTGGGGGTCGACCTGCCCATCGGCGTAAGCATCGGTCTGGCGCTTTGGCGGCCGGACGACGACGCCGACGCGCTGCTCGGTCGCGCCGACCACGCGATGTACGCCGACAAGGCCGCACGCGGGGCGTGGCCAGGGTCGTCGCTGCCGTCGTCCGCCGTACTACTGCCAAAGAACCGCCGCCAAGAGATGCTGTAAGCACGCGACAGCGGCCCAGCACATGAATAATCATCGCGTGCCGGACGAACAGCCCGAGACGTGGCCGCCGCCGCCCTTGCTCAAAGCGAGTGACCCAGACTCGTTCGTGCCATCAACGGCACGACCGCAGTTCGTCCCGACCGACACCATGGCGCAGGCTTGGCATCGGTCGGTGATCGCTCGGATCGGACTTTCTCTGCTAGCTCTTGGCGTACTCGCGACCGCCGCTCTTACGGCCATCGGCCATTTTCACTAGGCCGTCATGCCCCCGCACGGTCGAGGCCGTTCCAGTGACGCCTGGTCGATAGGCTATGCGGCGGAGGCGTCGCCTAGTGGCCGATGGCGCCGGTCTTGAAAACCGGTAGGGCGCAAGTCCTCGTGGGTTCAAATCCCACCGCCTCCGCCACCGACGTTAGCAACGCACGAGGCCGGCAGCCGGCCACAGCGAGTTCGTCGCGCGCGGAGACTTTAGCCGCTACGCCGGAAGCGGTTCTGGCATTGCGATGTGGAAGCCCTGCACCCATGGCGCACCGAGCCTCTCAAGCGTCTCAAGTTCACCGGCGGTTTCGACGCCCTCGGCGATCAGGCTGGCGCCGATATCGTTGGTGAACGACACGAGCGACGCTGCGAGTGCCCGCCGGGCCGGGTCTTTGTCGACGCCATGCGTGAGCGACCGGTCGAGTTTGATGATCTCGGGCTGCAGCAGCAAGATGTGCCGCAGGCTGGAAAACCCGGCACCGGTGTCATCGACAGCTACCCGTGCGCCGCGCTCTCGCAGTGGCGCCATCCGATCGTGCACCGGACCGTAGTCGTCGACTGCGATGTGTTCGGTGAGTTCGAGCACGAGGCGCGAGCAGATTGCGTCGTCGGCCAATTCGTCGAGTTTGTGCGAGAGCACCAGTTCTGGCGACACGTTGACGGCGAGAAACTCACCCTCGGGTATGCGCGACAGTTGTGAAACCGCGCGCCGAACGGCCTTCATTTCAAGGTCGGGACCGAGCCCGACCGACGTAGCCTCTTCGAACCACAATTCCGGTGAGCGCAGCGGTTCGCCTGAAAAGCGCGACAGCGCTTCAAGGCCGACGACCTCACGTGTGGCCAGATCGACGATCGGTTGAAAGACGACCGACATTGCGTTCTCGCACACCAAGACCTCTTCGATGCGAGTCAGATGCTCATCGTGTGCTTGCTTGAGTTGCTGCTCACGTGCCGATCGTTTCGCGAGTTCGCCCGCCAACGCAGTGTTGTGCGATCGCAATGCCTTGTACAGATGACGTGTCTCGAGCAGGTTGCGCACCCGCAGCACCACCTCGGTGGCGTCGAAGGGCTTGGTCAAGAAGTCACGCGCGCCGAGGGCAAGTGCGCGATGCGCGGCGTCTTTCGTCGTGTCCGCCGTCAGCACGAGTACCGGCACGTATTCGGTACTCGCTGCCAACTCTTCGAGCACCGCGTAACCGTCGATTTTCGGCATGTGCAGGTCGAGCAGCACCAGGTCAGGCTCAGTTGCACGCGCGAGCTTCATCGCGGCTTCGGCCGTAATCGCAGACCGCACCTTGCGTAATCCGGCACGTTCGAGCAGGGCAACGAGCAGTTGCACGTTGGCGAGATTGTCGTCGACGACCAACACGTCGGAATCACGAAAGGGTTGGAGCATGGGTCAATCTCCCTCTGTCGCGGCAATCCTGCCTTCGAGGACCGAATCGAGCAAAGCAAGAACGCGTCGGACGTCGAGCGGCTTGGTCAGATACCCGGCTGCGCCCGCGGCCCTCATCCTGATGACTTGCCCGGCTGTCGCATCGGCGCTGACCACATAGACGGGCACGCCGGCCGTCGCGGGATCGGAGAGCAACTGCCCGAGCACCTCTATGCCGGCCATGTCGGGAAGGTGGAGGTCGAGCATCACGAGGTCGGCGTGGCCGGTGCGGGCGAGATCGAGTCCCATCCGGCCCTGAAACGCGTGCAGCAAACGGATCCCTGGCCGCCGTCCGACGATGCGTTGCATCAGCTGAAGGTTCGTCAGGTTGTCTTCGATGTAAAGCAAAGTGCCGTTGACACCCAGGCCTTCACCGATACTCATCTGCAGCTCGGCATCGGCGATGGTGGCGTCGACGGCGATGTCGGTGGGTCCGGTCGCGCGGGGAAGCGTGACGACGAAGGTGCTGCCCTCGCCGCGAGTCGATTCGACCGTCAACTCACCCTGCATCGCCTGTACCAATCGTAACGACAACGACAAGCCGACACCGGTGCCTTCCACGCTCGAATTTTCGGCCCCCAACCGATCGAATGGCACGAAAAGCCGCTCGATGTGCTCGGCCGCAATTCCGATGCCGGTATCGCTGACCCGGATCGCGACCAACTCGCCGTCTGTGGCGCTCGAGGTGATGAGCACGCTGCCATGCGGCCTGTTGTACTTCACGCTGTTCGCCAGCAGATTCAGCAACACTTGCCGCAGCCGTTGCCGGTCAGCCTGCACGTAGAGATCTTCCCCCTCGATCAAAAAGTCGATCGAGACATCGGTTGCTGCCGCGATCGGCCGCATCGATTCGACGGTCTCGCCGACCACATCGCGCAGTGACACCGGCTCGGGTGAAAGCGCGAGCGCGCCACTTTCGATACGCGCGATGTCGAGCACCTCGTTGATGAGATCGAGCAAATGTCTACCGGCTTTGAGAACCTGGTCGACCCAGCTGCGTTGCTCTTCGCCAAGCGCTTCCATCTGCAGCAGCTGCGTGAATCCAAGAACCACATTCAACGGCGTGCGCAGCTCGTGACTCATGCGCGACAAGAACTCACTCTTCGCCCGTGACGCTGCGTTGGCCGCATCTCGAGCTTCGACCAGCTCGGCTTCGAGTGCAATCCGGTCGGAGATATCACGGAAGATCGCAACAGCGGCAACGGGTTCGCCGTCGCTACCGAGCAGCGGCCGGCCATGCCCTTCGAGCAGCAGATACCGGCCGCTGACGTGCCGGGTGCGCACCCTGATGGTGAAGTCTTCGGCCGCACCACTGATAACCGAGCGCACGGCATTGACCATCGTCTGCCGATCGTCTTCGTGCACGGTCGCACCGGCTTCGGCTCCGATCCGATCGCCCACTCGAAAACCGGTGATCGACGTCGTGGCCTCTGAAACGAATGCCACCCGGAGGTCGGCCGTGAACACCGAGATGATGTCGGGTGACGCAGCGGTAATCGCACTGAGCTCGCGCTGCCGTTGCGCGCCTTCGCGTTCGGCGTTGTGCCGATCGGTGATATCTAGTAGGTAGGCGAGGATAGCGCTCCCCCGCGACGGTAACGACTCTCGAGTCATCAGGCACGACAGGTGCCGACGTCGTCCGGCAAGGTCGAAGGCGGCCTCGAACTCGACGACTTCAGGCGCGTCAGGGGCAGACAGCTGCCGAGTAGCCGCCATGTAGCGGCCGAGATCCTCTGGCGCCATCATGTCGAGCCACAAGCGAGACGACAGCACGGTGTCCTCGCCGATCCCGAGAACACGTGAACAGTTCGGGCTGACGTAGGAGACGAGACCGTCGACGCTTCGCACCACGACGACCGGGCCTACTGTCACTATTCGTTCGAGAAAGGCGCGCGCCTCCTGAAGCTCGCCCTCACGCTTCTGCAAGGCGTTGACGGTGCTGCGGAGTCGGCGGGACAGTCGTCCCAACTCGTCAGCACTGTCATCGGGAGGTTCGGTGCGCTCGCCGTCGAGATTGTCGAGTTCTGCTTCCAGCTGCTCAACCCGGTGCACGATGCTCCGTGTGAACACCCGCACACCGAACAATCCGCCCAGCACGCCGACCACCAGCAACGCGGCGACCGCATAATCGGCGATCCGGCTGTCGGCCTGCAGGGTGTAGGCGAACAGACCGGCCGCGATGGCAAAGACGAGCAGTGGGACGGCGACGAGGAAGCTGCCCTTGCCCCGAAGCTGCAGGTCATTCCACCGACGACGGACGCGGAAGCCCGGCACTCGAGGTAACCGCTGCTCCGACACTCGGGCTCCAGTTTTTCGCTTGCCCGCCTGCGGATCGTCGCCACCGGCGGTGACTCTCCGCCCACGTTCGTCGGGCGACGAGTCGGCTCTTCTCGAACCACCCTGCGTGAACCACTCGCTGTTGAACCACTCGTGACTACTTGTAGTACCCGTCCAGATGGCGCGTACGGCACTAAACGTATAGCGGATGACTCACATCTGGAGTGGTCCACTCGGATGACACGGAAACCGCCCTTTCGGCTCGCGTCCGACCAGTTGCCTTGAGCATTGCGCTACTTCGGCGTCGTATCAAGGTCAAGGAGCGGTTCGTGCCGATTCTGCGAGCGGCTAGGGTTCGGTTCATGTGGGCCGTGACAGTGCCGGCGCCCGGCGACCCCGAGGCGATGGTGTGGGCTGAGGTTGCCGACCCGGTCGTGAGCGCCGATGACGTCGTCGTCGAGGTCCGGGCCGCTGGGGTGAACCGCGCCGACCTGCTCCAGCGACAGGGGCGCTACCCGCCCCCGCCCGATGCCTCCGAGATCATCGGCCTCGAATGCTCGGGCATCATCGTCGAGGTCGGCTCCGACGTCGAGAACTGGCGCCCCGGCGACGAGGTATGCGCGCTGCTGGCGGGTGGCGCCTACGCCGAGCGCGTCGCCGTGCCCGCAGGGCAACTCCTTCCCGTGCCGCGCGCAGTGTCGCTCACACATGCGGCTGCGCTCCCCGAAGCCGCGTGCACGATCTGGTCGACGGCGTTCGCAGTGGCACACCTTCGTGCTGAAGAGACGCTGCTCATGCACGGCGGCACGAGCGGGATCGGCACGTTCGCGATCCAACTCGCGCGCGCTCTCGGCGTCCATGTCCTCACTACTGCGGGTTCTGCTAAGAAATGCGCCCAGGCCCGCGAGCTCGGTGCCGAGTTGGCGATCGACTACCGGTCCGAAGACTTCGTCGAGGCGACCCGCGTGCACACCGCCGGCCATGGCGTCGATGTGATCGTCGACGTCGTCGGTGGCGGCTACCTCGCCCGCAATCTCGAGGCCCTCGCACCCGACGGCCGGCTCGTCGTCCTTGCTACCCAGCAGGGCCGGACCGCCGAACTCGATCTTGGCGCCGTCATGTCGAAGCGGGCGACCATCTACTCCGCCGGATTGCGGGCTCGGCCACTCGACCAAAAGGCGACGATCGTCGCGGCGGTACGCGAACACGTCTGGCCGCTCGTCGAATCAGGTGCGATCGTGCCCGTGATCTGCGCCGAGGTCCCGATGCCCGAAGCCGCCGAAGGCCACCGGATTTTGGAGGCTGGCGGCCACGTGGGCAAGGTCCTGCTAACACTCCCTTCCTAGTGCTTGCGACAATCGAAGGATGAGCGATCAATTCGGCACGCCAACCGCTGGGCACGACTCCGACCGGGACGACCAGGACGAGCCGCGGGTGGTCGTCGTAGGCCCGGGCGGCATGAGCCTGTCGGGGTCGAACGGACTGTCGGACGACGACGATGGTTCGATCACCGACCTGGTGAACCAGCCGGCCAAAGTCATGCGGATCGGCAGCATGATCCGGCAGTTGCTCGAAGAAGTGCGGGCAGCGCCGTTGGACGACGCCGGCCGGGCGCGGCTGAAACAGATCCACCGTTCGTCGCTGCGCGAACTAGAAAGCGGCCTCGCGCCCGAGCTCGTCGACGAGCTCGAAAGAATTACATTGCCCTTCGGCGACGCCGAGGTGCCCAGCGAATCCGAACTCCGCATCGCGCAGGCCCAACTCGTCGGCTGGCTCGAGGGCCTGTTCCACGGCATCCAGACCACGTTGGTGGCACAGCAGATGGCGGCACGTGCCCAGCTCGAACAGATGCGCCGGGCGCTACCGGCGGGGTCGAACCCCGACGCCCAGCACCGCCCACCGGGCATGTACTTGTAAAGGCGGGTACGTGTCGCGGCGCGTGCTTGTGGAGGCGCTCACCGGTCAGCTCGCACGTCGAGCTAGTCGATGCCGAAGAGTTCTTCGAGGACGCAGGCGACACCGTCGCTGTTGTTGCTTTTCGTCGTCCGGTTGACTGCTTCTAGGACCAGCGGATGCGCGTTCGCAACGGCGTACGACGTGCCTGCCCAGGCCAGCATCGGTAGGTCGTTCGGCATGTCACCGAACGCGATCACGTCGGCCGGTTCGACGTTCAGCTCCGCGGCGAATCGGGCCAGCGTGGTCGCTTTGCTGACGCCGAGCGCGCCCATCTCGACCAATCCGCGGCCGTTGGAGTGGGTCGGTGCGACCAGGTGCGAGACGAGGTCGCTGGTGCGATGCAGCAGATCGTCGACATCGAAGGTCGGGTGTGATGCCAGCAACTTCGCGGCGTCGTACGCGGTGACCTCGCCAAGCGGCAAGCTGGGCGAGAGCGGGTCGGGATTGAGTTCCCAACCGCTGCGGTAATTTTCGGTCTTGTAGACGTCGGTGCCGGTTTCGACCGCGAACCCGAGTTCGGGCATCGCGGTGTGCAAGATTTCGACAACCTGCGCGACCGTCGATGACGGGATGAGAAACGACTCGACGATGCGCTCGTCGTGCAGGTCGTAGATGATCGCCCCGTTGGAGCAGATGACGACCCCGTGGTGACCGGTCGCCTCGGCAACCGGAGCGATCCAGCGCGGGGGTCGCCCAGTGACGAGGACGACGGCAGCGCCGCCTTCCTCGACCCGAGCGAGTGCCTTTGCGGTGCGCTGCGAGATTGTGCCGTCAGATCTGACAATCGTGCCGTCGAGATCGGTAGCGACGAGACGGACGGGCACAGGTTCCACCGTATCCTGCAACGCATGCGCGTCGGAGTGGCCGTTCTGCCCGAGCATTCCTGGAGTGCGGCACGGTCGATCTTCGGCCGGCTGGAAGATCTAGGGTTTGCCCATGCCTGGACCTACGACCACCTGTCGTGGCGAACGCTTCGCGACGGCCCATGGCACGCGGCGGTGCCGCTGCTGAGCGCCGCCGCTGCTTCGACATCGCGCATTCGGCTCGGCACGTTAGTGGCATCGCCGAACTTCAGGCATCCGGTGCCGTTCGCCAAAGAACTGATGACACTCGACGAAATCTCCGGCGGGCGATTCACTCTCGGCATCGGCGCCGGCACCACGAATCACGATGCTTCGGCGTTGGGCGCGCCGCCCTGGTCATTGCGCGAACGCTCCGATCGTTTCGAGGAATTCATCGCACTTCTCGACACGTTGCTGACGTCGCCGACGACGACATTCAAGGGCCGCTTCTATTCGGCGGACGACGCTCGCATGCTCCCCGGCTGCACGCAGCAGCCGCGACTGCCGTTCGCCGTAGCCGCGCTGGGCCCGCGCGGCATGGCAATCGCGGCGCGGTACGCGCAGACATGGGTCACGTATGGCGATCCGAAATTGCCTGCAGGTAAGCATTTCGAGGGCGTGGAGCATCTCATCGAGAAGTTCGACGGTGCCTGCCTCGCCGCGAGCCGCGACCCAGCGAGCATCGATCGGCTGGTACTCACTGGTTCAAGTGGGCCGGATTTCTTCGATTCTGTAGGCGAATTTGTTGACGCAGTCGGGCGTTACAGCGAGCTCGGATTCACCGACGTCGTCGTGCACTACCCGCGAGCCAACGCGCCCTATGCAGGCGACCCGCGCATGATCGAGGAGATTGCGGCGGCTCTGCCGACGTTGCATTCGTCGCGCTGAGCAGGGTCGATCGAGCGGCGCGAGCGAGGCTGGCCGCGCATATCTAGGCAGGGGTTAGAAGCGGCGGGGACGTGCCCTCAGCGCTGCCTGTGTGCGGTCGGCGACCTGCAGCTTGTCCAGGATCCGCGAGACGTAGTTCTGCACGGTCTTGACCGTGATGCCGAGCGCGCGAGCTATCTGTGCATTGCTCGACCCCTCGGCCAGCAGCGCGAGAACCTCGCGTTCCCGGTCAGTGAGCCGATCGGCGTCCGAATGGGCGTGACTCGTGCTGGAGGTGAGCGCAAGCACCTGCGCGGCCACGCCCGCACCGAAGACTGCCCCACCGGCGGCGACCGTGCGCACTGCCGCGACGATTTCGTCGCCCGTGGAGCCTTTAAGCACGTAGCCGCGGGCGCCTGCCCGCATCGCCGCGACGACGGTGTCGTCGTCGTCCACCATCGTGACGGCGAGCACGGCCGGCGAGCCGGGAAGCGCGCAAATTCGAGCAGTGGCCTGAACGCCTGACATGGTCGGGAGGTTCAGGTCCATCAAGACGACGTCGACGCCACCGCCTGTCGCTGCCTCCACCGCCTCCGGCCCGTCACCGGCGAGCCCCGCCACGTCGAGGTCGTCGACCGATGCGACGAGCGCGGCAAGTCCGTCGCGAAATACCGGATGGTCGTCGACGATGAGAACGCGGATCGTCATCGCCGCATCACGACCCCCGGCTCGGCGCTCACGGCGGGCGCCGACGCCGCAGCGGAAGCCGGTGCGGCCGCCGACCTGGCTCCGCTGGGCAGCGGGAGTTCGGCGAGCACGGTAGTGCCGTCGTGGGTGGTGATGTGCAACTGGCCGCGCAGTTCCTCGGCGCGTTCGCGCATGGTGTGCAGACCGTGGCCCGCAGGGCCGCGTCGCGGGTCGAGGCCGCGGCCGTCGTCGACGACAGATAGCAGCAATACGGCGTCGCGCGCCTCAAGACGCACGCGGCAGTTCGTCGCATCAGCGTGACGGACGACGTTGGTCACTGCCTCGGTCACGATGCGAAACGCGGCCACCTCTAGTGCTGCCGATAATGGCGGCAATGCTGCGACCTGCAAGTCGAGGGCGACCGGGCTGGCAGCGGTGAGCCGCGCCAAAACCTGTGCGAGCGCACCGGCCAATCCCAGTTCGTGTAGCACAGGTGGCCGTAGCCCTTCGACGACCCGACGCACTTCGGCAACCGTGCCACCCAGTTCCTCACGCAATTCGGTGATCTCGGCCGATGCGGGCGAGTCACGGCCCAGCTTGCGGGCGATGACGTCGAGCCGCAACAAATGCCCGGCGAGCGCCGGGCCGAGACCGTCGTGCAGGTCACGGCGCAGTCGTCGACGCTCCTCTTCCCGGGCGAGCACCTGGCGTTCCAACGCGTGCTGCACATCGCGGGTGAGCCGATGTGCGTGCAGCACACCGCCGAGGTGGCCGGCGAGGTCGTCGAGCAGCCGGCGGTCGCGATTGCGGAGCGGCGTGGTCGGCGTCCGGTAGCGCAATGTTCCGACCGGTTGCCCGAACGCCGACAGCGGGTGCAGGACTGGGTGCTGCGTGGCCGCGGGCTCACCAGCCAGAGTTTCTCCGGTCAGGTCGACGATTGCCACCTCGGCCAGGCCAAGACCGTGCAGTTCACTGACGACGTCGGCCAGCAGCCGGTCGGCGTCCGCGCTTGCCTCAAGCCGTTGCCCGAGGGAGGCGAGCACTTCGTACGGCTCATCCCACCGGCCAAAGGTCAGCCGGTTGATGCCGCGCTGCAGTGTGTCACGCAGCGGCGCGAACGAGATCGTGATGACGACGGCGGCGACCCAGGCGAGCCACGGCGCACCATGCGCCTGGAACTGGCTCCCGAGCGCGGCGATGGTCAACGCATACAGACCGGCGATGATCGCTGACAAGGTGACCCAGACCAGCGTCCGATTCGCCGCGGTGCGCAGGTCGTACAGGCCTCGGGCCAGCACGGCGAAGCCGATGGCGATCGGTAACGGCAGCGCAGCTGCGCCGAACACCCAGGTACCCGTGTCATAGCCGACGCCGAACACGATCGGTACAGCGACGATCGGCAAGATCGCAGCACCGACGAACAACGTGAGCTGTTGCCGCAGCAACGGCTCGCCCTGCCGCCACCGGGCGCGCAGCTGCGCGACAATCCCGATGGTGGCAACCAGACTCAGCGGGATGTGCGCGAGGAACGCAACCGCACCCACGAGGTCCCACGGTCGACCCGGGGCGATCGGGTTGTGCCAGCTACCGAGGTTGGTCAAGTCGGCTTGCTTGTCGGCGAGCGGGTCGATGACGGATGCGATGACGATCACGACCAGCACCCGCGACAGCCAGCGCCAACGTGGCCCGGCCAGCCGACCGTCGGGAAAGTACGCCGGTACCGCGAGCGTGACGACATACCAGCCGACAGCACGGATTGCCGCGCCGAGCACGGCGTACGCCGAGGCGCCAGGCACGGTGCCCGGGTCGGTCACGATGCCGTGGTGCGCCAGATCTACGCCGGCACCGCCAAGCGCCCACGTCGCCCCGGCGATCAGCATTAGCCAACCAACACGGTTACGGGGCCGCGCCGCAGCGACGACGCTACCGACAGCGGCGAACGCAACCGCGACCGCGGCGTTGAACCCGGCGGTGAGTACCGACTGGTGGTCTTCGACCGCGATCCACAGCGAGACGCCGACTCCCATCAGCGCGGCAGTGACGGCCGCGGCGATACCCGCGACCGTCACAACGCCTGGAGTCGGCCCTTTCACAATCGCCATCGTGCCTTGCTCCCGATCCGCGAGCAGCCGAATCAGACCGAAACAGCTGCCGGCGACGAAACGACGACACTGGCACCGCGTCGTGCGCGTCGTAACGCGATGACGCCCACGACCACCAACCAGGCGTACCAAAGGAGCGTCTGGGGAGCACCGGCCCGCACGGCGGGAACGCCGGCGATGCAGACGAGGCCGATGGCGTAGCCGGCGTATGCCAGGCCGCGCGGAAGCGCGCGCGATGACTGCCCAGCAGCCGACGCCGCGAGCACGAACAGGCCGGCGACGCCGCCAGACAACGCGAAGCCGAAGCCGCGGATGTCGTTGACCGTTGTTACGGTCGTCAGTGCTGCGCCGTGATGGCCCTCATAGAGCGCGGCCGCCCCGGCCGCCAGGCCGGTGGCGATCGTGACTGCGGTGTAGGCGACCGCCGCGCCGCTCATGCAGGAGGCCAACCAGCCACCTAGTTCGCCGTGGCCGCGCAACAGTTGCGCGAGCAGCAACGCCGCAACGAGGAATATCAGCGTCGCCAGCAATTCGAGATAACCGCCGGTGAACGCCTTCGCCATCGACGACGTCACCAGTGCCGAGGTCACCGCGCTCGGCTTCGCGCCGGTGGTCACCTGCGACTGGAAAACGGCGCCACCGAACGTCACCACGACGCATGCGATCATCAGCCACCCGGCCGTTAGCCACAAGCGGCGAGTCACCGCGGCAGCCCGGCCGTCCAGAGAAGTCATTGCGTGCTCCTTCCAATCGTGAGTAATAACGAGCACGCTCACGATCGCCGCGTACATTTCCCGGGCGCCAGAGCCGCGCCACCCAGTCGGGTCGGGAAATCTTCCCCGCCGTTTGTGGGGTCTCGTGCTCTAGACCGCAGGACGCCGGCGCAACCAAGGTGACGGCGACTGGCAAACCGCTGGTCGGCCGCGGCCACGAGCGCATCGGTGAACCCGGCGCTCCGCGGTCAGATCTGTTCAGGAGGGGAACATGCGCAGCAATAGATGGACACGAGCGGGACGACGGATAGGCGTCGCGGTGCCCGCGGTGGCGATCCTGATTCCGCTGGCTCTGGGCTCGGCAGCACAGGCCAGCCCTGGCACGGTCGCCCAGACCCAGCACTACACCCACGACGACGAATGGCAAACCCCGATTGGGCAACCGGCGTCAGTGTCGGAATCATGCGGGACGGCACCGGGTACGTTCGGAGCTTCGGTCTCCGATGACTATGTGCACATTGTCGGTGACGGCAACGGGATCAGCCACTTCAACATCAACGGCGCGGGCGACTTCTGGTCGACTTCGACGTTCACCGGCGACGTAACGGTCGACCTATGGGATCCCGCGAACGTTGACGTCACGGTCGACGGCAGCGGCAATATCACCGAGGTCGCAGTCCACCCTGGCGCCACGCCCGACTACGCAGCGACCGGAAAGCTGACCGAATGGTTCGGCTTCTCCGACAACCTGCAGAACGCGGTTGGAAGCGGCACCTTCAACTTCCACGGCACTGTTCCCGACGTCGGGAACATTGCGCTGCACGGCAATTTCCATCTCCAGTGGCTGAAGGGAAGCGACCCCGACACCAATCCGCCGACCAGGTATCGGCAAGACGCTTCCGTCACCTGCGGCTGATCGTCGCAAACATCGCGCCGCCCGCGGCTTCTGGTCCTACCCGAATGTTCAGGACCGGAAGCCGCAGCGGCGTGCGCGCACCAGCTAGCCGGATACCGGTTCTAGGACTTCACGGCCGAGGAACGGCCGCAGCGCGTTCGGGACGATCACCGAACCATCGACCTGCTGATGGTTTTCGAGGATCGCGACGATCGTTCGCGGCAGCGCGACGAGCGTGCCGTTCAGTGTTGCGAGCGGCCGCACGCCGTCCTTTTCTCGCAGCCTGATGTTGAGACGACGAGCCTGGAATTCGGTGCAGTTCGACGTCGAGGTGACTTCGCGATATTTGCCCTGGGTGGGGATCCAGGCTTCGCAGTCGTATTTGCGCGCGGCACTCGAACCGAGATCACCCGACGCGACGTCGATCACCCGATAAGGCACCTCGAGTGCGTCGAAGAATTGGCGCTCCCAGTTGAGCAATCGCTGGTGCTCGGCCGCCGCGTCTTCGGGCGCGACGAACGAAAACATCTCGACCTTGTCGAACTGATGGACCCGGATGATGCCCTGTGTGTCCTTACCGTACGTGCCGGCTTCGCGGCGAAAACAGGGTGAGAAACCCACGTAACGCAAGGGAAGTTTGGCGCCGTCGAGGATTTCGTCCATGTGGTAGGCGGCGAGCGGAACCTCGGCTGTACCTACCAGGTAGTAGTCGTCAGCTTCAAGCCGGTAGACGTTTTCTGCTGCCTGTCCGAGAAATCCGGTGCCCTCCATCGCGCGTGGCTTCACCAACGCGGGCGGCAGCATCGGCGTGAAGCCTGCATCGACCGCCTGCTTCATCGCGAAATTCACCAGAGCCAGTTCGAGAAGCGCGCCCACCCCCGTGAGGTAGTAGAAGCGTGAGCCAGAAACCTTGGCTGCCCGATCGACGTCGATGGCGCCGAGAATCTTGCCCAGCTCGACGTGGTCACGTGGCTCGAAGTCGAAATCGCGCGGCTTGCCGACCTCGTGCAGCACGACGAAGTCGTCTTCACCACCTTCGGGCACGCCCGGCTCGACGATGTTCGACAGCGCCAGTTGCGCGTCACGAAGAGCCGCGTCTGCTGATGATTGGTCCGCTTCGGCTTCTTTCACCTGGGCCGCGAGTTCTTTGGCCTCGGCCAGCAGCGCGTGCTTTTCGTCGTCCGGCCCGTCGCTGCTTTTGCCGGCGGCACCGACACGCTTGCTCAGCGTCTTCTGCTCGGCCCGCAGGGTGTCGTAGCGGGTGACTGCGGCGCGGCGGCGCTCGTCGGCCGCCAGCAACGCGTCGACGAGTGCGGGGTCTTCGCCGCGCGCACGCTGGGAGGCGCGGACCCGGTCGGGATCGTCACGTATCAGCTTGAGGTCGATCACCGGTCGAGGTTATCGGTTGCGCTCGCCCGGCCGCGAAGTTGACCACGTTAAGCAGCCTGGCGGTCGCCTTATGGGGTGCGCCCACCCCATAAGGCGTAGCTGCGGCGACTTAACGTGGTCAACCGACGACGGGGTCACCCGACGACGGGGTCAGCCGACAGCGGGGTCGGGGCTGCCGCCGGCGCGAACCTTGGCCAGCCACGTTGCGGCGTCGTCGAAGTCGGTGTCGGTCGTGCCACGGCGCACCGTCGGCTGGGTGCCGTCAGCCCGGGCGTAACTGCCGAGAAAACGTACGTCGGTGCAGATCCGCTTGAGACCACTGAGCGCCTCGCCGACCCGGGCGTCGAAGACGTGGCCCTCGCAGTCGATCGAGAAGCAGTACCGCCCGAGCCCGCCACCGGTCGGACGCGACTCGATCCAGGTGAGGTTGATGCCACGAACGGCAAATTCCGTGAGCACTTCCAGCAACGCGCCGGGATGGTCGTCGCCGATGAACGCGACCAGCGACGTCTTGTCGGCTCCGGTCGGCGGCAATGGTGCGGCCGGCGGCGAAACCAAAACGAATCTGGTGACCGCGCCCGCATGGTCGTGGATGTCCTCGTCGAGGATCGCCAGCCCGTAGCGGCGGGCTGCGAGGCCTGAGGTAATCGCCGCATCGAGGGTGGAGTCGGCCGCCGCTACCGACGCGGCCGCCTCAGCGTTGGACGGCGAGGTCACCACCTCGACGTAAGGCAACGTGTCGGCGATCCAGCGCCTGCACTGGGCCTCGGCCTGCGGATGCGCCGCCACTCGCTTGATCGAGTCGCGATCGACGCCCGGCCGCGACGCGAACGCGAACCCGACCTCGAGCAACACCTCTCGGGTGATGTGCAGCAACTCGCCGGTGGACAGCTCGTCGATGGTCGAAGCCACTCCGCCGCCTACCGAGTTTTCCAACGGCACGAGGGCTGCGTCGGCCTCGCCGTGCCGCACCGCGTCGAGCGCCACCGACACGCTTCGGCAGGCCAGCAGATGCGCGTCGGCGGTTTCGGGGATGGTCCGTAGCGCCGCTTCGGTGAAGGTGCCTTCGGGTCCGAGGTAGGCGTAACGCAGTGACGACATCGCGCCGTCAGTTCTCGATGTCGGACGACGCGGCCGCTGCCGCGGCCGAAGCCTGCACCCGTGTCACTGCCGAGCCGCCCGCGCTACTCCCGCCGCGCCCCGGCGCCATCACGGGTGCCGGCTCACCCTCCGCGCGAAGGGCGAAGGTGATCGCCTGGCGCTCCTCGGGAGACAGCGGCTGATCACTGTTGCCGGCCTTGACGCCTTTCGCGTAGCTGCGCGTCTCGGCGCGGCCGTGAATCGCCGAGAAAACCACGCCGTCCCCCGCGTCGTCGAGCAGCGCGGCAGAAAACGACATGCGGCCGCCCATATCGCGAAACGCGTCGTAGCGAACGACGGCCACGTGCCGTAGCGCATCGGCGACGTCGAGTCGCAGATCGCTGACGCGCCGCTCGACCACGGAAAGCTCGGCCCGCAGCCGAGCCACCGCCTCGACCTGGCGGGCCGCTGCCGACACGAACGACTCGACATTGTCGCCGGATTGCAGCACCGAGTAGTCGCGGCGAAGCCGTCGCAATCGAAGATGGGCGATAAGGGCGAGCACGATGCCGGTCGCTCCGGCCGCCGTCCCTATGACGGCGAGCAGATCTGCGGCGGATTTGGTCAGCGACACGGCGGCAAGCCTAACCGCACTCGCGGCGGGCAGTCAGGCCGATGGACTCAACGTGCCCACGTCGCCCGACGCCATGACGCTCTCGAACTAGATCAGTGCGCGGCGAGAGGTGCGAAGAAGGTGAGCGAACCGATCAACGCGCCGTCGTCGGAGTGCAACGGCGTCGAGATCGCGTCGATCGTCACAGTGACGCCGTCGCTTCGGCGGAGTCGCATCAAGCCGCGGCTCAACACATCAGAGTGCAATGCCTGAGTCGGGGGCACGATCGCGTGGTCGCCGATCGGTTCGGCGGCGCTGGAGAAGTCGATGATGACGAACACGTCGCCGACCAAACGTCGTCCGACAACATTCGCCGGCTCTTCATTCACGAGTGCCGCGGCGCTGGCCGATAGGCCCGCAACGCGCCCTTCACGGTCGAGCACCAGGCAAGCATCATGCGATGTCGCCACGACGGTCACCCAAGAGCGCAGTGTCTCGCGAAGCGGCGCAAGCTCCGGCGACGGGCGCTGGACAAGCGGAATCAGCAAGTAGGACATGCCGTCCTTCCTGCTTTCAGGAATGGCGACAACACCGAGGTCTGACACGAAACCCCCCAACTTTGGTCTCATGATCAGCCTGACACGGCGTTGGCCTTTCTGGTAGCGGACGTCTGGCCCTTGCTGCGGGCCTCCATTCGGCCGAGTAGCCATACGGCAAACAGCGCAGCGAGTCCGAAGCCACTCTCTAATATCCGTCCAGGCACGTGCCAATCCGCTGTTTTCGCAACGATTGTGCTTCCATACCAAGGAATTTGGAGAATAAAGAAAACCGTGGCTAATAAGGCATACCCGACGCGCCGCCAGTCGCGACCGTCACCGAGCAGCACGCCGACCAGCAACGGAACCCAACCGGCTAGGTGATGAATCCACGACACGGGCGAAACCAGCACCGAGAGCAGCCCAACGATTGCCACGCCACGCGCCTCAAAACCCGAGTTGGACGCCGCACGCGCCCATCGGTATGCAAAGACCGTGACGACCACTGCCGAGACAATCCATAACGCACTGCCCAGATGACCGGGTAGCCACCGCAAGAACATGCCCCGCAAGGATTGGTTCGACGTGCCGGCGTTGTTGCCGAGCCGACCGCTCTCGAACAGGGTGTTCGTCCAATATTGCTTGCTAGCACTGGGCATTGCGATCGCCGTCGCGGCACTGAACCCCACGAACCAAGCCGCGGCGACCACGGCTGCTCTTCGTCGTCCGGTCAACCACAGGTACGGAATGAAGACACCTGGCACTAGCTTTACCGCGGCGGCGAAACCAATCATCATGCCGCGCGGCCAACGGGTTTTCGGGAGCACGCAGTCGAGCAAACACAACGCCACCAAGAAGATGCCCACCTGACCGAAGTGAAGGCAATCGCGCGCGGGCAAGGTCCAGGCCATTGCCGCCAGTACACCGACGACGAAGAAAGGCCGGTACGTCGTGGGAAATCGGCGCACGAACGGCCTGAAGCTGACGAGCGTGATCCACCCCAGCACCGCCACGGTGCCGAGGGTCCAGACCCAGTTGGTGAGCAAGGATCCCATCAGCGCAAGCGGCAATGCCACGATCGCCGAGAACGGCGGATAGGTGAACGGCAGCAGCTGTGGCACCGGTGTGAGGTAGCTGTACAGCGGCCGGCCGTAAATCAGCGAGTCGCCTGCCGATCGATAGACCTCGAGGTCTGACATGCGAAACGCCGGGTGCTCGAACAGCCGCCCCGACAACATCGGCCACAACACAGCAGCGAGGACGACGAGAGCGGCCGCCGTGGCAACCGGCGCCCGTCGTCCGCCATGAAAAGCGCGCCGGACCATGCCAGGGCCGTGCCATAGATGGGGACGCCAGCCATGATGGCTGGGGAGGCCGGGGACGGCCGCATGACTGGGGGAGCTGAGGTGGACATCTACGGTCGGTTCGGCTGAGACCGCGTCGTCGGGCAGGGTCGCTGTCGCGCCGCCCGTCGGCACCGAAGAAGCGGCGGGCATTTGCGGCGCGACAGCCTCGATCGGGTCGCGGCCGTCCGCGTCGTCGTCGCTTCGCCTCACCGGCGGTTGCGATCGGTCATCGAATAGCGCAGCTTAGCCATCATGTTCTCTGCCCCTGCCGTAATACCCGAAGCGTCGAACAGCTCGTCGACCCGGGCTGCCAGCCTTTCGGCGTCCCACCTGGTCTTGCCGTTCTCGACGACCGCAACCGAGGTGTACGGGCGGTAAAGCTCGACGGTGTCGCCCTGCACGCCGAAGACCTTGCCGCTGATGTGCGATGCCGCGTCGCTGCACAGGTAGGCGACCATCGGCGCCACGTTGTCCGGGTGCCAGAAATCGAAGTCGTCGGAACGTGAAGACCCGGAAACCCCTGCGGGGTCTCCGCTACCGGCGATGTCGCCGTACGCCCCCTCGGTCATGCGGGTGCGCGCGGCCGGCGCGATCGCGTTGCAGTTCACGCCGTAGCGAGCCATTTCCTGGGCGACGATCGTCGAGAACGCCGCGATCCCTGCCTTGGCTGCACCGTAGTTCGCCTGCCCGAAGTTGCCGAGCAGGCCCGACGTGCTGGCGGTGCAGACGATGTGGCCGACCGGCCCGGCGCCCGCGTCTCGCCGATCGCTCGCCCGCTCCTTCCAGTACGCGCAAGCAGCGCGGGTCAGCGCGTAGTGCCCGCGCAGGTGCACGCGGATTACGGCGTCCCACTCGTCGGGGGTCATCTTCGCCAGCGTGCGATCGCGCACGATGCCGGCGTTGTTCACGACCGCGTCGAGCCGGCCATAGGTGTGCAACGCCAGATCCACGAGATCCTGAGCGGTATCGACGTCGCTGCAGTCTCCGATGTGCCGACATGCGTCGCCCGTTCCTGCTGTCTCGGCGGCAATCTGCTTGACGACGTCTGCCGCCGCCTCGGCGTCGACATCGTTGACCACCACATGCGCGCCCTGGCGCGCGAGTTCGAGAGCCTCGCCTCGACCGATGCCACGACCGGCGCCGGTGACGACGGCGACCTTGCCTTCGAGCAATCCCATAAAGCCGACGCTACTTGGTGGCGAAACGCGAAGGCGAAACAGCCTGAGACGGGAGGGGCCCGGCCTGGTCACGGGCGAAAATGGAAGCTCGGGTGCCGCCGACGGGGGATGCAGCGGCACCCGAGCGAAGAGAGACTACAACGAGATCGCGGCCAGCCCAAGAGTTTGGCGAAAATTCGTTTCGGGCGCAATCAGCAGGTGCGGTCTGTTCGCAGCATTCGCTCATATGTCGTTCAGCGAAACACCTAGCGAAGGGTGACTTGGCGGGAGAGTAGGCCCGCACGCGAGCGTCGCTCGGCACCGGTCAGTGGCGCGTCAGTCGCAAGCGCCTCGTCGAGCCGGCGACGAAACGCCGCGGCCGGTTCTTCGACCGATGCCGCAGCAGCCACACCTGGGCGCCCGGCATCGGGTGCCAGATCCCACACCGGCACCACAAGTCCGTGAGCCCGAAACGCGCCCACGTACTTGGTGCCGTCACCGAGCCCGAGCTCGCGTGCGGCATGCAGCCGCGCAAGCGCGTCGAGCAGTGGCTCTTCGTCGTCCGGCATGACCCACCGCAAATGCGTGCGGTTGCCGATGCGGCACCAGTAGGCCGCGTCGACCGAACCGAGCCGCACCGTTGGCACCACGGCCTCTGACGCGCGCTCGAGCGACGCTGCAAGCTCGCCGTCGGGGTCGGGCATCTCGTGACCCCAGAACTCGAAGCCGTCGTGCACCATCACGTCGAGCGGCGCGTCATCGAGAAGGTCCTGCAGCCGCGGCGCATGAGGCAAGGGTTCGATCTCGGTAATTGCCGAACCAGGGGCCGCAACGAGCGCCTGCGACAACGCGGTCGCGAGATCGCGGCTCGCGTCGGAGGAGTACGTGACCGACTGCAGACCGAGGTAGATCGAACCGTCGGTACGGACCATCGCGGGCCAGGCGAGCGGCAGCACGGTGGCAGCCATCACGACAGGTCCCGATGACGCTCGGCCACGGAGCGAAAGCCGCGCGGTTGCGGCCGGCACGATTTCGCGCAACGCGACCCAATCGCATTCGCTCGCGAGTCCGGCGAACGGTCGCGTGACGATGCGATGCGCCTGCGCCGCCGCGGCGCGTCCGTGGCAGGCCTTGTAACGACGGCCAGAACCACACGGGCAGGGCTCGCGGGCACCGACGACAGGTAGCTGCTCAGGGGTCTGTTGCGCCATGCGAGCGAGCTTACGGTGCTGCGATTGTCAGGCTGGCGCAAGCCGAGGCGCGAGCACCGGGATCACCGCCCAGACCGTTGTCTCGCTGCCGTGCTTCTCCACGCCCCAGGTCGCGGCAAGTGTCGCGACGATCGAGAGCCCGCGGCCACCGATCTCGGTAGGGGCGGGCTCTTCGACAGTCGGAATGGTGGGGCCGCCGCCGTCTGTGACGGCGATTTCTACACCGGCCGTGTCGACCTCCCATGAGATCGCAAGCTGCCCGTCGGCAAGCGAACTGCCGTACCGCATCGCGTTCCCGAGCAGCTCGCTGGCGACGAGCGCGGCGTCCTCGCGCACGGGTTCAGGAAGCATCGCAAGATCACCGCGGAGTCTCGATCGGACGGCGGCCACGCTGCTGGGTCTGGCCGCGACACGAACGACGCTCAACTGACAACCTCCGAACCGACCGCATCGACATGACACCCGCCGCCGGTGCGTCCGGGGGAGGCGGTGGCCCGCGATCCCTGATCCTCTATGGCCCGTGATCCTTATGAGCCGTGATCGTGATGCCCCGATGGGCACGACTGCGATGCAGTGCTATCCACTTCGGGCGATCGGGAAACGTCGAACCTTCCCTGGATCTGCCGCTAGCTGCCGGCGGTGCCCGATGGCGCAGGAATGGTCACCTCGAAGCAGGTGCCACCGCCGTCCCGGGATTTCGCCCGCACTGATCCGCCTTGCGCCTCGATCAGCTTTCGGACGATGTAGAGACCGAGCCCGACGCCGCCGAATCGCCGACGCTCGCCGCCAACCTGGTAGAAGCGATCGAACACGTTCAGGTGTTCGCCTTCGGGAATCCCCAAGCCGCGATCGGCTACTTCGACGATCACCACGCCGTCATGCGCGCTCGCAGCAACGGTCACCTCACCGCCGTCCGGCGAGTATTTGACGGCATTTTCAAGCAACTGGCCGAGAACGATCTCGACCGAGCTCGGATCGCCGACGGCGTCTGGTAGGTCGCGCTCGATATCGAGCCGGAAAGTGTGCGAGTCGCTGACCGTCGCAAAGCCCGCAACCGCGGTGCGCAAGACGCCTGCGAGGTCGAACTCGACGCTGACCTGTGGAGCTGCCGATCCTGCCCGCGACCCGAGCAGCAGTTGTTCGACGAGGGCCGCGAGCGACCTCGTGCGTTCGGCAATCCGGTAGACGGATTCCCGACGCTCGTCGTCGGTCAGTTCGGGCCAATGGGTGAGCAGGGTCGATGCGTAGCCCTGCACGACCGTGATCGGTGTGCGCAACTCGTGACTGGTGACGGCGAGAAACAGATCCTTGCTCTCCTCGATCGCCTTGGCACGGGTGATGTCTCGAAAGTCGACGACCGTTTCGCCGCTGTGACTGATCCGCGAACAGATGATCTCGAGCCAGCGGCCTGAGGCGAGCTGGTACTCAGACACCACTCCAGGTTCGGCCACCGGAAATGACAGCGGGTTGCCGATCGCGTCACTCTCGCTCAGCCCGGTCAACTCGATGGCTGCAGGATTCCAGTGCCGCACCAAGCCCGCATCGTCGAGCACTGCCATGCCGTCGGCGGTTGCATCAATGACAGCGCGCTCGTGTTCGCGAAGTTGTCGAAGGCGCTCGTATGCCCGAGCGTTGCCGAGCGCAGTTCCGGCCGCGTCGGCGAGCAGCTCGAGGACGCCGAGCTCTGCCGAGCCGATGGCAGGACGTTCAGCGGTGAAGAACACATACAGTGCACCCGACGGCTCGCCGTCCAACCTGGTCAGCGCTGCGGCGAGTAGCGGGAGATGGCGGGTGTGCTCGGCAATCAGCGGCGAGGCATTGGGATAGTCACTGTTTCTCGCCGCCATCGAGTCGCGGTCGGCCCGCAGCAGCTCGGCAACGAGCGATTCGGACGCCGGAATGCGGGTTCCCACGATCTTCGCCGGCATGCCCGACACCGCCGTTACGACCAGATCGTCACCCTCGATCACGACGTAGCTGGCGCCATCGGCGCCGAGCAATTCGCGGCCGGATTCGCTGATGCGTCGAAGCACCGTGCCGAGTTCGAGGTCGGAGTTGACACCCGCGACCACCGAGGCGAGGCGACTCACCAGCTCGACGCGGCTGCTCAACTCACGCTGGATCGCCCGTTGCCGGGTGGCGTCGCGGACCACAGCCAGCCAGCCATCGACGGGACCGTCTCGCCAAGCCCGCAGCGGGCTGAACACGATCCAGACGTGCAGCACCGTGCCGTCGACTCGCGTGCGTTTCGTGAACAGCGAGACGTTCTCGCCGAGCCGGACCCGCGCCAATGCGTCCTGGCGTTCACGGAGCACCTGCTCGTCAGGGACGGCCGGGAAATCCTTGCCGACAACGTCGGAAGCGGGCCAGCCGAACATCTGCTCGGCACCGGAGTTCCAGTAGGTGACGCGACCAAGAAGGTCACCGGCCAGCACCGCGTCGGCCATCGCCGCGAGCACGCGGTCGGCGGTCGGCCCGAAAGACATGTGTTCATGGTGGCACGCAAAGCGTGCCGCGCCCTGCCACCCCGAGCGCGGCCCTAAGCTCGTCGCGTTGGCTCACCCACTCGGCTCACATACTCGGTAGGGGCTTCCGATGCTTATCGTCACCACGAACGACCTGCCCGGCTACCGCGTCGACGACGTGCTCGGCGAGATTTTCGGTCTGACCGTGCGGTCGCGCAACGCATTCAGCCAGTTCGGGGCCGGACTCAAATCCATCGTTGGTGGCGAACTCCGCGGCATGACGACGGCGTTGGTCGAAAGCCGCAATCAGGTCATGCAGCGGCTCATCGACGAAGCAACCGCCCGCGGCGCGAACGCGATTCTTGCGATGCG
>Ga0068855_100002015_pt1 | contig 25204 bp, 22 predicted proteins | sample KBSCornC52_FD_66592 | JGI IMG/M metagenome (GOLD analysis project Ga0068855, IMG submission 66592) | Corn rhizosphere microbial communities from Kellogg Biological Station, Michigan, USA - KBS Corn C5-2 | ecosystem: Host-associated > Plants > Roots > Rhizosphere > Soil ... | reverse complement strand
CCGCTCCCTGCCTTCGTCGATGCGACGGTGCGGATCAAGCGCGCCGCAGCGCTCACTCACAAGGAGACAGGGCGCCTCGAGCCGAAGCTCGCAGATGCCATCGTGAAGGCGGCTGATGAGGTTCTTGCGGGCAAACACCGCGAGCAATTCGTCGTCGACGTCTATCAGGCCGGTGCGGGCACATCGCACAACATGAACGTCAACGAAGTCCTCGCGAATCGCGCCAACGAAATCCTCGGCGGCAAGCGCGGTACGTACTCGCCGGTTCATCCGAACGATCACGTCAACATGGCGCAATCGACCAACGACGTGATCCCAACCGCGATTCGGCTGGCCTGTCTGAGCGAGCTGGGCGGTCTCCAGCACGCGTTCGAATTACTGGCGATAGAATTCGAAAAGAAGGGAAAGGAGTTCGACGACGTTCTGAAATCGGGGCGCACACATTTGCAGGACGCCATGCCCATTCGGCTCGGTCAGGAGCTGGACGCGTACGCGGGGTCTCTCCGCCGCGGGCTAAAGCGAGTGATCGAGGCGGCTGATTACCTGCGCGATCTCGGAATAGGGGGGAGTGCCGTTGGAACCGGAGTCAATGTAGAGCCCGAATACCCGAAGCTCATGGTCAAGCACCTTCGCGAGTCGGCGAAGGTGGATCTGCGCGAGGGAAAGGATCGCATCCAGCTGATGCAGAGCATGGGCGATGTTGCAGGCTTCAGCTCGCAGCTGAGAGTCCTGGCAGTGGACCTCAGCAAGATTGCGAGCGACCTGCGGCTCCTCGCCAGCGGTCCACGCACCGGCCTCGATGAGATCCGCCTGCCGGCCGTTCAGCCTGGCTCATCCATCATGCCCGGCAAAGTGAATCCATCGATCCCCGAGATGGTGAATCAGGTCTGCTTCCAGGTGATCGGCAACGACGCGTGCGTGAGCGCTGCCGCGGAGCACGGTCAGCTCGAGCTGAACGTGATGATGCCCGTCATCGCGTACAACGTCCTCCTCTCGATGACGATCATGCGTAACTCGGCGCGGATGCTCGCGGAGAAGACTATAAATGGTATCGAGGCGAACGAAGAGCAGTGCAACTACTGGCTCGAACGGTCGGCGGCTCTGGCGACGGCGCTCGCACCGCAGATCGGGTATGCGCGCGCAGCGGAGATCAGCAAGCAATCGGTCAAGGAGAACGTGCTCATTCGAGACTTGGTAAGGCGGGAGAAGGTCCTGCCCGAAAAGGAGATCGACGAGGTGCTCGACCTTCGCAAAATGACTGAGATTGGAGTTCCCGGGGGGAAGCACGGAGGAGTTTCCGCGGGTTAACCGGCACCAGCGCGAATTCAGGCATTGATCTACTCAGACCTCTTGCCTAATCAGTTGCAGGTGTCAGTTAGGCGAAACAACCTCTCTTAAGCTCAGTTACGGCCGTCGCCCCTTGTCCTAGTAGGCTCAAAACCATATCGTGAATACATGCGGATAACCACGTGGGCAGAGTATGGCGTGATCTGCGCCCTCAACCTCGCCAAGCGCACCGATCTGGGCCCGGTGAACGGGCGGGAGATCGCGCGACAGGAGCGGCTGCCGGCCGACTACGTCGAGCAGATTCTGCTCAGGCTGCGGCGCGCGGGCGTGATCACCAGCACGCGAGGAGCTAGGGGCGGGTACGTACTCGCCCGGACGCCCGCCGAGATTTCGATCAGGGACGTGATTCATGCCTCGGAGCTCGAGACGTTCGATCTCCACTGCGTCAGTCATCCCGTCGAAGAGGAGAGATGCTCCGCGTCGCACAGCTGCAGCATTCGCCCCGTCTGGGTCATGTTGCAGAACAAGATCGACGACGTCCTGCAGGGCGTGAGTCTCGCCGACCTGTTGCATGACGAGCCGACTGTGCGCGAGCGAGTCGGATTGTCGAGGGCGGAGAGCGGCGCACCGGAGAAAGTCGGCCTCCCGATTCTAGAGACCGTCTAGATTTCCAGATCGGATGCGAAAACGGCGCGCCTGAGTCACCAGACGCGCCGTTCTCGTTTATGTGCCGAAGGGGGGACTCGAACCCCCACGAGCTTGCGCTCACTGGCTCCTGAAGCCAGCGCGTCTACCAGTTCCACCACTCCGGCGATCTCGACTCCGAAGATAGAAACCGAGCATAGTGAAGTCAAACGCGAACGCTAAATGGTGCCGAAGAGTTCGTCTCACTGAGGATAGTGAAGTCAACGCGAATGGTTCGCTCGCGTGGAAGAGTTTCTCACGCCGCGAAAATGATGTCAGCCCGGGCGCTTTCCCAGCATCGTTGTTGCGTCTAACTTGAGCACGAAGTCAAATGGCAGAGAAAGTCGAGAAAGATGCGAAAGAGTCGATCGCGCGGAACAAACGCGCGAGACACGACTACCACATCATCGACACATGGGAAGCGGGCATGGTTCTGACCGGCAGCGAGGTCAAGTCGCTTCGGAACGGAAAGGCCAACATCGCTGATTCCTACGCGATCGTTAAGGATGGAGAGGTTTTTCTGCTCAATCTGCACATCTCGCCGTACGAACAGGCGAGCTACTTCAATCACGAGCCCACGCGGACGCGGAAGCTCTTGCTGCATCGCAAGGAGATCCGCAAGATGATCGGCGCCGTCGAGCGCCAGGGGCTGACGCTGGTTCCGCTCGAGGTGTACTTCAAGCGCGGAAAGGCGAAAGTTGCGCTCGCCCTCGGCAAGGGCAAGAAGCTCTACGACAAGCGCGCCGACGAAAAACGGCGCGACGACGAGCGCGACATGCAGCGCGCGGTGCGCACTCGATGATCGCGCTCTTCCTGGCCATGCAGATCGCTGGCAGCGCTGCAACGGCCGCCGCGCCGACTTTCATCGTCGTTCGCGACGGTGTGAGCACGACGTCGGTTCCAGTCACGATCAGCGACGGCCAGGCTTTTGTGCGGGCTGATCTGCTGGTGAAGGCGATGAGGGGAACGCTGACCAGCGGCACCAATCTCCATTACACGTTGGCTTTGCCGCGCGCGCATCTCGATCTGATCGACGGGATTCCATTCGCCAAGTTCGATACCATGACCGTCCCGCTGACGCGCGCGCCTCAGGTGTTCTCCGGCCAGCTGTATCTGCCGTTCCAATTCGTGAGCGAGATCCTGCCGCGCTATGGCGGTGGTTATTACTACGACGTTGCACAGGGCGAGCTACGCACATTTGCACAAGCGGCAATCAGTCGGGCGTCTCCGACGGGCGCCCTTGCGTCATCGTCCGGGGGCGTGTCCGCACCCGCTGGAGTGGTGTTGCCTTCACCCGGTAACGTTCCCCCTTCGCCCAGTGTCGCTTCGCCGTCGGGCGCAGTCGCTGCGCCACCAGTGACGCAACGTCGCACTCGGCCTGCCGTTCCGCCCGTGCGCAAGGTCGTGGTCATCGACGCTGGTCACGGTGGACCTGACAACGGCATGACAGGACCGATCGGCTCGCCGGTCTGGTTCACGGAAAAAGATGTGACGCTTTCGGTTGCGAAGAAGATTGCTGCAGTGCTTCGCGCCCGTGGAGTCGACGTACTGATGACGCGTACCACCGACACCTTGATCGCGCTTGCCGACCGCGGTCGCATCGCCAACAGCAATCACGGCGACGTCTTCATCTCGATCCATTGCAACGCCCCCGGGACAAACAACGCGGCCGGAGCGCGCGAACGCGGGTTCGAGACGTATTTTCTTGCCGAGGCAAAGACGGAGGACGAGCGCCGCGTGCAGGACATGGAAAACGAATCCGTGAAATTCGAGACGGGCGCCAACGCGCCGAAGGGTGATCCGCTCAACTTCATCATTACGGACATGGCGCAGAACGAGCACCTGCGCGAGTCCAGTGATCTGGCACAAACGATTCAGCAGGGCCTGATCGATGTCCATCCCGGCCCGAACCGCGGCGTACAACAGGCAAACTTCGCAGTGCTGCGCGGATCGTACATGCCGGCGGTGCTGGTCGAGATCGGATTCGGCAGCAATCAATCCGAGGCGACATTCCTCAGTGACCAGGCGAATCAGCGCGCGCTCGCGAGAAACATCGCCGAGTCGGTGATCGCTTACCTGGCTCACTACGATTCCCGAATTGGGGGCGCCCGGTAGCGGTGACCGCGTCCGCGCTAGCAGTCACCGCCGCGGGAATCGAATTTCAAAATCCGGTGTTGCTTGCCGCTGGCACGGCCGCCTACGGTCGGGAACTCGCCCGTGTCGTGGATCTCGACGCGCTGGGAGGACTCATCACGAAGGCAGTAAGTGTGGAGCGCCGGCATGGAGCCCGCGCCCCACGCGTTGCTGAATTCGAGGGCGGCATGATCAACGCTGTCGGGCTCGCCAATCCCGGTGTCGAGGAAGTGAGAGCGGAGCATCTACCTTGGCTCGCGAGCAACGTGCTCAGGGCGCGGGTGCTGGTGAACGTCGTCGGGAATCAGGTCGAGGAATTCGCGTCAGTGGTCTCGTTGCTCGACGATTCGCCCGGGTTCTCGGGCTACGAACTGAATGTGAGCTGCCCCAATGTGAAAGCCGGTGGCCTCGAATTCGGCGCGGACCCAAGGTCACTTACCGAGGTCATCGCGCGGGCGCGAAAAGCGACTCGAAAGCCAATCTTCGTCAAGCTCTCGCCGACTTTGCAGGACATCGGGCGAAGCGCTCAAACGGCGGCAGAGGCGGGTGCCGACGGCATATCAGTGGTGAACACCCTTCCCGGCCTTCTCATCGACGTCGACACCCGAAAACCTGTACTCGGCTTCGGTACCGGCGGTGTCAGTGGGCCCGGCCTGCTGCCGGTCGGGGTGCTGGCGACGTACAAAGTCGCAAAAGCGGTGACACTTCCGGTCATCGGGGTCGGGGGAATATCGGGGGCAAAGGACGTCGTCCAGTACGTGCTCGCGGGCGCGTCACTCGTGGCAATCGGAACGGCGGCGATGCAGCAGCCCAGGCTTCCGGAGAAGCTCGTCGCCGACCTCGAGCGCTGGTGCAGGGAGAAGGGAGTAACTTCGTTGAGCGAACTTCGAGGATCTCTACGATGGGAGAACTGAAGTGACCCCTCATCAACGACCTTCAGCGACGCGAGCCAAGGTCGTGACCCGGACCGCGCCGTCGAGCTCCCGGCGGCCGATCCCGATCGTTGCGCTCGACTTCCCGCGTGCCGATCTGGCGTTGGCAATGGTCGAGCGTCTGGGTGACGCCTGCAAATTCTATAAGGTGGGCGGGGAGCTGTTCACCGCGGCCGGACCGCAGGTAGTGCAGACCCTGCGAGCTCTGGGCAACGATGTCTTTCTCGATCTCAAGCTGCACGACATTCCAAACACGGTCAAAGGGGCGGCAAGGAGCGCGGCCTCGATCGGCGCCAAGCTGCTCACCGTCCATGCGACTGGCGGTCGGGAGATGATCGAGGCCGCAGTCGAAGGGGCTGGTGCGACCTGCGGGGTTCTGGGGGTGACGATTCTCACCTCCCTCGACGCCGCGATGCTGAGGAGCGCCTGGGGTCGGAAATCGCTGGAGGTTTATGGCGAGGTCCTCCGCCTAGCGGGGGACTGCGCCGCCGTCGGGGCACACGGGGTAGTGTGCAGCGGCCTCGAGGCGCAGAAAATCGGCGCAAAATACGGGGATAAGCTCAAGCTCCTGGTCCCTGGAATTCGGCCGGCCGGCGCTAGAACCGACGACCAAAAGCGCACCGTGACTGCTGCTGAGGCTGCCAGGGCCGGGGCGAACTACATCGTGCTCGGCCGGATGATCACCGAGGCGAAGGAGCCGGCGTCGGAGCTCAGATCGGTGATGAAAACGATCTAGTTCGTAACCCGCTCTGCCATCACAGTTTGACCCTGCTCGGTGGGTTGCATTACGTGACCTGGCCTTGTAATTTCAAAGGCTAACCTCGGAAAAAACCGGAGGGCTCCGGCCCTCTTTGCCTATCAAGTAGGGAGTTGGACGTGAAAGTTCGTAGCAGCGTCAAGCCGATCTGTGAGCACTGCAAGGTCATCAAACGACAGGGCGTGACTCGCATCATCTGCAAGCGCAATCCAAAACACAAGCAGAAGCAGGGCTAATTAATGGCGCGTATTGCTGGCGTAGATCTCCCGCGTGAAAAGAAGGTCGAGATCGGTCTCACCTACATTTTCGGCATCGGCCGCGCGACGGCGCGCCGGATTCTGGCATCGACCGGCGTCAATTCCGAGCAGCGCATTCGCGATCTGAACGACACCGATACCAACCGGCTTCGTCAGGCGATCGAGAAGGACTTCCGCGTCGAAGGTGCGTTGCGCACCGAGGTCGCGATGAACATCAAGCGACTCATGGACATCGGCAGCTACCGCGGGATTCGTCACCGCCGTGGTCTTCCAGTTCGTGGACAGCGCACTCACACCAATGCCCGCACGAAGAAGGGCCCACGCCGCGCAATCGCCGGCAAGAAGAAGGTAACCAAGTAATTATGGCTATTGGCAAGAAAGCAAAGCGCGTGATCGAGGCGGAAGGAATCGCCCACGTCTCCGCGACTTTCAACAACACGACGATCACGATCACCGACTCTCATGGGAATACGATTTCCTGGGGCTCGTCGGGCAAGGCGGGCTTCAAGGGATCCAAGAAGTCGACGCCGTTTGCCGCGACCGTTGCCGGTGAGCAGGCCGGACGCGAAGCAGTCACGCTCGGCGTTCGTCGCGTGCACGTGAGAGTGCAGGGACCAGGGTCGGGACGCGAGTCCGCGATCCAGGCGCTCGTCGCCGCCGGTCTCCAGGTCAAGTCGATCAAGGACGTCACGCCGATTCCGCACAACGGCTGCCGTCCTCCAAAGCGTCGGAGAGTCTAGCCGATGCGATATACAGATGCGAGCTGCAGACAGTGCCGCCGCGAGGGAACGAAGCTGTTCCTCAAGGCGACCAAGTGCTTCACCGAGAAGTGCCCAGTCGAGCGTCGTCCGACGCCGCCAGGGCAGCACGGCTCGTCGACGGCGCGCCGTCGCAAGCTCTCGGAATACTCGAAGCAGCTCCGTGAGAAGCAGAAGATCAAGCGCATTTATGGCGTCAGCGAGAGACAGTTCCGCAACACCTTCGAGCGCGTCGCACCGCTTCCGGGAATCACGGGACACAATCTTCTCGCCGCGCTGGAGTCACGTCTCGACAACGTCGTATACCGCATGGGGTTCGCGGGCAGCCGCAAGGCAGCGCGCCAGCTCGTTCGGCACCGTCACGTCGAGGTGAATCAGAAGTCGGTGGACATCCCGAGCTTTCTGGTTCAGCCGGGCCAGGAAATTCGGGTCCGCATGAAGTCGCGCGAGCAGGCGAGCGTGATGGCAGCAATGGATCAGTCGAGTCGTGGCGCCCCGCTCTCGTGGATCGCGGTGGATCGCGACACGTTCAGCGGCAGGATGCTCGAGAGACCAACGCGTCCGAATATTCCAATAGCTGCTCAGGAGCAATTGGTGGTGGAGTTGTACTCGAAGTAGGGAAGGGGAGGAGGGAAGGGGGAAGAGTTGGTTCGCAGTTCAGTCCTCCAATCCTCAATTAGTCAGCGATCAGCAATGCAGTTGGTCCGCAATCCGCAAACCGCAATCATTAAGTAGGACGAGACCCTAACTCTCGTTACGGGCTCACCGCGCGTTAGGGGCGGGGTGGCACGTTCAAGGAATCGAAAACAATGGCAACCGCAATTGATCTCAGGGGACTTGTCCGTCCGCAGCTTGTCGAGGCGACAAAGCGCGAAGACAATCCCAACATCGCAGAATTTCGTCTTCAGCCGCTCGAGCGCGGATTCGGACACACTCTGGGGAACGCCATGCGGCGTCTTCTCCTGTCGTCCCTCCGCGGCTCGGCGGTGTGGGGATTCCGCATCGACGGCGTCCTGCACGAGCACCAGACCATTCCGGGCGTCGTCGAAGACGTCCACCAGATCATCGGCAATCTCAAGACGCTGACGCTCTCTCTCGACGAAGGCGTCGAGAACACCGTTCTCCGGATCACCAAGAATTCGGCGGGACCGGTGACGGCCGCCGACATCGAGGGCCAGGGCGGCGTCACGATCGTCGATCGCAACCAGCACCTGTTCACCCTGCAGGGTGATCGCGAGATCAACGTCGAGCTCTATGTCGGTCGTGGTCGCGGGTACGTCGAGGCCGACCAGCACGTCATCGACAAGACCCTCCCCGTCGATGTCGTTCGTATCGATTCGATCTACAACCCGGTTCGGCGCGCAAACTTCGCCGTCGCCGAGACGCGCGTCGGCCAGCGCACGGACTACGATCGGTTGACGCTAACGGTCGAGACGAACGGAACGGTCACGCCCGAAGAGGCTGTGAGCTACGCCGCGGCTCTCGCACAGACGCACTTCCAGTATTTCGCTGGCTTCGGATCGCACGCATCGGCGCCGCTCGTCGCGGGCACCGATCTGCCCGGCGGCGATGCTCATCGCCTTGCCGAGGTGCTGCGCACTCCGATCGAAGACTTCGAGCTCTCGGTTCGCTCTGTGAACTCGCTCAAGAATTCCGCCATTCGCACGCTGGGTGATCTTGTTCGCCAGAGCGAAAGTCAGATCCTGCAGGTCAAGAACTTCGGCAAGAAGTCACTGAACGAGATCGCCGATCTGCTCGAGCGCGAAAGCCTCAACTTCGGTATGAAGTACGAGGAGACGCCGGACGGTGTCCGCATCACGGATCAGGGCACCCCGCCCAATCGCAACGTCGCCACCGTTGGTGCCGACGACGAAGAGGAAGGCTAAGGATGCGTCACCGCAAGAAGGGGAAGCAGCTTCGTCGCACCAGCGAGCAGAAGCTGGCTCTCATGAAAGGGCTGGCTAAAGCGCTGATCGAGCGTGGCGCCATCGAGACGACCGAGGCGAAGGCCAAAGAGCTTCGTCCGTTCATCGAGAAGCTGATCACGAAAGCCAAGACCGGTACGCTTCACAACCGTCGCCTGGCGGGCGCCAAGGTCCCGCACCGCGCGACCGCGGATAAGCTGTTCCAGGAGATCGGCCCGCGCTTCGCGACGCGAAATGGGGGCTACACCCGGATCCTCAAGACCGGTCACCGCAAGGGCGATGGCGCCGAGATGGCGCGCATCGAGCTGGTGGGGACGGAGAGCTAACCATGGCACAGATCAAGAGAAATCGCTGCTACGTCTGCGACAAGGGTGTCGCTTACGGCAACAACGTCTCACACGCGAACAACAAGACGCGGCGGACGTTCAAGCCCAACCTTCAGGTCGCCCGCATCGTCATCGAGGGCAAGATCACGAAGATCAAGGTGTGCACCCGTTGCTTGCATGCGGGAAAGATTCAGCGCGCGCCGAGAGGCGGGGCCGCTGCGTAACCCGATGGTTGTATCAAATGACAAAGGGAGCCCTTGGGGCTCCCTTTTTCTTAACCAACATCTGAGACCTCGCCTAATCAGTTGCACGTATTTAGTCCCTCACCGCCAGCCTGTTCGCTAACTTTGCTCCAATAACCACCGATCTGAATGCCCAAGCGAACCGACATCCACCGCATACTAGTCATAGGCTCCGGCCCGATCATCATCGGGCAGGGCGCCGAGTTCGACTATTCGGGGACGCAGGCTGCCAAGGCGCTCCAGGAAGAAGGGTTCGAGGTCATCCTCGTCAACTCCAATCCGGCGACGATCATGACGGATCCCGAGTTCGCTGACCGCACCTACATCGAGCCAGTAACGCCTGAGTACGTCGAGCTCATCATCGCGAAGGAGCGGCCGGATGCTCTTCTCCCGACGATGGGGGGCCAAACCGCGCTCAACGTGGCGATGAAGCTGGCCGAGACCGGAGTTCTCGAGAGGTATTCGGTCGAGCTTATCGGAGCCGATGCGCGGGCGATCGCGATGGCCGAGGACCGGAAGCTTTTCAGTGAAGCAATGAAGCGAATCGGGCTGGCGACGCCGCCTGGCGGAATCGCGACGACGCTCGACGAAGCATTTGACATCCTCGATACGACGGCTTTTCCCGCGATCATCCGCCCGGCATTTACCCTTGGCGGGACGGGCGGAGGAATCGCTTACAACCGACAGGAGTTCGAGGAGATCATTCGGCGGGGGCTCGATCTTTCGCCCGTGAGCCAGGTCCTGGTCGAGCGGAGCGTCATCGGCTGGAAAGAGTTCGAGCTCGAGGTCATGCGCGACGGCGCGGACAACGTCGTGATCGTGTGCTCGATCGAGAACATCGATCCCATGGGCGTTCATACTGGCGACTCGATAACCGTCGCGCCGGCGATGACGCTTACCGACCGCGAGTATCAACTGATGCGGGACGCGGCAGTCGCCGTCATTCGGGAGATCGGCGTCGAGGCGGGCGGCTGCAACATCCAATTCGCGATCAACCCGCAGGATGGCGAGATGCTCGTGATCGAGATGAATCCTCGCGTCTCACGGTCATCGGCGCTCGCTTCCAAGGCGACGGGCTTTCCGATCGCGCGCATCGGAACGAAGCTCGCCGTCGGCTATCGCCTCGATGAGATTCCGAACGACATCACGGGCACGACACCCGCTTCGTTCGAGCCAGTGCTCGACTATGTCGTAGTAAAATGCCCGCGCTTCGCGTTCGAAAAATTCCGTGCTGCAAATCCGCGCCTCACGACTCAGATGAAATCGGTCGGCGAGTCGATGGCGATCGGCCGCACGTTCAAGGAGGCGTTTCAGAAGGCGCTCCGCGCGCTGGAGACTGGGCGTCCAGGATGGAGCGTCGCACCAACGCTTGCTGACGACCGTCTCGAGAACGAGTCGCTTGGATCTCTGCGCGGCGCGCTCCGGCAGCCGACGCCGGAGCGAATATTCCAGGTGAAGCGCGCTCTCCAGGCCGGAATCACGGTCGAGGAGGTCTACGAGCTGACCGGCATCGATCCCTGGTTTCTGTCGCAGATGATGGAACTGCTCGAGGCGGAGCGAGCTTTTGCCGCGCTCCCGACTCTCGACAGAGATGTGTTGTGGCGGATGAAGCGAATGGGCTTCGCCGACAGACAGCTGGCGGATCTGCGCGGTGAAACTGAATCGGCGGCGCGGGCGCGCAGAATCGGCTTCGGAATCGTCCCCGCCTACAAAATGGTCGATACCTGCGCGGGAGAATTTCCCTCTGCCACGCCCTACCTCTATAGCAGTTACGACGAGGAGAGCGAGGCTCCGCGAAGCGGCAAGCGCTCGGTGGTGATTCTCGGCAGCGGGCCGAACCGCATCGGGCAGGGAGTCGAGTTCGACTACTGCTGCGTTCGCGCTGCGCTGGCGCTTCGCGATGCGGGTTACGAGACGATCATGATCAACTCGAACCCGGAAACCGTCTCCACCGACTTTGATATCTCCGACAAGCTTTATTTCGAGCCGCTGACGCTCGAGCACGTCCTCGATATCGTCGAGCGCGAACAACCGCTCGGCGTGATCGTGCAGCTGGGTGGTCAGACGCCGCTCAAGCTAACTCGCGGGCTCGAAATGGCAGGCGTGCCGATCCTTGGCACCCAGCCCGACGCGATAGACATCGCCGAGGATCGCAAGCGGTTCGATGCGATCGCACGGAGTCTCGGAATCCGTCAGCCGGAGAACGGGATCGCGACCAGCCTCGAAGAAGCCGTCGCTGCGGCAAAAAGGATCGGCTATCCGGTGCTCGTTCGTCCATCGTACGTGCTGGGCGGACGCGCGATGGAGATCGTGTACGACGAGCGGTCGTTGACCCAATACTTCGAGCGCGCTGCGCGTGTATCGGAAGACAAACCGGTGCTGATAGATCGGTTTCTCGAGGATGCGTTCGAGGCCGACGTCGACGCGATCTCGGACGGCGAACGCGTCGTGATTGGCGGCGTGATGCAGCACATCGAAGACGCAGGTATCCACTCGGGCGATTCCGCCTGCGTACTGCCGCCCTATCTGATCGACGAGGAGCACATCGACGAGATGCGGCAGCACACCGTCGCTCTTGCCAAGGCGTTGAACGTGGTCGGGCTGATCAACGTTCAGTACGCGATCAAGGACGGACAGGTGTACGTCCTCGAGGTAAATCCGAGAGCGAGCCGTACGGTCCCCTTCGTGTCGAAGGCGATTGGAGTTCCGTTGGCGGCAATCGCCGCGCGCGTCATGCTCGGCGAGACGCTCGATGCGATCGGGTTCACGGAGGAAGTGACCCCCGCGTACATCTCGGTCAAGGAAGCGGTCTTCCCGTTCAACAAATTCCGGGAGTTCGATCCGATACTCGGCCCCGAGATGAGATCTACGGGCGAGGTGATGGGTATTTCGGATTCATTCGGAAGCGCGTTCGGCAAGGCTCAGCTCGCAGCGGACAACGTGCTGCCGACTCAAGGTGCGATCTTCATCACCGTGAACGATTCCGACAAGCGTGCGGTCACCCCCATCGCCAGACGGTTCCAGGAACTGGGATTCAAACTGTTCGCGACAGGCGGGACGGCGAAGCATCTGCGCGGACGTGGAATCCCGGTCGAGACCGTTCTCAAGATCCACGAGGGCCGCCCCAACGGAATGGACATGATGCTGAACGGAGATGTCCAGCTTCTGATCAACACGCCGCTCGGAAAGGAATCGCAGCGCGACGACTACACCATGCGCCAGGCGGCGATAGCGAACCACGTCGCTTACACGACGACGCTCTCCGCGGCCAATGCCGCGTGCGACGCAATTCTGTCGCTGCGCTCGCGGGCGCCTTCCGTTCTCTCGCTGCAGGAGTGGCACGGAAGGATTCCGAAGGAAGCCGGCGTCTAGATGGCCAAGCCATTCATTCACGAATCGGCCTACGTCGACGACGGGGCCAAGATCGGAGCTGACACCAAGGTTTGGCATTTCTGCCACATCCTCGGCGGCGCCGAGATCGGTGAGCGGTGCTCTTTGGGGCAGAATGTCGTCGTGATGAACGGCGTCAGGATCGGAAACAACGTCAAGATTCAGAACAACGTCTCGGTCTATGAGGGCGTAGAGCTGGAGGACGATGTGTTCTGCGGTCCCTCGATGGTCTTCACGAACGTCATCAATCCGCGCAGCCATGTCTCCCGCAAGAAGGAATACAAGCGCACGTTGGTGCGACGGGGAGCGACGATTGGCGCCAACGCGACCATCGTCGCCGGGGTCACACTCGAGGAGTACGCGTTCGTGGGTGCTGGCAGCGTGATCACGAAGGACGTTCCGGCGTATGCGCTGATGGTTGGAGTACCCGCTCGAAGATTGGGGTGGATGTGCCAGTGCGGCGAGCGGCTCCCCGACAAAAATCCCGAAGCGTGCAAGGTCTGCGGCACGCGATACCGGCAGGAAGGCAACAAGCTCAAGAGGATGTCCTAGGTGAGCTCCGAGAAGAAGTTTCGCATCGCACTCATCGGTTGTGGGCGAATCAGCAAGAATCACTTCGAGGCGATCGATCAGATCGATGGTCTGGAGCTTGTCGCGGTCTGCGATTCCGATCCGGAGCGCGCGGCGCAGGCCGGCACGCAGTGGGGTGTCCCGCACTACACCTCCTACGAGAAAATGCTGAAGGAGAGCAAGGCGGACATCATCACCATCGCGACTCCGTCAGGACTCCATGCGGAGCAGGGAATTGAAGCGGCGAACGCCGGCAAGCACGTGGTGATGGAAAAGCCGATGGCGATCTCTCTCACTGGCGCCGACTCGCTCGTTCACGCATGTGACAAGGCCGGAGTGCAGCTGTTCGTCGTCAAGCAGAACCGACTCAATCCACCAGTCCAACTTCTCAAGAGCGCGGTCGACCGCAATCGGTTCGGCCGCATTTACATGGCCAGCTGCACCGTTCACTGGGCGCGTCCGCAGGAGTATTACGACCAGGCACCCTGGCGCGGGACGTGGGAGTTCGATGGCGGCGCATTCATGAACCAGGCCTCGCATTACGTGGATCTGATTCAGTGGTTGATGGGTCCGGTCGAGAGCGTCATGGCGAAGACGGCGACGCTGGCCCGCCGCATCGAGACGGAGGATTCCGGTGTTGCGATTCTCAAGTTTCGATCTGGAGCGTTGGGGAGCATCGAAGTCACGATGTTGGCCTACCCGCGCAACCTCGAAGGCTCGATCACTATCCTCGGCGAAAAGGGATCGGCAAAGATTGGCGGGACCGCTGTGAACAAGATCGAGCTCTGGCAGTTCGCCGAGTACGACGACGATGACAAGAAAGTGGCCGAGGCAGACACGAGCCCGCCCAACGTGTACGGGCTGGGCCATCAGGGCTATTACAGGAACGTTCTCGCCGTGCTGAGGGGGGAGGCCAAGCCCGACACCGACGGACGAGCCGGCAGGAAGTCGCTCGAATTGATCCTCGGGATCTACGAGTCCGCCAAGACGGGGCGGGAGGTGCCCCTCCCACTCCGCGCCCAAGTATGAGCCGGAAGCGCTTATCTTTACCGGTTGCCCGTTTTGCTCGGCCATACACTTTGACCCGTTTCCAATCCGCTGATAATGGCTGTACCCCTTCTTGATCTGAAAGCGCAGCACGCGACGATTCGCGATTCCGTGATGAATGCGATGACCAAGGTCATCGATGAACAGGCATTCATCCTGGGAGAGCCGGTGGAGCGTCTCGAGCGCGAGGTCGCGCTGCTCTCGCACACGACCCACGCGGTCGGGTGCGCAAACGGCACGGACGCGATCCTGCTCGGCCTCCGTGCGCTCGATATCGGACGTGGCGATGAAGTTTTGACGACGCCATTCACGTTTTTCGCGACCGCTGGCGCGGTGCATAACGTCGGCGCGCGTCCGGTTTTCGCGGACATAGATCCAGACACGTTCAACATTTCGACTGAGGCCCTAAGTGCCGCGATCAAGCCAACGACGAAAGCCGTGATCGCTGTTGACCTGTTCGGTCAGATGGCTCCGATCGAAGCGATAATGGATGCGGCGGGGAATCTGCCGGTCATCGAGGATGCCGCGCAGTCTATCGGGGCGCGCCGGAAGATCGACGACAAGTGGGTGATGGCCGGTCAGGCAGCGACAATCGGGACCTTCAGCTTCTTTCCTTCCAAGAATCTGGGTGGATACGGCGACGGTGGAATGATCGTGACGCAGTCGGACGCGATCGCCACGCGTGTTCGTCGCCTGCGCACGCACGGCGGATTGAAGACCTACTACCACGAGGAAGTTGGGTACAACAGTCGCCTGGACGCTTTGCAGGCCGCGATTCTCTCGTCGAAGATGCTGAATCTTGCAGCGTGGAGCGCGGCGAGGCGCAAGAACGCGGCTTATTACAATGCAGCGTTCGCGGATCTCGACGATGTTCGCACCCCGACGATCGATCCGGCGAACGAATCGATTTACAATCAATACACGTTGCGGGTCACACGTCGTGATGGTCTGCAGGCGCACCTGAAGGACAAGGAGATCGGATCGGCCATCTATTATCCGCTCTCGCTCCACCTTCAGCCTTGCTTCGAGTACCTCGGCTACAAGCGGGGCGCGTTCCCGGAGAGTGAACGAGCGACGCAGGAAGTGATATCGATCCCGGTCTATCCGGAGTTACGGCAGCCGCAGCTGGACGAGGTCATAGAAGCCGTGCGCGGATTCTACGGCCACTGACAATCAGACCCACTCACCGACAGAGTCCCAAGTGCAACTAAAGGATCAGCTGCTAGCGAAGATCGAAAACAGAAGCGCGTGCATAGGCGTGGTGGGCCTGGGATACGTCGGGCTCCCACTGGCGCTCGAATTTGCGAGGGCCGGCTTCAAGGTCATCGGCTACGACGTGAGTGAGCGGCTCATCGCACAGCTCATGGCCGGCAAGTCGCACATCCAGGATGTCCCGAGCGCCGAGCTCGCGCGACTGGTGAAGGCGGGAAAGTTCGAGGCGACGAAGGACGAGGCGAGGATGCAGGAGATGGACGCGATCTCGATCGCTGTTCCGACTCCGTTAGCCAAGACCCGCGATCCGGACATGGGATACGTGATTGCGGCGGCCGATGCGATTGGCCGGAATTGCCGCCCCGGGGTGATCGTCGTGCTGGAGAGTACGACTTATCCGGGAACCACTCGCGAGCTGCTTCAGCCCAAGCTCGAGGCGGCTGGACTTACCGTCGGCGAAGATGTCTTTCTCGCGTTCAGTCCCGAGCGGGTCGATCCCGGCAACCCGATCTGGAACACGAAGAACACTCCGAAGATCGTCGGCGGAATCACGCCCGCGTGCACCGAAGTCGCGACCGCGCTGTACGCGACGTGTCTCGACACCATGGTTCCAGTCTCGAGCACCGAGACGGCGGAGCTGGTCAAGCTGCTCGAGAACACATTTCGCTCCGTCAACATCGGGCTGGTGAACGAGATGGCGATCGTGTGCGACAAGCTGGGCGTCAACATCTGGGAAGTGATCGACGCCGCCGCGACGAAGCCGTTCGGGTTCATGAAGTTCACGCCGGGGCCTGGTATCGGCGGACACTGCATTCCTCTCGATCCGCACTATCTCGCGTGGAAGATGAGAACGCTCAACTACAAGACGCGATTCATCGATCTCGCGAGCGAGATCAACAGCGAGATGCCCGCGATTGTCGTGAGAAAGGTTGCCCAGGCGCTCAACGAAGAAAAGAAGGCCGTCAATGGAAGCCGGGTGCTCGTGCTCGGCGTCGCGTACAAGAAGGACATTGACGACATGAGAGAGAGCCCGGCGCTCGACGTGATCCGGCTGCTCGAGCAACAGGGGGCAGCCGTCGTGTATCACGACCCTTTCGTGCCGAAGTTCCGAGAGGATGGGCACGAGCATGCAAGTGTGCCGCTCACGGACGACGAACTCACCGGCGCCGACGCAGTGGTGATCGTCACGGATCATTCGACTGTCGACTATCAGCGAGTGGTTCATCTGTCGAAGGTCATCGTCGACACGAGAAACGCCACTTCCAAGCTGGCAAAGGGAAAGGGGCGGATCGTCTCGCTGACGTCGGCGACCTCATACGCAACCGCCTAGCCGTCGGCTGGCGACAACCACCATCTCGACAACGTGAACATATCTGTAATCGGTACTGGCTACGTGGGGCTGGTTGTCGGCGCGTGTTTGGCCGAGAACGGCAACAATGTCTGCTGCGCGGACATCGATGAGCGAAAGATCAACGATCTTCGCAAGAACATCCTTCCGATTTACGAGCCCGGGCTCGAGCCCCTCGTCGAGCGGAATCAGAAGGAAGGGCGGCTCTCGTTTACGACGAGCCTCGAGGATGCAATCAAGAGTGCCGAGGTGGTGTTCATCGCAGTCGGGACGCCACCCGGGGAAGATGGTGCCGCGGACCTGAAGTACGTGCTGCAGGTCGCTGCGCTGATCGGGCGGTTCATGGCCCGCGAGATTGTGGTCGTTACCAAGTCCACCGTGCCTGTCGGTAGCGCCGCGAAGGTCGGCGCAGAGGTGGCGAAAGAGGCGAAATTCCCCTTCCATCTGTGCAGCAACCCGGAATTCCTGAAAGAGGGTGACGCAGTTGAAGATTTCATGAGGCCCGACCGGGTCGTACTCGGTGTCGAGTCTCCGCACGCCAGGCGCGTGATGAACGACGTCTATGCGCCTTTTGTGCGAACCGGCAAGCCGGTGCTGATGATGGACATCGCGTCAGCGGAAATGACCAAGTACGCGGCGAATGGCATGCTGGCCACGCGCATCTCGTTCATGAATGAGATTGCCAACCTGTGCGACAAGGTGGGCGCCAACGTCGATTTCGTCAGAAAGGGGATTGGAAGCGACTCACGGATCGGACAGTCGTTCCTCTTTCCGGGTCCAGGCTACGGTGGATCATGTTTTCCGAAGGACGTAAAGGCGCTCATCAGAATGGGCGGCGCCTGTGGCGTTCCCCTCGATGTTCTCTCGGCTGTGGAATCTGCGAACGACCGGCAAAAGCGGGTGCTGGTCGACAAGGTGCGTATCGCTTTGGGAAAGGATCTCAAGGGCAAGCGGATCGCGCTCTGGGGGCTGGCATTCAAGGCGGGCACCGACGACATGCGAGAGGCCCCTTCGCTCACTTTAATCGCGGCGCTCCTCGACGAGGGTGTCTCAATCTGCGCCCATGACCCTGCGGCCGCGGATCATGCCAGAGCTTTGCTCGGCAACCGAATAGATTACGCGGAGACTAACTATGAGGCGCTTTCGGGCGCGGATGCGCTGGTAGTGGTCACTGACTGGAACGAGTATCGCCACCCTGATTTCGTGCGGGTGAAGCGCGCGCTCAAACAACCGGTCATCGTCGATGGCAGAAATCTTTACGACGTCGAGAAGATGCGGGAGTTGGGCGTTCGATATCATTCGATCGGACGTCCATCCGCATGAACATGCTCGGCCGCCGAGGGTAATATCATACGGATGTTCAAGACAAAGTCATTGTTGCTGGCCCTGCTGCTCGCGGCACCGCTGGCGTGCAAGCCCCCTTTCAATCCGAAGACCTACCCTTCAGCCGACAAGCTGTACCAGGCAGCGCTCGCTGAATACAAGGCGCGCCGTTACGACAACGCGGCGAAGGCTTTCGAGCAGCTGACGCTCGATCTGTCCGCGCGCGATCCGCGGCTTCCGCTCGCCTATTACTATCTCGCGCAATCGCAGTCGCGAAACGGCGAGTATCTTCTGGCGGCCGGAACCTACAACCGGCTCATCGATGCATTCCCCCAGGATTCCCTGGTGGACGATGCGTTTTATCTGTCGGGACTCGCCTACGAGCGGGAGTGGCGGCAGCCGCAGCTGGATGCGACATATGGCAAGAACGCTCAGACCGCGTTCGAATCGCTGGTCGGCAGCTTTCCCGATTCCCAGTATGCTCCGCTGGCGAAGAAAGAGCTCGACAAGCTCGATGAGTGGTTCGCAAGAAAGGATTACGACACGGGCTATCTCTACCTGAAGCGGAAGGCGTTCGATTCGGCGATCATCTACTTCAAGGACGTCATCCGGCTGCATCCGAACGCCAAGACGACCCGGGAGGCCTACCTGCGGCTTCATGAGGCGTATCGGGCGATAAGGTACGTCGAGGATGCGCGCGAGCTGTGTGATGTGATGCGGAAGACCTACCCGAACGACCGTGAAGTCTCAAAGACGTGCGGTCCCGCGCCCGTGACGCCGGCGACACCGGCAACGTAGCCCGTGCGCATTGGGGTGTTCGGGGGCACGTTCGATCCTCCCCACGTCGGCCATCTCCTGGTGGCCAACGATGCCCGCGAAGCCCTCGAGCTCGATCGGCTGATTTTCGTTCCGGCGGGTGCACAGCCGTTCAAGGTCGATAATCCGCCGGTGGCATCCGGGCAGGACCGCCTGGAGATGGTTCGTCTGGCGGTCGCGGACGACGCGAACTACGTCGTCGATGACGCAGAAATCAACCGTAAGGGGTTATCTTTCACGGTTGACACCTTGGAGCATTTGTCAGAGAGGAATCCGGCTGCCCGCCTCTATCTGTTGATGGGAGAGGATGTGCTCGCTGGCTTCGAGAAATGGCGGAGTCCGGCGCGCATTCGAGAGCTGGCTACTCTGGTGGCTGTGAGCAGGGGTGGGTTGGCGGGATCGGTAGCCGATCCGGCAATGTCGGCTGTCCTGAGGGTTTCGACTCGGCGGGTCGACGTGTCGTCGACGGAGATCAGGGAGCGCCGGCGCGCCGGAAAATCAATCAAGGGATTCGTGCCCGAGAGCGTCGAGCGGTTCATCGACGCCCGCGGGCTCTATCGTTGAGGCGGAACGTCTCCGCCTGAGGAAGACAGGTAAATGGCTTTGACAGGGCTGCTGAGCGGTGTGTTCGGAACTCGCCACGATCGAGAGCGCAAGCGCGTTCAACCGATCGTCGACGAGATCAACGAGCAATACGCCCGCCTCCAGACCATCCCCGAGGAGGAGCTTCGCGGCCAGACGGAGAAGTTCCGTGCACGCATCAAGGAGCGCACGAGCGACATCGAGGCGCGCATCGCGGATCTGAGGGAGAAGAAACGTATCACGGCCGATCCCGCCGCTCGCGAGGAGATCGACAACGAGCTGAGTGGTGTCGATGGCCGCGGCGGCGCGGAAGCAGAGCTTCGAACCGCGATTGCAGACGTGCTGGACGAGCTGCTTCCCGAGGCGTTCGCAACGGTTCGTGAGGCAGCGCGCAGGCTGGTCGGAACCAAGGTCATGGTCACCGGCCAGGAGATGGAGTGGAACATGGTGCCCTACGATGTGCAGCTGATGGGCGGAATCCAGCTGCATCAGGGGCGCATCGCAGAAATGGCGACCGGTGAAGGCAAGACCCTCGTCGCGACGCTGCCGCTTTACCTCAACGCGCTGCCGCGCAACGGCGCGCACCTGATCACGGTCAACTCCTACCTCGCCCGCCGCGACTCGGAGTGGATGGGTCACGTCTACAAGTACCTCGGGCTCACCGTTGGCTGCATCGACGATACCGAGCCGGGCACGCTCCAGCGTCGCGCGGCGTACGAATGCGACATCACGTACGGCACCAACAACGAGTTCGGCTTCGATTATCTGCGTGACAACATGGTGCAGTCGCTCGAGCACCGCGCTCAGCGAAGTCACATCTACGCAATCGTCGACGAAGTGGACTCGGTGCTCGTCGATGAAGCGCGTACTCCGTTGATCATCTCGGGTCCGGTCGGCAACGAAAGCGACGCTGAGTACGCCGAGCACAACGCCGCCGTATCGCGACTGGTGAGGCGACAGTCGGATCTGGTCAACGCGCTCGTCGCCGCGGGCGAGAAAGCGTTCGAAGCCAATGACAGCGACGCCGCCGCGCTCAATCTCTACAAGGCCCAGCTGGGCGGACCCAAGAACAAGCGGCTGCTCAAGGTATTTCAGGAGACGGGCGCCAAGCAGCTCGTCCAGAAGATGGAGCTGCAGCACATCGCGGATCGGCGGCTTCCGGCGAACAAGCAGCAGTACCGAGATATCGAGGAAGATCTGCTGTTCGTACTCGACGAGAAGGGGCACACGGTCCATCTCACGGACGCGGGCGTGGATTTCATGTCGCCCGACGCGCACGACCAGTTCGTGCTTCCGGATCTGTCGCAGGAAGTGCACGCGATCGATCACGATCCGGACATGACGCCGGCCGAGAAGCTCGAAGCGCGGAACAAGCTCAACATCGACTACGCCGCCAAGAGCGAGCGGCTTAACATCGTGCACCAGCTGTTGCGGGCGCACGCGCTGTTCGAGCGCGACGTGAACTACGTCGTGCAGGAAGGCCAGGTGTTGATCGTGGACGAATTCACCGGCCGCACAATGCACGGCCGCCGCTGGTCAGAAGGATTGCACCAGGCGGTCGAGGCGAAGGAAGGCGTCCAGGTCAAGGGTGAGACGCAGACACTCGCGACCATCACCATCCAGAACTACTTCCGTCTCTACGAAAAATTGTCTGGAATGACCGGCACCGCGGAGACGGAAGAGACCGAGTTCCACGAGATCTACAAGCTCGGCGTGTCCGTGATTCCGACGAATCGTCCGGTGATCCGCGATGACAGGCAGGACCTCGTCTACAAGACACGCCGCGAGAAGTACAACGCGATCCTCGAGGAAACGCAGCGCTTGCACGAGCTTGGCTTTCCGGTTCTTGTTGGAACGGTGAGCGTCGAAGTGTCCGAGACGCTCGCGCGCATGTTCAAGCGCGCCGGGATTCCGCACAACGTTCTGAATGCGAAGTATCACCAGCGCGAAGCAGAAATCGTTGCTGGTGCGGGCCAGCCCGGCGCCGTCACGATCGCGACCAACATGGCCGGTCGCGGTACCGACATCAAACTCGGGCCAGGGGTCACTGAATCGAAGCCCTCTCAGCGGAGAGACGCCGAGAACCAGATTGTAGACGTGGTCGAGTGTGGCGGACTGCACATCATCGGCTCTGAGCGCCACGAATCACGACGCATTGATCGTCAGCTGCGCGGACGTGCCGGTCGCCAGGGCGATCCGGGTGCGTCGCAATTCTTCCTGTCGCTCGAAGATGATCTCATGCGGCTCTTCGGATCGGATCGAATTGCGAAGCTGATGGATCGCATGGGCGCTGAAGAGGGCGAGATGCTGACGCACTCGCTCATCACGCGCTCGATCGAGCAGGCACAGAAGCGCGTCGAGCTCCAGAACTTCCAGTCTCGCAAACGCCTCCTGGAATACGACGATGTGATGAACCAGCAGCGTGAAGTGATCTATTCGCTGCGATCATTCGCGCTCGAAGGCGGGGAAGAGCTGAAGGCCGAAGCGCAGAAGATGGTGGAGAAGGGTGTGACGAAGCGCGTCGAGAACATGCTGGGCGAGTTCGATTCGCAGGAAGAGTGGGATTTCGCGCTCGTGCGTCAGGATCTGCTGATGCACTACATGCTGGTCGTTCCCGGCTTCGAGGATGGATCGCTGCCGGGCAGCGAAGATGAGGCGAGGCAGCGCGCGGTCGAGGCAGGTACGAAGGCATTTGACGACAAGCTCCAGAGTCTCGGAGAGTACGCGAGCCAGCTGCTCGCCATCGTCATGCTTCACGTCCTCGACGAAAAGTGGAAGGACCATCTCTACGATCTGGACCAGCTTCGCAATGCGATCGGCTACCGCTCGTGGGGCCAGAAAGACCCACTGATCGAGTACAAGCACGAGGCGTACAGCATGTTCGTGGATCTGATGGACGACATCCACAACACGTTTACGGAAAGGTTCCTGCGGGCGCAGATTACGTTCGAAGAGCGCGCAGCGCCACCACCGCCGATGTATCTGAGCGGTCCCGACCTGGATGGGAACGGCGAAGAGCGAGCGCCGAGGCCGCGGAAGAAGCAGTTCAACGCGCTCGGAGTAATGGAGGAGATCGACGTCGATGCCGGCGAAGGCACCGATGCGACGCTCGACGTCGCGCCAGCTGAGGCTCCAAAGAAGGGAACTGCTGTCCGTACCGAGCCGACGGTGCACGTCGGAGGAAAGAGCTCGTCCCTGAGCAAGGCGATGGCTGGCGGCGCGATCGGCGGCGTTCCCGGTGTGCCTGGTGTACCGGGCGGGTCAGCGGACTGGAGCAACGTCGGGCGGAATGATCCGTGTCCGTGCGGCTCGGGGAAGAAGTTCAAGAAGTGCCACGGCTCAAATCTTTAGAGTCTGAGATCGTCGCGGCGCGTCGGGCATCCACAGTACCGAAGCTGGGAGCTGTCAGCAAACTACGCTAATAGCTGGGAGCTTTAATACCGAACTCCTCGACAGTAACTAAAGATCGACTTGCGCCGGTTCGGTGGGGCGTGCTCGGTGCCGCTAGTATCGCCTTGAGAAAGGCCATTCCCGGAATGCAGGGAAGTGAACTCGCTCAAGTGGTCGCCATTGCATCGAGGGATATTTCCAAAGCGCGCGCGGCCGCGAATGAGCTGGGTATTCCGCGCGCCTATGGCTCGTACGAAGAGCTGATCGACGATCCCGAGATCGAGGCGATCTACAATCCTCTCCCGAACCATCTGCACGTGCCATGGTCGATTCGCGCGGCCGAGCGGGGAAAGCACGTCCTGTGTGAGAAGCCGATTGCATTGACGGCTCGGGAAGCGCGGGAGCTGCTCGAGGTTCGCAACAGGACAGGCGTGCAGATCGGCGAGGCGTTCATGGTCCGGACGCATCCGCAGTGGCTGAAGGTGAAAGAGATAGTCGACTCTGGAAGGATCGGTGAGCTGCGCCTGATCGCCGGCCATTTCAGCTACTATCGGCGCGATCACGCTGACGTCCGCAGTCGAGTAGAGTGGGGCGGCGGCGCGCTAATGGATGTCGGATGCTACCCGATAACGATCTCCCGGTGGCTGTTCGGCGCCGAGCCCTCAGAGGTCGTAGGACTGATCGAGCGTGATCCCGAGATGCGGATCGATCGATTGACCTCGGGACTCCTTCGTTTCGAGAGGGGGCAGGCGACGTTCAGCTGCGCCACGCAGCTCGTGGCGTTTCAGGCGGTGCAGATTTTCGGAACGACTGGTCGCATCGCGGCGTCCTTCCACTCCATGCCGAGCGACGAGTCACGGATCCTTGTCGACGACGGGAGCGATTTACTGGGGGGCACCGGTATCGAGACCATCACATTTCCGCGCGTGAACCAGTTCAGTATCCAGGCAGACCGCTTTTCGGCGGCCATTCGCGGTGTCGGAACTGTTCCTGTCTCGCTCGAGGACGCGATTGGAAACATGGCCGTGATAGATGCGTTGTTTCGGTCAGCGGAATCCCATGCGTGGGAGTGCCCGAGCTAGCGGCGGCGTCCCGATGACGGTCGTGTCTCCGTGGTGCCGCCGCCGGGCTGTCTCACGACGAGAATCTCGAGTCCGCACGTATGGAGACCGAGATGGCACTGAGTATAAGAGAGCTTCCGGCGGCCGAGCGGCCGCGGGAGCGACTGCGCAGTCACGGCGCGCATGCTTTGAGCTCGAGCGAGCTACTGGCTATTCTTCTAGGTAGCGGATCGGAAGGCCGATCCGCGATCGGTATCGGCCAGGAGATTCTTGCCACTTGTCGGGGATCGCTGCGCTTGCTGGCGACGCAGCCAGTAGCAACGCTTACCAGCGTGCGGGGCGTGGGAACGGCTCGTGCGGTTGGTATCCACGCAGCCCTGGAGCTGGGTCGGCGCATGGCGGCGGAGGAGCGACAGGAAGGGGCGCCCGTGCGCTGGCCACGCGACGTCTTCGAGATTTTCGCCCAGCGTTTGGAGGATCTTCCGGTCGAAGAGTTTCACGTCGCGGTACTCGATTCCCAGCACCGGCTCGAGCGCGACATCACCGTAACCCGCGGCCTGCTCAATTCGTCGCTCGTGCATCCGCGTGAAGTCTTCCGGGAAGCGATCGCCGAAAGGGCAGCGGCTATCATCCTGGTCCACAATCATCCGAGCGGGGACCCGACACCCTCGCCCGACGACAGGGTAGTAACAGAACAGCTGGTGCAGGCGGGCAAAGTACTCGACATACCCGTGCAGGACCACGTTATTATCGGAAGGGGACGCTACATAAGCTTCGCGGAGGCGGGACTGTTGTGACGGCAGGAGCGATCAAGGAGAAGGAAACACTTCCCTCGTGGTTGCAGGAGGCGCTTCCGGAGCGCCTCGACCGCGAGCTGCTCGCGCGCGCCTATAGGTTCAGTGAGAAGGCGCACGAAGGACAGAAGCGCCTGTCAGGGGACAAGTACGTGTCCCACTGTGTGGAAGTCGCCAAGATCCTCGTCGACCTCCAGCTCGACTCCACGACTGTTGCCAGCGGACTGATTCACGACGTCGTCGAAGACACTGCTGTCACGGTCGACGACATCGAGGCGGAATTCGGCAAGGAGATCGCCGAGATCGTCGACGGTCTGACGAAGATCGGCCACCTCCCGCTCAACTCGTCGCAGGACCGCCAGGTCGAGAA
>Ga0068855_100002013_pt1 | contig 25206 bp, 23 predicted proteins | sample KBSCornC52_FD_66592 | JGI IMG/M metagenome (GOLD analysis project Ga0068855, IMG submission 66592) | Corn rhizosphere microbial communities from Kellogg Biological Station, Michigan, USA - KBS Corn C5-2 | ecosystem: Host-associated > Plants > Roots > Rhizosphere > Soil ... | reverse complement strand
GGTAGAGGCTGCCGCGTGGCAGGGTTGTAAGAGGGAGATAGAAGGTTTGCGAGCCGGCCCAACGTTTCACGAAGCGGAGCCTTCCCTCGTTGGAGTTGCGGCTTGGCGCGTCGCTGCCAGGCTTCCTCTCCCATTTTGCGTCGATCGGCTTCGAGCAGCAGCTTACCGACGCGGCGCGAGTGACCCATGATGTGAATTGCCGCGTAAAAAAAGCCGTAGATGCGATACAGATAGGAACGCACGCCCTTGCCGAACAAGGCATGGTAAACATTGAACATCACTTCTCGATGTTCGTGCTCTTCGGCAAGGTGCCACGTCCAGAGTGCCGCCACGCGCGGATCAGACTTCGCCCAAAACGCGGCCATTGAGTTCCATGAAGCGGGCGATGTGAGTCCGATCATGGACTCGAACCCTTCCGCATACGCTGCATTGAACTGCAGCGACTTGGTGCGCAGGAAACGCTCGTAGTCCGCGCCGTAGCGCTCGAGATGCGGCACGATCTCTGGATAAGCACGGATCAGCATTTGATTGAAGGCGTCGTGCTGCCTGCAGTGCTCCATCTCTTGCTGCACGAAAACGCTGATGTCTCTGTTCAGCTCCGGCGATTTTCCCCCGAGCTGTTTTCTCGCTCTCGCGAGCACCTTGGCTAGATATGGCTCGACGTAGCTCGGCACTGTCGAAGTCGCATTCATCCGTTGCGCAAAGTCGATGTACTCGGACCAGTGCGGTCCGACGTCCGCGAAGTCAACTTCCAAGGAGCGAACTTGCATGAGAGTCCCTTGAACGACGCCGATGGATTGCGGCGCCGATTCTAGGGATGCATTCACCAAGACCTAGTGTTCAACGCCCGACGGGACATTAAGGGCTCACAAAATAGACGAACATCACACTAATTTACAACCAGCCCCTCGTGCGCCGAACAATGAGAACGCCTCGATCGGCTGTTGCAGCGTGAAGGATATAGGCCTCCTCGATTTCGAAGAGGTCGCATTCATCACTCGTTGAAGGTGGTGGGCCGCCTGGGACTCGAACCCAGAACCAAGAGATTAAGAGTCTCCTGCTCTACCAATTGAGCTAACGGCCCGCTGCAGCGGAAGCGGAGTGACGGGAAGAGACTCCCCACCCCGATTCGAGGGGCGCGAAGTGTAGCAGACGCGAAATCGAAAATAGAAGACCGAACTTCGTCCTAGCGGGCGGCACCATCGCATCCTTCGGGCCGCGCTCTCGTCCGCCCCGCAGCTCAAATCAGGCGCTTCGTTATATAGTCCGTTACATTTCGCTATGCTTCCGTCTCGCTCACGAGCACCGATCGAAACAGCACCACGACTGCGATGACATCCTCGAAGCAGAAATCCTCGACAAAAAAGCGCAGCACGCTCGGCGTGAGCGGCGGAGTCGCACTCGACAGCAAGGGGCGCAGGTTCCTAAGCGGCAATCGCATCGAACTCTTGGAAAGGATCGAAAAGCATGGATCGATTACTCAGGCGGCCAAGGCGGTCGGCCTGAGCTACAAAGGCGCTTGGGATGCGGTGGATGCGATGAACAATTTGGCCGAGAAGCCTCTAGTGCTCAGAGCCACCGGCGGACAGCACGGCGGCGGCAGCCAATTGACCGACTACGGCCGACAGGTAGTGCAGCTTTACCGCCAGCTCGAAACAGGACAGCAGCGTGTACTCAGCAAAATGCAGGCAGAAATTCACGATCCCGAGCGGCTGCAAGATCTACTCAAGGTATTGACCTTGAAAACCAGCGCACGCAACCAGCTACGCGGCATCATCAAGATGGTGCGCAAGGGCGCAGTCAATGCAGACGTCATTCTCGACATAGGCGATGGTTTGCACATCTTTGCCAATATCACCAACGATGCGGTGGATGAATTGCAGCTCAAGCGCGGTCGCGAAGCCGTCGCCTTGATCAAATCCAGTTTCGTGTTGTTGTCGCCCGATCCCGATCTGCGCATTAGCGCACGCAACCGCTTACAAGGCACGATCACCAGCATCACGCGCGGCGCCGTCAATGGCGAAGTCAAGTTGCTGCTTCCCGGTGGTCGCACGATGGTGGCCATCATCACCAATGCAGGACTCGAAGAACTCGACCTGCATGAAGGCGACGCGTGTTGTGCCATCGTCAAAGCGTCACACGTGCTGATTGCTGTGAACGATTGACGGCGATCTGCAATGGACACTTCCGTTTGGCTGTCACTTAGCTCCGTAGAGCTTCAGGCGCTGCAGCTCAGCTTGAGCGTTGCCTTGCGCAGCGTTCTATTTTCGCTTCCCGTGGCGATTGCCATGGCTTGGAGTCTCACGCGAGCGCGCTTTGCCGGACGCATGGTGTTAGACGCGTTCGTCCATCTGCCACTGGTATTGCCGCCGGTCGTGACGGGTTACTTGCTGCTGCTACTTTTCGGTACGCGCGGCCCACTCGGAGGCTGGCTGGCGAACACATTCGACGTGCGGCTCGTGTTTACGACAGCGGGCGCTGCGCTGGCGACGGCGGTCATGTCATTTCCCCTGATGGTGCGGTCGATTCGTATCGCGCTCGAAGGCATCGATCACGGATTGGAAGAAGCGGCGCGTACACTCGGGGCCGGAGCGTTAGATCGATTCATGACCATCACTCTGCCGCTGATGACACCAGGCATTCTCGCAGGCGCGATTACCTCATTCTCAGCCGGTCTAGGTGAATTCGGCGCGGTGATCACTTTCGTCGGCAATGTGCCCGGCGAGACGCAAACGCTGCCGCTCGCACTCTACGCAGCGCTGCAAATGCCGAACGGTGATGCGATCGCGCTCCGGCTTGCGACGCTCTCGTTCGCACTCGGTCTCACAGGTCTACTGGTATCGGAATTTTTCGCGCGCGCCGTTGGGCGGCAGTTGGGCCGCCACGATGCTTGAAGTCGATGTGCACAAGCAGCGCGGTACGTTCAAGCTCGACCTCGCATTCAAAGCACCGCAAGCGAGCGTGATCGCGCTGTTCGGCCCCTCGGGTTGCGGCAAAAGCACCACCATCAACATGATCGCCGGCTTGCTCGCACCCGACAGCGGCCGCGTCCAGATGGATGACCGCGTGCTATTCGATTCACGCGCCGGCATTTGCGTGCCGGCGGAGCGCCGCCGGATCGGTTACGTGTTTCAAGATGCCCGACTCTTCCCGCATCTGACAGTCGTACAAAATCTGCGATATGGATTGCAGCGCGCACCGCGTGACGATCGGCGCATCGATCTCACAACCATCATCGACTTGCTCGGCATCGGCCCACTATTACAACGTCGCCCGCAGCAACTCTCGGGCGGCGAAAAACAGCGCGTCGCCATTGGGCGCGCGCTGCTGTCGCAACCGCACCTGCTGCTGCTCGACGAACCGCTGGCCGCATTGGATCTAGCGCGTCGCGACGAAGTGCTTCCTTATCTCGAACGCCTGCGCAGCTTTCTACACGTTCCAATGGTGTACGTGAGCCATCAGTTCGAGGAAGTGCTGCGGCTTGCAACTCACGTCGTTGTAATGGATCACGGTCAGAGCCTTGCCTCAGGCGACTTGTGCACCATCAGCTTGCATCCAAGCTTGCGTGCACTGATTGGCGCCGAAGCCATCGGCGCGGTCGTAGAGTCGCGCGTGGACTCCATCGACCAGCAGAACGGCCTTGCACGCGTATCCATCGGCCATGCCGAGGTGCAGGTCGACTCGACTGGACTCGTGAGTGGGCAACCCGTGCGCCTGCAACTACTGGCGCGCGATTTGATCCTGGCGGTCGAGCCGCCCCGAGGCTTGAGCGTGCGCAACGTATTGGGAGCGGTAGTGACCCGTGTTAAGGCCGATCAACATGCGGTGCTGGTGGAATTGGACGCTGGCGGAGTAACACTGCTGTCGCGCGTCACCCTTTCGGCAGTTCAACAGCTTCGACTACAAGCTGGCAGCAATGTGTGGGTGCTCGTCAAAGCGATGACTTTGCGAGGCCATGTATTCCCCAGCCCTCCGCTGCCCGATCTACAACAACCCTCCGACTGAAGGTTCGAAACGTTGCCACTAAGTTTCGCACCTCGTTATATACTTTACTATATATCGCTTGGAGACTCGTATGATGCTCAAGAAATGGCTTTTTCGATGGACGGCGGTGGTGTTGCTCGCACTGCCGAGCGCGCACGCTGCCGACGCGCCTCGCCCGCTGCTCGTCTTCGCTGCGGCTTCACTCACCAATGCGCTCGATGAACTCGGCGCAGCGTATACGGCGCAATCCACGCAGGGGGTCAAGTTTTCATATGCCGCGAGTTCGATGCTCGCGAGACAGATCGAAGCCGGCGCGCGACCCGATATTTTCTTCTCGGCCGATCTCGAGTGGATGGAGTATCTGCAAGCACGCAATCTGATCGACACTCACACGCGCAGCAATCTCTTGGGCAACAAATTGGTGCTGATTGCACCTGCCGATAGCAAGACAACACTCAAGATCGCTCCCAACTTTGCGCTTGCCTCGGCCCTCGGCAAAGGCCGGCTCGCGACCGGCGACCCCGACTCCGTGCCCGTTGGCAAATACGCCCGCTCCGCGCTCACCAGTCTCGGTGTTTGGAACGATGTCGCAGACAAGCTGGTGCGTGGAGACAGTGTGCGCACTGCGCTCGCGTTCGTCGATCGAGGCGAAGCGCCGCTCGGCATCGTGTACGCAACCGATGCGCTCGTCGACAAGAAAGTGCGCGTCGTCGACGAGTTCCCCGCGAGCACGCACCCAGCCATCGTGTATCCCATCGCTCTCACCGTAACCGCCGGTCAAGGCGCAGATGCATTCGTCGCGTTTCTACGCGGACCGGCCGGCCAAGCGGCCTTCAAGAAATACGGCTTCACGGTGCTGCAGTAAGCGCACGCACCGCAACTCAATCACACAGTTCAAGTTCGAAGGAACACCCAGTATGCGAAGAACATTCGTTGCACTCGCTATCGGCGCTGCATTGTTACGCCACTCGCCAGCGCATGCCGATGAGCCGGCGTCCGCCGCTCAGATCGATGCCTTGCGCGAAGCCATCAACAAGCAGCAAGCCGAGCTCGATGCTCAGAAGAAACAATTGGAAGCGCTGCAAGCTGCCAAGGTGAGCACCCAGGATTCACCGAAGTGGTCGATGCCTTATAACCGGCCCACGATCACGTCGTCCGACGGCCGCTCGTCTCTCGCGCTGCGCTTGCTCGTGCAAGGCGATTACGCTCACTACTCGCAAGACAGCGCCGGTCCCCTCTCAACCGATTTCCGCCGCGGCTCAGTGGGCACGACGCCAAATAGAGAAAACAACGCAGCGCGCGATCTGAGTGACGGCTTTTATTTCAGGCGCGCGCGCATCGGCGTCGAAGGCACGATCAACCGGGATTTCAACTATCGACTCATCATGGAGTTGGGCGGCAGCGGCACGGAAGGACCGACACGCATCAATGACGCATGGATCAATTACGTGGGCTTCGCGCCATTCACCATCCAAGTCGGCGCCGGCGCGCCGCCTGCAAATCTGGACGATAGCACTACGCCTGAAGACAGCCTCTTCATCGAACGCGCAACGGCTTCCGATTTATCGCGGAGTCTCGCGGGCGCTGACGGCCGCACGCAACTGGGCATCAAAGGCAGTGGTGCGCGCTGGTTCGGCGCACTCACATTGACAGGACGAACCGTGAACGATGCCGAAGTGAACGATTCGCAGACCGCAGCCGTCAGCCGCTTCGCAGGTCTCGTCGCCACGTCTGCGAATTACAACGTGCACGTCGGCGCTTCGGGGACATATGTGATCCACCCACCTGATGCGGGAGTGGACAGCACAGGCGCGCGTTACGGCATTCGCTTTCGCAATCAACCCGAGTTGCGCGTCGACAGCACACGACTCATCGACTCCGGCTCGATCGATGCGGACCACGCTTATGCAGCCGGTGCGGAGTTCGCGGCCAATTGGCGCAACTGGTTTTTGCAGGCGGAAAATTTCTGGTACGGCGTCGAGCGGCGCAATTCCTCTCTCGACGATCCGAAGTTCAGCGCCTATTACGTCGAAGGCAGCTGGATCATCACGGGTGAAAGTCACCGCTACAACATGGCGACCGCGTCGTTCCAAAACCCTCGCCCATTCGTCAACGTGTCATCGCAAGGCGGTTGGGGCGCATGGGAATTGGCGTTGCGCTACACCCATACGGATTTGAATTTTCACGAAGGCAGGCCCGGCTTAGCGACGCCCGCGGACGGCGTGCGTGGCGGCGTTCAAAACATCCTGACGGTCGGCGTGAATTGGTATTTGAATCCCAACATGAAGCTCGTCTTCAACTATCTACATACGAATGTGGATCGCTTGAATCCGTCGGCTACCGCGTTCGGCCCGTCGCCGGCATCGCCGCCGATCGGCGCGCAAATAGGTCAGTCACTCAATGCTTATGCGTTACGAGCGCAATACAGTCTGTGACAAATCACGAAAGGAGGCGGGTGGACGACTGCGATGCTCGACAAGCTGGTGCATGGCAGTGGCGCACTGCTGCCTAATCGGACCGACCTAGCCCGACTCCGAACTGCAAGCAAGAAGCCGGCAGCGATTCGTTGCACAAATAACAACAACCCCGCTCATCAGCGGGGTTACAAGGTCACGGATGAGTTCGCTACTTTCGCAGCGGAAGATGAGGCTTAAACGGCAGTCATTCCGCCGTCAACCGAAATCGATTGGCCGGTCACGTATGAGGCTCGCGACGAACACAACCAGGCCATCAGTTCACCGACCTCGGCGGACTGGCCCGGTCTGCCCATAGGGATGGGCGGGCCGCCGGCCTTCGACCAATCGACACCTTGAGCTTCGAACTTCTTGATGGCCGGTGTGTAGATCAGCCCGGGGCAGATCGCGTTCACACGGATGCCCTGCGCGGCGTACTCAACGGCAGTCGTGCGCGTAAGTCCGATCACACCTGCCTTCGCAGCGCTATAGACACTCTGTGTGGGCGTGCCGCGCACGCCTGCGTTCGAGGACGTGTTGACAATTGCACCGCCACCCGTCTTCAGCATGGCGGCGATTTCGTACTTCATACACATGAAAGTACTTAGGAGACAAAGATTGAGGACGGGCGTCCAATCCTGAACCTCGAGCTCGGCAGTGAACGCCATGCGATTACCGAAGCCCGCGTTGTTGCATGCGCCATCCAGACGACCGAATGTTCGGACGGCCGTATCGACCATGCTTCTCACCTGCTCTTCGCTGGTGACATCGGTTTTACAAAACAGTGCCTCGCCGCCCAGCTGCTTGATCTGTGCAACAGTCTCGTTGCCTCCTTCGACGGAAATGTCCGCAACGACCACTTTTGCGCCTTCGCGTGCCATCACGAGTGCAGCTCCTTGGCCGATGCCCGAGCCCGCCCCGGTGACGATCAAGACTTTACCTTCAAGCATGGAAACCATAGTTCACTCCCTCCAACGCTACATAGCGTGTGCCGTTTGTGCCTCGTCCACCGCCAAGCGCTTCGCCAACTCTCCGACGATGTTCTTAGCATCGCCGAAAAGCATGAAGGTGGTGTCTTGAAAGTAGAGGTCATTGTCGATTCCAGCGAAGCCGGGGCTGGTGCTGCGTTTGATCGCGAGCACCGACTTCGCGCGATGCACTTCGACGATAGGCATGCCGTAGATGGGACTGCCCTTGGATTCCTTGGCGGCCGGATTCACTACATCGTTGGCACCAACGACCAGCGCTACGTCAACCTGCGGCATGTCAGGATTGAGTTCATCCATTTCGACGATGTCCTCGTAAGGAATTTCCGCCTCCGCCAACAACACATTCATGTGCCCAGGCATGCGCCCGGCGACGGGATGGATGACGAATTTCACACTGATCCCCCGCGACATGAGCTGATCGTAGAGTTCGCGCAAGCGATGTTGGGCCTGCGCGACGGCCATTCCGTAACCGGGAACGATGACCACGCTGTGCGCCATCTCGAGCATCAATGCGGCGCCTTCCACGGTTTCCGCTTTGTATTGACGCGTTTCTTGTTGGTGGCTGGTCTGCACCGCCTGCCCGAAACCACCGAACAACACGTTCGTGAACGAACGGTTCATCGCTCGACACATGATGATCGACAATATGAGTCCGCTCGCGCCATCCAAAGCGCCTGCCACGATCAACAGCGGAACGTCCAAAGCAAAGCCCATGGCGACGGCGGCAAGACCCGCATAGCTGTTGAGAATCGAAATGACCGTGGGCATATCCGCGCCGCCGATTCTCAGAATCAAGAGCGCGCCAAAGATCAGCGACAACGCCAGCGATACAAACAAGCAGATGAGCGCACTCGGCGCAGTCGGATTCACAACGACGTATGCGCCCAATGCGAGTGCCACGACGAGCACCGATAGATTGAGTGCAATTTGTCCCCGAAAGATGATGGGACGCTGCGGTATCCAACTCAATCCTTGCAGCTTCGCGCCTGCGAGGAGACTTCCGGTGAGCGTAATAGAGCCCAACAAGCACTCGACGACGATGGCGCCAGTGCGAAACGTCGTAAGCTGCGCAGGTTCTTCGGTGCTCCACACGATGAACTTTGCAGCACCCACGAGTGCCGCCGCCAGACCGCCGAAAGAATGCGACAGCGCAGTTCTTTGCGGTGCCGCTGTCAACGCGACACGCGAAAGCGGCACTCCTACCGCGATTCCTGCAATTACCGCCATCACGATCCACTGCTGCGTGACGACCTCGGGTCTCATCCATGCGGCTACGACAGCGAGCAGCAGCGCAAGCGATCCGAACGGCACGCTCAGACGCGCCGCTGAGCGCGGATCGTTCATCCAATGGAGAGACAGTATGAAAAAGATTGCCGCGACGACCGACGCCGCTTGAGAAGCCAGGACGTTCATGGCTGCTTACGGCTCGCTATAGCTTGTTTGCTTTTGAACATTCCAAGCATGCGGTGCGTAATTAGAAATCCACTCACAGCGTTGACGGTCGATGCGAACACTGCAATCGCCCCAATGAGATGGATGTGATCGGAGTGTTCGCCCCCTGCCAACAATATTGCCCCCAGCACTGCGATGGCCGAGATGGCATTGGTCAATGACATGAGTGGTGTGTGCAAAAGGCGCGACACGCCTTTGATGACACCGAGCCCGATGAAACAGGCGAGTGTGAAAACGAATACCGTCGATGTGTAATCCATGGCCCTAGTCTTTGTAGCTGCACCACCCGCACTAGAGCAGAAAGCTTTACAGCTGTAAATAAAAATCTCCCTTGTAAAGTTTTTGAGAGTTTGCCAGCATCGCAATGCCAAAAGATGCAACGACGCCCATGCAGCGCAGGGCCAATGCAGGCCGAGGTACAGCATCAATCATGGCGAGGACGCGCTGTCGCATCGCATTGGGCGAGCGATGACATGCACGCTGAGATCCACAAGAAACGGTAGTTCAGAAATCGCCAGGAGAGCCGCGATGCCGAGCGTCTATAGCGAAGAACAATTGCAGTACATGCAGAAGTGGGTCGCCGATCATCGGACGAATTACATCCGTTCCGGCGGCACCCAAGGTCATATCATGGATATGCGCTTTCTCGGCGGCTATCGCTATGAACCCATGCTGCTGCTGCGCTACGTCGGCCGCAAGAGCGGCAAAACCATGATCTCTGGTCTAGGCTATGCCCAGATTGGCAGCGAGATCGGCATCCTCGCTTCTCTGGGTGGCGCCGACTATCACCCCCAGTGGTATCTCAACATGAAGGCCGGCGGCCCAGTGGCGTTTCAAATCGCGACTGAAGCCTTCAACGCTACTTGGCGCGAACCCGCGGGAGGAGAGTTGGAAGAAGCGTGGCGATGGATGATCAAATCCAATCCGCTCTTCAAGGCTTATCGAGAAAAATCGAAGCGGCAGATCCCGCTCATCCTGCTCGATCCGCAGGAGCAGATCTCGGTGTTCACGGAATAGCGGTCAGATTTTTCGCTAGCGCCAAGTCACTAACGCAGTCGCACTAACATTGAAGTTGTTATAAAGGGCCACGCTGCAGAGGAAACAGCGATGCATCTCGACAGACTCGATGGACAAGTCATTGCCATTAGCGGTTCGGGCCGCGGCATTGGCAAAGCGATCCCACTCGACCTCGCCGTCGATAGAGGAATGGTATCTATGGATGCAGAGGACTGTCGGATAGCTCGTGGCGCCAAGCTCGCGCGCAAGGCGGAAATCGCGTGCAGCCATCTCTGCCGCACTTCCCGATTGGCGGAGTGAACGCGTCAGATCGCGATTCAGTCCTGTGTGCTCGGCAAGATCTAAGAAAGAGTGGGGTGGACGATGGGACTCGAACCCACGACGGCCGGAATCACAATCCGGGGCTCTACCAACTGAGCTACGTCCACCATCGTGCGTGGCACTTGCGGCGAACACGCCGCAGTCCTCGTCCGCTCGGCGCGAGTGGCGCGCCCGGCAGGACTCGAACCTGCGACCCTCGGCTTAGAAGGCCGATGCTCTATCCAGCTGAGCTACGGGCGCAGTACTCCAAACTTCACCAAAAGGCTCGGCGCGGTGGTCGGGGCAGCAGGATTTGAACCTGCGACCCTCTGCTCCCAAAGCAGATGCGCTACCAGACTGCGCCATGCCCCGCCGTCATCGCACCGATCGAGCGTGGGGTCACCCCCGCGCGGGACGGCGAATGATACGTGAGGCGGTGCGAGGATGCCAGGAGTTGGGAGTTAGAGGTTAGAAGTTAGTCCAGAAACAGGCTGCAGCACGCTCACCCGACATGCCTTCACTTCCTCCGCCACGTCGTCCCCTGCCCGGAGTCCTCGAGCAGAATGCCGCGGGCGGCGAGGTCGTCGCGAATGCGGTCGGATTCCTTCCAATCCTTTGCTTTGCGCGCGGCCGTTCGCTGTGCAATCAGCGCATCGATGTCAGCGTCGCTCAATGTCCCCGCATTTTGCGCCGCGCCGTCCGGCTGCGTTTGTGCGGCACGTTTCGGTGCCGACTTTCGCAAGAATATGTCGGGTGATTGCTGCGCAACGCCGAGTATGGCGCCCAACTGAACCAGCTCAGCACCGAGCGCTGCTGCTTTCGTCAGTTCGTTGTGAGACTTCGCTACATTGATTTCGCGAGCGAGCTGCTGCAACTCCGCGATGGCCAGGGCCGTATTGAAGTCATCATCCATCGCTGCGCGAAAGCGCGCTGTCGCCTCGCTCGTATGCACGCCCGACGGCAATGTGAGACCTCGCAGCGCGATGTAGAGCCGCTCGAGTGCAGCGTCCGCCTGCTCGAGACTATCGAGGCTGTAGTTGATAGGTCCGCGATAGTGGCTCGCGACCAAGAGATAACGCAGGACTTCCGGATCGCGCACCCAGCCCAGCACTTCGCGAATCGTGAAGAAATTGCCCAAGGACTTGGACATCTTTTCATCATCGATGCGCACGAAGCCGTTGTGCATCCACACGTTCACGAATTTCGTGCCGCACGCGGCGCACGACTGCGCGATCTCGTTCTCGTGATGAGGAAACTTGAGATCCATGCCGCCGCCGTGAATGTCGAAGTGCGGCCCCAGAATTTCGGTCGACATCGCCGAGCACTCGATATGCCAGCCGGGACGGCCGGGGCCCCACGGCGAATCCCACGCCGGCTCGCCGGGCTTCGCCGCTTTCCACAACACGAAATCGAGTGGATCGCGTTTGGCTTCGTTCACCTCGACACGCGCACCGGCGCGCAAATCTTCCAACTTCTTGCCCGACAGCTCGCCGTAGGGCTCGAACTTCGTGACCGAGTAATACACGTCGTTGTTGGATGCGACGTACGCATACCCTTTACGCACCAAGGTTTCGACCATGGAAACGATTTGCGGAACGTATTCCGTAGCGCGCGGCTCATGATCGGCAGCTCCGATACCCAGTGCGTTGGAATCTTCATGCAGAGCACGAATGAAGCGCTCGGTCAGCTGATGGATGGGCTCGCCCAGTTCGTTCGCGCGCGTGATGATCTTGTCGTCGATATCCGTGATGTTACGCACGAAGACGACGTTGTAGCCCGAATACTTGAGATATCGGTGCACCACGTCGAACGCTATCAGCATGCGTGCATGGCCCAAGTGCGAATAGTCGTACACGGTGATACCGCATACATACATGCGGATCGTACCGGGCACGAGCGGCCGAAGCGGCTCTTTCTCTCCCGTGAGCGAGTTATGGATCTGCAACATCGAGAAATCTCTGGTTAACCCGCGATCCGTGCCGCGTCGCTCAATCGGGTGCGCGCTTTGTCCACGCCGAGCAGTTTCAAGAGCGGCCCCAACTCCGGACCGTGCGTTGCGCCGGTCAATGCAGCACGCAACGGCATATAGAGCGCCGGACCTTTGCGTCCAGTGGCCTGCGTCACTTCCTTGGTGAGTGTTTTGAGTTCGATACCGGTGCGTTCGAGAGCCGCCGCTGCGCTAACGAAGAACGAGCTGCCGGCATCACGCACTGCGCTCTGCGCTTCGGGCGTCAAATCGACTCGTTCGGCAAACACAACCGGTATCCATGGACGAATATCGGCCGGCACCTCGACGTTGTGTCTCATCGCATCACAAAACGCGTGCGCTTGAGCGTCGCTCAGTTCCGGTGGTAACTCGGGGCGCAGCCATTCCAACAGCCGATCGCTCGGCAGATGCGCGACCGCTTCTTTCTGCCAATGGCGCAACTGCACTTCGTCGAACTTGGCGGCGGCGCGGCCCAAACGAGCGATGTCGAAGTCCTCGAGCATTGCGCGATCGTCCAGCCAACCATCGCGCGCACCCGTGTGACCGAGCCGTACCAGATGATTGCGCAAGGCTTCGGGTAAGAAGCCTCGCTCGCGAAATTCATGCAGGCTGGTCGAACCGTGACGCTTCGAGAGCGGTGCGCCGTCCATGCCGAGCAGCAACGCCACGTGCGCATATTGAGGCGCCGAAAACCCGAGCGCTTCGAGCAGCATGAGTTGCCGCGGCGTGTTGGTGAGGTGATCGTCACCGCGCAACACCAACGTGATGCCCATCAATGCATCATCGATGGCATTCGAGAAAAAGAAGGCAGCGCTGCCATCGGCCCTGCGAATGACGAAATCGCCGATGTCGTCCGAGAGGAATTTCTGATCACCATGGACCAGATCCTTGAACGCGATCGTCCGTCCCTGCGGCACACGAAACCGAATCGCCTCCTGCAAGCCGCGATTGCGCCGCTCCTGACGTTCGGCTTCGGTGAGATTGCGGCACGTACCCGAATACCGCGGCGGCTGTCCCGCAGTGAGCTGCATGCGACGCGCGATATTGAGCTCTGCCGGCGTGCAAAAGCACGAATACGTGAGTCCCGCGTCAGCAAGCTTCTGCAAATATTCCTGGTAGATGCCGCGGCGTTCGCGTTGTCGATAAGGGCCATGCGGCCCACCTACGCCGGGCCCTTCGTCCCAGTCCAGGCCGAACCAGCGTAAGTCGTGCAACAGACTTTGTAGAAAAACCTCTTCGCTGCGCGCTTCATCGGTATCTTCGACGCGCAGCACGAAGCGGCCACCCGCTTTGCGGGCGGCCAGAAAACTCAAAAACGCCGTACGGGCATTGCCGAGATGCAAATAACCCGTGGGGCTCGGCGCAAAACGGGTCACGATGGAGACTGACATGCGTGCGCATGTTATCGGAAACGGCTCTGCCATGCCCTAGCCTGCGGCGCGGCGGTGCAGGTACAGTTGCAAGCTGCTGAACTCGCGAGCACGAAACGAATCCACCTACCTGTGCCGCGGCTGAAGAGGAAATAACGAGTGAATTGGCTCCATTTGAAACGTGTGTTGAAACTTTGCTCATGGGTGGTCGCGCTGATGGCTGCCCAACTCTCGGTCGCCCACGCCAATCCGCGGATTCGGCTGCAGACGAACATGGGGGTTATCGTCATCGAGCTCGATTCCGAACGCGCACCGCTCACCGTGGCGAATTTCCTGCAATACGCCAAAGATGGGCACTACGCCGGAACGGTTTTTCATCGCGTGGTGCCAGGATTCGTCATTCAAGGCGGCGGCTACACTGCGCAGGGAGAGCTGAAGCCGACGCGCGGCCCCATCTTCAACGAATCGGGCAACGGTCTTTCGAATCTGCGAGGCACCGTCGGCATGGCCCGCAGCAACGAGCCTCACGCTGCGAATTGCCAGTTCTACATCAACTTGAGCGATAACCCCGCGCTCGACCCGCAACCCGCACGCTGGGGATACGCTGTCTTCGGACGCGTCGTCGAAGGCATGAATGTCGCGGACAAGATCAGCGACGTATCGACCGGGCCGGTCAAGCCCTTTCCCGAAGACGCGCCGCTCAAGTCGGTGGTGATCGAGAAGGTGGAAGTATTGCCGGGATCTTGAACGGCGGATCGAGTCCGTGCCCACCACCCTCTTCATCTCCGATCTCCACCTCGATGGCACGCGGCCCGACATCACCGATCTATTCTTGGAGTTCTTACAAAAAGAGGCTCGTCACGCAGCCGCACTGTATGTGCTCGGTGATTTCTTCGAAGCGTGGATCGGCGACGACGATCCGGATGCGGACAAGGCACGTATTCAGAACGCTTTGCTGCAACTGACGAGCAGCGGCGTGCCCTGCTATGTCATGCATGGCAATCGCGATTTTCTGTTGGGCAAGCGCTTCCGCAAAAAGACAGGCTGCCGCTTCATTCACGATGGTGCGATCGTCGAGGTCGACGGCACGCGGGTGCTGTTATTGCACGGCGATACGCTCTGCACGGACGATCACTCGTACCAACGACTACGGCACATCGTGCGCAATCCCATCGTGCAATGGATTTTCCGGCGTCTATCGCTCGCACAGCGACAAGCTCTAGCTGCGCGCATGCGCCAAGGCAGCAAGGAACATCTCGATCGCGTAACGCCTGCGATCATGGATGTGAACGAGACTGCCGTGCGGCAGGCGTTCCAAGCATCAAACGTCGACGTGATGATTCACGGTCACACGCATCGGCCGGATATACATCGCGTAATAGTTGGCACTCGCGAATGCACGCGTATCGTGCTCGGCGATTGGTACACGCAGGGAAGCGTGTTGGAATGGAACGAGAAGGGTTATGAGTTGAAGCGTTTGCTGTTGGGCATCGAGCGTTAGAGCGCCCCCACCCCAGCCCTCCCCCGCTTCGCGGAGGAGGGAGACAGAAGCAGCGCTCTCACTCCAGTCCCCTCCTCCGCGAAGCGGGGGAGGGTTAGGGTGGGGGCAAAAGCGGTGCGCCCGAGTGAAAACGAAACTGCGTATCGAGGCTCGTCACCAACTCTGCTTCCACTTCGCCTAAATCACGCAGCAGCGCGCGCCACGTGCCATCCGGCGAGCGGTGTTCAGCAAGTTGCAAATACAACGTGTGATGACGCGCTTCCGATTCAGCGAGGCCCGCGTAGAACGTTTTGAGCGGCTCGCGCAAGCGAGGCGCTAATTTCACGAAGCGCTCATACGAACGCGCCTCGATCAAGGCACCGCACGCAAGTAGCTGCAATAGACGCTGCGGTTCTTCGCGACTCAACTTTCGCCGCAGAGCTTCCGCATAACGCGAAGGTTGCATGCGCTTGAACGGCACTTCCAACTCCTGCATCACTTGTTGCACTTGTTCGAAGTGCCGCAGTTCCTCGCGCGCGAGACGCGACATTCGGTCGGTCAGCTCTAGGTCTTCGGAGTACGTAAAAATGAGGCTGAGCGCCGTCGATGCAGCTTTCTTCTCGCAGTTGGCATGATCGACGAGGAGATCCTGCCAGCGTTCGGCCGCAAGCTCGAACCACGATTCCGGCGTCGGCGCGAGCAAAGTGTCAGGCAACAGCGTCATCGAGGAAATCTCATTCACAGTCCCAAGACTACGCTTTGGCCGCCGACGTATTCTCGTGATTGCGCTTCAAGCGCTCTATCTCAGCCAAGAGCTCCTGCGCGGATTGGAAACGATCGGCGGGATTCTTGGCCAGCAAGCGATGCACGAGCGGCTGCCATGCGGCGTTCGCAGCCGGCAATTCGGGAATGGGGGTGTTCCGATGCATGTAGATGAGCTGCATGGCCGACGCTGCAAGGAAAGGTTTTTTCTGCGCGAGCATCTCGAACAGCATCACGCCCAAGCTATACAGATCGCCGCGCGCATCGACCGCCTCGCCGTGTCCCTGCTCCGGACTCATGTAGTAAGGCGTGCCGAAGATAGCGCCTGCCGCAGTAATCGCTGTGTTTTGCGTAATCTCCTTGGCCACACCGAAATCGATGAGCGCGACCGTCCCGTCGTTGCGTAGCATGACGTTGCCGGGTTTCAAATCTCGATGCAGCACACCTACTGCATGCACAGCAGCCAACGCTGCCGCGATTTGTTCGAAAATCGCGAGCGCTTCGTCGAGCGGAATGGGACCGCCGAGCCGCTGCTTCAAATCGCCTTTGGGAAAATATTCCATGGCGATGTAGGCGTGATCGTCGGCAATGCCCAAATCATCGATGCGCACCACATTGGGATGGCTGATCTTGGACAAGAGCTCGTATTCCTGCAGGAACCGCTCGAAGCGTTTGTGCGGATCGACACTGTCGGGACTCCCGAGCACTTTGAGCACGACCACTTCGCCGGCCTTCTCGCTCTCCGCGAGATACACGTGCGCCGTACCGCCCGCACCAATCTCACTGATGAAGCGATGACCGCGAATGGTCACGGGACCAAATCTGTGGCGCTTCTGTTGATCGGGTTTCGCACGTAGCAATTTCAGTGCTTGCAATCTGCGGTCCGCAGCTTCCCGAAGCGAGGTGCGCAATTGCTGATGATCGATTCGATCGCGCGACAGAACGCTTAGCGCGCCGACAGCAGCTGACGCGGATGACTTACCGCGGGCAAAAAACAAAACCGGTGGAAAATCGGGGCGAGCATGGAAATTTCTCAGCCACTGCGCGCCACTCGCACCTGCAACGTTCTCGTCGAGCAGTACGGCATCGTATGCCGCAGCGGCAAACGCAGGATGCAACGCACCGGCCGTTTGCGGATTGTGAATGCGAAATTCCGCGTCATCCCAGAACGTGGCGACGTGGTATTGGAGTAACCGCGCGAATTCCGCTTGCTCGGTGATGATCAATAGTCGTCGCGGCATGCCGATAAAGGAAATGTCGCGAGCCGCGCGAAACTACACAGCGCGCACGGCCTTGAGCGAGCCTTTGCGGCGGCGTTTCGCTTTGGCTTCGTCCGAGCGTTCTTCTTGCAAGCGCGCCAAATAATCCGGAGTCACGTCGCCCGTGACGTATTCGCCCGTGAAACACGAGGTGTCGAATCCTTGGATTTGCGAATCGTGGTGCAAGCACGCGCGCACCAAGTCCTCGATGTCTTGATAGACCAGCCAATCCGCGCCGATCATGCGGCCCACTTCCTCGTCGGTGCGTGCGTGCGCGACGAGTTCGTGCGCAGAAGGCATGTCGATGCCGTACACGTTGGGATAGCGAACCGGCGGCGCTGCCGATGCGAAATAGACTTTACGTGCGCCGGCTTCGCGCGCCAGATCGATGATCTGTGCGGAAGTCGTGCCGCGCACGATGGAATCGTCGATCAACAATACATTCTTGCCGCGGAATTCCAGATCGATGGCGTTCAGCTTGGAACGCACTGACTTCGCACGTTGTTCTTGGCCCGGCATGATGAAGGTGCGGCCGATATACCGATTCTTGACGAAGCCTTCCCGATATTTGATGCCGAGAAGCTGCGCCACTTGCACCGCCGCCGTGCGGCTGGTGTCGGGAATCGGAATGACCACGTCGATGTCGTGATCGGGATGCACGCGGCGGATTTTCTCCGCGAGCAGATCGCCCATACGCAAGCGCGCTTTGTGTACGGAAATGTTGTCGATGATGGAATCGGGCCGCGCGAAGTAGACGTACTCGAAGATGCACGGCGTGTGTTGTGTGGTCGGCGCGCATTGGCGCGAGTAGAAGCGCCCGTGCTCATCGATGAAGACTGCTTCACCCGGCCCCACATCGCGCAACAATTTGAAGCCTGCCATATCGAGCGCGACGCTCTCCGATGCCAACATGTATTCGGCACCTTGCGATGTCTCGCGTTTGCCGATGATGAGCGGACGAATGCCATGCGGATCGCGGAAGCCGAGCAAGCCGTGGCCCACGATCATCGCCACCACTGCATAACCGCCGCGGCAACGCCTATAGACAACTTCGAGCGCGGCAAAAATATCTGGCGCAGAAGCGCGCGGCGTTCCCACACGCGACAACTCGCTCGCCAGCACATTCAGCAGCACTTCCGAATCGGAAGTCGTGTTGAGGTGGCGACGGTCTTCGCGAATCAACACTTCCGCAAGCTCCGCCGCGTTGGTGAGATTGCCGTTGTGGCCGAGCGCAATACCGTAAGGGGAATTGACGAAGAATGGTTGTGCTTCGTGCGAACTGTCGCAACCGGCGGTGGGATAGCGTACGTGTCCGATGCCTATGTTTCCCTTGAGCGCCAACATGTGACGCTGTTGGAACACGTCGCGCACCAAGCCGGTGTTCTTGCGCATCAGGACTTCGCCTTCGTAGGAAGTCATGATGCCTGCCGCGTCTTGTCCACGGTGTTGCAACACCGTAAGCGCGTCGTAAATCTGCTGATTGATCGGATTGTGGCCGACGATGCCGACGATGCCGCACATGTGCTTACGCCTCCGCCGCGGATTTATGACGCTCGCCAACGTCGCTTGCAGATTCGGCGAAGTTCTTGATCCAGGTCGAGAGCTCGGTCGCATACGGCAAGAGCCGCGAGTGCTTCCACCAGCTGACTCTATCGAGCTCGACCAAACGCCCCAACATGACGATGAGCGCCACGATGACGGCGCCACGCAAGAAGCCGAACAGCACGCCGAGCAGCCGGTCGAGCATCATGCTCAAACCCGACTGGTGGACGAAATAAGCCACGATGCTGGCAATGATCCACCCCAGTAGAACGATTCCGAGCAACAAAATGGCGCGCGCCACCCATGCTCTGAGCGGCTGCTGATCCAGCAGCCCGCCCAAGTACGGCTCGACCACGTGAGCGTATTTCCACGCGAGCCACAGCCCGCCGAGCCATGAAATCAGGCCGATGGCTTCATGGAGGAAGCCGCGGAAGAACCCCAGGAAAACCGACAGAATGAGCACTGCGATGATGAGGTAATCGGCTGTGTTCATGCAGAAAGTGTCGCAATGAGCATGACTCTATGTCGGCGACCGAAAGCCCCCGCACGTCACCTCTTCGGCGCGCGCGATTCTAGCAGACTCCATCCACGCGCTTGGGAGAGGTTTGAAAATGTGAGACGCGTGGTGGCTTTAGGGGAAAAGCTCATGCGTCAAGGCTCGCTCACCAACGTCGCATGAGGTTGGTCCGGCTTGATTTTCTTCAAGAGCGCTTCGGCTTCGCCGCGGTCGGGCGCGGGGCCGAGCCTGACGCGATACAACGTTTTGCCGCCGACTTGAACGGGCTGCGTATATGCGCGGTAGCCCTGCTGTACGAACTGCTGCGCGAGATGCTCGGCGCTGCTCGACGTACCGAAACTCCCAACTTGCACCGCCCAACCGGAATTCGCTCGCGCGGATCTCGCCGGCGGCTGGGGTTTGGGTTTCTCTGGCTCGCTTACAGCGCTATTGGTCGCACGCGGTGCCTCCGCAGGCGCAGCAGACGGCGGCGGACTCACTTGCGACTCTTTCGCCGCGACGCTTTTTTCAGGCATCGGCGAATTAGAGCCGGCGGGTATCTGCTCGGTGTGCGAATCGACCGGCTCTTCTGGGGGAGGAGCGCTCGTTGTCACTTCCGCTGCTGCCGGTGCTGTAACAGCGGGCGTTGCAGGCTTGTGTTCGAGATCGATGGTATAAGAGCGCGTCGCACCTTCCGACGAGTTCGTGCTCGCTTCGGTCGGCGCAACACGTTTCGGTCCCGACAGAAGTTCGGGAATGAAGACGATCGCAGCTGCCACCACGACGATTCCACCCACCAACCGTTCTTGCAGACGTCTATCCACGCGCGAATTATAGAGGCGCAGCGCGCCGAATGTGGGGCTGCAAACTCATGCTTGCAGCCAATCCAACATCGGACCGACGGTGAGAAAAGAACCGAACACGACGATGCGATCCTGTGTCGTGGCCGATGTCTGCGCCTGGGCGGCGGCGGACTCAATGGAAGGTGCAACCGTCACATCCCGCGCTCCACCAGCACTCAAACGCTTTGCCAACTCGTCCGTTGGCAAAGCGCGCGGACTCAGCAAAGGCACTACGATCCACTGATGAACGAACGCAGCCATTTCTTGCGCAATGGCTTCGATGTCCTTGTCACCCAGGATGCCGCAAATCGCGAGGGTGCGGCCTGAACTCGCGAGCGCGCGCAAATTCTCCGCGAGCGTGCGTGCTGATGCGGCGTTGTGGGCGACGTCCAAAATCCAAAGCCGTCCGGCTCTCGTCAGAGATTGGAAGCGACCGGGCAGATCGGCGCTACTCAGCCCTTGTTCGATCGCTGCGCGCGAGACGGGTAATCGCTCGCTCAAACATTCGAGTACTGTCAAGCTCGTCGCCGCATTGCTCACCTGCGTGGCACCGAACAACCACGGCCGCGGCAAGTTCGCCCACTTTTTCCCTTGCATGAACCAATCCCATGTCTCTTCGTGGATGGCGTAGCCGAAATCGCGATCGAGACGTAGAAAATTTGCATGCAGATCGAGAGCGGTTTGTACGACGGATGCAGGCGGATTGCGGCTGCCGAACAACGCCGGACGGTCGGCGCGATAGATGCCCGCTTTCTCGCGTCCGATGCTCTCGACGTCGTAACCCAGCCATTCGCAGTGGTCGAGTGCAACCGAGGTCACCACGGAAACGTCTGCATCGACGACGTTGACTGCATCCAAACGACCGCCCATGCCGACTTCGAGCAGCATTGCGTCGAGACCCGCCGTTTCGAACACGAGCAACGCGGCAAGCGTATTGAACTCGAAAAACGTGAGGCTCACGTCATCGCGTGCGGCGTCGATTCTGGCGAAGGCTGCAAGTAAAGACGCATCGGAGATTTCGCGTTCGGCGATGCGAATGCGTTCGTTGTAGCGGCGCAGATGCGGCGAGGTGAACGCGCCGACGCGATAGCCGGCCGCGCTCAAGATGCGTTCGAGTAGCGCGACTGTGGAGCCCTTTCCTTTGGTGCCGCCGATGGTGACGATGGGATAGTGCGGTCGAGTCCAACCGAGACGCTCGAGCACTTCGACGACGCGTGCCAAGCCGAGATCGATTGCGTTGGGATGCAATGACTCTTGCCAGCGCAACCACGATGCAAGGTCATCGAAGCGCATGGTGTGCGCGATGCGATTCAGACTTGTAGCGCCGGTTTCTTGAGCATCAGACGCAACAGCCCGCCGATGCGATCGCGCATGTCGCGTCGATCGACGATCATGTCGAGTGCGCCGTGCTCCAGGAGGAATTCGCTGCGCTGAAATCCTTCCGGCAATGTTTCGCGGACGGTTTGCTGAATGACGCGCGGTCCCGCGAAACCGATGAGCGCTTTGGGTTCGCCGATGTTGATATCGCCCAGCATGGCCAAGCTTGCAGTCACGCCGCCCGTAGTCGGATCTGTCAGCACGGATATATAGGGAAGCCGCGCTTCGGCCATCCGCGCCAACGCCGCGCTGGTCTTGGCCATTTGCATGAGCGATAGCAAAGCCTCTTGCATACGCGCACCGCCACTCGCCGCGAAACACACGAACGGCAGTTGCTGTTCGAGACAATGATCGATGCCGCGCACGAAGCGCTCACCGACTACTGAACCCATCGACCCACCCAGGAATTCGAACTCGAACGCGCTTGCGACCAGATCGAGCCCTTGCAGTTTGCCCGCCATCACGACGAGCGCATCGCGTTCTTCGGTGGTCTTCTGTGCTTGAAGGAGGCGATCGCGATATTTTTTGGTATCTCTAAACTTGAGCGGATCTTCGGGTTCGACGTTGACACCGATTTCCATTCCGGAATCCGCGTCCAGAAAGTGTTCCAGTCGCTCGCGAGCGCCGACGCGCATGTGATGCGAACACTTGGGACACACATGCAGATTGCGTTCGAGCTCGGCTCGATACAGCACCGCGTCGCAAGCGGCGCATTTCATCCATAGTCCTTCCGGCACCGAACGCGTGCGGCGCTCGGTCTTGATCCGGGAGGGCATGATTTTTTCGAACCAAGTCATAAGAAACCTCTAGTGAACCCCAGGCCGGTGATAGTCCCACCGTCCCGGCCACCCGTAAAAACCGGGTGTACGCCAAGTACGCGCACGATCTTTGCCAAATGGGCGGGCATCTTTACGCGTTCGTGAATTTTGAGCAAGTCTAGGTCGGCCCTGTACAGGGCCGACCGCAGTTGGGAGTTAGTAGTTAGCGGTTAGTCAGAGCACGCTTTTCGCGCGCAAGTCTTGTCCCTCCCCTGCGCGTCTTCGCGCGGGGGAGGGTTAGGGTGGGGGCAAAGCGCGCCTTCGCATGCGGAGAGCAAACTACCACTCATCGCCAAGTTGGAGGTCGGAGGGCAACTGCAAGGCATCCGCATATTTGACGCCCGCTAGATAGAGTCCCTGCGCAGGGGCCGTAATACCGCCCAATTTGCGATCTCGGGCCTGCAAGAGTTCGCGAGGCCAATCCATCTGCTGTTGTCCGCGTCCCACTGCGATGAGAACGCCTGCAATGTTCCGCACCATGTGATGCAGAAAGGCGTTGGCTGTCACTTGGATGGCAATCATCTCTTTACGCCGCCTGACATCGATGCTGTACAGCCGACGCATGGGGGTTCGGGACTGACACTCCGCGGCCCGGAACGAAGAGAAATCGTGCTCACCTACCAAATGTTGTGCCGCTTCATGCATGCGGTCCTCATCTAATGTTTCACGCACCCAGCACATGCGATCGCGATCAAGTGCCGGCCGCGGCGCGCGATTCAAAATGAGATAGCGATAACTGCGTGCCTGTGCGCTGTAGCGCGCGTGAAACCCATCCGGCACCGATCGAGCCCACAAAGCGCTCACTTCTACCGGCAGCTGTGTATTGGCACCCATCACCCAGCCACGTTCGGTGCGTTCCGACTGAGCATCGAAATGCACGACCTGCATGCGCGCATGAACGCCGGCATCGGTTCTGCCCGCCGCCATCACCTCGACCGGATGATCAGCAACGAAACTCAATGCCGCTTCGACATTCGCTTGAATACCCCGGGCATGCGCTTGCGATTGCCAGCCGGAAAAGCCGCTACCGTCGTATTCCAGTCCAAGGGCAATGCGGGGCATTGGGGAAAGGAGTTGGTGGACTAGGAGTTAGTGGATAGGAGTTAGGGGTTAGTCCAGAGGGGCGGAAGCACGTGTGACCCCGGCGCTCTCCTTCACCGAAGTATTGCATCGGCGCGCAATCATGCGCTCTGACTAACCCCTAACTCCTAACCCCTAACCGCTACTCCCTCAGCGAATCGAATCGAGCAGTCGTTGCGCTTCTTGTTTCTGGCCCGGATTACCTTCGCCCAGCACCTCTTCGAGGATGCTGCGGGCGCCATCGGGATCGCCCATGTCCATGTAGGCGCGTGCCAGATCGAGTTTGGTGCCCACTTCGCTCATCGTAACGGGCTCGAGTTCGGGCAACTCGAGTGCATCCGCCATGATTTCCGTTGCAGTCGGCGCGCGGTCCTCGGCCTCGAGCGGATGTCCCACATCGAGATCCACCGTGCGGCCTGGGGCACCACCGTTCGAAGCGCCGAACACGTCTTCCGAGAAGCGATCGTCTTCGCCCTGAGCGCGTGCAGTGCGTTTAACCGTGTCGCCCTCTTCGGCGGGAGAAAACTCGCCCAGACGATCGAGATCCATGTCGAGCTTCTGAGTGACCTTGAACGAAGCCGTGGCATCTACGTCGTACTTGCTGCGGTTCTCGGCCGGGAAGTCGGCGTCGTCGAGATAAATCGTGCCGGTGCTCTCGGTATCGATAATCTCATCGAGCTTGTCCATGTGCGGCGCCAGCATGGTCTTGTCCGCATCCGGACGCGGTGTTTCCACCGTCTTCTCCAGGTTCTGGATGTGCTGCGGCTCGGCGATGCGTGTGAGTTCGTCGTCGGCGAGCGGACGCTCGCGTTCGGCCGTGGGCTCGAATCCATAAGGCGTACCGTCATCGACCGTGCCCGTATCGGCCAGGCTGTCGGTGTCTTCGAGCCGACCTGTGTGCTCGAGATTGGCGACATCCAGGCCCAAATCATCCAACGAAAGTTCTGCTGTTTGATCCGCACCCGGCACATCGCGCTCGAACGCTTCCACACTGAATTGTTCGCGAATCGTTTGCGACGATGGATCCACTGCGGGCGATTCGATCGTCGGCGTCTCCTGCGTGCGCGCTGTGGGATCCATTTCGCGGGTGGGTTCGTCATCCGCACCACGGTTCGGTTCATCCAACAGGAAATCGAGACTGGCTTCTTTGCCCGTCGCCGGCGTGCGGTTCACGCCGCTATTGGTGGCCAGATCCAAATCCAACGGCGAGGATTCGGCGCCTTCGGGTGCGGCATAGAGATCGATATCCACCTGATTCTCGCCGCCTTCCAAATTGACGTCGACCAGATCCGCCGAACGGGCGCTCGTGACGTCGCCTTTGAACATCGGATCCTCGGGGCTGATCTGTTTGCCCATGATGAGGATCTTGTCCCACTCACCGACAGGCGCGGTGTCGCGCGTCGCATAGAGATCGCGCGCAGTGTCGACGAACAGATCTTTGTTGCCCCACACGAAATAAATTTCGAGGAGCTTCAACTTCAAGTCGCGGCGCTCAGGTTCGCGCCCGATGGCGATCTTCACCAGATCCGCCGCTTGATCGTAGAGGCCATACGCCATGTGGAAATCGGCTTCCGCCAGCGCATCCTGCTGATCGAGCCGCACAGCCGTATCGCTGCTGAAGGTTTCCTCGATCGGCTTGGCGGCCGGCCGTGGTGTCGCTGCCCGAGCCACCGGCTCCGGCTCTTCATAGTCATCATTCGCGAAAGAAGTATTGACGACCGGTTCGGGCTCGGGCTCCGGCTCATCGAATACATCGGGTTCGGGCGCATTGCGAAGACGAGCGCCGCCGCCAAATCCACCGCGAGCTTCGAAATCGCTCGCCGTCATGGTCTCCGCTCCGCCTTCGAACTGCGCTTCGGAACGACGGCGGAAGTAGAAGATGAGCGCTGTGATGAGGGCGATACCGAGCGCCGAGATGAGCAGCCAATAGTCACCCAAACGATCGAGCATCGAGGGCTCGGGTTCCGGCGCAGGCACGACGACAGGCCGCGGCGGCTT
>Ga0068855_100002012_pt1 | contig 25207 bp, 23 predicted proteins | sample KBSCornC52_FD_66592 | JGI IMG/M metagenome (GOLD analysis project Ga0068855, IMG submission 66592) | Corn rhizosphere microbial communities from Kellogg Biological Station, Michigan, USA - KBS Corn C5-2 | ecosystem: Host-associated > Plants > Roots > Rhizosphere > Soil ... | reverse complement strand
CATTCGAAGTCGCTCGCCGGAAGTTTCGCTGCACATTCGAAAAATGCAACTCCGTACGAGAAGCACGGTGATGTTTCCGAGGGTAGCGTGGCCGCGTTGTCTGACTCGCATCTGCTGACATTCAGCTGGGGGCACTGCTTGAGCGCGGTTGCACACGTTTTCTGAATGGCAGCGACTGCATCGGCCTGCGTTGGTGCCCCTGCGGCGCCGCCGGCACCGCCGGAGTGGCCGCCGTTGCCAGCGACGGCGGCCGAGCCGCTCGCACCACCGCCGCCGCCACCGGAACCGGGGTTGCCGCCGGTTCCGGTGCTTCCACCAAGAGAGGCGCCAGCAAGTCCGCCTGCGCCGCCGCCTGGATCGCTCGTGCTGGAGCACGCCACGGCGGCGCATAGTGACAGGAGCACGACCCCGACGCGCCCCGCAACCAAACATCGCCTCAAACTATTGCACGCAATTTGCACTTCGGAATCCCTCGCTCGGCGCCAAGAAGATCTGCTCCAGATCGTGGCTCTTCGTGCCATCCGCGCCGTTTGTCGCGGTCATGTCGATCTGAACGATCAAATTATCGCAGGTCTCCGTCAGAAAGTCGTCAGGAAAGAAGGTGACGGTATCCGTCGACCCGGGGATCGAAATCGTTACCCCGTTCACTGTGATCGTCCACTGGTAGGTGACGTTCGTTCCATTGATTTGCTGCGCGCCAAGGGTCAGCTCTTGTCCAAAAACTTCTTGCTCATCGCCCGTATTGGCGGGCGAAACAATTTGCGCCAGGAACCCGGTGATGTGCTCGATTTCTATCTCACGGTTGGCTACCAGCGCACCGCCACCCAAAGGATCGACCGCGACGACCACGATACGATGCGCACCAACCCCACGAAAAGTCGGCTGAACGGTGCACCCGGTCAAACCGTCGAAGTCCAACTGTCCATCGAACGAGGTCGAGCTCCACTTGACCGAGCTGCAATCGGGTTGTTGAATTCCTGAAAGACGCTCTTGCAGGGTGACTGCGAATCCTTCGGCGAAATGCAGCCCGTCGGTAGATGGTCGAACAATGCTGAAGGCACCGGCCGATCTCTGGTTAACGGTAACCGTGATCGTCTGGCTGACGCTTACTTGGTTGGAGCCCACGGCAGTAGCAGTCAGGTGATGCGTGCCAGGCGTGCGTAGCTGGGATATGATGCCGATGTCTCCAGAGCCGGTGTTTGTGAGTTGACCGTCGAGGTCAGACGACCAACTAACGGTCAGGAGGCCCGCTTCGTAGTCGGTTGCGGTCGCCTGCACGTTCACGAGCTGTCCGATGTCAACGCTGGCCCCATCCGCGGGTTGGTCAATGTGCAGGAACGGCGGCAGGTCGCCGAATGGGCTGCCGGTCATCACGCATTTGACCGATGCGAGGAAGTCGGGGACCTGCGTCTTGAACGCCCCATCCGAAGTTGGAGCGATCGGCTCGAACAAACAATGCTCGATTCGATCGGTCGACTTCGACGGGTCCGCGGCGACTAGCAGGGTCGCACCACCCGCGACAAATGGCGTTGACGCACTGGTTCCGTTAAAGGCCGTGCTGAACGTATTGGTGAACGTGCCAGGTTGTACGAGACCACCAATTAAGCTGAGTGGGATATCCGAAATCTCCGTTGTGAACGGACCGGCGATCGTCTTCGTTTCCGACGCGTAGTTCGATTGTGGATCTTTGAAGGTATCATTGAACTGCATGCCGGTCACGCAGTCGACTCCGTCGTCTTCACATGGCGAATAGTGGGTCGGCTCCCAGCACGCGACGAAGCAAGTTTCCGCATCGACATCGACACCCTCATTGCCGGCCGACGCGAAGAGCAACGTTCCGCCGCTTCGGATCTGCTGAGTGAGATCGCCCATGCTCGAAAACACCTCCACCACAGCGGGAATGGTGCTCTGTACGCTCGTGCTCATGACAGGACCCACGCCCTCGCCGAGGCCAGCGATCAAACCGTCTCGGGTAAGCGGAATGGCTTCTATGTTGACGCTTGCAACTGGGCCGCCCGGTCCAGCAGCGCCGAGTGCATTCCCCGCTACTGCGAAACCCGTCAACAAGACCTTCGTTCCGTGCGCGAACTTGTTGCTCTGTGAACGGATGTCGCTCTCGAGACCGCCGATTCGAGCCGCAGGGTAGTCGGGGTGGTTGGGCGCGAAGCCGCCGTCCACGACTGCGACCTGAACGCTCCCCGGTAGCATGCGGCCAGACAGGGCGAGTGCCCGCCAGGCGTCCGCGACCGTTAGCTGCTGAAAGATCGGCTCACCACGAGCAAACGTCGTGCGACAACGCGGTGGAAAATTCGGATCGGCGGGATCGGGATCGCAACTTGCAAAGCCTGGCCAAGAAAAGGGGTTCGATGTGAATGCCGGAAAGGGCGATTTCGTTGGATCGCCATCGGTATTGTTGCGCCCGTCAGAGATGGTCCGATTGGCCCAGTCGGTCATCGATGGCAGCGACGTAGATTTTGACAGCCAATTCAAGGAAACGTGGCGACCAGATTGTAGCTCTTCGGCCGCAGCAGCCAGAGTGGCCAAACCGGTCGTGCTGGACAGCGAATGCGCTCCGAACGGGCGGTTGTCCAGTTCAAGTAAACGCGGCAGCAGCGCGCCCAATTGGGCCCGCGCCGGATCGATCCGTACAACGGCCGTCGTGGGTGCCGATGTGCCGCGCGCAAGCGGATGAATCTCTCGGACAATAGTGCCGCCCCAGCGGCTCAACACAGGGGCGAGCTCTGCATCGCTCTGGATTTCATACAGTAGCTCGCGGTCAACAAAGTCAGCTTGGACCCCGCTCGGATCGCGCAGGGCGGAGACTGTGCGCGTCACGCCGTCCGCGAGCCCGTCAACTGTAACCTGAGCGGGTTTTACCGCCGCATTAACCGAAACGCCCAATGGCGGCTGGGTTTGCGGCCGCGTAGCTACCGTCAAGACCAACGTCGGCGGATTTGACGACTCACGCGACGCAAGAACCACCGAGCCTGACGGCCCGGTCTGCTTGACCAATGCCCATGATGAAGGGTGCATAACGCCATCGCTCCCGAGAAGGTTCCACACGTCGCGCGTGACGTCGAACTGTAACTTCCCTGAGGCGAAGGTTCCAACGACTTGGCGTGCAGAGCCGTGCAGACGCCAGGGGTTTTTCTGGGTCAGATCATCGCGGTCCAACTTCCACGAATCGCCGGGCGCGCATGTCTCGGCGGTCGCGCTCGGGTTCGTGTCCTTCGCACAATTCCATGTCGCGCCGAGTTCGGTCCAACGCCGCGTCATTGCGAGCGCGTCAATCGCAGGATGGGCACCGGACACTTGCGACAGGCTCAGCACAGCTTTCGCAACGTACCGCCCAGCGCCAAGCGTCTTCTTGATTTGGTCGCGATCAAACTGCACCAATGCCTCGGAGCCATCGGCGATGGTTAGCGTAGTGGCGGTGCCGAAGTTTGCTTGGGCCGAACCTGCCACAGCCGTGGTGTCTTGCGCGATGGCTGCTGGAAAGGTGGCCGGGCAAGCGGGCGCGGAGCGCGGAATGGCCAGTGAAGTACCATCAAGCTGCCACGTCATCGACGTCGCCTGGTTGAAGTCAACGCTGAATTCAGCGGGGAAATTGCCTGGCAAGAAGTTCGTTGGTTGCCCGCGATCCTGTGGGGTTCCGAACGAATTCTCGCCACCGAGTGCTGCCGCAACGGGCGCGGAATTGGGGTTGAAGTACCCGAGCAAGGCGGCAAAAGTGTTGTCCGCGCGTTTCTCGACGCAGTTCAGCGTAGGGATCACATCGAACGGCACGAGGTTCCAACCGGAAAACTGCACGAAGTTGAAACGAACGTCGGGATCTACCTGCAAGTCCTTCGCGAAAATCGCTCCGGAATGAGAAATGCCTCCGACGCCCAGTCGGACAGGCGCGGACGGGGCGACCAACGTACCGTTGAAGCTCGATTCAATTACGGTGACCGGAGAAAAGCCAAGATAGGCCAGGAGCAGCTTGTCGGCGGTCCCTCCCGTGACATTTCCGCGATAGATGATGCTCGTCTTCACGTAAATGAAGATTGGTCCCGCGCTCTCATCGAGCCGCAAAGTCGCCTGCGGCTCGAGATCGAGCTGGTCGATGAAGTATGTCCCCGTGCGTAGTGTGGCCTGTGACGATGATTGAAGCGTTAGGTGCGAGTACGCGCCAGGAGTCAGATTCGCTGACTGCGACGGCTGCAAGATCACGTCTTGAGTCGATAGCTGGAATTGGATCCGCCAGCTCGCAAGATCCGGGAGACCGAAGGAGTGGTTCATTGTCACGCTGCCCGTGACCACCACGCCACTGCCTTGCGAGACGTTGCCGCCGGAAACGATGGAGCCATTCACATGAGCTCTGTCGTGAACGGAAACAGGGGCAACGCTGGAGATATCGCCAAGCTGACTTTCAATACCGAAATCGGATAGGAGCGTGCCTGTATTGGAGACCAGCGCAAATCCGCCGGACGGAGTTCTTACTTGCGTACGGTCGCCTACCTGCAACTTTTCGCTAGTGCCGACGGCAGTCAACCGGAAGTCGTTGCCGCTCGGAACGGGAATGCTGATGCGCTGTGTCGTGGTCACCGCCGCGCTGGCTTGGTTCACGACCTCCTGAGCGCCGGATGGTTCACCACTACAACCAGCGAGGCCCGCCAGCGCCAATAGCGCCGCGGTAGGAAGGCTCCAAGCGCCCGCTCTTCTTCGATCGATCATGTCAACGATTCCTTTTCTTGCTATCGGACGTTTTGCCAAAGTGACCTTCCTTCCATAAATCTCGAGGTGTGCGCGCCTGCGTGGCGCCGGACGCGGAGAACCATCTCGCGAGAAGTCTTCCCCGGTTGTCGCCCCGCGGATTCGACGGATGGCCTCACCCGTTGCCCTCGTCACGCGTCGCAGCGACAGCGAAAGTACCGCTCTCTGAGCACTCAGAGCGAAGTTCGCTCATGACTCGTGCGATGACGTAATTCGCCAGGGCATCCACGGCCGTCGCGGCGGCGCGCAAGGCGGGCTCCCAGTCACTGCTCTGCGCGATGTTGCCACCCTTGGTTTTGACAAACGCGGCGGCCAGAACATTGGCGGCCGACTCACGAAAACTGTCGGGCGTATCGATTCTGGAGACATCATGCGCGGCGTCGAGGGACTGCTCTGTGGCGGCGAGCTTCTCTACGCGTTCGGCGGTTGCGAGTAGCGGAACCACGCTCGTCGTGACCGCCGTTGCGGAGTTTCTGGAGAGTTTTGCGCTATTTCGAAGGGCGCCGGGCATCGGCGCCTGCGCGATCGCGACCGCCGCGACTGGCCGAAGCTCCTCGGCGCTCATCAACAACTTCTCGTCCATCTTGAAGACCAGGGGATTCACAGGTCAGCTCCAGCAGCGGGCGGCGCGCCATGCAGCGTCAGATGTTCAACTGCCGGCACGTCATTGTGCGCCCCTGCGACTCCCGACATCGCGTGGAGAGTGCCATGTGACGGTGGGAGGATTGGGTTAAGATTTCGCGTTGGCGGCTAAGAATTCGCAATCGGCCACTCGAGTGCTGCGAATGCAGTTGTCCGGCGCTCATCACCTGCGCGTTGCTCCCGCTTCGAGCACAAACGGTAGCCAGCCCCTTGAATGAACTCGATGAGGACGCCGAATTCATCGAGCTTCTTGCGGAGATGTGAGAGGTGAACGCGCAGCGTCTTCTGGGGCGCGTGCTGACTCGACCAAACGCGAGCGGTGAGCTCCGCACCGGAGACGGCGGAGCCTCGAGCAGCCCAGAGCGCAGCGAGGAGACGTTCTTCAGTGCGGGTGAAGGAGAGGGGGGCTCCGTTGGGCCGCTCGAAAACGGCGACGTACGTGAGCGTCAGGGAGCCAACGCGAGCGGGAAGTTCCGTCGACGCGGTCGCCGCCGCCGGCGCGCTCGCCGGACACCAGCGTTCGAGAGCCGCTTGGAACCGCCGCATCAAGGCCGCGCTCTGCGCGATTCCAGCGATCAGGCCGCTGCCTTGGTTTCGGATCTCCGCCACTGAGCCGGGCCGGCGCCGTTCTTTGGTCGAGTCCAGGATGCTTCGAAACCGCGCTGCGTCGTTTTCGAGTAGGTCGAGACTTCTTCGCAGGTGAGTGGCGGTATCCGACACCGCCCGTAGCCACTCTGGGATACTTCGAATTGTGTCGAGCGCCTCCTCCGACGAAACTTCATTGGCGTTCATCTTGGACCTTCGAGAGAAATGCTCGCCCTTGTCTCAGGACGGCAGCTCACTGCCGTCGTCATCGGCGAAGTCATGAAATTCCGCGACGAGACGCAGGCGCTCGGATGAACCGACCATGTTGGCGGCGGCCTGACCGAGCTGAAGAGCAGCGCTCTTGACCAGCGCGGCCGTCTCGCGCAGCTGTTGCGGCCGCGCATGGCTCGTGATTCCCGCGGCCCGGCTCTCCAGCGCCTGGGCGAGAACGAGCAATGCTTCAGCGTCCTCCGTTAGGTCGTGCAGCACTGCTTCGACGAGAAATCTAGACTCGGTGGTATCGGTCATCTGCATTCCGTTCGGCAGAAACATTCGCTCAAAGTCTCCGGAGTTTCTTCGCGCTCGCATTCCCGCCTTTGAGCAGCGTGGCCCTCCGATGCGAGCGGAAACGTGTGCGGATCGCATTGGCGACCAGTCGCCGCGACACGGGGTCTGCTTCGATGTTCGCTTGCACGATCGAGCGAACCAGCTGAGTCTGCCAGCCGTTCAGGTAGCGCTTGAGTGGCGCGACCGCTGCGTCTACGCACGACGTGATGTATTTGCCGCGCGAGAGTTCGTCGTGCAGGAGGCGGCGTCGGCGAAAGTTTCGTTCGTTGGCCATGATCTACTGACAGAGAGTCGGTGCGCTCGCGCGTCAGTTGACGCGATACGGCACGTATTTGGGACGCGCTTGGATTTTGGCCCTGGCTGCTGGAGTCGCAGAGAAACTCTCCGCAAAGACCACGACTCCATCTCGCCCGTCCAAATCGAAGGAGCGCGCCGGATTCTTTGGCGATAGATCGCCATGGGCTGACGTGTCCACCGCCACGTCGAGCTTGCGCACCGCGCGATCGACACGCAGGAGGACGTGCGCGTTGCCATCGGCGTCCGTTGAACCAGCGGGCTTGCCATCTACGAAGACTGGCAGGGCTGGTCCGCGTTCCGCATGCACAACCAATGCGATCTCTCGCGCGGTGCGCGTGCACACGGCCTCGACCGTGACCGGTTGCTGCTGCTTATCAGATATTCGGCGTGTGTGGGTCAAACGGACCTGCGGAACCGTGTCGGGTGGCGCGTAGCCGCGGGGACACTCGATTGTCGTCTGCATCGATTGGCCTTCCCGTCCACGCAGCGTGAGGCGGAGCGCGCCGTCGGGTCCGGTTTCACCGATGGGTTGGCCGCTATGGGCCCACGCCGCGCCGGCAAGGGGAGCTCCGTCGTCGTTGCGAGCGCGGAGCTCGACCTCGAAGGCGTCCGCCTGCGGACGAGGTGCGGTTTGAGAACTGCAGGCACCGCTCAATGCTGCGAGCGAAGCGAGACGGGCTATCCAAAGAGACTTCATCGCTGGACTCCTGGGCAGTCTCTTGGCGCGCCTTGGCTGTTTGCCGCGCATGCTGGATCTTCGGCTCGGGCTAGCAGCCGCGCGAGCGAAGCGTAGGCCGCCGCGTTGGTGGTGCGCTGCGATAGCGCCCCGTACGCTACGTGTGCCTCGCTGTAACGCCCGGCGACCAAATCAGCGACTGCGGCTGCCCGCTCCGGATCGTTGGGCGTCTTCTTTGCCGCCGGGGATCGCGTCGCGCTGCTCGCGGGCGATGCCGCTGAAGCTTCGATGATTTGAACCGGCGTCGGCGTCGTCGGCGGGGCAGCGACAGCCGCATGAGTGAGCGCGAGCGAGTGCGTGGCTAGCGCTTCTGTCGCCGCTGGCATGCGCGGTTCACGGCGCTCGAGCAGGCGAGTTGAGACCAAGAGCGCAGCCGCCAGGACGAATGCGCCCGCCGTTGCGCTGCAAGCAACGAGCACGGGGCGCGCCTTGGCGAGCAGACCGAGCTTAGCGAGCCAAGAGAGAGCTCCGGCGGCCACTTGCCCCGCTTTGACTACGCCACTTGGCGTCTCGTCCGGCGGCCTTTGTGGGATCGGGCTGCGCACGTCCACAGCAGTCGGCGTTGCTTCCGAACGATGGCTATAGGCAAACCTTTGCTCGGTGGGGACCGCTGGCACTTCGAAAAGGGTGGTGCTGCTGTCGGAACCTTGGCCGGCAAATGGAGGCGAAGTTTCGCCATTCATCGGCGCTGCGGTAGTCACCGCCACGACCGGCACCGGAACGATCGATTCTGTGGAGAGTGGCGCTGGCGCCGCCTTGTCGTTGATGGGCGGCGTGCGAGATACGGACTGCGAATGCTCAAGCTTTAGCGGATGAAAGGACAGCGTTTTCAGCGGCGAGCGTGCGACGGGCGCCACGGTGACAGGTGCTAACCTACGCGCCCGGAGTGTCGGCGGAGGGGAGTCCGGATCTTCGTTCACGGTCGAACGAACCGGCGCCATGATTTCGGTGCCCAGCGTGGTGAAGGCGGGGCTGAAGCTCGGGTTGTTCGCCGCTCGTGGCACGGGAGCCATTCGCTCCGTGCTCTGCATAGGGATCGGTTGCGGGCCAAACAGCGGAGACGCCTGCGGGCGATACGGCGCGATCCTCTCGGTTTGTTGTGGGCAAGCGACTTGTGCCTCAATGGGGCGCAGCATCGCGGTGGTTTGCTGACGAACGCTGGCAGTAGCTGGTGTGAGCGCGCGCATCGCGAGTTGCGTGGTGTCGCCCTCGCCAGGCGGTTCTGAGATTCGGGCTGGTCGGTCAGACCAGGTGTCATCACCGCTTGGAAGACTCTCGCGCGTACCTGCCTCGAAAATCGTGGCATCGACGCGGATGTCAGCGAATTCGATCACGCTGCGTTCCTCGAGCGGCAGCGGGCCGGAAACGCGCGCGGTGTTCACGCGCAGGTCTTCGAGCCCGTATGCGGGAATCAGGCAGATCGTTTCGCCGCGCCGCTCGAGGTGAAACTGCACCGGCGCGACGCCGAGTCCCGTCAGACGAAGCTCGGCTCGCTCATCCGAGCCAACGGTGAGCCCGCGCTCCTCGTTTGGCTGAAAAGCGAACAGCTTGGTCGCCCCTTGGGTGCTCAATTCTACGAGCACGGTCGCGTTGGGATCCGAGATTTTGAACATGGTTTCTCTCAGGCCACCGTTCGGGCCCGGCGCGCGGTTTCGTAGACACCCTCGGGAAGCTCGCAGCCCTGCGAGCGGATCAAGGGCAGGCACTCAGGGAGGACGCCCGTGGGTTCGAGCTGGAAAGCCACCTTGCTATCGGCAGCGAGCTGTCCCGGGACGCTCGCGAAGATATCCTTCAGGCGATATCCGTGCTGCGGATCCGGCCCGCACACCTCGGTGATGTGGGTGACCATGCGGCAACCGTCGCGCAGGCGCGCCGTTTGGACGACCAAGTCCACTGCTGACGCGAGCTGGGCTCGCAAGGCGAACAAGGGCAGTTCGACGCCGCTCATCAGCGCGAGCGTTTCCAGGCGATTGAGCGTGTCGATCGGGTAGCTCGCATGCACGGTGGTGAGGCAGCCGCCATGCCCGCTCGTCATCGCTTGGATTAGGTCGAGCGCCTCGCCGCCCCGAATTTCGCCGAGCACGATGCGGTCGGGTCGCATGCGCAGGGTGGCCTTGAATAGGTCGCGAATCGAGATGGCACCTTTGCCCCGCGCGTCCGGCGGGCGTGCCTCGAACTGCACCACGTGCTCGCGTTGCAGTTGTAGCTCGCGCGCGTCTTCGATGACCACGACGCGTTCTTCTGCAGGAATGAACGCCGAAAGTGCGTTCAATAGCGACGTTTTTCCCGAACCGGTGCCGCCTGCTACGACGATGTTGCGTTTGCACTCGACTAGCACCCGCAGGGTTTGCGCAGCGTCTTCGGTGAGCGCGCCGAATCGCAGCAGCTTCTCGAGGGTGAGTCGGTCTTTAGAAAATCGGCGAATTGCGACCGATGGGCCATCCGGCGCGACCGGAGGAAGTAGTGCCTCTACGCGAGACCCGTCTGGAAGTCTGGCCTCGAGGATCGGATGAGCTTCGTCAAACGGTCGGCCCACGTACTGAGCAATCACGCGCAAGGCGGACACCAACTTGTCGCCCGAGCCAAAGCGCGCATCCGTGCGCGACAACTGGCCCTTCCGCTCTACGAAGATCTCGGTCGGGCCGTTGATCATCACTTCGGTGACCGATTCGTCGGCGAGGAAGGCGGCGATCGGGGATAGGAACTCGCGGATGGTGGAGTCGTAGATGGCCTGGGAGATCACGGCTTGTGTATCCTTCGCGTGGCGCGCTCTTCGATGCGCGGTGCGCGCACATCCAGCCATTGGGTTTCGCCGGAGCCGCTGGGGTAGCCGCGCGGCTGGGCTTCGTAGCTGGGCCCGCGGTCCTCGCTATCCGTCTGGCGCGCGACGCGGGCCGCGCGATCGTCGTGAACCGCCATTTCGGACAGCCGGCTACGGACCTCCGGTGCGTGCCCGCCCTTCGGCGCAAGCTCGAGGCATCGCAAGAAATGCGAGCGGGCTTCGTTCTCGTCGCCCTCCGTCTCCAAAACACCAAGCAAGAAGTGGGCGTCGGCGTAGTCGGGGCTGGCGCGCAGCAATTGCTCGAGGCCCGTCCGTGCTTCTTCTTGCTGGCCGAGGCCGAGATGGATGGTCGCGACCAGGTACCTCAGCCGTTGGTCATCCGGGTGCTGACGTAGGTAGGGCTCGGCGTGGTTGAGCGCGGCCCGCAGGTGCGACCCCGCAATGCAGACCTGGAGCAAGAGCGGGATGACGGCGCTCTGCTCGTAGCCCTGTGCGAGGGCCAGCGAGAGGTACTGCTCGGCACGAATCGCGTCGCCACGGTCGGCGGCCTCGCGGCCGTCAGCGAAGAAGGCCGCGGCGTCCCTCGTGTCAGCGCCTGCGTTCGGTGCCGTGGCCCTGGGCTCGCTGGCGGCTCCGCAGCCGGCGAGCAGGAGGGCGATCGCGCTGACGCTCAGCCGGAGTCGAACCGAGGGGCGGGGCTGCCGCCGTGACCCGTCGGCTTGGATGTTGTTCTGGCTCACGTGTCTTGTCGGTCGCCGGGCTCTCCTCGTTGCTGGTTTTCTTCCCGGATTCTTGCGCGATCGTCGAAAGTCAGGCCTCCGTCGGAGTGAGTTTGCTCTCGACCTCGCGGCAGGGAACGTTAGGAGCACGTTTTTCGCGGTCTGTACCTGACTGTGGGAACTTTCACACCTTGCTCGAACGATCACCACAGCTCCGGGCCTTGACCCTATGACGGGCGTCACTACCTTTTGGGGCACGCCAAAGGAGCACCGATGAACGACGGAGAGATGCCAAGTACTGACCTTGATCAAGGGCCGGGTGAACCCAACCCAGGCGAAACGCTCGGAGCGCGGGTCGGGCGGCTGATGGTCGAGCGCGGATTCTCCCAGACTGAACTTGGGAAGAGGGCTGGCATCGACCGGAGCGAGATAAGCCGGATCGTGAACGACAAGCGCCACGCCCAAGCCAAAGAGCTTCCTTGGCTGGCTCAGGCGCTCAGTGTCACTTTGGAAGACCTGCTTCAAGGCCTCGAACTGCCAGAGGCGCTCGCCGAGAAGCGCGTAGAGCTTGAGCAGATCGCGCGCAGCGTACTCGTTGCCAAGGCAGAGGCGGAGGAGCTTCGCGCGCAACTGTTGGCCGTAGATCAAGACCGCGAACAGGAGCGGCAAAAATGGTCGCGCGAGCGGCTCGAGCTGAACGCCCAGCTACAGGCTGTTCGCGAGGACGCGGCTTCTCGCGTCGCTGGCGCCACGAAGCGCGCTGATTCCGCCGAGCAGGCTCTCGATGTCGAACGAACCGCGCGCGCTGAGGAGCGGGGGCGCTTCGAGGCCGCCATTCAACAACTAAACGTGGCGCTGCTCACTCAACGGCAGCAAGTTGCGACGTTGCAGCAGGAGGTCGCAAGAGAGAAGGGCAGCAAGGTGACCGTCGGCCTATTGGCGAGCTTGGTTGGCCTGGTGGGTGGCGCCGCGCTCGCGCAGAACAATGAAGAGCTGGACGAAGAGGACGAGAACTGATTGTTCGCCTCGGGCTGGTCGCGGCCGGCACCCCTGCGCTTTGTGGCGCCAGAGGGCCCGCTCTGTCCGACTTGCCCGGCAGAGTGCAGCCCAGCGCTGCAAGCGGTCGAGAAGCGAGCACTACTCGTCGTCGTACCCGCGGTTGTCGTGATCTTCGCCCCGCCGTTCGAGCCGTAGCTTAGACATGCGAGTTCCAAGCGTGAGCCGAACGTGCAATCGGCCTGTGACCTTCTCCGGCAGGTTGTGCGCGTGAATCTCGAAGTCGAACCCGAAAGGACCAGCCGCCTCGTAGGACTGTTGGACAAAATAGAACGTCGGGACCGGCAGGGCTTTTCCGTGACGAACAGTACCCATCGAAATCCTTAGAGTCTGGCCGTCGCCCGAAAGTTCGAACGGAGAAGCGGGTTCGGTGAAACGCGCGACCGCAGGTCGGAATACGCGGGGCATGGCGAAGGAGTCCATCGTGGCGGCAAGAAGCTCATAGTCCGCGCGGGGAGGGCGAGGAGCTGCCGGAAGTCGAGGCTCCTCTTTTGGCAGCCCTGTGGCAATCGTTATGCCGGGCGGCGCGCGGACGACGACTTCGACCTTCTCACCCGGCGCTGTTCCGTCGACGACCAACTGCAGTTCGCTGACTTCGACGTACAGGTCGAGCAGATTCCGGCGTGTGATTATTTCCGGGATGAGGGGTCCCGCCTTCTCGATGAAGGCGGCCACGTCCTTCCGGTAGCGCTCTCGTTCACCCGAAGCAACGCCAAAGGCGGTGTGGAACGCGAACGCCGATCTCTCAAAGTCGTAGTTCATGCGGAGCGCGTCCAAATGCTCGCTCGCGTGTTCCGTTACAGGCAGGCGCGGTTTTGGCAAGACCTTTGCTACGAAGGTTTCGAGACCAGTGAACGCTAGCGACAGTCTGGGCGTTCGGGTTTCCGCAGTCGCAAGCCGCTTCTTCAGCTCACGGTTTTCGGCCTCTGCCGGGTCCGGGTCGTCCTTGAGTCGCCACGTCTCCGGCATGTCGAAGGCTGCAACTCCGAGCCCCTTCGCAAGCCAACGAGCCCCGGCGTCGTCGGTTACGACGCAAGCCCTCTCGCCGCGTTCTCGCGCTGCGACGATGGTTGCGACAAAACGGCCATCGCCCTGTCGAACGTCGAGGGCGTGGCGTGTGAAAATCTCGTCGCTCGGGGGCGATCGATCGTACATCAGCGTGACGCCTGCTCGTACCGCGTGCGGGCCCCCAGGCGAGCTCGCGTCAGGAAAGATCAGCTCCTCAAGGGTATCGAGCAGCGCGGCCGCGCGTTGACGTTTCTTGCGGGGGACGTTGCCGCTGTTGCCCCCATCCTTCAGTCGTTGCAATTCCTGTAGGACAGAATGCGCAACGACCAGCACGACACTCTTTTCGCCGACGAGGCCGAGCCAGTCGTTCTCTGCGAACGATCTGAACTCGACCAGCGCATTTGTGTCGAGGTAGGCATGCAAGTTCCCCGCGTCGTCAACCATAAGGGAGCGAGTTTTCTTCAAGAGGCCTGAACGGTCAACCCGAGCAAACTCCTTGGCCGGCGCCAACGGCGCCATCTTATCCAAAACCGCACGCGGGCCGCGCTGCGGCCAAGTGAAGTTGCGCTCGACCGTTACGGCGATAGACGGGTATGCTGGAAGCAATGCCGATCGGACTGAAGGCGGGCGACACCGTGAACGTGTACGTGGTCGAGAAAAAACGGGGAAGCGGCGGTCAGGCGACCGTGTATGCGGCCCATCATTCCGTGACGGGCGTCCGCATCGCGCTAAAAGTCTCGCACATCCCACTTCCACCTGAACTACATGAACGGTGGATCCGTGACGCGAAAACGACGAAGGAACTTGAGTGCAAGCATCTTGCTAGAGCGCTCGATGCAGGTGTCGAAGACGGCATAGCTTGGGCCGCGTGGGAGTACCTCGATGGTAGCGATCTCGAGGAATATATTGACACCAACGGAAGGCAGTCGCCCGAGATGGCAGCCCTCATTCTTGGGCAAATCTGCGCAGGCATCCGGGAGCTACATTTACGCAATACCGTTCACTGTGATCTGACACCGAAGAACATTTTTCTTTGCGAAGTGCCGGTGCCTGGCGGCCCACTCGTGAAGCTCCTGGACTTCGGACTGGTGAAGATCCTGACGGAGTCCATGAAGGGGTCGACAAATTTCGTAGCCGGATCGCCTCGCTGGATGTCCCCGGAACAAATGGCCGGACGGTCCGGTGTCGACCGCCAGACTGACGTGTGGGCCTTTGGTCTTTTGGCGTTCTACTTGCTTGTCGGAGCATCCTTTTGGGAAGCCGACAACATCGTCGTCTATATAAACCGGGTGCTCAACGACGAGCCACCGACCGCGACCGAGCGTACGGCGACTTTGGGTTGTAGCGTTCAGTTGCCCCCAGAATTCGATCGCTGGTTCGGTCGATGCATTGCGAAGGATCCCAAAGCCCGCTTTGGTTCGATTAGTGACGCCTGGCGCGACTATCAGCGAGTCTTTGACTTGAAGCCCGATGGATCCACGCAGCGACTCGCAACGCCGCCCGCTCGGCCACCTCGGCGCCGCTTTGGGCTAGGAATGGCGACGGGTGTGTTGGTGTTGGGCGCAGGCTTGGCGGGATTGCTGCACATTTCCCGAAAACCAGTGCCTCGGGTCGATTTGCAACCGGCGAAGCCCTCGGTAACGCAGAGCCAGACGACAAGTCTACAACCAGGTGCGGCGCCGGCTTCGTCGACTCCGTTGGCTCCGTTCGCTCCATCAGGCCCGAGCTCAGATCCATCCGCTGCTGGCCCGGACGTCGTCGCGGCGCCCGGGTCATCGTGTCCCACAGCTCCGGTGCGGCCCGCGCAATACGTCCTGGGCGGTGGGACGCTTCAGGTCGCAGAAGTGCCGTACGAAGACGGTCGGACAAAGGAGGAGACGCGCAAGCTCGCGGCGGGGCGGCTGCAAAAGTTAGGTGCCATTCTACGAGCGAGAGGCGCCAAAGATTGGCTGCGGACGCTTTGGCACTTCCCGGGCCGCGACAAGCGCGCGGTTGAGCGCGTCGTCTTCAGCGACGTTGCTCCCCAAGCCGGCGAAGCCATGTGTCACTGGCTTCAGTGCGAAAATTGGCAATGGGGATGCGATTTTGTCGATGACAAAGGGCAACGGCGACTCGCGTCGAACAGTTTCCCGGAGCGAACAGACTCGCAGAGCGACACCACGGGTGCAAAGGTTCCGTAAGGTGGGCTTCTGTTCGACCTCAGGAGCGTGAGCCGTTCTTGATGATGAACTGCCCAAGTCTTCGACCCGGATCTTAAACTCCATCGACGCGCCCGACAAACACGCCGATCAAGTGATCGTCCTTCACTCCTCGGTCTCGACGCAGCGCAAGCGCTCTCAGTCGGTGATTCCCTTCAAAAACCACCAGATCATCACCGCTGCGGCCACCGTACTCATCAGACCAAATGCGCGCGAACGTTTGCAACTCGAACGCGATGGCGATGACAGGCCCAAACGGAAATTCTTTCGAGTAACGCTCAATCTTTTCGCTCTGGTCCATCAGCGTGCAGTCCCGGATCGAAGTGACCTTGTCCCAGCACGTGATCATGCTGAGTGCTTGGTCAATCTCTATGAACCGCAATGCGTACGTGCAAGCTGCAAAGCCCGATGCGAGCACGGGATACGGCCGAGCGAACCTTACTAGCTGGTCGAATGTGTGCGTCATTCGATGGTGTCCGTCGTCGACGAGGTGTTGAGCACCGCGCGTGGGCATCCAATGTGTGGATAAAACGCTCAGCAGTTTGGCTCGCGCTTCGGGGATACGATCACCCATCCGCCCACGTCGTTGGCCTTGGCTCGAGCGGCCATAGCGAGCTGCGCTGACGTCATCGCGTAGCAGTCAGAGCGCTTGTGGGTGATGACGTTGGCCGTTGCGAGACGAGCGCACGCGGCGTGAACATGGCCAGTCCACAGGACTCGCCAAGAGCCTTGAGAGAGCAAGAAGCCGTGGATCTGATCCACGCGCTGGTCGTTGTAGCTCGACGGGCTGCGCAGCCAGCAGAGGATTTCGCGTTCGAGCAGTTCGTATGTGGAAAAGTGAGCCATCGGGTTACGCGAGATTGTATGCCCGTCAACGCTGCTCACAAAATTTCCGCAGCGATGCCGGCGAATACCGCAGCGCCGCTCGACAAAGGCCGGGGCGCGAGGACGGACGGTGCGCCGAACTCTAAGTGCACACATAGTACTTTCGTCGTCCCTGCATGACGATGCGCCGGCAGTTCTCGCGGCCACTCAAAACTGACGCCTCGCGTTTCAGCTGTCAAGGAGAGGACAAGCGGCTGCGTGCGATACCGCGATTGTGCGACGCGCGCTCTCTCGCCGCCGCTGGGCGGCTGGCACACTCCTCGTCTCGCTTGCTAGCGCACGCCGTGGTCCATCGTTGGCGCCAACAATCAGCCCCTCGGTCGGGCGAGCTTGCCCTCGACCTCGCGGCGCACGGAACTGAGCCACTGGCGATACGGGCAATCGGGGCGGCTGGCCAGCAGCGCTTCGAGCGCCTGGCAGGCGTCCAGGGCGTCCTGCTGGCGCTCGTTGTCGAGCGCTACCCGAAGCCTGAGCTGGAGTGCCGAGTACTCCTGATCGAGGCGCTCGGACCATTGCTTCAACTCGGCGTTGGCGCGGGTTCGGTCTGACTCTAGAGCGGCCGTCGCAAAGCAGGCCCGGGCTTCCCCGAGCAGGCTCGCCGCTTCAACTCCATCGCGAGCCTCGAAGGGAAACCGCTCCTCCTTGGCGAGCGCGGCACGCTCAGCTTCTCGAGCGTGGTGCTCGGCTTCCTGAGGGCTCGATAGAGCGCACGGACGATCCTCGTCGACGAGCGACGGGGCTTCGATCTCGCGCGCTAAGGTGTCGCCCGTCTCCAGCGATTCGAACGCCGCGAAACCCGCGACGAGCAGAACCAATGGCGCGATGATCAAGAGCGCCGGATTCGGTCCCGAGCGCTTCGTGCTGGCAGCTAGGAAAGTGAGCCGCACGCCTTTGGCGAAGATTTCCTCGCCCCAGGGCACGTCAGCGACGGAGACCGCCGCGCCCTCGAAAATGATGCCGCCCTGCGTCTGCGCCACACTGCGGACGATCACGCCGTCCGCTTTGAGTTGGAGCTCGAGCTCCACATCCGCGAACTTCGACGCGGGCGACACCCGCACGGCGGCCTCGGCTCCGATTCCGACGATGGAGTTCGTCGCCAATAGCTCGTGACGCTCGGGGTTCCCACCGGGGATGTGTATTTCAACGAAGCCTTGCGGAGTCAAAATCCAATCCCTTTCACAAAAAACGGACCCATGAGCAGGAGCAAAATGCACATGACGAGCAGCACCATCGGCCCAATCATCAGCACGCCTGCGCGAGCCGCGGCCTCTTCCGCCGCGACGCTTCGACGCATGTTCAACATGCGCCCTTGCACTTGAATGACACGCGCGAGCGGGTTACCACGTTGCTCCGCCTGAATCACGGCGTTCACGAAATCGCGCACCGCATCGGTTGGCACTCGGTCGGCGAACGCCAGCAAAGCCTCACGCCGCGTGTGACCCAGATCGAGCTCTTCGAGGATCGTCGCAAATTCTTCGGCGAGGGCGCTCTTCGCGCCCTTGCCGGGCTGCGTGAGCTGACGGAGCGAGCCCGGAAAATCGAGCCCGGCTCCCATGCACATCGCGGCAATTTCGATCGCGTGCGGCAACCCGCGAGAAACGTCCTTGATCCGCTTCCGCACGATTTCCTGAACTTGAAGCATGGGCAAGATGGCGCCGAAGGCCGCAGCCGGTAGCGCGAGAATCGCGTCGCTGCCGTTGAGCTTTGCCAGGGCGCCGACAATGACGCTGAGCAGCAGCGCCGACAGAACCGAAAGCGCGCTGTATTCATCCGGTGTGAGCCCCAGGGGATAGCTTGCCCGCTTGAGCTCGAGCTCCTGTCGCTTTCGCCAGACAGGCGCGGGGATGAGCGCGACCAGCGCCGCCACGAAGCGGACCACTGGCTCCGCGACAGCGAGTAGCCCGCCTTGCTTGAGCGCTTGCCTTCGCTCGGCGCCGCGGCGCCCGAGACGGGGCGCGGGTGGGATTGAAACCCCGCTCGCCAAGGTCAGGAATCCGAAGACCGCCCCGACGATGGTCAGAAAGACACCGAGCTTCAACGCGAGTAGCACGGTGCTCCTCCTTCGAGCACGAACCTGCGCCCGCGCCGCGGTCCGCCTAGGACTTGGCTTTTCCAACTAGACATCGACATCGAGGATTTTCCTGGCGGATAAGACGGCAGCGGCCCAAAGCACTCCGACTCCGGCCACGATCAGGTTTCCGAAAAAGGAGCGAGCGAGCGGTTCGAAGAAGTGCGGGTCCATCGAGTTCATGCCGAGCACCATCGGCACCGGGATCATCCCGATCACGAACGCCTGGGCTTTGCCCTCGGCGGTCTTGGTGCGCACGACACCCTCGAGGCGAGCGAGCTCGCGCAGGGCGGCAGCGGCTCCCTCGAGCATTTCTGGCAAATTGCCGCCACTTTTGCGAGCCACCTTGAGCGCCAGCACTGTTCCGGAAACCGTGCTCGAACCGATGCGCGCGGCCAAGTTGTCGAGGGCAAGGTCGAGAGCGGTCCCGAGCTCATACTCTTTAACGAGCACGTCGATCTCTTCGCACATCGGTGCAGGAACCAGGGTCCTGCTCGACGTAATGGCCTCGCCGAGCGAGGGACTTGCTTTCAGCCCGTTTGCTACGGCGTTGAGCCAAGCTTCCACCTGCTCCTCGAGCTTGCTGACGCGCCGAGCCACGCGTTGATCGAGAAACAAGTTTGGCGCGAAGACAACGGCGGGAAGTATTACGAGGAGCAGCCAGTTATCGCGCAGGAACACCAGCGCGACGGTCGCCGCTGTAGCGACCACTTGACCCCAGACGATCTGCTCGGCACGCGCGCCAGAGCGAAGCAGCCGGAGCTTCGCGTTCAGGCGTCCGAGGTGCCCCCACAGGGCGACGCGCCCGGGGCTGCCCGGCGAGCCAAACCACTCGAGCCCGAGTGCGAAGATCGTGAGCACGCCGAGCGCTGCACACAGGCGACCGAGCCAAAACGTGCCGGCCGTCACAGGAACGCTCCGTCTTTGACGAGACCATGCGTCGCGAACTGATCGATGAAAGATGGCAAATACCCGGTCGGAGCGAAATCACCGCGCACCTTGGATCCGATCCCGGCATCCGTGACTTTGAACGTGAAGATCTCGCGCAGCTCGACCTCGCCTTCGTCCGAAATTCCGACGACTTCTGCGATGCTCGTCACGCGACGCGAGCCATCGGCGAAACGCGACTGTTGTACGAACAGGTGCACGCTGGAGGCGATTTGCTGGCGGATTGCGCGCACGGGCAGGTCGAGTCCGGCCATCAGGCACAGCGTTTCGATGCGCGAGACGGCTTCTCGAGGGCTGTTCGCGTGGGTGGTGGTCAGCGAACCGTCGTGGCCGGTGTTCATGGCTTGGAGCATGTCGATGGCCTCTCCGCCGCGGCACTCGCCGACGACGATGCGGTCGGGGCGCATGCGCAAGGCGTTCTTCACCAGGTCGCGGATCGAGTACTCGCCTTTTCCTTCCAGGTTGGGTGGCCGCGCTTCGAGCGATACGACGTGCGGCTGCGCGAGTTGAAGCTCCGCGGCATCTTCGACGGTGACCACGCGCTCGTGTCCCGGAATGGCGGACGAAAGAACGTTGAGCAGGGTCGTCTTGCCACTGCCCGTGCCACCCGAGATCACTATGTTCTTTCGGATCTGAACCGCCCGCTCCAAAAACTGGGCCATTTCTGAGGTGACAGAACCGAATTTGACCAGATCTGGCATCCGGATCGGGTCCTTGGCGAACTTTCGGATCGTGATGCAGGGGCCGCGGAGCGCCAAGGGTGGGATCACCGCGTTCACGCGCGAGCCGTCCTTCAGTCGCGCGTCGACCAGTGGCGTGGATTCGTCGATGCGGCGGCCGAGCGGCGTGACGATGCGCTCGATGACCGCGCGCACCGAGTTGTCGTCGGTGAACCTCAGCCCGGTCAGTTGCATCTTGCCGCGCCGCTCCACGAAAATCGTATGCGGATCGACGACCATGATCTCGTTCACATCCGGATCGGCGAGTAGCGCTTCGAGCGGACCGAGCCCGAGTGCCTCGTTCGCCAATTCCTGTACCAGAAGCTCTTGGCCCTCTGGCGTGAGTTCCCTCGATCGGTCGGCGACAATGCGCCGCAGCGCCGCGATGACCTTGGGCCGCATGACGTCGGCGTCCATCGCGGCCCGATCGAGAGACGGCAGATCGAGGTTCTCGAGCAGCGCGCGATGGATACTCCGCCGCGTTTCTGCGCCGTTTTCGCTGGCATTCTTGGCTGGGGGCTTGGGTGTCTTGGCTGCGGGTTTCGGTGTCTTGGTGGCTGGAGCGTCTGGAAGGTCGGGCTCCGTGGGCCGAGCGGGCAGCACTGCTTCTGGCCCCTTGCTTTGCTTCGGAAGCGAGTCCATCTTGCGCCGGATGCGGACGCAGTAAGAGCCCACCTGAAGAATTGCGCGACCTTCCGGAATCACTCGCGAGGCTCGCCGAAGCAGTAGCTCGTTGACCATCGTGCCATTCGAAGACGCATCTTGGATGAGCAACCCGTCGGGCACGTTTTCGATTGAAACGTGCTTGCGGGAGACATTGGGCGCGGCCAGCACGATGTTACATTCCGTGTCACGGCCGAGCCAGATGGGTTGGTTGCCATCGCTGGTGACCTCGAACCCGCCTTCCGGTCCCACGATCTCGAAGCAGACACATTGCGGGTTCATCGGCGCACCGGCGCTGCATTTGCGGCGGGGAGGGCACTCGCGGCGGGCGCTGCGGCCGGCGCCGTTTTCGCTGGCGGCACTAAGTTGATTGCGTCGGTGTCACCCGAAAACTCGGTGTAGACCTTCAGTGCGTCCGAGACCCGTTCCCGAGCCTGCATCGACACCGCATCGACGACCGAGGGCACGATCAGCACGATGTTCTCGGACTCGGCCTCCGCGTGTCCGTGGCTACCGAACAGAATACCAAGAATAGGGATCTGGCTTAGTCCGGGCAGGCCCGTCTTCGAGGTGCGCGAGCTCCGCGCCGTGAGGCCTCCCAATACTAGCGATTGGCCTAGCTCCAGGTTGACGACGGTGTCGAGCGCGGCGGTCGTGCGCCCTGGGATCCCTGTGCCGTTGTCCGATTCGAGCTCGGAGATGTCCGCATGGAGGCGCAACTCCACGCGGCCGCTCTTCGCGTCGTAGTTGGGCTCGACTTCGATGATGGAGCCGAAGGGGATTTTTTGAACGCCGGAAGTCAGCGCGCTCTGGATGGGGACGTTCACTTCGCCGCCGCCCGCGAAGGTTGCCTTCTCACCGTTGGCGGTCACGACAGCCGCTTGACGCATGATTTTTGCCCAGCCCGTGCTTTGGCCCATGTCGAGTCGCGGTAGCGCTTGGTCCGTGATCACGGCGGTCGCGCTGTCGAGCGTTCCCGCCTTGAGGTTGTAGCTGGCCGCAAACTTAGACGAGATCGAGCTGGGCCACCCAAGACCGATTTGGTGACCGTAATTCTTGCTGACCTGCACGAAGTAGAAATCGAGCCGGATATTGTCTCGCGCCTCGACTACGCCGAAGTCTTGGCCGCGTCGGCGTGCGCCGTTCGGGTCGGTCACGGTAATGTGATAGTGTCGCTCGGTTCCGTCGAACATCAGGAACAGCAACGTCGTCTGGCCGGGGGTCAGCGCGACCACGATGAACTGCGTGGCGTCCTTGGTCAGTCGCACGTCGACGATACCCTTGGCGCCCTCGGAGTAGCTCCGCACATTGTCGCTGGGAATGACGCGCTGCTCGCCGACCGGCAGTTCGATTTCTTCGACTTGTGCGCTCGCGGCCGTGTTGGCCATTTTGCTGGGATTCGCGGGGGATTGTGCGGTTGCCACCGCCGAGACGCTCAGGAGCGCAGCGGCAACGAGCCGTCGGAGTGGTTTCACGTTAGCGGACATGGTCGATGGCGCCTTTGGTGGGGGTGTCTTTGGGTTGCCGCCAATCGGCGCGGTCTTTGGCGGAGATCAGGTCCTTCGCGCCAGTCTCCTGCACGCCTTCGACGAGCCGAATGTCGTCGGAGTTGCGGAGCGTGAGTGCGAGGCGGCCACGCTGCGCGGCATGGGTGAGGAGCTGCGCTTGTTCGAGCGTCGCGCTCAGACTCACCGAAGCTCCGCGACCGACGCGAGCGTTCGCTCCGTCTTCCGCGCGTGCAATATTGCCGCCGACTGCCAACACGAGCAGGTTCTGCAGCAGTGTCACGGTTGAGCCGCCGTTGTCGTCCTTGGTGCCGGCCGAGAACAACACGTCAACGCGGTCACCCGGTCGCAACAGGCCGTCGAAATCCGCCGTGCGACTATCGACAGATACGGCTCGCATCCCGTTCTGGACGAGACCCGAGAGCACACGCGAGTGGTCACTGAATTGCGCCAGATCGCTCCAGAGCACGGCCTCATTTGCCTTCAGGCCGCCTGCCGCGCGCGCGCCGAGCACCTTCTTGAGGTCGCCCGCGCGGACGTTGCGTCCCTCGACGTAGGCCTGCGGGATGTCCCGTACGGCGAGGGCGCTCTCCTTCAGCGTCGCGCCCACCGGTACGTCCTCCGCGGCGACGAGGACTTGAATTTTCGGCCCTCCGGAGACCTCCGCCTCGAGCCTTTGCAGGTAAAGATGCGCGAGTCCGACGCTTCCGAGGGCCGCCGTGAGTGACAGAATCAGCTGGAGCTTTTTCATGGGAGTCAGCGACATTCAGGCGCTGACGACTAATCGGGCTCCCAGGTGTTCCAGTTGCGTAAATTCGCCCGAGCTACGACAGCCCGAGCCGGCTCGGCGTCCATTTTTCGGGACGACCGCGCGGTGTTGATCAGCACGGCGCGGATCGCCCTGCCGGGCCATGGTGGCGTTCGGGCGACGGCGGGCCCAACTCGTTGGTCCGGACGAGACCCAACCAGGGCGCCTTCCCACGGCGCACCCACGCCGGCGGGCCACTCGTGAGCTCAAGCGAGCCAAGGCAAACGACGGGCCGTGCTCCAGGCGCAGCTTCGAATGCTCCGGCGCTTTTGTTGCGTAGGGCGCAACGCGGGCCGTATGCCGCGATATTATTGCGGTTTGAGCGGAGGCTAGTCGCTTGAACTGACCTCGGTCGGTTGCGCCGGGCGGTCGCTCGAGGTCGTGTGTGTCTTGGGCGACCAGCGCGGGCAGCGCGAGCCGTCATGACTTCCGGTTCCTGGCATTCGGTTTTAAGCAGCAGGTCTATGCTCTAGCCACGTTTTGAAGAACGGTGATGTGGTTTCATGGCTGGCTGTTGAAAGCTTTTCGCATCTGAGCACACACCCGATGGCACTGGAGCTGTGAGCGCCGCGATTGCACCGATGAAGTAATGACCATGGCTCTCGGTGGGTTCCGCCGCTACGCAGCAGAGATGGCGAGTGAGGAAAGAATGCGGCTTGCCCTAGTGTCGGACGATCTCGATGTCGAGCTGGCCGAGCTGGATGACGAGCAGGCGGCAATCGAGCCAACGCTTGGGGGCTCGACGTTGCACGGGACGGAAGCAACGGACGATCCCGCAGAATGCCCATTCGAGCTTGGGATTGGGGAGCCGATGGTGATGAGCGCGGCACGCGTCTGGGAAGCGTCGGGACATACGCCCCCTCCCGAGTTCAACGGCTTGCCAGGAAACCGAGCGTTGATGCTGATGATTCATCGGCTCACGCCGTTTCCGCGGCCCGGATATCCCGTGACTCGGGTGTGGGGGATGGGGTTGCGGGTGGACGTTCTCGACGAGCGGACGAACACGATCGACTTTGCGCCGAGGAGCGAGTTTGTGGACTACGCCGATGCCGACGCGAACGTGGGGCTCGCGCTCAGTGCGAGTGGAGAATTCGCGGTGGCTCCGGAGGGCCTCGAGCTGCTGAATGCAGCGACCGGAGTCGGGATGAAGGATTTCGGTCTTTCGGGAACCGTGAAGACGGGTTTTCGGCTCGGGGCCAAGGTGAATGTCAGTTCATTGCGCGTTCAAGCCGGCGCGGTGGATCGCGGTGTTCGTTGGGATCTCGTGCGAGACGATCGCCGGCTCACGGCGTCCGTCCAATTGTTGCACACGCTTGCGCTGCCGTCGGAGCTGAAGCGGCTGCCTCTACGTCTCACCGCATGGGTGCGGCGTCGGCGCTTCTTTGGTCGTCCAGACGTCCGAATTTGGACAACCGAAGGCATCGCGAAGAGCGTGGATGTTCGAATCTAGGAGGAATGCTGATGTTGGCGGAGCTCTTGCACGCGATTGCGCAGGCGAACAGTCCGCGCTTCGATCACCCGTTCGTCAATCAGGCACGGCAAGGTTTCAAGACCAATGTCGCCGGGACAACACTCTGGGTGCGCTGGAATTGGCAGGCAATTCCGATAGAGGTCGTGGCCGCGGCGCAGCAAATGAATGCGATTGCGTCCCAGCAAGCTCAAACGACGACGGAGCAGCGACAGATCAACGATCAGGTTAACGCGCAAATGGGCGCACTGGGCTTCAGCCCCAGGTCAACGAACTTTGGCTATTCCGCGGGCCCTACCGTTGCTCCCGAAGAAATATTGCTGCTCGGTACATTGGCGACCATTCGCCAATATTCCGGCGATCCTCCAGCGCAGGCTGATCTAGTGAATGCTGCCGAGCAGATTTTGCAGGGTCGCAGGGATCCACATGATGCGCTCGTGCTTGGCGCGCCTCTCCCATTGCGAGAGCAAGCGCGGCTGGTGGCGCGATTTGCTTCACTGTCACCAATGTTGAAGTTGGTGGCACTCATCAACGCGGCACTGGCCGTTCCCCGCAGTCGCATTCCGGGACTGTTGGGTTTCAGTTCAGGAGCTTCGCATTCGAGTTCGACGCACGAGCAGGCGTTCGAAGTGGCGATGGCGGCAACCAAGGTGCTCGCAGAAAAAGGCGACTGGCAAAGCGCTCAGCCGCACGTCCTGGCGGCACTCCGCGCCGCGGAGCAGACGCCAGACACGGCTGATGATATCGAATCGGTACAGTATGCCATCTTGGGCGCCGCCCGATTCAGGGTAGACCCCG